>TARA_R110000772_G_scaffold165646_2_pt1 | contig 103585 bp, 92 predicted proteins | sample TARA_R110000772 | Tara Oceans TARA_R110000772 (sample SAMEA4397948) | marine metagenome | biome: Polar Biome; feature: [SRF] surface water layer (ENVO:00010504); material: water (ENVO:00002006), including particulate matter (ENVO:01000060) such as... | depth 5 m | reverse complement strand
GGCTTGCCGGCCGAGCCGGCTTTTCGCAGCTGGTCCTCCGGTTTGAGGATCGTGGCCGTCGGGGCAATCTCGGTTTGTCCGTAGAGGTTCCACAAGCGGAGTTGCGGCAGCCGCGCCTGTATTTCCTTGAGCACCTCCACCGGCATGATCGAGGCGCCGTAATAGCCCTTGCGCAAGGCGCTGAGGTCCGCCGTGTCAAAAGCGGGCGCCCGCAGCAGTGATATCCACACGGTCGGTGGCGCGAAAAACGACGTGATGCATTCCTCCTGCAGTAATCGCAACAGGTTGTCCGCGCTGTTGTCGTCCGTAATGATGTTGCTACCGCCCGCCTGCAATGATGGCCCAAGGAAACAGTCGAGCTGTGCGCAGTGAAACAGCGGCAGGGCGTGCAGCAGCCGGTCATCGCCGGCGACCTCGGCGTCGGCGAGAATGCTGCCGTACTGCCACAACACGGCGGCATGACTGAGCACGGCACCCTTGGGCGCCGACTCCGTGCCACTGGTGTAAATGATCTGTGCGGGGGTACGCTCATCAACTGCGACCGGCCGTGACAGCGGCTCCGTCTGCAGCAACTCCGAAAAAGCGCCCAGGCCTTCCGCTGGCGGACTGTCCAGGTTCAGCCACAATAGCGATTCCACACGCGGGCAGAGACCGGCAACGGCAAGTGCCTTGTCCACCTCAGTTGGCCCCACAAGCAGCAGGCGCGCCTCGCTGTGGTCGACGATATAGGCCGCTTCCTGCGCATTGAGCATGAAGTTGACAGGCACCAGTACCGCCCCGGCAGCGGCAATCGCAAAGCGGGCCACGGCAAAGGCATTGGAGTTGCGCGACAGAATCGCCACGCGATCGCCAGGCTGGATACCCCGTGCGGCCAGGCCAGCCGCCGCCGCACGGCACAGGTGATGGAACTCGGCATAGGTCCAGCCAACGCCGTGCTGGCGAATGGCGAGTTTTTGCGGGTGGCGCGCAGCACTGCGGCGCAGTATGTCGTAAATGGACTGTTGACGAAGTGCGTTGTCGGTCATGGTTGTGCCAACTCCCTGGATTCCCGATTATTTTTCACTGTGGCCCCGGTATGCGCCCGCTGGAGCCTGCATTGAACCAGCGCGGCCGCGGCCAGACAAGCTACCGCACTGGTATGCCTCCTTGTGATTCTATACGCCTTTGCATGCCGTGACGTTGACGACAGAAGCCCCGGCGGATAGCGTGCGGATTCACAACAATAAGCAGCGAAGACCGCCCAATGATCACCGTACAAGACGAAATTGTCTTACAGGCGCAGCATCTGTCTGCCGTCGAGGCGCTGTTTCAGACACGCTACCGGAAGGCGGCAGAGGCACGCGGCATGCACTTTCAGTCTCTGCAGGTGTCGCCACCGGTCGCCATTGCCGAAGCGCCGGTCACACTCTGGCTGCGCTGGACCATTACCGACCCGGCGGCCTGGTGGGGCATGCGCGCGCAGTCAGGGACGGCGGAGGTCGCCGCTTTCTGGGCTGCTGTCGATAAGCAGAGTCTGTCCCGCAGGCGTACCTACCTGATGAAGCCGGACGCAGCAGCGCTCACGCTGCCAACGGCCGGGCGGTCCACGGCGACCAGCAGAGGCTACCGCGAGACCGCACAGTTGCAGATACGTGAGGGTGGCGCGGATGCACTGCAACAGGCGCTCTCCCTGTGGCTGCCACAACTTCCGGGGCTTGCATCGAGCGAGCTTGGCAACAACCTCGCCCCTGAGTACGCAGCGGGGCACCTGACACTGGACCTGCTGTACCCGGACGCCGCCGCCGCGGCGCGGGCACAGGCGAGTGATGTGTGGCAGTGCCAGATTCTTCCTGAGCTCTCGCGCACCTGCACTGCCGTGCATGCGCTGGCGCTGGCAACCGTCGGTGCCGGTCTGCGGGAGCCGGACCTGGCTGGCGGGATCAAACGCACAGCATTCTTCCGCCTGCAATCCGGTCGCGACACCGCGACCGCAGAGGCCTTTGAAAGGGACCTGCTCGCCATGCCAGAGCACATTCACGAAATTCGCAACTGGCGCCTGAGCCGTGCTGTCCCGGTGGAATGGCAGCATGCAGGGTGCGCGCCATGGACCTGGGTATGGGAACAGGAATTCCGCACCGTTGATGACCTGTTGGGGCCATACATGCTGCACCCACACCACTGGGCTCATATTGATCGCTGGTTTGATCCGGAGTCGGGTGCGCAGGCGATAGATACAGCGCTGTCCCACGCATTCAGCCCGTTTGGCAGCAGCGTACTCGCGCGCGAGCTTGTGGCACAGGGTGAGGGCATCTGACCGGCCCTGCAATAGCGTTCACAGACACAGGGTATTCAGGAGACGATTGACATGGGAACACTGCTGGAAGGTAAGGTTGCGCTGGTTACGGGTGCCAGCCGGGGCATCGGGCGTGCGCTGGCCCAGCGCCTTGCTGCCGAGGGCGCGACGATGGTGCTGGCGGCGCGAAGCCTCGACAGTGCGGGCCCCTATGCCGGCACACTGCGTGAGAGCGTGGCGCTGATTGAAGGGCAGGGGGGCGTAGCCTATCCGCTGCAGGCGGACCTCGAAAGTGACGCGGACCTCGACACCCTGGTAAGCCGCACGATTGCACTCACCGGTGGGCTGGACATCCTGATCCACAGTGGCGGCAAAGCCGAATACGCCCCGACGGCGACCATGGACCCGGCAACCTTCGAGCGTACTTTCCATCACTATCTGCGCGCGCCGTTCCGGCTGATCCAGCACGCAGTACCCGAAATGCGCAAACGTGGCGCTGGCTGGATTGTCACGCTGGGGTCGGTAACCGCGCTGCCGCCGACCCGCCCCTATGATGCGTTTGCGACCCAGGGGGGAGGCACTGTCTATGCGTCCATCAAGGCCGCGGTGCACCGCATGACCCAGGGACTGGCGGCGGAGCTTCTGGCTGACAACATTGCCGTAAACACCCTGAGCCCGAGCACTGCCATCCGCACTCCCGGCGCCAGTGAATACATTCCGGAGAGCTACCCGACTGAGCGCATCGAATACATTGCGGAGACCGGCCTCGCGCTCTGCCACCTGCCCGCCGCGGAGCGCACCGGACTCACTGCCTACAGCCTACATTTTCCGCTTCAGCATGGGCTACCGGTTTACTCACTCGACGGGTCCCAACGCATTGAGGACCCGATACTGCCCGCCTACTCACACCCCGGCATCGATTCCTGACTCGGGGCGTTCGCAAGGATCAGCCTCACGGTGGTGCGAAGCGCCGCGCCAGACGGCGCAGGACAGGGGCCAGCAACAACGGGAGCACACTGGCCAGCGCAACCAGCAGCCAGCCATCCGGGCCGGGATGGACGAGAGACAGGACCGCGGCAAGTGGAGGAAAGTACACCGCAGCCGCTATCAGTGCACTGCACAGCCCGAGTGCCGCCCAGATCCAGGGGTTGCCGGTGATTTCGTTGCGCAGCCAGCGGCCGCTGTCCTCGCGGATATTGAACACATGCCACATCTGGGCCAGGGCCAGTGTGAGGAATGAGACCGTCACTGCCTTGCTGGCGTCGAAACCGAGTACCAGGCGACCCACCGCCATCGCGCCCAGTACCACCGCGCCAATCAGGGCAGCGTACAGGCCGATGAGCACCCAGTGCTGGCGCATCAGTACACGCTCCCGGGGCGATCGCGGCGGGTGTTGCATGGCACCCGGTGCACCTGTCCCCACACCCAGTGCCAGGACCGGAAACACATCCGTTACCAGGTTCAAAAACAGGATCTGCAGGGGCAGCAGGGGAAGTGGTGCACCCGCGACTGTCGCCAGCACGACCACCAGCACTTCACTGATATTGCAGGACATCAGGTAAACAACGAATTTGCGGATGTTGCTGAAGATGGCCCGACCCTGCGCAATGGCAGCGACAATCGTGCGAAACTCGTCATCCTGCAAGACCATGGCGGCGGATTCCCGCGCGATGGCTGTGCCCCGAATACCCATCGCCACACCAATATCGGCTTTTTTCAGCGCAGGTGCATCATTGACCCCATCGCCCGTCATGGCGACGACCCGGTCTGCGCGCTGGTGCAGATCAATGAGCTTGAGCTTTTGCTCGGGTGTGACACGCGCGAACACGCGCACGTCCAGCAGTTCATCCGTCGCCTCGCTTTCGAAGACCTGCTGCAAGGCATCGCCGTCCACAACCTGGGGGGGCTGACCCTCTGCGACAATGCCCGTGTCCAGCGCGATGCGCGCGGCGGTCGCCGCGTGGTCTCCGGTCACCATAACCACATTGACCCCCGCGGCGTGGCACTGTTCGATGGCCTCCTTCACGCCCTTGCGTGGGGGGTCTTCCATGCCAACAAGACCAAGTAGCACGAGGTCACTGTAGGGCGGGTCCTGCTCAGACCCGAGCCGTCGCTCCGCTACCGCCAGCGTGCGCAGCCCGGTGGCTGCCAGATCGTCCGCGCGCTGCAGCCAGTGCTGGCGGCCCGCATCATCGAGGTCAACCGCGGCCTCGCCCTCCTGTTGTGCACGACACAGTGGCAGCACGCTCTCTGGCGCTCCCTTGACGGCGGCGAAAACGCCATCGGCATCGCGGTGGATCGTGGCCATGCGCTTGTCTTCGGCACTGAAAGGCTCCTCACGAAGCTCGGGCATGGCCGCCAGCAGAGCAGGGCGGTCCAGCCCCAGTCGGGCGGCGGCAGCCAGCAGGGCCAGTTCCGTGGGATCGCCCGTTGCATGCTTCTCGTCCTCGGCCTCATCACCCAGAGAGGCGTTGCAGCACAGAGCTGCGCGTTCCAGCAGGCGGTGAGTTACCCCCGTGTCCCCGGAGCTGTCTCCTTCGCTCTGGAAGACGATATCCGCATCGGCCAGCAGCACCCGGGTGACCGTCATCCGGTTTTCCGTGAGGGTGCCGGTCTTGTCAGTGAGGATAACGCTGGTTGCCCCGAGTGTTTCAACGGCGGACAAACGGGTAATCAGCGCGTTCCGTCGGGCCATGCGCCACATGCCGCGAGCCAGCGCGATGGTCGCCACGATGGGCAGACCCTCGGGGATCGCAGCAACGGACAGGGCAATCGCAACCTCGATGGCGAGAGCAATATCGCGACCGGTCAGCACGCCAATGACTGCCAGCATCACGGCCATCACCAACACCAGCCACACCAGCCGCTTGCCGAGCGCGTCAAGGCGTTTTTCAAGCGGCGTCTGGCGCGGCTGCGCGGTGCTCACCTGATCGAAAATACGGCCAAACTCGGTATCCATACCCGTGGCAACCACAAGGCCGCTGCCGCTCCCACGGGTGAGGGCGGTGCCGCCGAAGGCTATGTTAGGCCTTTCCAGCAACGATGCTTCTGCCGCTACCGCGTCGACCTGTTTTCGTACCGGAAGTGACTCGCCGGTGAGCACCGATTCATCTGCCTGCATCCGGGCGGCTTCCTGTAAACGGAGGTCCGCCGGGATCACATCGCCGGCCTCCAGCAGTACCACATCACCGGGCACCAGCCCGGACGCCGGTATGCGCTCCGCACGGCCGCCGCGCAGTACTGTGGTCTCCGTGCGGGCGATACTTCGCAGCGACTCCATGGAGCGTGTTGCCCGCCATTCCGTGGTGAAGCCCAACGCGGTGTTGAGCGCGACAACGACCGCAATCGCCATCGCCTCTACGGTATCGCCCATCAACAGGGCCAAACCGGTCGCTGCGAACAGCAGTAACACCACAATGCTCCGCAGTTGCGCCAGCAGAATAGACAGGGCAGGGCGTGGCTTGGTCTCACGGAAGACGTTAGGGCCGAATAGCTTTCGGCGACGCTGAAGTTCGTCTGCTGCCAGCCCCCGTGAGGGATCAACAGCCAACGCTTCCGCAACGTGCGCTACAGGGTGCATCCAGGGCTTCACCAGGCGAGGGTCGTCAGGCGCGGCGTGCAAGCGACTGCGCCTAGCGTCGCGTTGCGGCGAGTATCTGGTCGAGTTGGTTGGCAAAGCGCTGTTTGTCCTGATGGTTGAGTGCCGTCGGGCCACCCGACTGAATCCCACTGGCACGCAGTGTGTCCATGAAATCCCCCATAGTGAGTTTCGGCTGAATATTGTCCGTCGTGTAGCGTTCACCCCGTGGTGTCAGCACCAGGGCACCCCGGGCAATCACTTCGGCCGCCAATGGGATATCCGCGGTAATGACCAGGTCTCCCGGTTTGGCCAGCCTGACGATTTCATCATCCGCCACGTCAAACCCGGCGCTGACCTGCAGCGAGCGGATATTCGCATCCGCAGGGACCTGTAACGGACGGTTTGCCACCAGGGTCAAACACAGGCCAGTACGGCGAGCCGCCCGAAACAGAATGTCCTTCGCCATGCCCGGGCAGGCGTCGGCATCAACCCAGATATCCAGTGCGAGTTCCCCCTTTGCGATTGCTGCACGTCGCAGGCGCGAGGGCATCAGTGTATCCGAGTGACCTGTGGGCCGACAGTCAGGCCATCCGCATGCACGACCTGTCGCGATCGCGCCTGGTGCTGGTGCGCCTTAAACACAGCGCGGGGTGGGCAGGGGGTTCAGCCTTCACCAGCCTGTGCATAACTGTGTGCCCGAATCCTTAATTTAACATAATATATATTATGCGCAGTGTTGATAATGTGATCTGGTTCCTTTTGCTTGTCGCGGTTTTGTCCATAATCGTGAGTTCACGGCACGAGAAACGGAGGATTCTGCGACAGTGAAAACGAAAAGTTGGAATGAACTGATTAGTGCCCGGATAGACGCCGGGCTTTTTTTTGGTGAACTAAAAAATGTACTAGGAACGTCAGACAGAACGCTGGCCAGGTGGAAGAAAAAGGACGCGGTACCGGTCTGGGCAGTGCGCATTCTGGAGCTGTTGAGCGGTGATCTGGAGCCATTGGGATGGAAGGATTGGGAATTAAAGAACGGGTATTTATGCCATAAAAATCTAAGCGACAGACACTTTTGGCTGCCGGTTGACGTACTGGTGACAGCGTTTTGCGACTGCACAGCGCATCGAGAAGCGGCCAAGGCGCGGAGCGACCAGCGTCTAAGGCCGCAGAGCGGCCTAAGACCCGGACAAATCGCGCCGGGGGAGACCACTCCCCCACCGCTCAGCCGGGGGCCTGTGGGCCCGCTGTGAGGTCGTGAGGCGGTACGCGGAGCTGATTAGGGCTGGACAGGGGTGAGATCAAAAACAGTAGACAGGGGCCGATTGCGGCCCCTTTTTGATGACGGCGGCGCACCGGTTGACTGGCTCAACGTCGTAGCCCATGCCTTTAAGATCGGCAGTAGTGATTTCGGCGCCGGGAGTTTCTTCAGAGCTGGGAGCCGTAAGCATGTAGGTAATCTGACTGTCGATGACCAGGTGGCCGGTAATCTTGAACGTGGCTAGGGATTCGAGAACAGGGTCAGGGCCGAGGTCAGCCATAACGTTGAGGGCTGGCGCTTCGGGTTCTGTCACTGGTGCAGGTGGTCGGGGGTCGTAGTTGGCGGACACGAGCGCCGCGAGTGCGACAGAGGTACCAAATAGCATACCGACGGCTGCAGCGAGTGGAACGCGAAAGCGCTTAAAGTAGATCTTGGTTAATCGCATGATGTAGCTCCAGTTGCGGGGGGCCATTTTCCAGCCGTGAGTGTAGTAAGGCGGAAGCAAGCTGTGGGGGCCGTGTGGATAGTCATCGAGAAATGCTTGCTTTGTGTCGTAGCAGGGATATATATCGCGGCCAAGGCAAGCCCAGCGATCAACAAGCAAATCAGTTTCAGAGATTCCATAAACTACCCTTCCAACGTGGGCTTTCGGGAGTGTGATGCGGTACCCGGTGAGCATCTTTATAAGTGCACCGAGGTAAGGAATGGTGAGGCGATCAGTGCGGCGGCAGAACACAGTGTGTTCCGCGATAGCTGATCGAGCCTGGCTGTCGAGCTGGCTTACATCCTGAATAATCAGTATCACGTCCCAGCCGAGTTTGCGGGCATGTAAGAACCAGTCGTTCACCGGTTTGCGGTCTTTGTCATTCCAGCTTCGGGAGTTGAACCAGGTGCCGCATTCATCGAGGACGAGTAGGCCGTTTTCAGATTCGTCGTAGCTGAGTGTGCCGGTACCGATGGCTTTAAGGTCGTCAATTTTGGGTTTGTCGGGGATGCGCATGACGCGCACGGTTTTGTTGAAGGGTGAGACGAGCTTGTGCAGGTTGAGGTCGAGGTTTGTAGCGACGACGCAGCGCTGGCCGAGTTTGTCGATGATGCGTTTGACGGAGATCAGAGTTTTTCCGCCGCCTAGTTTCCCAGTGACGACATAAACAGCCATATCAAAACATTTTGTATTGAATGATGAGGAACTGCCATGCGTATGCACACCGAATAGTGTGTGCGCTGATAACGGCTGTGACGCAGGCGGGGGCATTGGAAGGAGCGAGTAGGGACATTCCGTCGCCTAGTTTCCCAGTGGAGAAATAAATAGCCATATCAAAACATTTTGTATTGGATGATTCGGAACTGCCATGCATAGGCATAGCGGATTGTGTGCGCAGTGACGACGGCAGTAATGCAGGCCGTGGCGTTGGATGGAACAATTAAGGCCATCCCCGCAGTGATCGAGGGAGGCGCGACGTAGGATATGGCGTTGATCATGCCGGTGATGGTGGCAAAAAATGCAGAGGTGATGCCGACGAGTGAAAGTATCACTGTGATGCTAACGGCAACGCGCTTTGTGAGGTGCTGCGCGAAGAAGGTAAAAAGCGAGGTGAAAGCAGCGCCGATGATGCCAGCGAGCCACGGTATACCAGCGAGAACGGGAAGCGCCATTACACTTTACTCTCAATCGGGGTCAGTGCGAGTTTGAAGAGGTAATAGGCGGTAAGCACGTAGAGCAACCAACCGAGAAGATCGCGCATTTGTTGGAGTCTTATACAACTGATGACGAGGTTTGCTTTACCGAAAAAGGAAATCACAATATCGGTACAGGCTTGAGCCGTGGGGAAAATACCTATAATTGAATCTTGGACTGTTTGAGCGAGGGAACTGACGCCCTGCCCGTCCAGGTCATCGCCAGTAATGCCCGATATAGCGTCATCTACAGCGGTACTGAATGTGTCGGAGTAATCGATAACGCCGGGGTTAAAACTGGAATCAACGTCCGTGAGGAGGTCTTGCTGTTCCTGTTGCTTTTGTTCCTCGCAGCGGGTTTTCCAGAGCTGGTAATGTATGGCGCACTGTATAGCGTCGCCCTTGCAAAAGGGTGTGACGTTGCAGGACTTGCCGCCTGCGAGTTCGGAGTTGTCTTGTTGATTGCCGTTTGGCGTAGGGTCGTCGGCATTGGGTACTCCGTCGCCATCGGAATCGGTGTCCTGTGAATTGGGTACGCCGTCGCCGTCTACATCGCCGTCCGTGTTGTTAGGGATGCCGTCGCCGTCTACGTCGGGGTCAATGTTGTTATTGATCTGATCGCCGTCGATATCGATATCATAGAAATTATTAACGCCGTCTCCGTCTATGTCGTCGTCCAGGTGGTTTGGTATGCCGTCGCCGTCTATGTCGTCGTCAGCTTCGTTGGGTATACCGTCCTGATCGGTGTCGGTCTCGCGGGGATTATCGCGTTTGGGCAGGTCAGGGTCTGGTTTTATGGGTGACTCGCAGACAAAGCCACCGGTTCCGGTTGATTCGTCCCACGTCATGCTAATAGCGCCGTCAGAGTCACACGTGGGTAAATCGTCATCGAATTCGGGAGGAAGGCAAGTTTCCTCGCCGTTGTAAAATCCATAGGTGCCGCCGGTTGACTCACATTCGTTTTTGCGGTCATTACAAACGACATGAGTTTCACCGCCAAAGGTAATAGTACCTTCGGGATCACTGCATTCTTCTGGCGGCTCAAAAGGTGGAGCGCAATAGGTGGAGGTTTCACCGCCAACGGTGAATTCCATCTCAACCCAATCCTCTGGTTTACCGTCGCAGGGTTCTGGTTCGGCGTCTTCCTCGCACGCCTTTGTTTCGGTGTTTTCGGTGGTTCCTTCTGGGCATGTTGGAGGACCGGCAACGATGATGTACCAGAATGAATCGCTGCACCGTATACCGGGGGCAGCAGGGTCAACGGCTATAGCTGTTTGGCCGTACTGAGCGCAATAATGGCCGCCTGCCCACCAAATATCGGTGTAGTAAGTGCCGTTGACCAAATAAGTAGAAGCGTGAATATTTGGGGCGAAAATTAACAGGGAAGTGAAAACCAGCCCCCCGAGGGGGGCTAGGAAATCGCGCCGCGTGATGTTAAATCTTGGCAACAACACGCTTGACGATTTTCAGGATGACAAAGCCGCCAAGAACTGCCATCAGAATCGGCCATACCAGGTCAATCGCGGCGAGCGCGTCGGTCTGGATGGCCGCAAGGCTTGTTCCGACAACGGCGGGAACGTCAGCCTGTGCCTGAGCAATGCCCAGAGACAGGAACGCACCGAATGCGGCAACTTTGCTTTTCATTGAAGTCATCATTGGGAGTCTCCTTAGATGAAATCGAACGCGCGTTTCACTGTGTAGACGAATAAGCCAGAAGCCCAGCCTAACGCCCACACCCCGAACAATTGGCCGACGTAGCCCGCTACTTCAACGGTCGTCATCGAACCAACCCCGTCTTGACTCCCGCTACAAACGCGCAAAACAGCGTAAAGTACCAGACAAGTATGAAAATGTTTTCAAGTTGCTCTAACTGTGCTTCATCGACGGTCATTTCCTGTGCGGAGGCATCGAACGTAAGCACCAGTGCGACCACAATCACGCGTCGCACGAGCCTCGACCCTGCGGGACGAGGCGCGTGCTTGCTGTGGTCGGGGGCGACTGGTTTCACGGTCTATGCTCCGGCCAGTGGCTGAACGTAGAGGAAGATAGTCAGAGCGAGGAAATACATTACGCGACCTTTGCAGCAGGTGGTTTAACTGCCTGCGGTTGCACAGAGGTGAACAGGCGGCATTGCAGTTTGCCGTTGAAAATGTCGAATTGCAGAGGAACGAGAGCTTCCTGTGCAATGAGCTTTTCATAGGCAGTATGGTGCCCATCGAGGATAGAGTTGTTCCAGAGGGTAACGGTATACGCCTCGGTGGGGTCAGTGAGCAGTAATACGACGTCGGCAACGGTTTTGCCTTTGTGCTCGCGTTTTTCGACGGTCAGAATGGTGCATTTTGTCAACATGGTTTTCTCCTAAGCCGCGATCTGCGACCAGTCAGTGATTAGCCGCGCTTCCATGAAGCGGCGGCGAAGTGGTACAACTTTACCAGCGGAAATATCAGCATCACCAAGGCCGGCAGAGCGCAGAATTTTGAGATTGCGGTACCAGGTCGTTTTGCTGAAAAATTGACGGGCGCGTTCCCAACCCTCGTTCTGAATCATGACCCAGCAACCGTAGGCTGCCCTGCCCTGCCCTTCAGTTTTGGCGGCTGCAATAATGCGTTCCTGTAAATCGTTGTCGGCTTCCACCTCGACACCTCCTATCATTCGGAGAAAATATCTATTCCATTCGGCGTTCAACGCGGCCGGGGTCGCTGTTTTCCAAGGGTTGCGGGCGAACCATTCACGCCCGAGTTTCAATTCGAGCCGCAGCAAATTATCAGCCAAGGCTATTTCGTGTGGCTGGTACTGGTGGCCCTCGTACTTGGGGTTTTTCATCAAGTAGCGAAGGTGCGGGCCTTTGGCGTATGCCTTGCCGCTGCGGAGCTTTGAAAGGTGAGACCAATAAACGGTATCGCCTGCCTGTTGACTTACGCGATACCGGCCTCCCTCAACGTTACGAAGGACAGAAAGGGCAGTGCGGACTTCTGCGAGCGAATCAAGTGCGAGGTTGCCGGTAACGTCAACGCGGGAAACCAGCCAGGTATCGGTGACAGGCGGGAGGGAAACGCCTAGTTGATGACCGACGAAAGAAATCATGCGCTGTACGCAGCCGATCAGATCGAGTGACGCGCTGGGGCCAGACCCGAACACTGCGCAGCCGTTGCCAATGATGCGCGCGGGACTGCCCTGTAACCAGAGGTCAGTACCTGCGCGGACGCTGATCTGGTGGGAATCAGAACGGACAGATTCCCAGCGGTGAGTTTCATAACGGACGACGCCGGTTTTGGGACAGTAGCAGCAGACCCGATCACCAAGATGAAGCGCGGCTGTGCGAGCTTCAGGAGAAAGCCTATCCAGTGGGATGCGAGCTGTTACCCAGTCAATTAACATGTAGCGTTTAACGACACGTTAGGGCGAAAAGTCCCACCCGTGGGACTAAGTGGCGGTGTTACTACTACCGCCACTGCAACCACGTTGCGCGAGGGGTCGTAATGCGCAGGGCACAAATGAGCGCCGTATCCAGGTGCGCATATGCACTGGCGACCATTTCCGGGGCCGACGCCGGGTGTGTGCTGTGCTTGTGTGTATTGGTGCAGGTAGTAACTGAGGTCTTCGTCACGGAGTCGTTTACTGAGCATGGGTTATTGCCCTCTGGTGTGGCGTTATCGAGATCGAGCGAAGGGTAATCACAGTCATCTACCAACCAAGAAACGTAGGGGCCGAAATCGAAGGCAACACAAGGAAGAGCGATCAGAAGTGTTTGTTCTTCAGGGAAGCGGTAGAACTGTTGCATCTGGTTGGAATGTGGAGAGCCGTACATGTGCAATCCCCCGTTTTGATGGGGGAAATGTAGTCAACGATTGGTAGACGTGTCAACTATTCGTTCACGTTGCGGAATGGTCAACGTTAGCGGAACATTGACTTATCAACGGAGGGTTGACAAATGAAGAAAATTAGTGAGTACCTCGACGACGCTAAAGAGATTACGGGAAGTGATTACAAGACAGCGCAGGCGCTAGAAGTGACACGGGCAGCTGTGAGCAAGTGGAGGCGAACAGAAATCATTGGGAACAAGCACGCGCCAAAATTGGCGGAGCTGGTAGGCGTTAACCCGGGTGAAATAGTGGCTGCGTCGGATTCGGTTTTACACCCGGAAAACAGGATTTATTGGGAAAGATGGGTTGCGGGTTTTGCCATTTTGGCAGTAGGGATTATGGGTCTTTTTCCTGAATTATCAGGGGGTTATGACGCATCGAGTTTTGGCGGTTTATATATTATACGCAGTTGTGGATTCTTTTACGGATAACGGATTTGCCGTGTTTTGCAGGCTCCGGGGCTCGTTTCGGGCCCTACTGGGCTCTGCTATGGATGACGGGTTGTCCGCCAGATGCAGGACCGCCCTGTACGGGAATCAGGCCAAGCCATCCGGCGGGCCCGTATGAAGAGCGTTCGGCTGAACAATTGGGTTCTGCTTTGGGTGCGGCCCGTTCTTGCCACCAACTTCGGATGGCTGGGCTGGAGGAATTACTGGTCGGTGAAGGACACGGGTGCATCGAGATCGAGGCCCGCAACTTCATAGCCTCGTACAAAATCGTCTGCGTGCTTCAGCACCCAGGTTCTGACTTGCTCCGGGTCGTGATCGCGCAGGCCCCGGTAAATCTGTCGGTGCGCATCCAGTAGACGCTGGTTTACATCAAGCTGTTTCATCAGTCGATTCGCCGCCGGCAGGAACACATGTGCGATTCCGAGACGACTCAACTGCAGCACCCGGTTGCAGGACCCTTCGGCAATCAGGCTGTGAAATTCGAGATCGAGTACCTCAAGTGCCGCATTGTCGCCGAGGTTCGCTTCCGTCTGCCGCAGGTTCTCCTCCATTTTATGCAACAGCTCCGGCGAAATCTTCTCCGCTGCCACCGTCGCAATCTCTGCGTCGAGGATACGGATGGCCTCGTATAGCTCCCTGACGGTCACTTCCTCAAGAATCAGCGTATTGAAGATGCGACTGCTGAGTTTGTCGCGATCGGGTGAGCGCACAATGAGCTTCTTGCCCCCCGGCTTTCGCTCGACGAGGCCGTTTTCCTCCAGGAGGCGCATGGCTTCTCGCACTGATGAGCGATGAACCTGCAGGTTGTCCGCAAGGACCTGCTCGGCAGGCAGCGTGTCCCCTACCTTCAGCTCGTTGCTCAATATCCGGGTCTCCAGAATCTTGTAGATCTGGCGGTAGAGAGGGTCGCGCTGCAGGGCTGTATTCGGCATGCGCTTGACTCTAGCACAGGGTCGGCCTACCATGCAATTTCAGTCGTATTGTCCGACCATCCGACCATAAATAGGTCAAAACAGGGTAAATTTGTATGAATTTTGAGCACAGTGACAAGGTAAAAGGCCTGATGGCACAGGTGGATGCCTTCATGCAGGAGCACATTTTTCCGGCAGAAGAAGCCTATGAAGAGTTCGTCAACGACCCCGCCAAGCTGTGGCAGGTACCGCCGATCATCGAAGCGCTGAAACAGAAGGCCAAGGCGCTGGGGCTGTGGAACCTGTTCCTGCCTGAAGAGTACGGTGACTTCAGTCCCGGCCTGACCAACCTGGAGTACGCCCCCCTGGCAGAATTGATGGGCCGCTCAGAAATGGCCTCTGAGATATTCAATTGCAGCGCGCCGGATACCGGCAATATGGAGGTGCTGGCCCGCTACGGCACGGTGGAGCAGCAGGAACGGTGGCTGAAACCCCTCATGGAGGGCGAGATCCGCTCTGCCTACCTGATGACGGAGCCACAGGTGGCGAGCTCCGACGCCACCAACGTCGAGTGCTCCATTGTGCGCGATGGCGACGAGTACGTGATCAATGGCCGCAAGTGGTGGTCCTCCAGCGTTTACGACCCGCGCTGCGAATTGCTGCTGGTGATGGGCAAGACCGACCCAGAGGCTCCCCGGCATATTCAGCAATCCACCATTATCGTTCCTCGCAACACACCCGGGGTGAAGCTGGTGCGCCCCCTCAAGGTGTTTAACCACCTCCACTCCCCCGCCGGCCACGGCGAAGTGCTTCTGGAGAACGTGCGCGTTCCCGTTGAGAACATGATTCTCGGTGAAGGACGCGGCTTTGAGATTGCCCAGGGTCGCCTGGGACCGGGCCGTATTCACCACTGCATGCGCTTGATCGGCGCGGCCCAGCGCTGTCTGGACCTGATGTGCAAGCGTGTCGACTCGCGGGTGGCTTTTGGCAAGAAACTGGCGGATCAGGGCGTCATTCGCCAGGATGTCGCCAAGTCCCGCTGTGAAATTGAGCAGGCTCGTCTACTTACCCTGTGTGCCGCTGACAGACTCGACAAGGTAGGCAACAAGGAGGCCCGTGACATTATCGCCATGATCAAGATCGTGGCCCCGCGCATGTGCCAGGAGGTGGCGGACCGAGCCATCCAGGCCCACGGCGGCATGGGCCTGTGCCAGGATACGCCGATCGCCAATCTGTTTGCCTATGCACGCTTTGTTCGCCTTGCCGATGGCCCGGATGAAGTGCATATGGCGCAGTTGGGCAAAATGACCATCAAAGCCGCAGTCGAAGGTGTCTGACAATGAAAGCTCTGGTATTCAACGGTCCCAGAAAGATTCGCTATGAATCCTTCGATGATCCGACGATTCGCGACGAACGCAACCTGATTATCAAGGTAAAGCGCTGCAGTATCTGCGGGTCAGACCTGCATATGTACCATGGGGATCGCATTGCCAAGACAGACTACTCGCAGCCCATCGAGCGCTTCTGTACCGGCCACGAAACCATCGGTGAAGTCGTGGAGGTGGGCTCCGCGGTCCGCAGGCACAAGGTGGGAGACAAGGTACTGGTCGCCGGTGGTGCCGGTTGTGGTATCTGCCGCCGCTGCCTCGCGGGGCAGTTCAACCTCTGTGAAAGCTATCGCTCGGGGGGTCACAGCAGCATCGCCTACGGTATCCGGCCCGTACTCAATGGCGGTCATGCAGAGTACCTGGAAGTCATCAACGCGGATCTCGGTGCAACCGGTATCCCGGAGGGCATTACAGATCAACAGGCACTTCTCCTGACCGATGCATTGGCAACTGGCTACTACGGGGTAAAGATGTCCGGGGTTTCTCCCGGCGACACCGTCGCCGTGATCGGCCAGGGGCCGGTGGGTCGCCTGGCTGCAGAAGCGGCGGTGGCAATCGGCGCCTCTACAGTCTACGCGATCGATCCACAGGAAAACCGCCGCAATATGGCATCCGCATTCGGCGCTACGCCGCTACACCCCGACGAGGCAGTACAAACGGTCTACGAAGAGACCCGGGGGCTGGGTGTCGATTCGGTCATCGAAGCGGTGGGTGTCGGTCCAACTCTGAGCCAGGCAGTCAAGCTCGCCCGTATTGGCGGTCGATTATCAATTCTCGGGATTCTCCAGGCAGACACCAACATGCCACTGCATATCATCCAGGCGAAAAGCCTGGTGGTGCACATGGGTATTGCCGGTGTCGTGGACTCGTGGCCGGAGTTGATACCCCTCTTACAGACTGGCCGGATTCGAGGCGAAGGTGTATTCACACACAGCTTCGATCTTGCGGAAGGAGAAGAAGCCTACCGCATGTTCGATGCTCGCGAGGATGGCGTCATGAAAGTGCTACTCACCCCCTGAGACAACTCCAGCAACAGGTAAACACATTATGAGTCTGGTAAACGCATTGGATTTCACTGGCAAGAAGGTACTGGTTTGCGGCGCCTCGGACGGCATCGGCTACGGCGTGGCAAAAGCCTTCCTGGAGGCCGGAGCCGAGGTGGCAATCACTGGCACTCGCAGCGAGGGGGATTACGACAACGACTTCAGCGGTATGCAGTTTCACTCCCTGAATATCCAGGACCCTGAGGCCATCAGCGCACTGGCGACAAAGTTTGACGCACTCGACGTAATGGTGAACTGCATCGGCTCAGTGCTGTGGAAAAAAGCCGAGTTCGAGCGCGAGGGTTTCGAGAAAATTCTCTGCATCAACCTGACTGGCGCCATGCAATTGTGTACCGAGTTCCATGACCTGCTGCAAGCCAGCGGCGGCAATATCGTCAATCTCGACTCGGTGGTATCCATACGCCCTGCCCTGAATAACCCGGCCTACAGCGCCAGCAAGGCTGGCCTTGTGCAGCTGACCAAAGCCCTGGCCATGAAGTGGGGCCGCAACGGTATTCGCGTCAACAGCGTTGCACCGGGCATGGTGCCCACTAAACTGACCGTCAACCAGTCCAGCCGGGAACAGGAGGAGCAATTCAGGAAGACCAACCCGCTCGGCCGCTTCGGCACGCCGCAGGATATCGCAGGCGGCGTACTGTTTCTGGCCTCCCCCATGGCAGCCTATGTCACCGGCCAGCAGCTGGTGATCGACGGCGGTTCGACTCTTTAAATCAGGCGTATTGACGATGGCTAAACAAGAATCAGTAGATCGGGATCTGGTGGATCTCGATCGACTTGGCGAATGGATGCAAGCGCAACGACTGCCCTCGGGGCCATTCCTAAACCAACGTCTGCTGACCGGGGGTACCCAGAATATTCTGCTGTATTTTGAGCGGGGCGACAGGGCCTTTGTGTTGCGACGTCCGCCAAAGCATCTTCGCGCCAGCAGCAACCGGGTTATGTGCCGAGAGGCACGGGTTCTTCAAGCCCTTGCTGGCAGCAATGTACCCCATCCTGGCTACATCGCGCACTGTGAAGACGAGTCCGTGCTGGGGGCTGCCTTCTTTCTGATGGAGCCCGTGGATGGTTTCAACCCCGTCAATGGTTTACCCGAACTTCACCGCGGTGATGCAGCGCTGCGCCGCCGCATGGGGGAATCTCACATAGAAGCCCTGGCTACGCTGGGATCGCTGGATTACAAGGAGCTTGGGCTCGCTGAATTCGGTAAGCCGGATGGATACCTGCAGCGCCAACCCGGACGCTGGCGAGGCGAGTTGGAGAGCTACGCAGCACTGGACGGTTATGACAACACCTCCCTGCCCTACGAATCCCGGATATATCAGTGGCTGGCAGACCACATTCCCGAGGACTTCCAGCCAGGGATCATCCACGGCGACTGCCATTTGGCCAATACGCTGTTCAATTACCACAACGGGGAACTTGCCGCCCTGATTGACTGGGAAATGAGCACCATTGGCGACCCGCTGCTGGACCTGGGTTGGGTAATGGCGACAAGCGACGATGGTGATGGTTTTTCCACAGCGAGCATCGAACCTCGTGACGGCTTCCCCAGCATAGCCGAAATGGTTGCACACTACAGCAAGCACTCGCATCGCAACCTCTCTTCGCTCCAATGGTACGCTGTGCTGGCCTGCTACAAACTGGGCGCCATTCTGGAGGGGACCCATGCGCGTGCCTGTGCTGGCAAAGCCGACAAAGCCATTGGCGAGAAGCTGCACCAGCTCACGCTCGGGCTATTCCGGCGTGCGCATCACTGGATAGAGCATGGCATCCCCACATCGGAATAATCGCATGCGCTCGTGAGCCACGGGCCAGCACAACGCCGACTCAGGTGAAACATGCCGGCGTCAATGCACTGATCTGAATGAAGAACTGTGGTAGCGTTCTGCTTGAGCGCGTTGAACAGCCAGCGATTTGACGCGGCGTGCTCCCATAGTGATCAGATGCCTGTGACGTTGGACCAATCGATGCGAAATGACCCTGCTCCTGCCAAACGGCAGGAGGTCACCGTGCTCACCTACAATATCCATAAGGGGTTTTGCACCGGCAACCGACGCTTTGTGCTGGAAGGCATTCGTGAACGTATCGTGGAATCCGGCGCTGACGTGGTTTTTCTGCAGGAGGTACACGGCTGGGCGCATGCCAGTCCGCGACGGCAGAAGCGTTTCAGCTACCCGGAAGAACCGCATTTTGAATATCTGGCGGATCAGGTCTGGCCGCACTACGCCTACGCGCGCAATGCCATCTACCGAAAGGGGGATCACGGCAACGCCCTGCTCAGCCGCTTCCCCATCGTGAGCACGGAGAACATCGATGTGTCGCTGTTTCCCCGCTCCAGCCGAAGCATCCTGCACAGCGTCCTGGCGCTGCCGGGTTCGGGCACCCGCCTGCACACGCTGTGTGTGCATCTTGGCCTGCTCGAGCGCGAAAGGCGCACACAGCTGGCGACGCTGGTGCGCCGGATAGAGGCCCACGTTCCGCATGACGAGCCCCTGATCCTGGCCGGGGATTTCAACGACTGGCGCCAGCGCGGAGCGCAGTACCTGCAATCCCAGCTGGGTCTCGAGGAAGCCTTCCTGGCGCTACACGGCAGGCATGCACGCACCTTCCCGGTATGGGCACCGGTGTTTCCGGTCGACCGGATCTATTACCGTGGCGTACAACCGATCGGCTGCCAGCGCTTGCGCGATGGGCATTGGCGGGACCTGTCGGATCACGCGGCCCTGCTGGCTCAATTTGCGCTATGACCTGCCGTAGCGCGGCAGACGCAACAGCCCTACCCCATGTCCACGCGCAGCCGGCTCAGCCGTATCTCCTGAATATGCCAGTGTCCATCCAGTTTGACGTAGCGCTCGTGGTAGTGCCCATAACCGTGTAGCCAGGCAAAGGGCAGTGCCGAGCCCGGCCCCGGCCATAGCTTGTCCTCCATCGCCCAGACACCAGCGGCCGTTGTCGGTGACTCAATCGTGATCTCAGGTGTGTGCCCATGATGCACGGTAACCACCTGGTCGAGAACCGGTGCGAGACCCGCCACATAGGCCGCCGCACCGTGGGTGAGCAGGGTGTCATCATAGACGCCCGTCGCGGCGCGAAAGTCGGCAACGAGGTCCGGTGCGAACACGGCTTCGAAGGCCTGCCAGTCCTTGCCATCCAGCGCACGAAAGTAGCGCGCCTTCAGCGCGCGAATGGCCTCAATGGCCACCAATTGCTCGATACTGGTCATCGACTCTCTCCTGTTTCCCGGCACCGGGGCCGGTGACCTGAACCGTTGCCCGTTTTCTGCGCCGCGCAACCCGCCAGCACTGGCCTCGCCTCACTGAGCCGGATATAAAAGGGCCTCGGCGGGCGCCATTGACGTCGCTCACGCCTCCACCACAGGGAGAACTCGCCATGCGCATCGCACTGCAACCCAACATTCCCGGCCTGGTTGACCAACTTCAGGCCCTGGGACGCGGGATTGAGGCGATTATAGTGCCCAGTGATGGCAGCCTCGCGCAACAGCCTCTTGAGGCCGACGCACTGCTGTGTACTGCGACCGGTGGCGGCGACCTCCCTGCACTGCTCAGCGCCTGCCGGGGGCTGCGCTGGATTCACGTGCTGGGTACCGGCATTGATAACTTCCCCCTGTCGATGGCTGGGGATGCCGTGCTTACCTGCTCACGCGGTGCCACAGCCACTCCCATGGCCGAGTGGGTGATGGCGATGATGCTCTGTCATGAGAAACAGCTGCCGGCCCGCTGGATCAATGAGCCGCCCGAAGCATGGTACATGGCTGATCTCGGCTGTCTGGAACAAAAAACCCTCGGGCTTGTCGGTCTCGGCGCGATTGGCGAGGCCGTTGCCCGTCGTGCATTGGCCTTCGACATGCAGGTCATCGCCAAGGTTCGGTCCTACCGCGACAGTCCCCTGCCCGGTGTGCAACTGGTGGAACACCTCACCGAGTTGCTGCAGGTGGCTGACCATGTGGTACTCGCCCTGCCGGCTACCGCTGCAAGCCGCGGCCTGCTCGACGCCCGTGCGTTGGCCACGATGAAGCCGGGTGCCCATTTGATCAATGTGTCTCGCGCCGCCCTGGTTGACCAGGATGCACTGAGGGTCGCACTGGATTCAGGGCAACTGGCCCGTGCCTCTCTTGATGTTGTCGACCCCGAGCCACTGCCCGCGGGCCACTGGATTTACGCACATCCAAAGGTCAGGCTGAGTGCCCATGTTTCCTGGAGCGGGCCGAATATTGCCCAGCGGCTACTCGCGCCATTCATCGCCAACGTGCAGGCATTCATTCGCGGCGAACCGCTGCAGGGGCTGGTCGATACGCAAGCGGGCTACTGAAACCGATAACGACTGAGGATATCAGCATGAACAAGAACAAACTCCCCCCACGTGTCGTGCGCTACGGTGGTGCGATGTATGGCGAGGCGGAAATCAGTAATGTGAACGCGGTGCTGGCCGACCCGATGGGCCTGGTGCCCGGCAATCGTGTGTGTGAGTTCGAACGCCGCGTTGCGGACTTCATGGGCAAGCGTCACGGGGTCATGGTCAATTCCGGTTCTTCGGCCCTGATGATTGCCATGCGCCTGCTCAACCTGCCGGCGGGCTCCGAAGTCATCACCCCTGCCCTCACCTTCTCTACCGACGTAGCCAGCATCTACCAGGCGGGCTACAAGCCAGTGTTCATTGATGTAGGGCTGGACGACTACCAGATTCTGGTGGACCGCGTGGAGGACGTGATCACCGAAAATACCCGCGCGCTGCTGGTTCCGGACCTCATCGGCGGCATTTGCGACTGGGATATCCTGCGTAGTATCGCGGACCGACACGGCCTGCTGCTGGTGCACGACTCTGCCGACACGCTGGGCGGCAGCCTGCGCGGGCGTAAAACCGCCACCCGCGCCGACATCTCCATAACCAGTTTTTCCATCTTCCACATCATCACCGCGCTGGGCAACGGCGGCATGGTGTTTTTCGATGATGACCGCTACCTGGATGCCGCTCTCAGCCTGCGCGCCTGGGGCCGCTCGTCAGAAAAGTACATGTTCGGCACCAAGGTCAGCGAGAGCGACGGACGCTTTCTGGAGAAGCTGGACAACCTCGATTACGACTCCCTGTTCATTTTTGAGGACCTGGCCTACGGGTTCATTCCCAATGAAGCGGGGGCGGCCTTCGGCATCGGCCAGATGGACCGTATCGACGAGCTGTGGCGCCTGCGCAACGAGCGTTTCCAGGGTTACTACCGGTTTTTCGAGCGCTACGCGGACAAGTTCATCGTCCCCACGACGCTGCCCGAGACAGAAACCACCTGGATCTGCTTTCCGCTGCAGATTCGCCCCGAGGCCGGCTGGCGCCGCAAGGCGCTGCAAATACACCTGGAGGACAACGGAATCTTCTCCCGCGTGATCTTCTCCGGCAACATAACCCGGCAGCCCATGCTGCAGGGCCGGGATTTCCGCGTGCACCCTGCCGGGCTCGCCAACTGCGACCAGATCATGGAATTTGGGATCATGCTGCCCTGTCACCCCACGATGACTGCCGAGGACTGCCGCTATGTGGAGCAGGTGCTGGAGGCCTTCATTGAGGCCGACGGTGCACCCTGACCGCGCAAACTCGCCCCAGACCAGCTATCATAGAGGCCGGTAACACATCCTCTGGCTCACAAGGGCACCCTATGAAAATTGGCATCCTGTCGCGCAACCGCAGGCTCTACTCCACACGTCGTCTGGTAGAGGCGGCAGCGGCGCGCGGCCACGATGTCAGTGTCATTGATGTGCTGAAGTGCTACATGAACATCACCGCCAACGACCCGACGGTCATCTACCAGCACTCCGCCGAGCGGGTCGAGGCGCTGGATTTCGAGGCCGTTATCCCGCGTATCGGCGCCAGCATCACGTCCTACGGCTGCGCGGTGCTGCGCCAGTTCGAGGTGGGACACGTGTACTCCCTGAATGAATCCATCGCCATCACCCGCTCGCGCGATAAACTCCGCGCGCACCAGTTACTTGCACGGCGCGGGATCGGCCAGCCGGTCACCAGTTACGCGCACTCGGCGCGCGCCACCGACAAACTTATCGAGTCGGTGGGCGGCGCCCCGCTGATCCTGAAACTGACCGAAAGCACACACGGCAATGGCGTGCTGCTGGCGGAAACCAAAAAGGCCGCAGAGGCATTGATCAACGCCTTTCGCGGCATCGGCTCGGACTTCCTGGTACAGGAATTCATCCGCGAGGCGGGCGGTTCAGACATCCGCTGCTTCGTGGTCGGCGACAAGGTGATCGCCGCCATGCAGCGCAAGGCCGTGAAGGGGGAATACCGCTCCAACCTGCATCGCGGAGGCACCGCAGAGGTGATCAAGCTGCGCCCGGAAGAGCGCCGACTGGCCGTCAAGGCGGCCCGTGTGATGGGGCTGGATTTGGCCGGGGTGGATATCCTGCGCTCGAATCATGGCCCCCTGGTCATCGAGGTGAACTCATCTCCCGGTCTGGAGGGCATCGAAAAAGCCACCGGCATCGATATCGCCAGCAAGATCATCGAATACGTGGAGAAGGACTCCCAGGCGGGCCCCAACAAGCCCACTGGCAAGGGCTGAACGCACCTAGTCCGGATTCCTGGGCTGGTATTTCGGCAGGCGCAGGTCAAAGAGAATGGCTGCGGCTCGCAGCGCGAAGGCCGCCGCCACAGCCGCCGGCAACGCGATCTGTTGCCCCCAGGGCTGCGCGTCCAGGGCGACATAGCTCAGCGCCCCCAGGGCAGCCGCGGTGACGTAGATATCCGGCTCCAGCAACACCGGCGGGCGGCCGAGCAGCCCGTCGCGGATCAGTGATCCAAAGGTCGCAGTCATCATGCCCATGCCGATGGCAACCAGCACTGGCGCATCAAAGGCCAGCGCTTTCTGGGTGCCGAGCACGGAGAACAGCGCCAGTCCCAGGGCATCCGCCCACAGCAGCACACGGCTCAGTGACACAAAGAGGTGCGCCAGAAACCAGGTGGCAACCCCCGCCACGACGCACATCCACAGGTAGGCGGTATCGCCGATCCAGAACACCTCACCGGTGTTCAGCAGCAGGTCCCGCAGGGTGCCACCGCCAATGCCGGTAACCGTGCCGAAAAGCAGGAACCCGAGAATATCGAGGCGCTTTTCCGCGGCGGCCAGGGCGCCACTGATGGCGAACACCCCGACACCGACCAGGTCGAGGCTGTAGACAACATGGGTCAATTCCATAATGGACCGGCAGTCTGCTGCGGAAGGGGCTGTAGTATGCGTGCTATCATCCCCCTGAACCAACCCCGAGTGTGCCTGCACATGCTGAAAAACCCCTGGTATCTGTCCCTGCTGTCGCTGGTTGCCGGACTGCTGATCATCGCGGTGCTCTACTGGTTGACCAAGGAGCCGGAGCAGGACCCGTGCAGTGCGCTGAACCAGGATGTCGGCGCTGCTGTACTGGCGGACGACAACGGTGACCAGGACGCACTGGTCAACCGCGCCATCATACAGCGAGGTGACTGTGGACCTGCGCAATAAACTGCTCGCCCTGCTGAGTCTCGCTGTGCTGCCCGCGACGGCAGCCACGGAAGATGTACTGGCCGACCGGGCACACCGGATTATCGAGCAGCGCTGTGTGGTGTGCCATGCCTGCTATGACGCACCCTGCCAGCTCAAGCTGGAAGCCCACGAGGGGCTGGTGCGCGGCGCCAATCAGACGCTGGTCTACGACTCCACACGCCTGCTGGCGGGCGACCTGACCCGACTGTTTGATGACGCGCAGGGGGAAGCCGCCTGGCGTAAAAAGGGCTTCTACCCCGTGCTGGACAGCGCCGACCCCTCCCGGGGGGTGCTGCGGCGCATGCTGGACCTCAAGCAGGCAAACCCTCTCCCCGCGAGCGGGCCCATGCCCAAAGGCTTTGATTTCCGGCTGCACCGCGATCAACAGTGCGTACAAGCCGACGAATTTGACCAGTTTGCCGAGGACTACCCGCTGTGGGGTATGCCCTACGGGCTGCCGGCTCTGCAGCCGGACGAACACGCCACATTGGTGAGCTGGCTGGACGCGGGTGTACCGGCAAGCCGGCAGGCGCCACTGACGCCTGAACTGCAGTCGGAAATTGCCGCCTGGGAGCAATTCCTGAACGGGAAGGACAACAGGTCACGACTGATGGCCCGCTATGTCTATGAGCACCTGTTCCTCGCTACGCTGTACCTGGAGGCGCAGGAGCAGCCCCGCTGGTTCAGGCTGGTGCGTTCAGCGAGCCCGCCGGGCGAACCGATCGACCTGCTGGCGACCCGCCGCCCCTTCGATGACCCGGGTCGCACCACCTTCTTTTATCGCCTGCAAAGCCTGCCCATCACGGTCGCGGCCAAGAGCCACCAGCCCTACCGTTTCGATGCGCAACGCCGCGACTGGTATCGCTCACTCTTCCTCGCCCCGGATTATGCTGTTGCCACCCTGCCCGGCTATGATGAAAAGATCGCGGGCAACCCGTTCAAAACCTTCGCGGCACTGCCGGTGCGCTCGCGCTATCGCTTCCTGCTCGAGGAAGCCGAATTCACCATCATGAATTTCATCAAGGGTCCGGTCTGCCGTGGACAGGTTGCGCTGAACGTCATCGATGACCGCTTCTGGGTCATGTTCATGGACCCCGACGAACTCGACCCGGAACTGGACGGCGCGTTCCTCGAACGCGAGGCGCGGAACCTGCGCCTGCCGGCTGCCACCACGGGCACGGTTATCGATTTGCTGCAGTGGCGGCGCTACGCTCGCGGACATGACCGCTACATGCGCGCCAAGGCCGAGTACCTCGAGCGCCAGTATGTGGATCAGGGCCGGCGTCCGGGTCTGGAAATCATTTGGGACGGCGACGGCAGCAACCCCAATGCCGCATTGACCATCGCACGGCACGTAGACACGGCATCAGTGGTCAAGGGGTTCATTGGGGAAACGCCCAAGACGGCGTGGTTCATCACCTATTCGCTACTGGAACGTATTCATTACCTGCTGGTAGCCAATTTCGACGTCTACGGCGCGGCATCGCACCAGCTGGAGTCGCGCCTGTACATGGACTTCCTGCGCATGGAGGGGGAGCTCAACTTCCTGATGTTTCTGCCAGCCAGCGAGCGCCAGGCACTGTGGCAGCACTGGTACAGAGACGCGCCGGAGTCTGCGCGTGAGCACCCCTTTGTGCACAGCGATGCCATGCAGCGGGAGACGCCGCTGGCTTTCAGCTCCGCGGACCCCAAGGCGGAATTCCTCGGCTGGATGCGGGCACGACTGCACGGCGCCGAGGCTGCCAACTTCGACTACCGGCGCAGTGCCAGCCCGGCCATGGTCGACGCCTTCGACACACTGGTCAGCGCCCGCGGGAGCCACAACAGCTTCCTGCCGGCAGTGAGCTTCATCAACGTCATTGGCCCGGGGCGCGACGAGGCCTACACCCTGTTGCACGATGCCGGTTACAGCAACATCGCCCAACTGTTCCGGGAAGACGAGCGACGTCTGCCAGAGGAGGATGCCGTCACGGTGGTTGCCGGCCTGATCGGCGCGCACCCCAACCAGTTCTTCCAGGTGCACGAAAAGCAGGTACCCCTGTTCGTCCAGGATATTCTCGCCCTGCGCACGCAGGATGACCTCAGACTGTTGCGTCAGCGCTACGGCGTACGGCGCAACTCACCCTGGTTCTGGGCGGTCAGCGATCGCCTGCATACGCTGTTTCGAGAGCAGGACGGGCTGGCTGCGGGCGTGCTGGATTACAACCGCTACGTGGGTTACTGACACGCGTGTTCAGGCGTGGGGCCCGCGATTGTGCTGCCAGAGTTTCAGCAGCGCGCGCTCAATCGCCCCCTGCGCCGCCACTCCCAGTTTATCCTGCCAGTTCTTGCGCTCGACCCAGGACACTTCGAACACATCGCGGTCCTCCAGCTGCGCCTGAACGTAGGCATCGCTGGTCTGTACGTCATCGATCAGCCCGATAGCAACGGCTTCACGCCCGTACCAGACCTCCCCCGTGGCGACCTGCTCGATATCCAGCGCCGGTCGGTTTTCCGTCACAAAGGCCTTGAACAGGGCATGTGTGCGTTCCAGGTCTTCGAGGAACTTCTCTCGCCCCTTGTCGGTATTCTCGCCAAACAGCGTGAGCGTCCGCTTGTACTCTCCCGCGGTGAGCAGTTCGAAGTCGATATCGTGCTTCTTCAGCAGACGATGGAAATTGGGCAGCTGCGCCAGCACACCGATGGAGCCAAGGACCGCAAACGGCGCGGCAATGATGCGCTGGGCGACGCAGGCCATCATGTAGCCGCCGCTGGCCGCCACCTTGTCCACTGCCACCGTCAATTGTGCTCCCGCAGCGGTGATCCGCTGCAGTTGGCTGGCCGCAAGGCCGTAGCCATGGACCATCCCGCCAGGGCTTTCCAGCCGCAACAGAACCTCATCGCCCTCGTCTACATGCGGTAGAACAGCGGAGATTTCTTCCCGCAACTGGTCGCATGCGCTGGCCTTTATATCCCCGTCAAAATCAAGTATAAACAACTTGTTACGCGATTTTTCTCCGGTAGATTCTTTTTTCTTGGCGCGCTTCTTCGCCGCTTTGGCCTCGGCCTTTCTGGCTTTCTGGCGGGCTTTCTCGGCCAGTTTCTGCGCCGCGGGGTCGGTCATCGCGGCGCGCATGGCGTCGGCGATATCGCGGTATTTTTCGTTCACTTTACGGATTTCGATGTGGCCTTCAGCGCGCGCTTTGTGCCGCTGGCCGAGGGCAACCACGCCGGCGACCAGCAAGAGCGCCGCAACCACAAAGGTCAGTGCCTGGGCCAGGAACAGGCCGTACTCATAGAGGTATTCCAAGGGTTTACTCCCGTGTCAATTCACTGATGTAGTGGCGGATAAGCTGCCCGGCAATGGAGCTGGGGGGTGGCACCTGGGGCAGCGCACTGTAATGAAACCAGCGTGCATCGGCGATTTCACCGGGCTCGCAGACGATATCGCCGCCCGCGTACTCGGCGAAAAAGCCGAGCATAAGCTGGCTGGGGAATGGCCAGGACTGTGAGCCGAAGTAGCGCAGCCTTGTGACCTCTACACCCACTTCTTCGCGGACTTCCCGGTGCAGCGTGGCCTCTGCGCTTTCACCGGCTTCAATGAACCCGGCCAGCGTGCTGTACATCTGGCCGGGGAAATTCGCGTTGCGCGCCAGCAGGAGCTCTTCACCGCGGGTGACCAGCGTGATGACGCAGGGGTTGATGCGGGGATAGACGATCGTGGCGCAGGGCTGGCAGCGCATGGCGCGCTCACGCACATCCAGCGTCATGGCCGCGCCGCAGCGGCCGCAATGCTGATGATCGCGTTCCCAGGCGAGTAACTGGGATGCGCGTCCGGCCAGCGCGAAGAGCCCGTCGTCAACACGACCCAGCAGCTGGTACAGGCTGCCGCGTACGAAGCGCATCGGGTCCGGCTGCGCGCTGCTGTCGATCTCCACGGCGAAACAGGGCTGCCCGTGCCAGTAGCCGAGAAACTGCTCGCGCACAACCACCCAGCCCTGTTGCTGCAGATCGGCCCTGGGCATCAGGGGCTCCGCGCGCATGTCGCTGACCAGCTGGCCTGCCTGAAACACCAGATGCAGGGCCTCCTCCACAGACTGTGGCGGCTGGTTGTGGAATTCAATGCTCATACCGGGAAGACCTCCCGCCATAAGGCGCGGCCGCCGCTGCTGCGCTCGATGGCCTGCAACTGCGCCTCGTGGGCTGCAAGCTCATCGGCGCTGGCGACGATGACCGGCAGCGGCTTGCGGTCGGCGGGAAGGCGCTGGATGCCCTCGCGCCTGCCGCTGCCGCCCTCCTCGCCCGGACCGTGGTCAGCGAGCTGAAACGTGGTTTGGCCGCCAGTCATTGCCAGATAGACGTCGGCCAGGATCTCGGCGTCCAGCAGCGCGCCGTGCAGGTCGCGCTGGGAATTGTCCACCGTGTAGCGAGCGCACAGGGCATCGAGGTTGTTGCGCTGCCCGGGATGCCGTTTGCGCGCCATTACCAGGGTGTCGGTTACCGTGCACAGCTGTTCCAGCCCCGGATGCTGCTCGTCCAGCCGGCGCAGCTCCGCGTCGAGAAAGCCTATGTCGAAGGGGGCATTGTGGATGATCAGTTCAGCGCCGCGCACAAACTCGAGAAAGTCAGCAGCTATCTGGGCAAAGACGGGCTTGTCTGCCAGAAATTCGGGGGTGATGCCGTGCACCTCGATGGCGCCCTGGTCAATATCACGCTCGGGGTTGATGTAGCGGTGGAAGTGGTTGCCGGTCAGGCGCCGGTTGACCAGCTCAACACAGCCAACCTCAATGATTCTGTGACCCTGGCTCACTTCCAGGCCAGTGGTCTCGGTGTCGAGTACGATCAGTCTCACAGCGTGCTTCCGTTATTGCGTGTTCAGTGTTTATCGATCAGCCAGGCACTGTGCAGCGCCCCCGGCGGCGTTCTGCAGCTCGTCGATGCCGCGATTGGCGAGCTGGTCAGCGATGTCGTTTTCCCGGTGCCCGCTGTGGCCCTTTACCCAGTGCCAGTGAATGCGGTGACGCTGGTTCTGCTCATCCAGTGCCTGCCACAGGTCGACGTTTTTCACCGGCTGCCGGGCGGCGGTTTTCCAGCCCTTCTGCTTCCAGTTTGGCAGCCACTTGGTAATGCCGTCGCGGACGTACACGGAATCCGTCGTCAAGTTGACCTCGCAGGGCTCCTTGAGGGCGCGCAGCGCTTCGATGGCAGCCTGCAATTCCATACGGTTATTGGTCGTATCCCGGGCCCCACCGTACAGGTGACGCTCGCGGCCGGCAAAGCGCAGCAACGCTCCCCAACCGCCGGGTCCGGGATTCCCGCGGCAGGCGCCGTCGGTAAAGATATCCACCTGCTTCACGCCGCGTGATCCCCGCGCGGTGCGGCGGCAGGACTGGGTACCGCCAGTCCGATCAAACGCGCACTGGGCCGTGCCCGGCGTACCGGCAGCACACGCCCGCCCACCTGCTTGATGGCGTGCACGAGGTACAGCTCGCCCAGGGGCAGACTCGCTGCCTGGCTCCACTGATTCACGCGCCGAGCGTAGCGGGCAAGGCGCCCGTTGCCAATGACCGGCAGTGGATGCAGGTAGCTTGATGACTGGGTCTCCAGGCCCAGCAGGCGCAGCCAGTCGAGCAGCCGGTGCGCACTCACGGGAGACAGGCCCTGCCACAGGGGATGGCCTGCGAGACCGCGCAGGCGTCGCGCGCCACAACCGGGGGCGAGCGGGTTGAATCCGAGCAGGAACAGCTGGCCGTGGGGGGTCAGCACGCGGTGCAACTCGCGCAGCACTTCGTGTGGGCGCTCGGTGAAATCCAGGCAGTGATGGGCGATAACGACATCGACACTGTCGCTCTCGACCGGCAATTCGTCATGGCGGGCCACCACGGAAACGCCCGCGCCCGCCTCAGGCGCCAGATAGGCGCAGTGACCGATGCGGCTACCCGCATAGAGCGGCTGCCCCCGGCTCTGGCCAATCTGCAGCAAATGGTAGCCGAAAGCGGTTTCCAACAGGGGCTCCAGTGCGCTGTTTACCGCAGCGTGCAGGCGGCGGTTTGTTTCCCTGCCATACCAGGATTCCAGTTCGGCCGAAATGTCGCTACACTCGCGCATCAGTTCCCATGGCCGTTGACCGGCTCTCATTTCATTGAGCGGCCATGTTAATGCATTTGAAGGGGTTTTGAACGTCGTCCATGCTGACAATTGAACCGATACCGGCCTTCAACGATAACTACATCTGGCTACTGCACGATGGCACCACCTGTGCCGTGGTAGACCCCGGCGATGCCGAGCCCGTTATCAGGGTGCTGCAACAGCGCGGGCTGCAGTTGACCACCATTCTTGTCACCCACCACCATTTCGACCACGTTGGTGGGCTGTCCGCCCTGCTGACGCACGCGCAGCCCCGCGTGTACGGCCCGGAGAACCCCGCCATTGCCGGCATCACACACCCTGTCAGCGCGGGGGATACTCTGGACCTGCTGGGCCGGACGTTCCAGGTCATGGCCGTTCCGGGCCACACCCTCGATCACATCGCCTACGTCAGCGCCGCCGTCGACGCGTCGCCACCGCTGTTATTCTGTGGGGATACCCTGTTTGCGGGGGGCTGTGGGCGCATGTTTGAAGGGACTGCACCCGTCATGCACGCCTCCCTCAGCGCCCTGGCAGCCCTGCCCGCCGATACCCGGGTGTACTGCGCGCATGAATACACACAGGCGAATCTGCGCTTTGCCACTGCGGCCGAGCCGGATAATGCGACGCTGGCTGAGCGCAGCCGTGTCGTCGCCCGGCAACGGGCACAGAACGAGCCTACGGTGCCGTCTTCCATCGCCGTTGAGCGCGCCACCAATCCGTTTTTACGCTGTGCGGAACCCGCTCTGATTGCCTCACTCAAGCGCCAGGGCAAATGGCAGGGCGACGCGCCCGAGTCGGTCTTTGCCGCGCTCCGATCGTGGAAAGATGAATTTTGATATTTTCTTACAAATTCAATAATCTAAGAAACTTACTTCTAGTTATTTCTGGATTGATTCTGATCACCGGCTGCCAGAGCCTGCCGCCGGAAGAACGCCCCGAGTCGGCGAGCCCGGCGACGCTATCGGCGACCAGCGTAGCGGCGCGACGCGGCCTCGAGAATCGCAGCGTACGACTGCCCCACACCAACCCGGACGACCTCTGGGGGCGCATCCAGCACGGTATGCAATGGCAGATTCCCGAAAACCCCCGGGTTGCTGATGCGCGCGACTACTACCTCGGCCAGACGGCGGCGCTGCAACGTGTACTCGCCGAGCGCGGACAACTCTATCTGCATTACATTGTGGAAGAGGTTGAACGGCGCGGCATGCCGCTGGAGATCGCGCTGCTGCCGCTGGTAGAAAGCCAGCTGGATCCCTTTGCAGTGTCTTCGCAGCAGGCCGCCGGCCTGTGGCAGATCATACCCAGTACCGGTGAAACACTGGGCGTCAGCACTGACTGGTGGTTCGACGGGCGCCGGGACCTGCGGGACTCCACCCGTGCCGCGCTGGACTATCTGGAATATCTGCACGCTACCCTGGGCGGCGACTGGCTCAATGCCCTCGCAGCCTACAACGGTGGTGTCGGTCGCGTCTCGCGGGCGGTGGCAAGCAATGAGGCCAGGGGGCGGCCGGCAGATTTCTGGTCCCTGCCCCTGCCGGGGGAAACCCGCAATTACGTGCCCCGCCTGCTGGCCCTGAGCAGCCTGATCGCCGAACCCGAGCGCTGGGGGCTGGAGCTGCCGCCCCTGCAGAACCGCCCCGCTTTCGTGGCTGTGGCCACCGGCGGCCAGCTGGAGCTGGCGCGCGCTGCCCAGTTGGCCGGTGTACCCAAGGCCAGCCTGCACGCACTCAACCCCGGACATCTGCGCTGGGCGACGGCGCCGCAGGCAGCGGAGTTGCTGCTACCGCCTGATCGGGCGGCCGCATTTCAGCAACAGCTGGCACAGCTGGGCGAGCATGAGCGTGTCCAGTGGGCCCACTACCGGGTGCGCAGGGGCGACACCCTGAGCCGCATCGCCCGACTCTACTCCACCCGGGTCGACCTGCTGCGCCAAGCCAACAACCTGCGCAGCAATTTCATTCGCGAGGGCGCGACCCTGATGATTCCGCGCAGCGACGACGCCACCTTGAGCGTTGCCAGTCGCGCCGGCGCCAAAATGCCCACGGTGAAGGATTACAAAGTGCGGCCCGGTGACTCGCTGTACCGGATTGCCGGCCGCTTCAAGGTGCGTGTTGAGGACATTCTCGCCTGGAATTCCCTGAACGCCCGCTCACCGATTTTCCCGGGGCAGCAGCTGACGCTCTATGTCGGGGGCGGCTGACCCGCAAAGACCCGGTGCCGTTGCGCTCTGCCAATCTGCGCTGGGGGACTACAGGCTGCAACGCTATCCCGCGCGTCGCAATGAGCAACTGCGTGCGTGGACGGGGGCCGACATACTGCTGTTGGATGCCGTGGCAGCACTGCCATCGCGGCCCGCTGCGGCGCTCGTGGTCAACGATGAGCACGGTGCCCTCTGCACTGCGCTGGCGGGCTGCGACATCGCCACAACCCTGTGGACTGACTCCGCACTATCCGCCCGCGCCAGCGCGCTGAACGCAGCGCACAACGGCTTGCCGCCGCCCGCGGTGGTCTGGAGCACCCAGCGGCCCGAGGGTAACCCCCAGTTGGTGCTGCTGCGGATTCCCAAGCAAAAAGCTTTGCTGGAACAGCAGCTGGCAACCCTGGCCAGCATGCTGCAGCCGGGCTCACTGCTCCTTGCTGCCGCCATGGACAAGCACACGCCCGCAGGCCTGGAGCGGGAACTCGCCCACTGGATAGGCCCTGCGGCGCGCGATCACGGCCGACTCAAGGCGCATCTCTGGCGCGTGCCGGGGGGAAGGCAGACAGCGCCTGAAGCGCGGGATTCCAGCGTGGAATATGCCTGTGAGGCACTGGGCATGTCGCTGTATGCGCAGGCCAATGTGTTCAGCCGGGAGGGTCTTGATATCGGCACCCGCTTTCTTCTCGACCAGCTGTCACGGTTGCGCCCGGTATCCTGCGCCGTCGACCTGGCCTGTGGGAACGGCATCATCGGCCTCGCGGCGCTACAGGCCGGGCTGGCACACGAGATGTGGTTCTGCGACGAATCCGCCCAGGCCATCGCGTCGGCGCGGGTGAACGCCGGTCGCTTGCTGCAAACCCTGCCCCACGGCGCCAGGTTCCTGCACGGCGACGGCCTGCTGGACTGGTCGGGGCCAGCCCCCGAACTCGTGTTGTGCAATCCGCCTTTCCACATCCAGCACACCGTGGACGACTTCGTTGGGCGCCGTCTGATACAGCAGGCAGCGCAGAGGCTGGCGCCGGGCGGCGCCCTGTGTATGGTGGCCAACCGCCACCTGGACTATCGCGCCGCTTTGCGCCGAGGATTCCGGCACTGGCAGGTGCTGGCGGAAAACCGCAAGTTCCGCGTTTACCTTGCCGAGCGCTGAGCGGAGTATGAATTCTTGGACGACGGTCGGCTCGATGCCTGGCCGCAGCCAGCCCTGCTGCTGTCGGCGCCTGCATCTTGCTAGAGTGCCCGCTGACAATAAGATTACCGACGGAGTTTCGCTGTGAAGTTTGTCCTCTCCACATCGTTCAGCACGGTTTCCCACCTGACGCACATCGCACCTGTGGCCGACGACTACGGCTGGGAAGCGATGTCCTTCTCGGACCACGTGGTCCACCCGGAGGAAATCAGCCAACCCTACCCGTACACCGAGGACGGCAGTCGCCGATGGGGCGCGTTCACCGACTGGCCCGACCCCTGGGTGGTGATCGGTGCACTGGCGACCATCACCAAGCGTCTGCGCTTCACCACCAACATCTTTGTGCTGCCAATGCGCAACCCGTTCCTGGTGGCCAAGGCGATCAGCACGGCAGCTATCGTGTCCGACAACCGGGTAACGCCGGCCTTCGGTGTCGGCTGGTCTGCGGATGAGTTTGCGCTGATGCAGCAGGATTTCAAAACCCGCGGCAAGCGTACCGACGAGATGCTCGAAATCATGCGCCTGCTCTGGACCGGCGACATGGTGGAGTACCACGGCCAGTACTACGATTTCGATCGACTGGAAATGAATCCCGCGCCCAGCGCGCGCATCCCCTTCTGGATCGGCGGTATATCCGACCCGGCGATGCGCCGGGCCGCGCGTCTCGCAGACGGCTGGGTCACCGACCTGCAGCCCTCGAGCGAAATCATCGAGAGCATCCAGCGCATTCGTCAATGGCGCAGGGAGTACGGGCGCGATAGCGAACCCTTTGAGGTTATGGCCACCCCCAATGACGCCTGGGATGCCGATGGTTACCGGCGCCTTGAGGATGCCGGCGTAACTCACATTCTCACCATGCCCTGGATGTTCTATCACGGGGAGACGGAAGATCTGGCGCTGAAGATTGACGGCGTCAAACGTTATGCTGACGAGGTTATCGCTCCACTCTCCTGACCGCGGGGGCACTTTCTGTTCAAAGCCGCAACGCTGCTATAGAATGCAGCGCCTCAGCGGCCAGCATCCGTGCGTCCGCCAGAAGCCAGTCATCAGGTACACGTCATGAGCCATACGGAAGTCTACAACGTCAATGTCGCGTCGCAGGACGTGCTGATCACGCCTGCCAAGTTGAAACAGGCACTGCCAATGAGCCCCGCGGCACGCGCGCAGGTTGCCGGCAGCCGTGAAGTCATCGAGAACATTCTCGACCGCAAGGATCACCGGCTGTTCGTCGTTGTGGGCCCCTGCTCTATCCACGATGTCGAGGCGGCCATGGACTACGCAGGTCGCCTCAAGGCCCTGGCGGATGAACTGCAGGATACGCTGTACATCGTGATGCGTGTGTACTTCGAGAAGCCCCGCACCACGGTGGGCTGGAAGGGCCTGGTGAACGACCCCTACCTGGACGATTCCTTCAAGATTGAAGAGGGTTTGCACATCGGTCGCAAGCTGCTGCTGGATATTCTGGAACTGGGCCTGCCCACGGCCACCGAAGCACTGGACCCGATATCACCCCAGTACCTGCAGGATCTGATCAGCTGGTCGGCGATTGGCGCACGCACCACGGAGTCACAGACGCACCGGGAAATGGCCAGTGGCCTGTCCTCCGCCGTGGGCTTCAAGAACGGCACGGATGGCGGCCTGACGGTGGCCAGCAATGCGCTGAATTCAGTCGCCAAACCGCACCGCTTTCTCGGCATCAATGGGGACGGCGAGGTCGCCGTGATCACGACACGTGGCAACCGCTACGGTCATATCGTTCTGCGCGGCGGCAGCAACGGCCCCAACTACGACTCGGTGCACATCAAACTTTGCGAAGAAGCCCTGCAAAAGGCAGGCGTGCCGCTGAACATCATGGTGGATTGCAGCCACGCCAATTCGAACAAACAGCCGGAATTGCAACCCCTGGTGGTGGAAAACGTCGGTAACCAGATTCTGGAAGGCAATCGTTCGATCGTCGGGCTGATGATCGAAAGCCACCTCAACCCGGGTAGTCAGTCCATCCCCGAGAAGCTCGAGGACCTGCAGTACGGCGTGTCTATCACCGATGGCTGCATCGGCTGGGAGGATACCGAAGCCTGCTTGCGTAAGCTGCACGCCGCCCTGCGAGACGCCCTGCCACGGCGCCTCGGGTAGCTCGGCGGGCGGGCCGGAATACGGCACCGATCAGTAGTAGGCGTTGCTGCGGTCGGAGTGGTCCGTCGTGTCGCGCACGCCGCGCAGCTCCGGGAGCTGTTCCAGCAGCGTCTTTTCCACACCGCCCTTGAGGGTCTGGTCCACCATTCCGCAGCCCTGGCAGCCACCACCGAACTTGAGGATTGCGTACGGGTCAGGTGTCAACTCAACCAGGCTGACTTCCCCGCCGTGGGCGGCAAGCGCGGGGTTCACCTCGTTGTAGAGGATGTAGTTGATCCTGTCCTCCAGAGGGCTGTTTTCATCCACACGCGGCAGTTTGGCATTGGGCGCCTTGATCGTCAGCTGACCGCCCATACGGTCCTTGGCGTAATCGACCAGGGCGTCTTCCAGGAACGGCAGGCTGCGGGCATCGAACCAGGCGGTAATGGCGCCGAATTCGCGCTTTTCATCACCTTCGACGATGTCGCTCTCACGGCAGTAGGCGATACAGGTTTCCGCCTTGGGGGTTCCGGGCTGATTGATGAATACCCGCACACCCAGGGCGTCTTCCTGCTTGGCAAGCAGCTCCGCCAGATATCCCTGCGCTGATTCCGTGATGGTAACCATGACCCTCTTCCATTCCGAGTAATTTGGTCAAGTATTCTAGCAAAGATCCCGGGGACAGTGCGAGCGGAAATCCCACAGCCCACGCGAGCGGCAATATCTGTTAAGATTGCGGGCTTTTTACAGGCCGGTCGCTGCTGCACCGGTGTCTCGACAAACAGGTACAGACATGGCTCCGGATATCCACTCAGACCACCCACTTGCTGCGGCCCTGCGCGAGCGCATCCTGATCCTGGATGGCGCCATGGGGACCATGCTGCAGGCGGAGGGGCTGGAGGAAGCGGACTACCGCGGTGAGCGCTTTGCCGATCACCCCGGCGACCTGAAAGGCAACAACGATTTGCTGTGCCTCACGCAGCCAGCCATCATCGCGCGCATTCAGAAGCGCTACCTTGAGGCCGGCGCCGATATCATTGGCACCAATACCTTCAACAGCACCCGAGTCGCGCAGGGCGACTACGACCTGTCGGAACTGGCGGCAGAGTTGAACCTCGCCGGGGCACGCATCGCGCGGCAAGTTGCCGATGAAATGACCGCACGCGATCCTGCCAGGCCGCGATTTGTCGCCGGCATACTGGGGCCAACCCCCCGCACCGCGTCCATTTCCCCCGATGTGAACAACCCGGGTGCGCGCAACATTCGTTTTGATGACCTGGTCGCCGACTACAGTGAGGCGACCCGTGCCCTCATAGAGGGCGGTGTCGACCTGATCATGATCGAGACCATTTTCGACACACTGAATGCCAAGGCCGCCATCTTCGCCGTCCAGGGTGTGTTTGCCGAAAGGGGCCAGAGCCTGCCCCTGATGATCTCGGTGACGTTTCCGGATACCAGCGGCCGGGTGCTGTCCGGGCAGAGTCCGGAGGCGTTCTGGAACGCTATCGCCCATGCCCGCCCGCTCATCGTGGGCAGCAACTGTGGGCGCCGTTTCAAGGAGATCCGGCCGTTTCTCGAGGAGCTGTCCTCGGTCGCCGAATGCTATTTCAGTGCCCACCTGAACGCCGGGCTGCCCAATGCCTTTGGCGAATACGATGAATCGCCGGAGGACATGTACGAGGATTTTCGCGGCTTCGCAGAGCGCGGCTTTCTCAACCTGGCGGGGGGGTGTTGCGGTACCACGCCCCACCACATTGAAGCCATTGCACGGGCTGTGCGGGACGTGCCGCCGCGCCCGCTGCCCCAGCGTCCCCCTGCCTGTCGGCTGTCGGGCCTGGAGCCGTTCAACATCGACGCCAACAGCCTCTTCGTCAACGTGGGTGAACGCTGCAACGTTACCGGCTCCGCCGCTTTCAAGCGCCTGATCCTGTCCGGGGACTACGAAGCGGCGCTGGCCGTGGCGCGCACCCAGGTGGAAGACGGGGCGCAAATCATCGACGTCAACATGGACGAAGGCATGCTCGATGCCGAGCAGGCCATGGTGACCTTTCTGGACCTGGTTGCCGCAGAGCCCGACATCTCACGCGTACCGATCATGGTCGATTCCTCCAAATGGTCGGTCATCGAAGCCGGGCTCAAGTGCATCCAGGGCAAACCGGTCGTCAACTCCATCAGCCTGAAGGCGGGTGAGGCAGAATTCATCGAACAGGCGACACTCTGCAAACGCTACGGCGCAGCGGTGGTGGTGATGGCCTTTGACGAGGACGGCCAGGCTGACAGCCTTGAGCGCCGCAAGGCGATTTGCCAGCGCTCCTGGGACCTGCTGGTCGACCGGGTCGGATTCAATCCCAACGACATTATTTTCGATCCGAATATCTTTGCGGTCGCCACGGGTATCGAAGAGCACAACAACTATGCCGTGGAGTTCATCGAAGCCACGCGCTATATCCACGAGCACCTGCCCGGAGCCTTGATCTCCGGGGGTGTGTCCAACGTGTCCTTCTCATTCCGCGGCAACAATGTGGTGCGCGAAGCCATTCACTCGGTGTTTCTCTACCACGCCATCCGTGCCGGCATGAACATGGGTATTGTCAATGCAGGGCAGCTTGCCGTGTACGACGAGCTGCCCGCCGAGCTCCGCGACGCCGTTGAGGACGTCATCCTCAATCGCAACGAGAACGCCACAGAGCGGCTGCTGGAACTCGCCGAGATCTACCGTGACAGCGGCAGCGGCAGCGCCCGCGTGGAAGACCTCAGCTGGCGCGAGGCCCCGGTAGCGAAACGTATCGAGCACGCCCTGGTCAAGGGTATCAACACCTGGATCGTGGAGGACGCCGAGGAAGCCCGGCACGCCTTCGAGCGGCCGATCGAAGTGATTGAAGGCCCGCTGATGGACGGTATGAACGTGGTCGGAGACCTCTTCGGCGACGGCAAGATGTTTCTGCCGCAGGTGGTCAAGAGCGCCCGTGTCATGAAACAGGCAGTGGCCTACCTGCAACCTTACATCGAGGCGGAGAAAACCGAGGCCACGCAGACCAATGGCAAGATTCTCATGGCCACGGTCAAAGGGGACGTGCATGACATCGGCAAGAACATCGTGGGCGTGGTGCTGCAGTGCAACAATTTTGAGGTGATCGACCTTGGCGTCATGGTGCACTGCGAAAAGATTCTCCAGGTCGCCCGTGAAGAGCAGGTGGATATCATCGGCCTTTCCGGCCTCATCACACCGTCCCTGGATGAGATGGTACACGTGGCCAGCGAGATGCAGCGGCAGGACTTTCACGTGCCGCTGATGATTGGCGGCGCGACCACCTCGAAAGCACACACCGCGGTGAAGATCGAGCCGCGCTACAGCAATGATGCCGTGGTCTATGTGCCTGACGCCTCCCGCAGCGTTTCCGTTGCCACGGCCCTGCTGGGGCGTGGAAAAGCGCAATTCATCGCCGAGCGGCGCGATGAGTACGCCCAGGTGCGTGAGCGGGTCGCCAACCGCCAGCCACGCACGCGCCAACTCGCCTACGAAGAAGCCGTCGCCCGTGCACCGGCGCTGGACTGGGACAACTACACTCCGCCCCGCCCCAGCTTTCTGGGCACGCGGGTACTGGAAGACTTCCCGCTGGAGAAACTGGTCGAGACCATCGACTGGACACCGTTCTTCATTTCCTGGGAACTGGCGGGCAAATACCCCCGCATTCTCGAGGACGAGGTTGTCGGCGAGCAGGCCCGCTCACTGTTTGCCGACGCCCAGGCGATGCTGGACAAACTCATCAGCGAGAAACTGATCACCGCCAGTGCGACCCTCGGATTCTGGCCCGCCAATCGCAACGGCAGCGATGACATCGACCTGTTTACCGATGAGAGCCGCAGCGAGGTCCTTGCCACCCTGCACCACCTGCGGCAGCAAATGGACAAGCCCAACGGGGAGCCAAACCTGTGCCTGGCCGACTACGTCGCACCGCCGGGTGCGGCAGCGGACTATGTCGGGGCCTTTTGCGTCACGACCGGGCACGGCGTCGATGCGCTGTCGGAGCAATACCTGGCGGAGCACGACGATTACAACAGCATCCTGCTGAAGTCACTCGCCGACCGGCTGGCCGAATCCTTTGCCGAGTATCTGCACCGCTGGGTGCGCACCGAACTGTGGGGCTATGCGCCCGGGGAGGCGCTGAGCAACGAGGACCTGGTGCGTGAGCGCTATCGTGGAATCCGGCCCGCCCCGGGCTACCCCGCGTGCCCGGATCACACCGAGAAAGCGACCCTGTTCGACCTGCTGCAAGCCCCGGCAACCTGCGGCGTGACCTTGTCGGACAACTACGCAATGTCACCCGCGTCGGCGGTCAGCGGTTTCTATTTTGCACACCCCGAGGCGCGCTACTTTGCGGTAGGCAAGATCAGCCGCGATCAGGTCAACAGCGTGGCGCAGCGCAAGGGTATGAGCGTGGATGAAGTGGAACGGTGGCTGGCGCCGGTACTGGATTATTGACCCCTCAACAAGCACATCAACACGGAATAAAGGAGTCGACAGGCATGTCTGAGCCGGCAGAGACGCGGCAAGCACCCCCGGGCGAGAGCAAACACAAGGCACCCCTGCGTCCCTGGCAGGTGATCAGCAGCGTGTTTGCCGCTGGACTGGGGGTACAGAGTAGTCGCAACAGGGAGAGGGATTTCAGTCAGGGCCGGATCGGCGTGTTTATCGCCGCCGGCCTGATATTCACGATTCTGTTTATTATTGCCGTGGTAGCTGTGGTGCATATCGTAATCAGCAGTGCCGGCTAACCCGGCATGGCGGCAAGCCACAGGTACAGTGCAAACACCACGATGCTGATGATGGCCGTGGCGGCGATGGCGTCTGCCACCCCGTCATTCTGGTTCGTGGATCCGGACATAGGTAGCGCTCCTGAGAAGTCATGGTTACCGGCCAAGCCGGGGTCTGGCGCCCGCGATTATAGCAGGAAACCCCGCCTTTCCAACGGATTCAGGCCCGCCGCCGGTGCTGCCGCGGGCGTGCCCCGCGGGCCGCGATTCACGTTCTAAACTTATAAAAAATCAGCATAATTCGGCGCAGCGCTTTCTGGTAAGGTAGCGCCTCGCAAATCTGGCGGCAGGTGACAGGGCCCATCGATGTATATTTACGACCAGTACGATCAACGCATTGTCGACGAGCGCGTGGCGCAGTTCAGGGACCAGACCCGGCGCTATCTGGCGGGTGAATTGAGCGATGCGGAGTTTCTGCCGCTGCGCCTGCAGAACGGTCTCTACGTGCAGCGCCTGGCACCCATGCTGCGCATCGCCGTGCCCTACGGGCTGCTGAGCAGCGCCCAGGTACGCAAGCTGGCACACATTACGCGCCACTACGACAAGGGCTACGCCCACGTCAGTACGCGCCAGAATATCCAGCTCAACTGGCCGGTCCTCGAGGAGGTGCCCGACATTCTGGCGGAGCTGGCCAGTGTGCAGATGCACGCGATACAGACCAGCGGTAACTGCATTCGAAACACCACCACAGATCAGTTCGCCGGCGTCGCAGCGGATGAACGGGAGGATCCCCGCCCCTGGTGCGAGATCATTCGCCAATGGTCAACCCTGCACCCTGAATTCGCCTTCCTGCCGCGCAAATTCAAGATCGCGGTGTGTGCCAGCGAACAGGATCGCGCCGCGATCCACGCCCACGATATCGGCGTCGAGCTGCTGCCCAACGCAGCGGGCGAGCTGGGCTTCAAGGTGCTCGTGGGCGGCGGCCTTGGGCGCACCCCGGTGATCGGCTCGGTAGTCTGCGAATGGCTGGAAAAACGCCACCTGCTCACCTACCTGGAGGCCATCCTGCGGGTCTACAACCAGCACGGTCGGCGCGACAACAAATACAAGGCCCGTATCAAGATACTGGTGAAGGCCATGGGCGTTGAGGCTTTCCGCGACGCCGTTGAGGCCGAGTGGGCGCAACTCAGGGATGGCCCCAGCACGCTGACAGAGGACGAGGTGACGCGCGCAAAGTCATTCTTCACCAGCCCACCCTATGCGGACATCGACGGCAAAGACGCCGGGGAAGCACTGGCCGCGCGTGCCGCCGCCGACCCCATTTTTGGCAACTGGCTCACCCGCAACACCCACCCGCACCGCGTACCCGGGTATCGCGCCGTGACCATTTCCCTGAAGGCAACGGGGATTGCCCCGGGGGACATCACGGACCGTCAGCTGGACCTGCTGGCGGATCTTGCCGACAGTTACAGCTTTGGCGAGCTGCGCACCACCCATCAACAGAATATGGTGCTGGCTGACGTTGAGGAAACCGCCCTCTACAGTCTCTGGCAGCGCCTGCAGAAGGCCGGTTTGGCAACCGCCAATATCGGCTACCTGACGGATCTCATCTGCTGTCCCGGGGGCGACTACTGCTCCCTGGCCAACGCCAAATCCATCCCTGTGGCGGAGGCGATCCAGGCGCGGTTCGAAGATCTCGACTACCTCTACGACCTGGGCCCGCTGGAACTCAACATCAGCGGCTGCATGAACGCCTGTGGCCATCACCACATCGGGCACATCGGCATCCTCGGCGTCGACAAGAAAGGCGCCGAGTTCTATCAGGTCAGCCTGGGCGGCAGCCAGTCCAAGGATGCCGCAATTGGCAAGATTCTCGGCCCGTCATTCAGCCAGGATGCCATCCCCGACGTTGTGGAAAACCTGCTCGCGACCTTTGTTTCCCTGCGGCAGGGCGATGAAACCTTCCTCCAGACCTACAACCGGGTCGGGATTGAGCCATTCAAGGAGCGCGTCTATGCCAAAGCTGATTAAACAGGACACCATCTGCAGCGACGACTGGCTGGCGGCGGATGCAGCGTCAGATCAGGTGGCGCAACACCACTTCCCTACCCTGCCGCAGTGGCGGGCAGCCACAGGGCGCACACTGCGTACCGTGCAGCTGCAACCCGGGGACGTTGTCGCGGAGCTGGCCGACGCGCTGGACACACTGGATATCATTGCCGTGGACTTCCCGGTATTGACCGATGGCCGCGGATTTTCCTACGCGCGTGACCTGCGGGAACGTGGCTATCGGGGAGAGTTGCGCGCTACCGGCCATTTTATGCCCGACCAGGTGCATTACCTCCGCCGCTGCGGCTTCGATGCCTTCCAGCCCGCTGATGACTCGCGCATCGAGGAGTACCTGCGGCAGTCACGGGTGTTCTCCGAGCAATACCAGGCGAGTGTTGACCAGCCGCTACCGCTGTTCCGTCGTCGCGAGGCCCAGGCCGGCTAGAGCATGCTCTCGGGCACAATGAACGACAGCGTGCCCACCACGAAGCGCTGCCACCAGCTGGTTTTCGGCTCATGCGCCAGGGGCTCGCTGCCGGGCAGCGCCGGGTCCAGCCAACGCAGGTCCCCGTCATCGTCGAGCACAACCGCATAGGCGTTCTGCGCCACCACACGTTCAAAGGCCTCGCGCATCTGTGCCGCCAGCGACGCATTGTCGATGATGATCCCCATTTCGGTGTTCAGGGCGACTGATCTGGGGTCCAGGTTAAAGGAGCCGACAAACAGGTGTTCCGCATCGGCTCCCAGCGTTTTGGCGTGCAGGCTGGCGGCTGAAGACCCGGTCCAGCGTTTGTTCCTTTCCTGCTCTCCGGGCTCCGGCTTGAACTCGAACAGCGCCACGCCGGCCTCCAACAGGGCCTTGCGATAGCGCATATAGCCCGCGTGAACCAGGCCGACATCGTTTGCCGCCAGGGAGTTGGTCAGGATGCGTACGTCGATATCACGCTGTTCCAGGTCGGCGAGAAAGCCGACCAGCGCATCGCCGGGGACGAAATACGGCGACACGATGAGCACTTCCCGGGTCGCTCCCTGCAGCATCGGGACCAGCTGGGGCGCAAGGTGGGTCTCCGCGTTCACCTCGCGATTCAGTGGCTTGTTCGGATCATCGAAGATGACCGTGGCCGCTCCCCAGACAAACTGCAGCTGATCCAGCTGCAATTGCTCCAGCCAGGGCGACGCCTGAATGGCCCTGACATAGTCGGAGCCCATCGCCGTACGAGCCACCGCTTCGAACGCCTCGCGCGCAGCCGGGAGCCGCTCGGCGTCGATATCGTCCTCGCGCGCAAACGCCGCCATGGGGTAAACCACATCACTGTTCCAGTATTGGTCAAACATAGCGGACACAGCGCCCACAACCGGTCCTATTGCGAGCACATCGAGATCGGAAAAGGCCGTGTGCGCCTGCGCATTGAAGTACTCATTGCCGATATTGCGCCCGCCCACCACGGTCAGCAGATTGTCGGCCGTGAGGGACTTGTTGTGCATTCGGTGATTCAGTCGGGACAGGTCTGAGGCGAAACCGAGACCGCGGTTGCCGCGGTAGGCAAACGGGTTATACACCCGGACCTCGATATTCGGATGGGTGTCGAACTGGCTGAGAAAGGTGTCCTTGCCGGCGGTATCCAGGTCATCCAGCAGCAACCTGACGCGCACACCGCGATCGGCGGCCCGCAACAATTCACCGGCCAGCAGTTGCCCGCTGGTATCGTCGTGCCAGATGTAATACTGCACATCGAGGCTGCGCTCGGCGGCGCGAATGAGTCCCACGCGCGCAACAAAAGCACGCATACCCTCGGCGAGGGGAATGAAGCCGGAAAGCCCATCGCTGTCCGGAGCCTGCCACTGGGCAGACAATCGGGCCAGCCTTGTATCGCCGGTATCCGTAATCGTGTGGCTCACCGGCTTGGCGTAGCTGTCTGGCGCCGGCAGGCTCGCGCAGCCCGCCAGCGACAGCAGCAAGGTGGAAAGCACGAGACGCCGCCAGTGCTGTCGGGGGACGCGTGTACTATGAGAACTCAGCATTCGGTGCTGCATGCACTCAGGCTCCGGAGGCGACGGACAGGCCCTTGATTGTAACGGCCCAGCCCGCGTGTGCAATGGCCGCGGGCAGGAGACGCAAGCCCCCCCTGCCGCGGCGGCTCTCAGGACAGCCGCTGTTTGAAATCCTCGTAGTCGAACTGGCGCACGATCTCCAGCGCATCCGTTGACGAGTTCCACAGGGCAATCGCAGGCAACCGGGTACCGTTGAAGGTTGAAGTCTTGACCATCGTGTAGTGGGCCATATCCTTGAACACCACGCGCTGCCCTATCTGCAGCGGTGTGGGGAAGCTGTAGTCGCCGATCACATCCCCGGCGAGGCAGGTCAGCCCACCCAGACGGTAGCTGTGGGGCAGAACCCCCGGCGCCTCCGCACCCATGACTTCGGCCCGATAGGGCATTTCCAGTGTATCCGGCATATGACAGGTCGCCGAGCAGTCCAGAATCGCCTGATCCATGGCGTTCCAGGTCAGGTCCAGCACTTCACTCACCAGCACGCCACTGCCGATGGCGACGGCCTCACCGGGCTCAAGATACACCTGCACCGCGTGGCGCACCGCGAAATCGCGAATACAGCGAATCAGGTCGTCGACCTGATAGTCGGGCCGCGTGATGTGGTGGCCACCGCCGAAGTTGACCCACTCCATGCGCGGCAGCAAATCGCCGAACCGGGCCTCTACAGCTCCCAGGGTACGCGCCAGCGGCGGGAAGTCGTGTTCGCACAGGGTATGAAAATGCAGGCCGCTGATGCCCTCCAGGCTGTCGACATCCAGCTGCGAGCGCAGAATACCCAGGCGCGAACCCGGTGCGCAGGGGTCATAAATCGGCACATCGCCCTCGGAATGCTCCGGGTTGATGCGCAGCCCGAAGCGCAGCGTAGGCCGACGCCGCTGCGCCTCAAGGCACAGTGGCCTGAAGCGCAGCCATTGCGCGCAGCTGTTGAACACCACGTGGTGGGCGATATCCAGGATCTGCCGCAGATCCGCTTCGTGGTAGCCCGCGCCAAACACATGGACTTCACCGCCGTAGTGTTCATGACCCAGGCGCGCCTCGTGCAGTCCGCTGGCGCAGCTGCCGCTGAGATAGCGGGCCGTGAGCTCTCCCAGTCGCCAGCAGGAAAAGGCCTTCAGCGCTGCCAGCACCTTGGCACCGCTGGCGTCAGCCACGTGCTTGAGGATGGCGAGATTGCGCTCAATCGCCACCTCATCAATCACGTAGCAGGGGGACGGGAGCCGTGCCAGGTCCAGTTTGCTGAAGTCGGTGAATTGCAGTATCTGCACGTTACAGGTCCCGACCCGTCACCACATCCAGCCGGAACCCTGGATCCAGTTCCACCACTTGCCAGGGCAGGCCGTAGAGGTTCATGTCCGACATGAACGGGTCCGGGTCGCGCTGTTCGACATTCCAGACGCCCGGTTCACGCCAGTGACCCTCGAGAATCATCTTTGCACCGATAACGGCAGGCACACCGGTCGTGTAGGAAATGGCCTGGGACTGGACCTCGCGATAGCAGGCTTCGTGGTCGCAGATGTTGTACAGGTACATGACGCGCTCCTTGCCATCCTTGGTACCACGCACGATGCAGCCGATGCAGGTCTTGCCCTTGGTACGTGGCCCCAGGGTCGACGGGTCAGGCAACAGCGATGCCAGAAACTGTATCGGGATGATCTGCTGCCCCTGGAATTCGACAGGCTGTATACCCGTCATACCGACATTTTCCAGCACTTCAAGGTGCTTCAGGTAGTTCTCCGAGAAACTCATCCAGAACTGGGCGCGCTTCAGCCCGGGAAAGTGCTTGCTCAGGGACTCCAGTTCTTCATGGTACATACGGTAGATATTGAAGCTGCCAACCCCATCGGGGCACTCGAAGCGGGCCTGCTTGGACATCGGCGGCGTGGTGACAAACGCACCATTTTCCCAGTGGCGACATTCAGCACTGACTTCGCGGATATTGATTTCCGGATTGAAGTTGGTGGCAAACGGATAGCCGTGATCCCCCCCGTTGACATCGATGATGTCCAACTCGTGAATCTCGTCGAAGTAATGCTTTGCCAGATAGGCCGTGAATATATTGGTCGCGCCCGGATCAAAACCGCTGCCCAGAATGGCGGTCAGGCCCGCATCGCGAAACCGGTCCTGGTAGGCCCACTGCCAGTGATACTCGAACCTGGCCGTATCCGGTGGCTCGTAATTGGCGGTGTCGAGGTAGTGGACACCGGCAGCAAGGCAGGCATCCATGATGCTCAGGTCCTGATACGGCAACGCAACGTTGATCACCAACTCGGGCTGCTCGCGCTGCAAGAGCGCAGTCAGTTCGGCCACGTTGTCGGCATCCACCTGAGCAGTACGAATCGGGCGCTCGATCTGGGCGGCAATCGCCTTGCACTTCGCTTCCGTGCGGCTGGCCAGCAGGATATCGGTGAAGACAGTGGGCAACTGGGCACATTTGTGGGCGACAACCGCGCCCACGCCCCCTGCACCAATGATAATGACTTTGGACATAACCGTGCTCCTGTATGACTGACGGGTTCAGTGATGCTCGAAATACGTATAGCCCTGCAGGCTTTCCCGGAACGCACGCAGGATCTCCTGGCGCTCCGCCACCGAGATGCGCCCGCTGCGAACCGCACTTTCGGCGACCTGGCGGAACTGTTCCTGCATATGCTTGGGCTCGTACTCTACATAGCTCAGCACGTCGGAAATACTGTCACCGTGGAACTCGCGGGCAAAGTCGAAACTGCCATCCGGGTTGATCGTGACATTCACCACGTTGGTATCGCCAAACAGATTGTGCAGGTCGCCGAGGGTCTCCTGGTAGGCGCCCACCAGGAAAACGCCGAGAATGTAATCCTCGTCTTCGCGCAGTGGGTGCAGCGGCAGGGTTTTGGAGGTACCTGCGGGCAACGAGAAATTATCGATCTTGCCGTCGCAATCACAGGTCAGGTCAGCGAGCATCGCTTCACGACTGGGCGACTCCTGCAGCCGATGCAGCGGCATGATCGGGAACAGCTGGTCGATAGCCCAGATGTCCGGCAGGGACTGAAACAGGCTGAAATTCCCGTAGTAGATGTCCGACAGGACTTCACTCAGGTTTTCCAGCTCGGGCGGCACCCGGGCCACGCCGGGCAGAATCTGGGCGATGCGCTGCAACACAGCCAGGCAGATATCCTCTGCCATGGCGCGTTCACGCAGGCTGGCCTGACCGTGATTGAACATGTCCCGCACTTCATCACGGTAAAACAAGGCGTCGTTATAGCACTCCTGGAAATTTGCATCGCTCACCACCCGCAACACTTCCTGAATGTGTTTCAGCGGCTCGACGCAATCGGCGCCGATGGTTGCAGGCAGGTCCATCGGCTCGCAACTGCGCACATCCAGCACATTGAACAGCAACAACGACGAATAGGCGACGGTGGCGCGCCCGGACTCGGAAATGATCACCGGATGCGGTATCTCCAGAGGGTCGAAGGTCTCGCGAATACTCTCCACAATATTCACGCAGTATTCTTCCAGCTGATAGTTCATGCTGTGCGTACTGTTGGTGCGCGCGCCTTCATAGTCCACCGCGAGACCGCCGCCCAGGTCGAGGTAGCCCATGGCTGCCCCCTCCTCTACCAGCCCCGCATAGTATCGACAGGCCTCCAGAACACCGTTGCGCACATTGCGAATGTTCGGCACCTGGGATCCGAGGTGACAGTGCAGCATCTGCAGGCAGTGCAGCATACCCGCGGCACGAAGCTCATCGACAACTGCGATCAGCGCAGCGGTGGACAGGCCGAAAATCGAGCGGTCGCCGCTATCCTGGCTCCAGTGTCCATCAACCTTGACGGAGCTCTTCATGCGCACGCCGATCAGTGGCTCAACGCCGAGTACCCGGCTGCGCTCGATGATCATGCGCAGCTCGCTCAGCGATTCGAGGACGAAAAAGCAGGGATAGCCCATGCGGCGTGCGTACAGACCGAGATCGATAAACTCGGAGTCCTTGTAGCCGTTGCATACCACCAGGCTTTCGGTGTCCCGCAGCTGGCTAAGGGCGATGGTCAGCTCCGCCTTGCTGCCGGCCTCGAAGCCGTGATGGTAGCGGCTGCCGTAATTGGCAATTTCTTCAATGACATGACACTGCTGATTGACCTTGATCGGGAACACACCGCGGTAGACGTTGTTGTAGCCACCGCTGGCGATGGCGTCGGCAAACGCCTCGTTGAGCACCTTGATTCGGTGATCCAGCACGTTTCGGATGCGCAGCACCGCCGGCATTTCCAGATTGCGCGCGCGCATGCCGGCAACGATATCCATGAGGGAAACGGTGGTGTCTGCGTCACCGGTAGTGACCGTGACCTGCGCCTCGCCACTGTCGGAGATACTGTAGTAGCCTGCGCCCCAGGCATTGATACCGTAGAGTTCCGCACTGTCGGCGGCACTCCAGTCCTGCTCGGGCTGTGCTGAATCGGTCATGGTCCTCCTGGGCTCCTGTCGGGGTGCACGCGGAGGTGTGGACTCCTCAGGTGCAACGATTGGGCAAAAACAGCATAAGGTACAAGGGTAGTGAAAACGGCGCCGATTCTAAGGCGCTGCGAAGCAAACGCAAGGGGAATTTGCCGCCGGATCCACGAAGGACAGCCTAACAGGCCAGGGCGGTGTTTTGGTAGTTTTCAACCTGCCATCAGGGCGACCGTGACAGTAGACCGCGAGACACACTATATTGGGCGCAATTGTGGAAGTCAGCCAACATGTCCCCACCTGAACAAGCCACCGCCAGAAGCGAGACTGCACTGCAGATTGAAACGGCACGCCCGGACGATCTCGACGCCCTGCTGCAGATTGAGCACGACTGCTTTCGTACCGACCGTCTGTCGCGGCGCAGTTTCAAGCGCTGGTTGCGCCGCCCGGACTGCGTGTTTCTCGTGGCCAGGGATTCTGCCGGCCTGGCCGGATACTGCCTGGTGATACTGCGCCAGGGTACCCGGCTTGCTCGCCTGTACTCGCTTGCCGTTGCTCCAGACCGTCAGGGCCGGGGGGTAGCGCGCCAGCTGCTGCAACAGGCCGAAGTTGACGTGCGCAGCACCGGCGCCCTTTACCTGAGACTCGAGGTCGCGGCCAGCAACACAGCTGCCATACGCCTCTATGAGCAGCTCGGTTACACCCAGTTCGGGCACTACGACGATTACTATGAAGATCACAGCGATGCCCTGCGCATGGAAAAATGCGTGCGCGCCTACCAGCCCGAGAATGCGCCCCGTACGCTGCCCTGGATTGCACAGACAACGCCGTTCACCTGCGGGCCCGCTGCCTTGATGATGGCCATGGCGGGGCTGGATCGGACCTACCAGCCCTCGCCTCTGGAGGAAATCGAAATCTGGCGCGAGGCCACGACGATCTTCATGACCTCCGGCCACGGTGGCTGCCACCCGCTGGGCCTGGCGCTGGCGGCCCATGCGCGAGGCTTCCACAGCGAGGTCTGGGTGAACACCCCTGGCCCCCTGTTCATCGAAGGTGTGCGCGACGACAACAAAAAAAGGGTAATGAGCCTGGTGCACGACAGCTTCGTCAGCCAGTGCGCGACTCGCGGCATTACCGTGCACTATCAGGACCTCGAGCAGGAGCGCCTGCTGGACATGTTCAATGCCGGTGTCAACATCCTGATACTGATCTCCACGTACCGCCTCGACAGCAAAAAGGCGCCGCACTGGGTGGTGCTGTCGGGGTACGATGAAGCCTGCTTCTATGTGCATGACCCTGAGCTGGACGACCTCGGGACGCCGCGGGCGAGCCGGGACGACAACAAGGCGCCGCTGGACTGTCAGTACCTGCCCATAGCACGCGAAGAATTCGCTGCCATGAGCCGCTTTGGCGGTAATCGGCTGCGGGCGGTGGTGGCGGTCGGGGCCGCCGGGCCAGGTGGCAATGAGCGCTGATCCCCAGTACCTGGCGCTGGTCAGGACACTCTCAGACCGCATTGTCGAGGCGCAGCGGCCCATCCGCATCCTGGACGCCATCAAATGGAACGCAGCCATCCGCCGTGAGTTCTTCGCCAGCGGCTGCCGGGAGCTGCCGCGTATTGATGCCGCATTCTATCAGCAGCAGAATCCGCTGGATTTTGAACCGGGCGCCAAACGTGCGGAGTTTCAGGAGATCGAACGCGACATCGCGCGCAAGCTCGGGCAACTCAATCCCCTGGCGCAGATCATGCGCCGTATGTGCCGCGAGTATCGCAGCGTTGTACAACTGCTGGAAGTTCGGGGACAGCCTGAATTTGGCCAGATATCCGAGGACCTCTACGGCTCTTCATCGGATGTTTTTCACGCCGGCGACCCCACGCTGGCGGACCTCGGCACCGCGATGGAGGCAACCCTCATCAACCTCCTGCAAAATACGTCCATGCAGGAGGCCCCCAAGACCATACCCGCTGTGGACGCGGTGGCGATGCTCAACGAACGCCTGCTGCAGGCATTCCCGGACGCCGGCATCCGCGTGTTGCTCAACGACCAGATGACCGCCGATGCCGCCGCGGGCTCTGACTACCTCAAGATCCGCAGCGATGCGATGTTCAATGCACTGGATATCGATGTACTGGAAGTCCACGAGGGCTGGGTGCACCTCGGCACCACGCTGAACGGCACGGCACAGCCTGCCTGTACGTTCCTCAGCAAGGGCACGCCGTCCGCCACCACCACCCAGGAAGGCCTGGCCGTGCTGACCGAGATACTCACCCTGCGCTCCAGCCCATCGCGACTCTACCGCCTGATCAACCGGGTCCGGGCCGTGACACTGGCAGAGAACGGCGCAAATTTCCTCGAGGTCTTCAATTACCTGCAGGACCACAACATGAGTGCCGATGACAGTTACAGTATCGCGGTGCGCGTGTTCCGTGGCAGCACGCCGGAGGGTCGCCCCTACACCAAAGACCTCGCCTACATGCGCGGCTTCGTGCAGACCTACAACTTCCTGCGCCTGGCGATGAGCACCGGGAAGCTGGATACCCTCCCGGTCCTGTTTTGCGGGAAAATCCTGCTGGAAGACATCAAGGACTGGCGCCTGCTCATCGATGAGGGCGTCGTCGCGGGGCCGCGCTTTCTCCCCCCACATTTCGCGGACCTCACCGGGCTCGCTACGTGGATGAGCTTTTCCCGCTTTATCGCCTCGCTCAACTTTGACCAGTTGCAGGCGGATTACGGCGCCCTGCTGTAAAACCGGCAGTCCCGGGCGTCACGATTGCCTGCAGCGGGGAAACTCGACCTCATTGGCCCTCATCACCCCTGATGTCGATGACCGGGGACACGCCGCAGTTGTTGCCGCAGCCCGGCAAGATGCTGGCGATAGGCAGCGGCGTCGCGGGGGGCGCCCCCGTACTCGAGTTGTTCGAAGGCGTCGATAAACTGCATGGCCCAGCCTGCCAGCTGTGGGGCTTCCCGCGCTACACGCCGCCCGAAGCTGCCCGGCGCTTCACCCGTTGCACGCGTCATACCCCGGCGACGCATCTGCTCGCAGAACTCCAGAAACAGCCGCTGCTCCGGTGGCAGGGGCCGAGGCCGGCGACGCTGCAGCAGCCACCAGCCGACCGGCACTAAAACCACCATGCCACTGAGCAGAATCGCACCGGCAAACACCGGGGCGCGTATGCTTCCGAACAGGTCCTGCAGCAGGCGGTACTGCTCTTCGCCGTCGAAGCCGGTGACCCAGCTCTGCCATCGGTAGGTGAGCGCATCGTAGCGCAGACGCAGCATGTTGACCCAGTTGACGCCCCGGTAGCGCAAGGGCGACAGCGGTGAGTTGGCGAGGAAACTGCCCTCCGCCGCCACCGCTTCTTCAAGCCCCAGCTCAATACGGTCGGGCGACACCGCCGCCGTGGGGTCGATACGCACCCAGCCCCGCCCTTTCAGCCAGACCTCTGCCCAGGCATGCGCATCGAACTGATGAACGATGACCGTGCGATTCACGGGATTGATCTCACCCCCCTGGTAGCCGGCGACAACACGCGCCGGTACACCCGCCGCGCGCATCATGACCACAAAGGCGTACGCATAGTGCTCGCAGAATCCGCGCCGGGTCTGCAGGAGGAACTGATCCATACTGTTCTCTGCTGTCAGCAGAGGTGGCTGCAACGTGTAAACGAAGGGCTCATCACGGAAATACTGCAGTACCGCATCGACAAAGGCGGCGCTGTCAGCCGCCCCATCGCGGAGGCGCTGCGCCAGCGCGCGAGTCGCCGGGTTGTCCTGCACCGGAAGCGCCAACTCGGTCTCGCGGCGCCAGTCCGAGAGTTCGGGATCCAGTGGTGTGCCGGGCCAGCTGCGCACCCGGTACTGCAATTGCTCTTCGATCTCTAACGGGGAGTAAAGACGATAATCCGCGGTGCTGAGGATGCCTCGCTGGGCCGGCTGGGCATAGCGCAGGCTGTACAGCCAGTTCTGCTGGGTGGGCAGCATGAGAACGGTGTACGCCAGCGGCTCGCCCTCGGGCTCGACAGCCGGCGGGCGCAACTCAAGCCCCGGTAACTCGTTGTAGCGCAGGCTCCGCCAGGCACCCTCCTCCAGCACGCTGAATACGAGTCCCCGCCAGTAAAGCTCGGACTTCGGGGGGATATCGCCCTCGAACTGCACGCGGAAGGCCACGTCATCGGACTGACTAAGCTCGGAGATATCCCCGGGCCGCATAAAGTCGCTGACCCCCGTTTTCGCGGCGTGACTCTTCACCGGCACCGTCCACAATGGCCCAATGCGGGGAAACAGGAAGAACAGTACCAGCATCAGCGGAAACGCCTGCGCCAGCATCAGCGCGGGCAGACGCAGGCTGCCCAGCCGGAAGTGGTCCTCGCGAGGGCGATGCAGCGCCACTAGACCGGTGGTGACCAGGACCAGAGTGAACAGGGAATAGAGAACGAACAGGATATCCTGGCTGAACAGGAAGCCGATCACACAGATAAAATAGCCAAGGAACAGCAGCACATAGGCGTCCTTGGGTTTCACCAGTTCCAGCAGTTTGAAGGCGAAGGCTATGAGCAGCAACGCCACTGTGGGCTCAAGCCCCAGCAGGTTGCCATAGCTCAGGAACACAGCGACACACCCCCCCAGCGCGAGCGAGGCCCGCACCAGACGGCCGGGAAAGGACGCTCGCCCCTGGAACAGCAGCAGACGCCATACAGCCGTCCCCAGGTACACCAGCACCAGCCAGAGTGGCAGCCGCAGGAGGTGCGGTGCGAGCAGGGCAAACTGGCTGATGATGATCCACACCAGCGCGTTGCGGGGAATGAGGGTGCCGGCGGCGGCTGCACGCTTCACGAGGCTGCTGCACCATGCTGATACAGGGCCAAGGCCGCCAGTACTCGGTCCTGGTGAGCCTCCCCCGATGCCGGAGCGATATCGACGCCCGGCAGGGTAAGGCCGTAGTCCTCGCCGCGCTTCTCCAGAGCCAGCGCCCAGTAACAGAGATAGGAGAGACGCTGCTCCGTGGCAATACCGGGGAATGCCTCCCAGTCCAGCCAGGCGGTGCGACTGGCATAGGCAGCGTAGACCTTGGACTGCAACGAGTGCCCCCTGGCCACCGCTTTCCAGTGCACCTGCCGCAGCGAGTCACCCGGGCGGTAGCTGCGAAAGCCGTGGAAATCATCGCTGCCTGCGGTCTCTCGCGCATTGCCCTCCGGGCGCCCGCCGTCGCCACCCGGAGGGGCTGTGGTAGGCAGGGGCCTGGGATACACCAGGGCCTGCAAATCCAGGTCCAGCCACGTCCAGCAGCGCAGCAATCCGAGCGGGTAGCGGCTTTCCAACAGCAGGCGTCCGGGATTGTGCCAGCCCCGATTGCCCACGGGGACATACAGCGCCACTTCGCAGCTCTCACGGTCAGCCAGGCTCACCACGCTGTCGCTGCCCTGCGGCCAACTGAGGCGCAAGGCATAGTGCGCGGCCTTGCCTGAGCGCTGCAGGCGCAATCTGAACTCACTGCGTTGCCCCGGAAACGCCGGTGTCGCCGACAACGCGTGCAGGGTCAGCCCCGCGAGGTTGGCATAGGTATGCAGGATGGACACCACGAACAGCGTGGCCAGCAGAAATGCGACGGCATACGCCATATTGTTCTGGTAGTTGATCGCTGTGAGCAGGATCAACAGCAGCAGTACGAAAAAAAACAGGCCGGGCAGCGAGGGGAAAATGAAGATTCTGCGCTGGTCCAGGGTAACCGACCTCGCCGGAGGGATGCGCCGGTCGAGCCAGCGCGAGAACTGCCGGCTGAATCGCCCGCTTTCCGCTGCGCTACGGGCTGTTTCGACAGCGTTCACCGGCATCAGGGCCGGATCACGTCCACGCTGCGTTGCAGGAGGTCAACCAGCGCGTGACCATCGCCGGCGTAATCACCGCTGGGCACCAGGCGGTGCGCCGCCACCGCCGGCAGTACTGCCTGCAGGTCTTCGGGCACCACATGCTGTCTGCGGTTCATGAACGCCCAGGTACGCGCGCAGTTGAGCAGCGCCAGCGCCCCGCGCGGCGACAGCCCCACGGCAAACTCGGGACGCTCGCGGCTGAAACCCACCAGGCGCTGCAGGTAATCGAGCAGACTGTCAGCGACATGCACGTCGCCGGCCGCTGCGCGGCAGGACTGCAGTTCCTCGGGTGAGAGACAGCGGCGCAGAGCGGCCTCCGGTGACTGCTGTGCAGCGCCAGCAAGGAGCATCCGCCGCTCAGCCTGGGGATCCGGGTAACCCAGTTGCAGGCGCATGAGGAAGCGATCCAGCTGGCTTTCCGGCAGCGGGTACGTGCCGGACTGATGAATCGGGTTCTGGGTGGCAATCACGAAGAACGGTTGTGGCAGGCGCCGCGTCTCGCCCTCCACTGTGACCTGTCCCTCCGCCATTGCCTCCAGAAGCGCACTCTGGGTGCGCGGCGTGGTGCGATTGATCTCATCCGCCAGCAGTACCTGCGTGAATATGGGACCGGGGTGAAAGGTAAAGCTTGCGTCGTTGCGGTCGTACACCGAAACACCAAGGATATCTGCGGGAAGCAGGTCGCTCGTGAACTGAACCCGCCGGTATGCGAGGCCGAGCACGGCGGCCAGGGCATGCGACAGCGTGGTTTTGCCCATCCCGGGCAGGTCCTCTATCAGCAGATGCCCGCGCGCGAGAAGACAACACAGGGCCAGCCTGATCTGCGCCTCCTTGCCCAGCAACGCCTTGCCAACCTCGGCCACCGCGTCGTCAATGGCGCCTACTGTATCCATACTGTTGCTCCTGCCCCTTCATGCTGCATTAGCAAGGTAGTACGCGGGAAATGCGTTTTCAGCCCGCCGCGGCGAGACCGCGCTGCAGATCTCTGCGCAGATCGGCCACATCCTCCAGCCCTACCGCGACCCGGATCAGGCCATCGCTGATACCGGCAGCGGCCCTCTGCTCGGCACTGAGGCGCCCGTGGGTCGTGGTCGCGGGATGCACGATGGTCGTTTTCGCATCCCCAAGATTGGCCGTCAGCGAGAGTATCTGTGTTGCATCGATACAGCGCCAGGCAGCAGCCTGACCACCCCGCACCTCAAACGACAACACGCCGCCGAAGGCGCTCTGCTGACTGGCAGCCAGCCCATGACCCGGGTGACCGGGCAAGCCGGCGTAATAGACACGCTGCACCTGCGGCTGCTGCTGCAGCCACTGGGCGAGTTCAAGTGCCGCCCGCGAGTGCGCCTCCATACGCAAGCGCAGTGTTTCCAGCCCCTTGAGGAAAACCCAGGCGTTGAAGGCGCTCATGGTGGGCCCGCAGGTGCGCAAGAAAACCACGACCTCGTCCATCAGGGCACGCGCGCCAACGACAGCTCCACCCACGCAGCGCCCCTGGCCGTCGAGGTATTTGGTGGCCGAATGTATGACGATATCCGCACCCAGCGCCAGCGGTCGTTGCAGGGCCGGCGTACAGAAACAGTTGTCGACCACCAGTAATGCATTGTGCCCGTGGGCGAGCTCCGCCAGCGCGCGAATGTCGGCCACTTCGCACAGCGGGTTGGACGGGGTTTCCAGGTACAGCAGGCGCGTTTCCGGACGCAGCGCCGCGCGCCACTGATCAGTTGCGAGCAGCGGCACGAAGTCCACACTGACGCCGAAACGCGTCATGTAGCGTGCAAACAGGTTGGTTGTCGTCCCGAACACATCGCGGGAGCAGATCACATGGTCGCCGGCTTTCAATAGCGCCATGCAGGTACTGAGTATGGCGGCCATGCCGGACGCCGTCGCTACCGCAGCTTCTCCACCTTCCAGTGCTGCGAGACGCTCCTCGAAGCTACGCACCGTCGGGTTGGTGTAGCGCGAATAGACGTTCCCGGGGGACTCACCGGCAAACCGCGCCGCGGCCTCTGCCGCGGAGCCGAATACGTAGCTGGAGGTGGCAAAAATGGGCTCGGAATGTTCGCCCTCGGCTGTGCGGTGGATACCGGCGCGAATGGCGAGCGTATCCAGCCCTGCACCTGCCAGGGGGTCATCGTGGTCGTTCATAGTGCCTCAGCTGACGTCATTGTGAATCCCCACCACGGTGCCTTCGGCAAGCACCCGCGCCCGGCTGCGGCTTTGCGCATCATCATTGCGCAGCGCTTCGATACGCTCGAGGTATGCCTGATCGACATCCCCGGTCGGGTATTCACCGTTGAACACAGAGCAGTCAAAGCCCATCGTGCTCTTGTTGCCCTCCCGGGAGCAATTGATCAGGTCATCGAGATCCTGATAGACCAGCCAGTCCGCGCCGATGGCGTCACAGATTTCCTCAACGGTGCGCCCGTGTGCAATAAGCTCCGATGCGGATGGCATGTCGATGCCGTATACGTTCGGGTAGCGTACGGGGGGTGCCGCTGAGGCGAAATACACCTTGTTCGCGCCGGCATCACGCGCCATCTGGATGATCTGCCGGCAGGTGGTGCCGCGGACGATAGAATCGTCCACCAGCATCACATTCTTGCCTTCAAACTCGAGGGGCACCGGGTTGAGCTTCTGCCGCACCGACTTCTTGCGCTGGCTCTGGCCAGGCATGATGAAGGTGCGTCCAATGTAGCGGTTTTTCATGAAACCTTCGCGAAACTTGATCCCCAGTTCCGATGCCAGCGACTGCCCGGCGATACGGCTGGTATCGGGAATCGGTATCACGACATCGATGTCGTGGTCGGGCCGTTCGCGAAGCACCTTGCGTGCCAGCGCCTCGCCCTGGCGCATGCGCGTCTTGTAGACCGAAATGCCATCCATCAGTGAATCGGGCCGCGCAAAATACACGTGCTCGAAGATGCAGGGGCGAAGCTGCGGGTTTTCCGCACACTGGCGACGATGCATTGCACCGCGGCTATCAATGAACACGGCCTCCCCCGGCGCGACATCGCCCAGCATGCGAAACCCCAGCACATCCAGCGCCACGCTCTCCGACGCCAGCATGTACTCGTCACCGGCGTCGGTCTTGCGCACGCCGACGACCAGTGGCCGGATACCCAGCGGGTCACGGAATCCCACCACGCCATAGTCGACGATGAGGGCGACGGCGGCGTAGCCACCGCGGCAGCGCCGGTGCACAGCGGTCACCGCCTGGAAGACATCCTCCGCGGTCGGGCTGAGCTTGCCCAGCGTCTGCAGTTCGTGGGCGAAAACGTTGAGCAACACCTCCGAGTCCGAGTCGGTATTCAGGTGTCGCAGGTCGTCCTGGAACAGCTCCCGGGTGAGCTGTTCTGAATTGGTCAGGTTGCCATTGTGCGCGAGCGCTATGCCGTAGGGCGAATTGACATAGAACGGCTGGGCCAGCGCCGTGCCGGAGCTGCCCGCTGTCGGGTAGCGCACATGACCGATACCCATGGGCCCTTTGAGGCGCTGCATGTGGTCCTGGCGGAAGACATCACGCACCAGTCCCTCGCTCTTGCGCTGCGTAAAGCGTCCACCGTGACAGGTCATTATCCCGGCAGCATCCTGGCCCCGGTGTTGCAGCACCGTCAGTGCGTCGTAGATATCAGGGCCTACCGTGCCCTTGCCCACCAGTCCTACCAGCCCACACATTCCGCATTTTCCTCGTTGTCAGAGACTGACCGCCGGCAGCCGACCGGCATTGAAATCGCCCAGACGCTGCATGGCCCATTCGAGCAGCGCGTCAACCTGAGGCATCAGATAGGCCTGATGCAGCCAGACCTGGTCGCGCGGCGGCAACAATTCCCGGACCAGAAAGACCAGGACCAGCACAATAATGACACCGCGCGCAAAACCGAAAATGGTCCCCAGCAGGCGGTCGAGCGTTCCCAGCCCGGTCGCCTTGACCAGCTGCGCCACGAGCAGACTGACCAGGCCGGTACACAGTAAAACCCCGACCAGGATCAGCAGCCACGCGGCAATGTAGCGAGCGGTCAGGTTGCTGATCAGCCCCGTCAGCCGCGACGCCAACTCTCCAGCGAACACATAGGCCAGTACAAACGCTGCAATCCAGCCCGCCAGGGAGAGCGCCTCGCGGGTAAACCCCCGCAGCAGACTGAGCAGCGTCGACAGGCCCACGATCGCCACAATCGCCCAATCCACCCAGGTGAGCGCGTCAATGTTCAGCACTGTGCCTCCCGCCATCGCCTGGCCTGCGGGGGCGGCAGTCTATCAGTTTGATTCACCACACCAAAGTCAATGCGCCGCGTCATCAGGGTAAATACCGCCGCACTAAGGACTTGACGCCAAACTCGGCATCGACCTGCGGGCGCAGGTTATCGAGACGTGCGCGTTCAAACTTGGGGCCAACGTTGACCCGGTACATGGTCCGGCCACCGACGTTTACCGGGTCCACCCAGGCCTTTTCACCCATGGCCTCAAGTCGCTGCCGCAGCGCCTCGGCCTTGTCCTGGCTGCTGACGCTGGCCACCTGCAGCATCCACGCAATGGGCACACCCTGGCCATCCAACTCTGGCTGCTCCGGCGCCTCATCGCGTGTTTCACCGGGCGCCGGCAGCGCCGTCGGCTCTGCCGTTTGCGGCTCGGCTGGCGGACCGCCGGGATCAGCCACCTCAATCTCTGCACCCACCTCGGCCACCGGCGCTGTCCAGTCCATGGTGTCGCCGCCCTCCACGGCATCTGTCTCTGCCTCCAGCGCGCCTTCAAGTTCGGGTGAAGGCCGCATACCCGCGGGATCCGGCGCGGCAATGGGCGTGGTATCCACCTGCGGTCGGGGCGGAATGCGCAGGTCCTCGATACTGCCATCGGGTTGTGGGTCAACGAAAATGATGGGCCAGAAAATCACCCCTAGCGCGACCAGTATCAGCGCACCAACGAGGCGTTGCTTGAGGATATCGTTCACGGACTACGCCTTTTCCCGTTCTCGCGCCAGCCAGGACATGGCCGCCGCAACTGTGTGGAATGAGCCGAATACCAGCAGCCGATCACCTGCTGCTGCAACGCTGCGCGCCCGCGCGAGGGCCTGACGCAGGTTGCGACTGACACTGATCATGCCTTCGCCCGCGGCGCGCAGCTGGGCCGCAATGCCAGCAGCGGTCGCGGCGCGGGCGTTGCCTGGCTGGTCTGCCAGAAACCAGCCGTCTACCTCACCGCGCATGAGTTGAAGCATGCTGGGAATATCCTTGTCCGCCATCGCGGAGAAAACCGCGATCGTCTTTTGCCCACAGGGCCTCTGCTGCAGAAACTCAACCAGCCTGGCCACGGCCGCGGGATTGTGCGCCACATCCAGAACGAGCTCGACGCCGCCCACGATCATTGCCTGCCGCCGTCCCGGCACCTGCAGCGCAGGGAGTATTGCCTGCGCCTCCACATCGGACACTGGATACCCGAGACACTCCAGTACCTGCAGCGCAGCGTAGAGATTTTGCGCCAGCAACGCCGGGTTCTGCGACACCGGCAGCCGACGTCGCGTGCCCTCTGTGCCACTCACCCAGCCGTCCCACTCCTGCATCGCGGGCTCGACACCGAACGCCTCACCCAGCCAGTAGGCGCTGGCGCCACTGGCCGTAACGGCCTCGGCCAGCCCCGCAGGCACCTCGCTGCAGGCAATCACAGCGGGGATGTCCGGCCGCAGGATTCCCGCCTTTTCACGCGCAATAGCATCCAGGCTGTCTCCCAGCCAATCCTGGTGATCCAGCGCAATACTGGTTATCACAGCGACATTGGGGTCGACGATGTTTACCGCATCGAGGCGACCACCGAGGCCAACCTCGAGCACCACAACGTCCACTGCCTCGCGCTGGAACAGCAGCAGGCCAGCCAGGGTGGCAAACTCAAAGTACGTGAGCGAAATGTCGCCCCTCGCGACATCAATGGCCTGCAGCGCGGAGACAATCCCGGCGTCATCCGCTTCGCAACCACCGATGCGAATGCGCTCATTGAAGCGTAACAGGTGCGGCGAGGTGTACACGCCGGTGCGAATACCCTTGTGCGTCAGCAGCGCCTCAAGTGCACCGACCACAGACCCTTTGCCGTTGGTCCCTGCGACGGTAACCACGGGCACGGAGACCGGCAGCAACTGGAGGCGGCGAGCCACAGCCGCAACACGCTCCAGGCCCAGTTCGATTTCCCGCGGGTGCAGCGCTTCAAGCCGCGCCAGCCATTCGGCCAGCGATTGCTCAGTCATCCGTGCGGTCGATACTCTCGGCTGACCCGGTGGCGTCTGCACTGCTGGCATCATCCTCGGCGTCCTCAGGCGATAGAGGGACCTGGCCGGTAAATTTGCCCAACAGCCTGGCCAGCGTGTCGCGCATGTCGTTGCGATGCACAATCATGTCTATCGCACCGTGCTCAAGCAGGAACTCGCTGCGCTGGAAGCCTTTGGGCAGCTTCTGGCGAATGGTCTGTTCGATGATATTCGGGCCGGCAAACCCCGCCCGCGCGTCCGGCTCGGCAATGTTCACATCACCGAGGAGCGCCAGTGAGGCGGACACGCCGCCATAGATAGGATCGGTCATCACGGACACGTAAGGCACACCAGCAACTTTCATGCGCTCGATGACCGCGCTGGTCTTGGCCATTTGCATCAAGGAAATCAGCGCTTCCTGCATGCGTGCCCCACCGGACGCCGAAAAACACACCAGCGGAATCCGCTCCTTGAGTGCGAGTTGCGCCGCGCGGGTGAACTTTTCGCCCACCGCGTAGCCCATGGAGCCACCGTGGAAAGCGAATTCGAAGGCGACAGTGACCAGGGGCATACCCTGCAGCGTGCCGCGCATGGCGACCAGCGCGTCTTTCTCGCCGGTGGCCTTCTGTGCCGCAGAGAGCCGATCGCGGTAACGCTTTTTATCGCGGAACTTCAGTCGGTCAACGGGCTCGATCTCCGCCAGGATCTCCTGCCGTCCCTCCCGGTCGAGGAAAATGTCCAGACGCCGCCGGGCGCCGATGCGCATATGGTGATCACATTTCGGGCAGACGTCGTCGTTGCGCTCGACATCAGGCCGATACAACACGGCATCACATTTGACGCACTTCTTCCACAGTCCCTCGGGCACGCTGGAGCGGCGGGCACCCTCTTCCTTGCGCACTCCAGAAGGCAGTATCTTGTCAATCCAGCTCATGGCATCCCCCGTTTGGTGGCACCATTATAGACGCCGCCGGCGCCTTCTAGGAAGCGATGCTGTCCAATCCCGCGCGGATACTCGCAACAAGCTCCGTTGCCGCCTTGAGCAATTCCTCCTGACTCGCGCCCTGCGCCGCCGCCCGGGCGATGGTATCCACCAATGCGCTGCCGACTACCACTCCGTCTGCGGCAGCGCCCACCCGGCGCGCCGAATCGGCATCCTTGATCCCGAAGCCCACAGCGAGTGGCAGCGTGGTGGCCTCGCGAATGTGTGCGAGGTGCTGCGCTACATCCTCGGCATCCAGGTGTCCCGCGCCGGTGACGCCTTTCAGCGCCACGTAGTAAATGAAGCCGCTGGCCTGATCCACAATCGACTGGATGCGCGCCTTCGGGGTGGTGGGTGCCACCAGGAAAATATTGTCCAGGCCCACGCGGTGCAGCTCGGCGTTGACGCCGGCAACCTCCTCCGGGGGAATATCGACGGTCAACAGCCCATCCAGACCGACCGCCGCCGCCTGGTCAGCAAAGCGGGCGTAGCCCATGTGCTCGACCGGGTTGGCATACCCCATGAGCAACACCGGTGTTTGCGTGTCACGCTCGCGGAACGTTGCGACCATGGCAAGCGCATCGCGCAGGCGGGCGCCACTGGCAAGAGCGCGCTCGTGGGCCTTCTGGATGACCGGTCCCTCGGACATGGGGTCCGAGAACGGCACACCCAACTCGATGATGTCCGCGCCGGCGTCCACCAGGGCGTGCATCAGCGGCACCGTACTGGCGAGATCGGGATCTCCCGCGACGATATAGGGCACCAGCGCCTTCCGGCCCTGGGCGGCGAGCTGCTGGAAGCGCCCGGCTATCTTGCTCACTGCATATTCTCCTCGTGATACCTGTTCAGAAGTCGATACCGTCGATATCGGCTACCGTATGTATGTCCTTGTCGCCGCGACCGGACAGGTTGACGATAATCGTCTGCTCCGGCGTCATGGTGGCGGCCAGCCTGCCGGCGTAGGCCAGGGCATGGGCGCTCTCCAGGGCGGGCATAATGCCCTCCGTGCGCGTCAGGTCGTGGAACGCTGCCAGCGCTTCGGCATCGTCTGCCGTGACGTAATTCACCCGACCGACGTCCTTGAGCCAGGAGTGTTCAGGCCCTACACCGGGGTAGTCAAGACCGGCAGACACCGAGTGTGTGTGCATGATCTGGCCGTCCTCGTCCTGCATCAGGTAGGTGCGATTGCCATGCAGTACACCAGGCGTGCCCGCTGTGAGCGGTGCGGCGTGCTCTCCGGTGGCAACGCCGTGGCCACCGGCCTCCACACCGTACATGGCGACAGACTCGTCCTCAAGGAAGGGGTGAAACAGGCCGATGGCATTGGAGCCACCGCCCACACAGGCGACCAGTGCGTCGGGCAAACGCCCGGTTTGCGCCAGGGACTGGGCCCGCGCCTCGCGACCGATGACACACTGGAAATCGCGCACCAGCATCGGATAGGGGTGTGGGCCTGCCACGGTGCCAATGATGTAGAAGGTATCGTCAACGTTGGTCACCCAGTCACGCATTGCCTCGTTCATGGCGTCCTTGAGGGTGCGGGAGCCCGAGGTGACCGGCACGACCGTGGCACCAAGCAGTTTCATGCGGTACACATTGAGCGCCTGGCGCCGCACATCCTCTTCCCCCATGAACACATGGCACTCGAGGCCCAGGCGCGCGGCAATCGTCGCTGTGGCCACACCGTGCTGCCCGGCACCCGTCTCGGCAATCACGCGCCGCTTGCCCATATGCTTGGCCAGCAGCGCCTGCCCTACCGTATTGTTGACCTTGTGCGCGCCCGTGTGGTTCAGGTCCTCACGCTTGAGCAGGATGCGAGCGCCGCCGACCCGGTCGGACCAGCGACGCGCCTCGTAGAGTGGCGAAGGCCGCCCGACATAGTGTGCGAGGTCCTCGTCCAACTCGCGCTGGAACTCCGGGTCGTCAGCGAGCCTGCGGTACAGGATCTCGAGTTCAGAGAGTGCCGACATGAGCGTTTCGGCGACAAACTTGCCGCCATAGACGCCGAAGCGACCATCGGCATCGGGAACCGAGGCAAAGAGTTTCGTGTTGATATCCGTTGTCATGAGGTCTTCCCCTGCTAAAGTCAGCTGTGCACGGCGGCGATGAAACGCTGTATTTTCGCCGCGTCCTTGATTCCAGGCGCGCTTTCCACGCCACCGCTTACGTCCACGGCGGCGGGTTTCACGGCAGCGACAGCGGCGGCGACATTGTGCTCATCGAGGCCACCTGCCAGCACCAGTGGGCGCGGCAGCTGCGCGGGTATGGTCGACCAGTCAAAGGTCTGCCCGGTGCCGCCGGGAACACCCGGCTGCCAGCTGTCCAGCAATAACCCCCTGGCGCCCGGATAGCCTGCCGCGACAGCCGCAACGTCCATGCCCGGCCGCATCCGCAAGGCTTTCAGGTAGGGGCGGTCGAACTGGGCGCAAAAGGCCGCGGATTCATCGCCATGAAACTGTATGCAATCTACGGGTACGCGCTGCAGAGTGCCATGGATTTCATCTGCACTGGCATCAACGAACAAGGCCACAACCGAGACAAAGGGCGGCAACGCCGCAACTATCTCGGCAGCCAGGGACAGGTCGACACAGCGCTTGCTCGGTGCATAGAACACCAGTCCGATGGCATCTGCTCCGGCTGCACTGGCCGCTAGGGCATCCGCGACACGGGTAATGCCGCAAATCTTGACAAGGGTTCTGGCCACAGTACCGATCGGTGATTGCCTGACGAAGGCGGCGGATAATAGCAGACCCGGGGGCGCAGTGTCTTTAACCCGGCAAAACAAGGGGTCCGGGGGGCGTGGCAGGCAGGCCAAACTGGGATGGGTAGCGGACATCCACCAGGTAAAGGCCCTCTGCGGGTGCGGTTTCGGCTGCGCGCGTGCGATCCCTGCCCTGCAACAGCTCCGCAATCCAGTCCAGCGACTGCTCGCCACTGCCGACGGCCATCAGGCTGCCTGCGATATTGCGCACCATGTGGTGGAGAAAGGCATTGGCTTCGATATCAATGACCAAGAGCTCACCGTAGCGTTGCACGGTGCAATGATTGACGCAGCGAAACGGTGTGCTGGACTGGCAGGCGGCGGCGCGAAACGCACTGAAATCCTGCTCGCCGAGCAATGCCTGCGCTGCGGTGTGCATGCGCTCCGCCTGCAGCGGCTTTCTCTGCCAGGTCAGCTGACGGTGGCAGAGGGCCGGACGCACAGTGCCATTGGCGATGATGTAGCGGTAACGTCGGGCCAGGGCGGAAAACCGGGCGTGAAAGGTCTCCACCACTGGCTGCGCCCAGTGTATGCGAATGTCCGGCGGCAGGTGGCTGTTGCCACCCAGCACCCAGGCTTTCGCGCTGCGGGCACAGGGGGCGTCGAAATGAATAATCTGGGCGTGGCCGTGCACCCCCGCGTCTGTGCGGCCAGCACAGTGGACCCGCACAGGTTGCGCGGCAACGCGCTCAAGCGCACGCTCCAAAGCGCCCTGCACGGTCGGTGAAGGGGATTTAAGCTGCGCCTGCCAGCCGTGGTAGGCACTGCCGTCGTACTCTACGCGACAGGCAATGCGGGTCCCGGAAGGAAGCGATGTACTGGCGAATACCTGATCTGCGCCTGAATCAGCCAAGCCTCTCGAGCAACTCCCGTGCTTCCTGCTGCTGATCAGCACTTCCGCCCGACATCACCTCGTCGAGGATTTGCCGTGCACCATCGTCATCGCCCATATCGATGTAGGCCCGCGCCAGGTCCAGCTTGGTCGACATCGGGTCGCCGTCATCGGCGAACACAAAGTCGTCCTCACTGCTGTCGCCACCGCTGCGGGTCTTCTCGAAGTCGGCGGAGAGATCCAGGTCTTCAACACTGCCATCCTCGATTTCAAGATCGAGGAATTCCGGTTCTTCGTCTACGGAAGGGACCAGTGCATCGCGCGCATCGAGGCTGCCCAATTCATCGAGTTCGGGCAACTCTGCCGAGAGGTCATCGGCCTGGTTCGCTGTGGCCCTGGGTGCGGGCTCGTCATTGAGATCGGACAGGAACCCGCTGTCCTCAAGATCCCCACTGAGGTCGCTGGCGGACGAGAAATCCGCGGGCTCTCCGGTACGCTCGCCTGCGCCCGACAACCTGGCATCTGCCAACAGCTGCTCAGCCCGGGCAATACTGTCTGCATCGCCGATGCGCTGCAGTTCCATCATCTGCTGGTCGGCTTCATCGCGGTCGCCCATTTCCGCCGCAAGGCCGAGCAGTTTCAGGTGGTACGAAGCGTTGTCCGGGTCGGTTCTGGTCGCCTTGCGCAGCAATTCCATCGCCTGGCTGTAGCGCCCGTAGGCAATGTAGATATCTGCCTCGGCGAGAGCATCTCCGGCATCAACGTCGGAGGCGTATTCATCGTGCTTGCGCTCACCGTAGCCGCGCTGCCCGCCGCGCTGCAGGGTTGTATCGTCCCCGGACGCAGCCGGCGTTGCGGCCGGTTCGGCATCGCTGCTCTCGTCATCGAACTCAACCGCGTGGTCCTGCAGTTGGATGTCGTCAAAGGCATCGGCTTCTTTCTGCCGTGGACGAGCGACAGGCACCAGCGCGGCAGGTTCCTCGCTTGTGTCATTCTGCCGACGTCGCCACATCAGCCCGCCGAGCAGCAGCGCCAACAGCCCGCCACCCGCGACATAGGGCCAGACGCCCATGCCCCCTGATGCCTCTGGAGCTACGGGTTGTGGCTGTGGCTGTGGCTGCGCCTCCGCTACAGACGGCACCGGTGGAACCGCCGCGGGCTCAGCCGCCGCTGCGCTGGACGACGATGCCTCCGCCGCAGCGAGAGCCTTCTGCAGAGAGGCAATTTCAGCGTCTTTGACCTCAACCATGCGCTCCAGCGCGTCCAGGCGTTCGGTGAGGCGAGTCAACTGTTCCGCAAACGCATCACGCTCACCCTGCATGGCCTCAGCGTCTGCCGCGGAAACGGGCGCACTCTCGGTTGCGGCACTGGCGGCATTGCTCGCAGCATCGCTGTCGGTGGCGGCCGCGCCATCACCAGTACTGTCCGGGGTGGTAGCGTCATTCGCCGCGCCTGCGGAAATCCGCAGCGCCGGCCCGGCAGACGAGGGCGTGGAAGCCCTGCCGGCGCGCCAGTCTTCATTCTGCTGACGCACTTCTGCGAGCACAGCCGCGACATCGGTCTCACTGGCATTAACATCGCTGCTATCCGGCAGGTAGATGATGTAACCCGCCTTGATGCGATTGATATTGCCGTCAATAAAGGCATCCGGATTCAGGCGCTGTATTTCCAGCATGGCCTGCTGCACGGAAATGCCCTCCGGGCGGGCACGCTGTGCAATGGTCCACAGCGTCTCGTCGCGGCGAATCATGTAGCGGGCACCCGGCGCCGGCTCGGCAGCGGTGCCTGCGCTAAAATTTCGTTGGGGCATCGCCCCCGGCGCGAGGCTGGATTCGCGCATGCCCACGCGTGTGCCCTCCGGGACCGCCTCGACCTCAGTGGCGGCGGGTTCTGGCGTACCCTCCACTTCAGCCACGCGACGCGAGGCCGACACCGTCGTGCCCTGGGACTCAAAAGCAGGTGGATCGACGAGCACCGTGTAGTTACGCAGTAAACGGCCGGACGGCCAGCGCGCTTCAACGATGAAGTCGAGGTAGGGTTCGAGTACCGGATCTTCCGAGGTGAGGATGATCTTGCCGCGACCATTCCTGTCCACCTGGACTTCGAAGCTGATGCCCGTCAGGAAATAGGCGCGGTCGATGCCGAGCCGGTCGAAGTCGTCTGCCGTCGCCAGCCTGACGCGGATCTGGTCCTGGTCGAGGTTACCAACATCCAGCAGACCCACTTCCGCCCGCAACGGTTCGTTCAGAAACGAGTTCAGCGAGAGTTCGCCAAGCCCCAATGCCCAAACAGAACCTGCTTGCAGGCACCCCAAGGCTGCCAGTGCTACTGCCAACCGCTTCTTTCGAGCCATAAACACGCCTTGTTATGCTCCCCTGCCATCCCCTGAGCCGTCTTTTACGCAGCCCGAGCCCCTTTATGACGACTCCGAAGATACCGCAAGTATGTTGTAACGCAAAGGTTTAATCAATATAACCCCGGATAAGTGCCTCGGCAATCTGGATGCTGTTCAGCGCGGCGCCCTTGCGCACGTTGTCGGATACAACCCACAGGTCCAGCCCGCGGGGGTGGGAAATATCCTCCCGAATCCGGCCAACAAACACGGCGTCCTTGCCGGCAGACTCTGTCACCGCAGTCGGATAACCCCCATCTGCGCGCTCGTCAAGCACCGTGATTCCCGGAAAATCCTCCAGCAGCTTGCGCGCGGCGGCAGCCGAGATTTTTTCGCGCGTCTCGATATGCACCGCTTCGGAATGGCCGAAGAACACCGGCACGCGCACGCAGGTGGGGTTGACCTGAATACTGTCGTCACCAAGGATTTTCTGCGTCTCCCAGACCATTTTCATCTCCTCCCGGGTGTAGCCATTGTCCTGGAAGGTGTCGATGTGCGGCAGCACATTGAACGCTATCTGCTTGGGGTACACCTCACAGTCAATAGACTGCCCGTTCAGCAGGCGCGCGGTCTGCCCCGCAAGTTCCTCGATAGCCTCTTTGCCGGTGCCAGACACCGCCTGATAGGTACAGACATTGATGCGCTCGATACCGACGGCATCGTAAATGGGCTTCAGGGCAACCAGCATCTGAATCGTGGAGCAGTTGGGGTTGGCAATGATGTTGCGTTGGGTATAGCCAGCGAGTGCCGGCAGATTCACCTCCGGCACCACCAACGGAATGTCCGCATCGCGCCGGAAATGGGAGGTGTTGTCGATAACGATACAGCCCGCTGCAGCGGCTTTCGGCGCAAACTCTTCCGATATGCTGCCACCGGCGGAGAACAGGCCGATCTGCACCTGGCTGAAGTCGAACTCGGCAAGATCCGTCACGCGCACCGATTTGCCGCGAAACGTCACGGTTTTGCCCGCCGAGCGCGCGCTGGCCAGCGGATACAGCGTACCCACCGGAAAATCACGCTCTTCAAGTATCGACATCATGGTCTCGCCGACCGCGCCGGTAGCACCGACGACGGCAACGTCATACTGCTTGCTCATAAAAAACCTCGCATTTCTGTGTGAAGGTTCAACCGCGCAGCGCCGCCACAACGGCAGCACCCATGTCGCGGGTTGACACCGCGCGCTGGCCGGCGGCGGCGATATCGGGCGTGCGCAGCCCCTGGTCGAGCACGTCGCTCACCGCCTGTTCGATGGCGGCGGCGGCGTCTGCTTCGTCAAGGGTGTAGCGTAACATCATTGCCACCGAGAGGATGGTTGCCAGCGGGTTGGCCTTGCCCTGCCCTGCGATATCGGGCGCCGAGCCATGGCAGGGTTCGTACATGCCGCGGCCATTCTTGTCCAGAGAGGCAGACGGCAGCATGCCGATGGAGCCCGTCAGCATGGCAGCGGCATCTGACAGAATGTCGCCAAACATATTGCCCGTTACCATGACGTCAAACTGTTTTGGGGCCCGCACCAGCTGCATGGCGGCATTGTCGACGTACATGTGGCTGAGTGCCACGTCAGGATAGTCCCGCGCCACCTCCTCCATGACCTCTCGCCAGAGCACAGTGACTTCCAGTACGTTGCTCTTGTCGACCGAGCAGACGCGACGGTCACGCTGCCGCGCAAGGCCGAACGCCAGGTGCCCGATGCGCCGGATTTCCGACTCCGAGTACACATAGGTGTTAAACCCTTGCCGCTCGCCGTTTTCCAGCGTCCGTATGCCGCGAGGCTCGCCGAAGTAAATGCCACCCGTCAGCTCGCGTACGATGAGAATATCCAGCCCCGCCACCACCTCCGGCTTCAGGCTGGAGGCATCTGCCAGCTGCGGATACAGGATCGCCGGACGCAGGTTGCCGAACAGCTCCAGCTGCGAGCGCAGACCCAGCAACCCCCGTTCTGGCCGCAGATGCCGTTCCACGTTGTCCCACTTCGGGCCGCCCACGGCGCCCAACAGGATCGCATCCGCGTCCCGCGCAGCTTGCAGCGTGGCATCGGGCAGCGGCACCCCGTGTTCATCAATGGCGGCGCCGCCCAGCAAACCGTGTTGCAGAGACAGGCCGAGGGTGAAGCGCTCGTTCACCGTCTCCAGGACCCGCACCGCTTCAGTCATGATTTCGGGACCGATGTAGTCCCCCGGCAATACCAGAATCCGTCGTGCCATGTTAAACCGGCCCCCTGCCGATCATGTTGAACAACCAGGGTGACTGCTCCCGCCACCGATCCTCGAACTGCCGGATCGCGGCCGCGCTTTCCAGCGTCACCCCGATATCATCCAGGCCCTTCAAGAGACAGTGTTTACGCGCCACATCAACCTCGAAGCGAAGCACCTCCCCGATGGGTGTGCGCACGGTCTGCGCTTCCAGGTCGATTGCCAGCCGGTAGCCCTCCTCCGCGTAGAGCGCAGTGAACAGCTTGTCCACGGTTGCCGCCGGCAGTACCACGGGCAGGATCCCGTTCTTGAAGCAATTGTTGTAGAAGATGTCGGCGAAGCTGGGCGCGATGATACAGCGAAAGCCGTAGTCCTCGAGCGCCCAGGGCGCATGCTCCCGACTCGACCCACAGCCGAAGTTTTCCCGCGCGAGCAGTACAGTGGCACCTTGATAGCGCGACTGGTTCAGGGGAAACGCGGGATTCAGCGGGCGCCCGCTGCAGTCCTGCCCGGGCTGCCCCTCATCGAGATAGCGCATTTCGTCGAACAGGTTGGGCCCGAAACCGCTGCGCTTGATCGACTTCAGAAACTGCTTGGGGATGATCATGTCGGTATCGACATTGGCGCGATCCATGGGCGCGACCAACCCCTCCAGCACGGTAAAGCTCTTCATTGGATGGGCTCCTGCAGGTTGCGAATGTCGACGAAGTGGCCAGCGATGGCGGCAGCGGCTGCCATGGCCGGACTCACCAGATGGGTGCGTCCGCCGATGCCCTGGCGCCCCTCGAAATTCCGGTTGGAGGTGGACGCACAGTGTTCTCCGGCACCCAGCTTGTCGGCATTCATGGCGAGACACATGGAGCAGCCCGGCTCGCGCCATTCCATACCCGCGGCAAGGAAAACCTCATGCAGGCCCTCCGCTTCGGCCTGCGCCTTGACCTGGCCGGAGCCGGGCACCACCAGTGCCTGCTTCAGCGTGGATGCAACGTGCCGGCCACGCACCACGGCCGCAGCGGCGCGCAGGTCCTCGATCCGGGAATTGGTGCAGGAGCCGATGAACACGCGGTCGAGGCGAATATCCGTAATCGCCATACCCGGGGTAAGGCCCATATACTCGACGGCACGTTGTGCTGCGCTGCGCTGGGTGGCGTTTTCCATGCTCTCGGGGTCCGGCACGCGCCCCGTCACCGGAAGCACCATCTCCGGTGAGTTGCCCCAGGTGACCTGCGGCAGGATGTCTTCCCCGCGAAGGGTGACAACCTTGTCGAACACCGCGTCTGCGTCACTGTGCAAGTCGGCCCAAGCCGTTTGTGCTGCGTCCCACAAAACACCGGAAGGCGCATAGGTGCGGCCCCTGACGTAGTCGAGCGTCGTCTGGTCGACGGCAATCATGCCCATGCGAGCACCCGCTTCGATCGACATATTGCACAGCGTCATCCTGCCTTCCATGGACAGGCTGCGGACCACCTCGCCGGCAAACTCTATCGCATAGCCCGTACCCCCCGCCGTGCCAATGTGGCCAATGACGGCCAGCGCAACATCCTTGGCGGTCACGCCTGGCTGCAAGCAACCGTCAACCCGAACCAGCATGTTCTTCATTTTCTGCTGGATCAGGCATTGCGTCGCCAGCACGTGTTCCACTTCGGAGGTACCGATACCGTGCGCGAGCGCGCCGAGTGCGCCGTGGGTGGAGGTGTGGGAGTCGCCGCACACGACGGTCATACCCGGCAGCGTTGCACCCTGCTCCGGCCCGACCACGTGCACGATTCCCTGCCGCACATCATTGATGGGGATCTCTACGATGTCGAAATCCCGACAGTTGTCGTCGAGTGTCTGGACCTGCAACCGCGATACCTGGTCGCGGATGCCGGCAACTCCGCCCTCCCGCTCCTCTCGTGAGGTCGGCACATTGTGGTCGGGCACCGCCAGGTTGGCGTCCAGCCGCCACGGCTTGCGCCCCGCGAGGCGCAGCCCCTCGAATGCCTGCGGCGACGTCACCTCGTGGATCAGGTGTCGATCGATGTAGATGAGCGCGGAACCGTCCTCACGCTCTTCCACCAGATGGTTGCGCCACAGTTTGTCGTACAGTGTCAGCCCGGCCATGCTTTGCTCCCCCACGAGGGTGTGTCCAAGGCGCAAATAATAAGCTTGACCGGATGATTACTCAAATTTATTATTTTTATGAATATCATTCCTTATAGGAATCTCTTTGGATATCCAGAACCTGCAGGCTTTCCTCCTGGTCGCCGAAGAAGGCTCGTTTTCCCTTGCGGCTGAGCGCCTGCACCTGACCCAACCGGCGGTGAGCAAGCGCATTGCGTTACTTGAACAGAGTCTGGGCAGCGCGCTGTTTGACCGCATAGGGCGACACACCACACTGACCGAGGCAGGACAGGCCCTGCTGCCGCACGCGCGCACCATCACCCAGCAGCTGTTCAGCGCGGAACGGGCGGTGCGCGATCTGTCCGGGGACGTGGCCGGCGAATTACGGCTTGCCACCAGCCACCATATCGGCTTGCACCGCTTACCACCGGTGCTCAGCGCATTCAGCAAGGCTCACCCCGCCGCCCACATCGACATCGAGTTCACCGATTCCGAACAGGCCTACGATCTGATTATGCAGGGGCGCTCTGAACTCGCCGTGGTCACACTGGCGCCGGAAGACGACGACAGCGTGATTACGCGCCCGATCTGGCCCGACCCGCTGGTGTTTATGGTCGCCATCGACCACCCGCTCGCCGTTACGGGTGGACTCTGCAGCCTCGCGGATCTCGCCGCGCACCCCGCGATCCTGCCCGGACTGAATACCTACACAGGACAGATCATCAAGCGACTGTTTGCCGAACACCGGCTGGAACTCAGGGTCTCCATGGCCACCAACTATCTGGAAACCATCCGCATGATGGCGGCCGTGGGGCTGGGTTGGACGGTGCTGCCCGCCACTATGCTCAACGACGAGCTGTGCGCCCTGCCGGTCCGCAGCATCACACTGCAGCGTACCCTGGGACTGGTGTATCACCGCGGCCGCAGCCTCTCGCGTGCGGCGAGGGCGTTTATCGCGGTACTGGAATCCTGCGCCGATGATCCCGCGGTACAGCGCTAGCGCTATTCACCAGCGAGCAGGCTGGCGGCCGGCGGCGGGCGTTTCCATGTGCCCTCATGGTCAGGCAGGTAAAAGGTACCATTGAAACGCACGACCACACCGTCGGGGCCACTGATCAGGCCGCTGGCGAACCCGAAACGACGCTTGACGCTCACCTGCAAAACGTCTGCCTGCAGCCACTGGCCACGTTTTCCTGCGCTGACAAAATCCAGGGAGAGATTGATGGTGGGGCTGCCCGCATCGCGCCCGGCCGCGTGGTTGACGCCGCTCGCCGCAGCGATATCTGCCAGCGTTGACAGCACACCGCCGTGGCAAATGCCCATCACGTTACAGTGTTGAGCCTCTACGCTGAGGCCGAAACTGACGCCGGACGTGCGGATACGCCGATAGCAGGGCTGCAGCGTATCGGTGTAGCCCAACCCGCTGGGCAGGCGCTCAAAACCCTCCGGCACCCTTACCTGGCTTTCGGTATCCGACATCTACCCTGCTCCCTCATCCAGCGGCATGATCAGAATATGCCCATCTCAAGGCCCGCGGCAAACCCCGCTCCCAGCTCGCGCGCCCGCGCTTCGAGGTCGGGGGTGACCGGTCCGCGACAGATCACAGGTTCCACTGCCTCACGCATGGGAAAGCCCGAGAGAATACGCTGAGCCTGCCGGACGGCGCCGCGGCCATCGTTCCCCGCGCTGAGCAGCAGGGCGCAGGGCAATACACGCTCGCGCTCACCCACGGGGTAGAAGGTACGATCCAGGAAGTCTTTCATGCCGCCGCTCAGGCCACCTGAATTCTCCGCCGCGACCAACAGCAGGCCATCCACAGCCAGAATATCCTGTGAACCGGCATCCCAGGCCCTGCACAGTGTCACCGCGATCCCGTCCGTGGCTTCCGCGCCCTCCCGCGCCGCCGCAGCAAGCCGCGCACTGGCGCCGCTCTGGCTGTGGTAGACGACTAGCAGACGGGGCACAGGCAACCTCCAGACGCCGGACCTCTGCGGCTATCGCCCTTGAGGAAGAACCCTGCTGCCGGCATCAGACACAGCTTATCCACAGAACAGCCTGTGGATAAGTCTGGGGACATTCCGTTTCGGCACCAACCCACCCTTTGCAGCCTCGGCACTTGGTCGCTGAAAATATTTGATTTTTTAACTTTAATTATCATTGAGTTATGGTGTATATATAATGCTAATTCTATTAACAGACGCCCTGCTAACAAACGATTTGACCGGTGTCAATAAGTGTGGACAAAAAAATCGACCATGTTTGCAGGCACTCACCGGCGGACCCACGGGCTCGCTGGCTTCCCGGCGTCTGGCTGGGTGATCCGCCAGCATTGATGAATTTTTGGGTTGCGCTGAAAATCGGGGTCCAGCGTCGCCCGGGTGATATCTTCACAGTGGTAACTGCTGACCAGGTCCGGATCCAGGCGAAAGCCCCGGCGGTTATTGGAGAAATACAGTACGCCCCCGGGCCGCAGGCGGGCCAGTGCCGCCCTGACCAACGCACCGTGATCCCGCTGCACATCAAAACTTCCCTCCACTTTCCGTGAATTGGAAAAAGACGGCGGGTCCAGCAGAATCAGGTCATAGCGCTGCGTGCTTTCCTGCAACCAGGACAGGCAATCGGCACGCACGATGTGATTGCGGCTCTCGTCCAGCCCATTCTGCGCCAGGTTTTTGCGCAACCAGGCCAGGTAGGTATTTGACAGGTCTACACTGGTGGTGCTGCGGGCGCCCCCCAGGGCCGCATGCACGGTGGCCGTGCCGGTGTAACAGAACAGATTGAGGAAGTCGCGCCCCGCAGCCTCCTTGCCCAGCCGCAGCCGCAGCGGTCGGTGGTCCAGAAAAAGGCCGGTGTCCAGGTAGTCGTGCAGGTTGACGAGCAGTCGCGCGGCCCCCTCGCGCACGGTCAGGAGCTCTCCGTCGGTGCCCTGCTTCCGGTATTGTTCATCCCCGCGCTGCCGCTGGCGCACTTTGTAGGCGACGTCGGCGGCTGCAACGCCCAGTGCCTGGGGTAGTGCGGCTCTGATCTCGTCCAGGCGGGTGGCGGCTGCCTGCGGGTCTACACCAGCCGGGGCCTGATACTCAGCGACGTGAACTCGCGTGCCGTAGAGGTCGACCGCGACGGCGTACTCCGGCATATCCGCGTCGTACAGCCGATAGCATTCGATACCTTCCCGCTTCACCCAAGCGGCGAGGCGGCGACGATTCTTGCGCAGGCGATTGGCAAACATCTCCGCACCGGGCGACAGTTCAGCGCCCTGCTCGTCCAGGCTGGCGGCGACACCCGCACCGGCCGGCGCTACCGGCGGCCGGTCGCTGACCCGGTTGTCGGTGAGATCGAACAGCAACAGGCAGGCTTCCAGGGCGCCGTTCCAGAGCGTGTACTGCTTGTGGCTGCGCAGCCCGGTGGCGCGCCCCAGTGCCTTGTCACCGGTAAAAATCGCGGCCTGCCAGCCCTTGAACTCCCGCGCCAAGGTCTCGCCAAGCTCTCGGTAAAGGTAAGGCAGGCTGTCGCGATCCCCCAGACGTTCGCCGTAGGGTGGGTTGCACACGATGAGGCCCTGGGGCAACGGCCGGTGTGTGGGTTTGCTCAATTCTGCCAGCGGCCGGCAGCTGACCCGTACCGCGTCCTGCAGACCTGCGCGCGCGATGTTCTCCTGCGCGCGCCGCACCACGGCGGCATCGGCATCATAGCCACGCATTTCCGGCAGCTGCGCCTCCCTGCCGCGCTGCGCCCGGCCCTGCGCATCTGCCAACAAGGCTTGCCACTGGGCTGCATTATGCCCTTGCCAGCGCTCGAATCCGAAGCGCTCCCGGCCGAGCCCTGGGGCAATATCTGCCGCCATCATGGCCGCTTCCAGCAGCAGGGTACCGGACCCGCACATGGGGTCAATCAGGGCACCGCCGCGCGCTGCCATGCCTGGCCAGTCCGCACGCAGCAGAATCGCTGTGGCAAGGTTCTCCTTGAGGGGCGCCGCCCCCGCCTGCAGGCGGTAGTTGCGTCGGTGCAGGCTGCCGCCCGACATGTCCAGCGCCAGCAGCGCGCCATGCCGTGACAGTCGCACATTGAAGCGCAGATCCGGATTGCGCCGGTCTACCGAGGGGCGCTCGAGGCCCTGCTCTGTAAACCAGTCAACAATGGCATCTTTACAGCGCTGGGCGCCAAACTGGGTGTTTCGGATCTGTGCGTTTTCACCGGTGAAGTCGATGCTGAATGTCTGCTCAGGAGAGAAGACGTCACGCCAGTTCAGCGCATGCATGCCGCGGTACAGCGCATCGGCATCACCGGCGTCGAACTTCCCCAGCGGCAAGAGCACGCGGTTGGCCAGCCGCGACCAGAGGCAGGCCCTATAGCCCATGGCGAGGGGGCCATCGAAATACACGCCGGCGACGGTTTCCCGCGCGCTGCTGGCTCCAAGGGCGAGCATCTCGTCGCGCAGCAGCCCTTCCATGCCCTTGGGACAGGTGGCGAACCACTGCCGGTTGGCCGTGGCCGGCTGCAGTGGGGAGGCAGGTGATGTTGGCGCGGGCCTTGGCATGCAACAGTCCGGATGTCAGCGGGCCGCACAGTGTACCGGAAAGCGCAGCTAACTGCGCTTGCGGGGTGCCCGCTTGCGCGCAGCCGCGGGGCGTTTCGGGGCGGCGGCGGTGGGCTTGTTCGCGGCCTTTTCCTTCTCCATGACATCGAGCACCAGTCGCGCAGCACCATCAATGTATTGAATGAAGCGATCGTGCTCCGCATCGCTCAGGCTGCGCAGAGCGTCGTGCTGTCGGTACAGATTCACGAAGCGCCGTTCCCGCTCATACTGCCGCGGCAGCGCCATCACGCCCCACTGCTCGAGCACCTGTTCCAGCTGCGGATTGTAGGTGCGCAGGAACTTGATCAGAAAGGGCACGGGATCGTGTCGGGCGAGCAGGCTGGCACTGCGCAGCACCAGCTCCAGGGGCATGATCTTGTCGCCGCGCTCCACCTCTTCCAGCACGGACTTGTCGGACAGGCCCAGGCTATCGGCGAGTTCCTTCAGCGACAATCCCGCGGTTTCCCGGGCGTCGCGCAGAAAGTGCCCCGCATCGGCCATGGCCTCGAGGCGCTCGGGCTCCATGCTCTGCAGCACCATCTGGCGCACCCACCCCTCGCCGAACATCGCAGTCATGGTTGCGGTGTGCCGGGCAATTTCCAGGGTGCCGCCCGCCACCTGCCCGGTAAAACGCATCAGGCCGGCCAGCAGGCTCTCGGTATCTTCTGTCGATTTTTTATCACTCATGGGACAAGCTTAGCGCAACCCTCCGGGTTTTGCCGGTGCCGCCCACTCAGGGCAGACCGGATTCGATACGGAATATCTGCTCAAGAATTTCACGCCACTCTGCGTACTGGTTTTCCAGACTGCCGCTCAACCGGTATACGCTGCCACTGGCTTCCAGGACCGTCGGCTGTACCTCGTTATTGAAGCCCCGCGCCAGGTCCTCCAGGTCCTGCTGCTGGATTTTGCTCCACTTGAACGCATTGTAGGTTTGCTCCATTGCCGCGAAGGTGCCACGGGGGCCTGCACGATCGCGCTGGGAGAGACGCTGCGCATAGTCCTCGCGGTACTCAGCCTGCTCGCGTCCGAACTGACGCCAGAGGTTGTAGGTTGGCTGCATGGTTTCGAAAAGGTCTACGTACTGCTGGTCGACCGCGTCAATGAAGCGGTATTCCTGGTCCCGAATGCGCTGCACGCGAGCCATCATCGGGTCGTCCTCCGCGGGTGCCCTGCGCAAGGTCACCACCGCGTCCTCGTCCACCAGATACCCCTCAAATGCGGCGGGTGCCAACAGACGGGCCTGGCGCAGCAGGGCTACGGTTGGCAACTGTGCGAGCGTGGCGGCCTGCTGCCGTTCGTAAGCAGCCAGCAGATCATTGGCCACCTGCCGGTAAAGGTCGATAAAGGGGTCGCTGGCGCTGCCGGCCGCGAAGTCGCCGGCCTGCGATTCATCCCGGTAGCGTCGGTCGAGCCACACCTGCCCCATCGCATCGACAGCGCGCACCTGCAGCAACAGCACACGCCCATCAGAATGCAGTATCCGCCCGTCCACCTGCAGCTCAGCGGTTGGCTGCGGTTCGGGAAGCACGCGTACCGGACCCCAGGCATTGCTTTCCTGCAGCACCTGTCGCAGCAGCACCGGCATGAAACGGGCTTCAGCCTTGCGTATCTCCGGGAAGACACCCAGGCGGCTGAGCCCCGCGGTGGACTCAGGCAAGCCGGGGTCAAAACTCGCAACCACCAGAGACAGCGCCGGTGCCAGCGGAGCCTCCAGGGTACGCAGTACGACGCTGCCGACCACCGGCGTGGCGTCACTGGCGAGCGGAGACTCGGCAACTCCAGCAGCGGGAACCGGCGCAGGCGGAGTCGCTGCGCAGGCCACGAGACACAGGGCGGCACACCACAGCGCGAATAGGCGACTCAGTCGGTTTCGGTGGTGCACACAGTGCCTCGGGTCAGGGTCTGCTGGCAGGAAAAACCTTGTGCGCCCGGCTCGATACGGCGGTAGACGCGGTTCAGCGTAAACGGCTGGGATACGCGGTCAGAACTGACCGTGCTGGCAATATTGAGCAGCTGTCCGTCAGGGCCGAGGGTGAGCCGGTGGCGAATCCCCAGTCCATCCGGCAACGAGAGCACAAAGACGAGCTGATGCCCGTCCCAGGCACAGAGCTCACGCCCCAGGGGCGTTTCCACTGCCTGCGGTCGACCCTCGTGAAAGTCGCAGTCGAGGGCGAAATCATCCTCACGCCGCACCCGGATGCCCTGCTGATCCTGCGTGATATCCAGCAGTGGACTTCGACTGACCAGGTCCGCCATCTGCGCCAAACCGATGATGGCCGAACCGCTGTCGCTGCCCGTGCCACCCACCAGCAGGCTGGCACTGGGGATGCGCGGATCAGCGCCGGCCGCCTGTGCCCTGCGCTCTGCCTGCCGCTGCAGCTCGCGCACGAGCACGTTGAGGCTGGCCTGCAGGTTGTCGCTCATGCCGTAATCCAGCGACCACTGCCCGCTGAAATCGACACCCACGCGACTGGCTGTCGCCTCGCGCGTCGGCCCACTGCCGCAGGCAACCAGCGACAGTAGAAGCAGAACCGTTGACAAGCGCAGCACCATGAACTCCAGTGTACCTCAGAGACGCCCGCAACCGGAGCGAAATCTGCGGGCACAGCCCACAACGGCAGGCTAGCTGAACAGGCCCTCACCGCGCGCCAGGCGCCGTCCCAGCGCAGCGGTCTGTGACGCACTGGAGCCCAGCGCCATCTCATTGAAACGCAGCCAGAGGCAATAGCGCCAGAGCGGATAGTCGCGGTCGATACCGGTGCCGCCGTGCACGTGCTGGCAGGCGTAGCTGACCCGGTGGCCGACATCACCTGCCCATATCTTGGCGATCTGTACCTCGGTGGTCGCAGACTGCTCCTCGCCCAGGAGCGAGAGCGCCTGCCACGTGCACAGGCGCAGGCATTCGATATCGATGTAACCGTCGGCCATGCGGTGGCCCACGGCCTGGAAGGTCGCGATCGGCACACCGAACTGTTTCCGTTCGCTGGTATATCCGGCGGCCATGCGCAGTGCATGATCTGCCGCTCCCAGCTGTTGCGCGCACAGCGCCGCGGTGCAGCGCTCCCGCGTCCATGTCACCAGTTGCTCACCACCAGAGGCGAGGAGAATATCGGCACTGGGGACGCTTACCGCGTCCAGCGCCACCGCAGCGTGGGGCTCGAAATGCGTCATCTGCAGATCTGTCAGGTGCAGGCCTGCGGCCCCTGCAGGCACCAGCACTATCGCGATATCGTCAGCGAGCTCCACGGGCACCAGCAGCCAGTCCGCCTGCCGCGCAAACGGCACTGCAGCGCAGTGCCCTGTCAGCCGCAGGCCATGCGCCGTGGCTTCCCCCTGCACTGTAGGCGCGCCGGAGCCGGACCAGAAGTCTCCTGTCAGCAGCAGCTCACCGCGCGTGGCAGGCGGCAGCAGGCGATCCTGCAACTCTCGGGCGGCATAGCGCTGCAGGGGCAGCAGGCCCGATACGCAATGGGCGAGCACGGGAACCGGGGCGATGCTGCGCCCCAGCTCTTCAATGAAGAGACCGAGTTCCATGAAACCCAGCCCCATACCGCCGTATTCCTCCGCGACGGTGATACCTGGCAGGCCGCTATCCAGCAGCGTCTGCCAGAGGTCGCGGTCAAAACGCGGGGCGGCAAACTCGTCATAGGCCGCGAGAGTGACGGCCGACACCGCATCGTCAAGAATCTTGCGCGCCAACGCGCGCAGTTCGCCCTGAATGTCTGAGAATCCGAAGTCCATGACTGTCTCCTGTCAGCGGCTTGCGCGGGGCATCCACAGGCCCGCCGCGGATATGATGTCGCGCTGTATTTCGTTGGCGCCGCCACCAAACGTGATAATCGACGCTGTCCGATACAGACGCTCGATTCGGCCCGCCTGCTCGAAAGCCCCCGGAGAGTGGCTGCGCAACAGGCCGCACTCCGCAACAATTTCACCCAGCAGTCGATACACTTCGATAAACCCCTCCGAACCGAACACCTTGGCGGCTGATGCGTCGGCCATGCCCAGTGTGCCCGCCGTCATCGCCCAGGACTGCTTGTAGACAATAAGCTTCATGCACTCGATCAGCGCCCGACTGCGAGCGAGGTTGGCCTGCACCCAGGGCTGCTCAGCAACCACCCCACCCTCGCCAGAGGCTGCTGACCGGGCCCACTGCACTACCTGGTTGAACAGTTCCGAGATCGGGCCGAAATTGATCAGGCTCAGACGTTCCCGGTTCAGCTGGCTGGTGATCAGCTTCCAGCCTCCGTGCAGTTCGCCGACACGGTGGGCATCGCTTACCCGGATGTTGTCATAGAAGGTTGCATTGGTGCGCACACCGCCCAGGGTATGCACCGGCGTACAGCTCCAGCCCGGGTCACTGTTGGGCACCAGAAACATGGAGATACCCTTGTGCTTTCTGGACACGTCGGGGTCGGTGCGGGCAGCGAGCCAGGTGTAGTCGCAGAAATGCGCCAGCGACGTCCACATCTTCTGCCCGTTGATTATCCAGTCATCGCCGTCCCGGACCGCTGTGGTACGCAATGCAGCGAGGTCGGTCCCTGCGTCCGGCTCGGAATAACCGATGGAAACCAACAGCTCACCGCGCAATATCCTCGGGACAATGTCCTCCCGCATCCAGTCATTGCCGTGCTCCGCCAGCGTGGGCCCCACCGACTCGGTAGTCAGAAAGGGAAACGGGTACCCGGCCCGCATCACCTCTTCCACAAAAATAAACTGCTCCATCGGCGACAGATTGCGTCCGCCGTACTCCGCGGGCCAGCCCAGGCCGATCCAGCCATCGCGACCCATACGCGCCAGGGCCTCGCGCCACAACGGCCCGCCACCCTCCCCCATATCCCGTTCGCACTCGGCGCGCAGCTCCGGCGTCATCAGCTCGCGAAAATAGGCGCGCAGTTCGTCCCGCAGCGCCAGTTGGGCATCAGTAAACTGGATTTTCATACCTGTCTCCGGGGCAACGAGCCCTCATGATAGCGCCGCCTGACCACCGGGTCAGGACGGCGGGCGGCCAAGGTTTATGGCGAGCGGTCAGCACGGCGCCTGCAAGCGCTTCAGGTCCTGCAGGATCTCCCGCCACATCGCATCGGGGGCGTCGTAGGGTGCATAGATTGCGAGCCGGTCCGAACAGTCGCCGTAGCGCGCGAGCAGTGAAGCCGCAACATCGCCGGGATGTGCGGTGACGGCAAAGGCCTCCATGAAGTCATCGTCAATATGCTCACCCAGTGCCTCCCAGTCACCCGACTTGGACAGCCGATTGAGCTCAGGCTGCAAGTCCCCGAACCCCATCGCCGCCATCGGCGGCAGGTAGGCGGGTGTCGACGCGTAGAAGCCGAGCAGACTCCGCACGGCGGCGCGCGCAGCGGCTCGCTGCTGGTCTGTGACTCCGGTGACGACGATGGCGTTGATCTGCAAGGTGAAAGCTTCGCGGCGCCGCCCGGCACTGGCCAAACCGCGCTGTACCGCTGGCAGGGCCTGCTCATGCAGGAAACGCAGGTTGTTGAAGGGATGCACAATCAAGCCGTCGGCCACTTCGCCGGCGACCTCCGTCATGCGAGGACCCAGGGCACCCAGCAATACAGGTGGCACGCCATAGGGGTTGGGTCCGGGATTGAACATGGGTGTCATCAGGGTGTGCCGATAGAACCGGCCCTGATACGCCAGTGGCACGCCATCCTGCCAGCAGGCAAAAATGGCCTTCAGGGCGAGGATATAATCGCGCATGCGCGCGGCGGGCGGGCTGAACTCCACCCCGAAGCGCTTCTCGATGTGCGCCTTGACCTGCGAACCGAGACCCAGCAAAAAATGTCCCCGGCTGTACTGCTGCAGGTCCCAGGCCTGGTATGCCAGGTGCAATGGATTGCGCGGGAAGGCAACCGCGATACCTGTCGCAATGTCGATACCGGGGGCATGCTCTGCCGCGAGTAACAGCGGCAAGAACGGGTCGCTGCTGCCCTCCAGCGTATACACCCCATCGTAGCCCAGGCTTGCCAGCCGCCGCGCCGCCTCGGCAGCCTCACCCAGCCGGGCATACAGCGGGCCATCGATTTTTATTGACATGGGCGACTCCTGTTGTGCCTGTGCCACGTTGACTCCGGCCAGAGAATATACCCTCTGTCACAGGAAATGCCCGCGCTGATTACGGCCGCCGCCCTACTGCAGGGTGCTGCGGTGGAGGGTCGGCCCCGCTGGTTTACATACGTGTACAGCTGAGCGGGCACCGTTGCCGTCGTCTGGGTCATAATCATGATTCACCTCACCAGGACGCTGCAAAGATGAAAGTTGGAATCTGCCTGCCCTATATGAAAGCCGGTCTCACCCGCGACGACTACCTGCAGTGGTTCCAGCGGGTTGACCAGGGTCCCTTTCACAGTGTTTCTTGCGGCGAGCGCGTGCATGGGCCAACGTTCGATATGCGCGTTCTGCTGGCAGCCGCGGCGGCATGCACCAGCAAGGTCATGATCACGCCGACCCTGTACGTGCTACCCATGCACAGCGCTGTGCAGGTGGCCAAAGAAGTCGCCAGCCTCGATATTCTCTCCGGCGGTCGGGTGCAGCATGTCTGTGTAGGCTATGGCGGCAGGGACAAGGACTATGCCGCGCTGGAGGCCCCTTTCAAAGGTCGATATGGCCGCATGGACACCCAGGTCGAAACGCTCCGCCAGGTCTGGAACCAGCAGGAGGTGGTTCCGGGCGCCGGCGTCATTGGCCCCGTGCCGACGCAGCCCGGGGGCCCGAAACTGCTGGCGGGGGCGTTGGGCCCCAAAAGCATTGCCCGCTGCGCGCAGTGGGCGGACGGACTCTATGCCTGGTCGGGCAACGGCGAGCAGGCGGAACTGGCCAATGCCTTCACTATGGCCGACGAGGCCTGGCAAGCCGCCGGACGGGACAGCAAGCCTTACCGGCTCGGCGGGTTCTGGTGCACCCTCGCGGATAACGGTCCGCAGCGCCTGTATGACTACGTGTACGAGTATCTCGCCATCGCCGGACCGGAAATCGCCACCATGATGGCAGAGTCGGTACACCGCAGCTCCGAAGATGCCGTGCGGGAAGCGCTGGACAATGCCGAGGCAGCCGGCTGTCAGGAACTGTTCCTGGTACCGGCAACCGCGGATCTCAGCGAGGTCGACAGGCTCGGGGATCTTCTGCTGCGCCGGGGCTGATCTCCGCGGAGCGGCCCCCTCTTTTTTCCGCTATACTCGCGCGCGAATTCCGACAGCAACTCCACTAACCAGCCGGAGGGCCCATGGCCAAGCGCGTATACCTGTTCAACGAAGGCAGCAAGGACGACCGGGACTTGCTCGGTGGCAAGGGTGCCAACCTCTGTGAAATGACCTCCCTGGGCCTGCCCGTGCCCTATGGTTTCATCATCACCACGCCAACCTGCCGTGAGTTCTTTGAGGCCGGCAACAAGCTGCCGCCGCTGCTGGAACAGGAGTACCGCGTCGCCCTCGACCTGGTAGAGAAAAAGATGGGGGCGCGTTTTGGAGATCCGGAGAATCCCCTGTTGTTCTCGGTGCGCTCCGGCGCGCCGGTGTCCATGCCCGGGATGATGAACACCATTCTCAATCTGGGTCTCAACGACGAAATTGCCGAGGGCCTGGCGAACAAAACCGGTAATCCGCGTTTCGCCTATGACTGCTACCGGCGCTTTATCCAGATGTTCGCGGATGTCGTCCTGGAAGCCGATGGCGACCGGTTCGAACACGAGATCGAGCAGTACAAGGCCGCCCACGGCAAACGTGACGATGTGGACATGAGCGCGGAGGACTGGCAGGAAATTATTCGCATCTACAAGACCCTGGTGGACTTCCCCGAGGACCCCTTCGTGCAGCTGAAGCTGGCTGTGGAAGCCGTATTCCTGTCCTGGCATACGCCGCGTGCCTACGTTTACCGGGAGATGAACAACATTCCCGAAACGCTGGGGACGGCGGTCAACGTACAGGCCATGGTGTTCGGCAACTTCGGTGACACCTCCGGCTCCGGCGTGGCCTTTACCCGTAATCCCTCCAACGGCGACCACGATTTCTTCGGTGAGTTTCTCTTCAACGCTGCCGGTGAGGATGTTGTCGCCGGCATCCGTACGCCGCTGCCGGTGGCCGCGTTGAAAGAGAGGTTACCCGAGGTCTACGACGAACTGTTCAGGACGCAGATTCTGCTGGAGAAGCATTATCGCGACATGCAGGATCTCGAGTTCACGGTACAGGAAGGCAAGCTATACATGCTGCAGACACGCAGCGGCAAGCGCACCGGGCGGGCCTCGGTGAAAATCGCCGTGGACATGGTGCGCGAGGGGCTGATCTCAGAGAGCGAGGCCCTGATGCGTGTGTCACCTGAACATGTCGAATCCTTTCTGCACCCGATGGTCGACCCGACCCAGAAAACCGAGATTGTCGCTACTGGCCTGCCGGCAAGTCCCGGCGGCGCAACCGGCCGGGTGGTGTTCTCTGCCGAAGAGGCGGTGGAGGTTGCAGCGACAGGCGCGAGCGTCATTCTGGTCAGGCGGGAAACCACACCGGAAGACATTCACGGCATGAAGGTGGCTGCCGGCATACTGACCGAACTCGGCGGCATGACCTCCCACGCCGCCGTCGTCGCCCGGGGTATGGGCGTCTGCGCGATCACCGGCTGTGGCAGCCTGAGCATCAACTATGCCGAGGGCACCGCCACGACCGCTGATGGTGTCGTTATGCGACGCGGCGACATCATTACACTCGACGGTACCGCCGGCGAGGTGATGCTGGGCGACGTACCCAAAACCGAAGCGAGCAGCAGCGAAGACTTCCAGATCCTGCTCTCCTGGGCTGACCAGCACCGGCGACTCAAGGTACGCGCCAATGCGGAGACACCGGAGGATGCCGCCAAGGCCCGCGAGCTCGGTGCCGAAGGCATCGGCCTGTGCCGCACAGAGCACATGTTTTTTGATGCCGAACGCATTGACCAGATGCGCGGGATGATCCTCGCCGAAAACAGGGATGAGCGGCAACGCTACCTGCAGCAACTGCTGAAATACCAGGAAGAGGACATGCTGGCACTGTTCCGGGTCATGGACGGGCTTCCCGTCACCGTGCGCCTGCTGGACCCGCCCTTGCACGAGTTTCTGCCCCACGACGAGGCCGATATGGTCGCGCTGGCTGGCCGTATCGGCAAGCCCGTGGAGAAGATCCGCGAGATGACCGAGAGTCTGAAGGAAGTGAATCCCATGCTGGGATTCCGCGGCTGCCGGCTGTCGATCGTCTACCCGGAAATTACGGAAATGCAGGTCAAGGCGATCATCAGCGCGGCTGTGCGGGCTATTGAGGAAGGCCTGAAGCCGTTGCCGGAGATCATGATTCCGCTGGTGGTGAACGTGCGGGAAATCCGCCTGATCAGTGAAATCATCGATCGCGGCATCCAGGCTGTGATGAAGGAAAAGCACGTTTCCGTGCCCTACAAGATCGGCACCATGATGGAAACACCGCGCGCGACACTCGGTGCCGATCGCCTTGCTCCGGAAGTGGAGTTCATGAGTTTCGGCACCAACGACCTCACCCAGATGACCTACGGTTTCTCGCGCGACGATGTGGGCAAGTTCCTGCCCATGTATCTGGAGAAAAAACTGGTGGAGAGTGACCCCTTCGTCTCGCTTGACCAGCGCGCAGTGGGCAGGCTTCTGGAAATCGCCGTGCAGGAGAGCCGGGCGCGCAAACCGGGCATCAAGTACGGCATCTGTGGAGAACATGGCGGCGACCCCCGTTCCATCCAGTTCTTTCACGACCTCGGGCTGGACTACGTGTCCTGCAGCCCGTTCCGGGTGCCCGTTGCGCGCATCGCCGCGGCACAGGCAAAAGTGCGCCGCGAAACCGAAAGCCGGCGCAGCTGAACAGGAGCAGCACGATCATGAACCAGAGTTTTTTCCCTCCACACCGCGTATTGATGGGCCCCGGCCCCTCCGACGTATCACCTCGCGTACTTGGCGCCCTCGGTCGGCCGACCATCGGTCACCTGGACCCCTTGTTTGTCGGCCTGATGGACGACGTGAAAGGTCTCCTGCAATACGCTTTCCAGACGAATAACGCGCTGACCCTGCCCATTTCCGCACCCGGCTCGGCCGGTATGGAGGCCTGTTTCGTCAACCTCGTCTCACCGGGCGATACCGTGATTGTGTGTCGCAACGGCGTCTTTGGCGGACGCATGCAGGAAAATGTAGAGCGTTGTGGCGCAACGGCGGTCATGGTGGAGGACGACTGGGGTCAGCCCGTGAGCCCCGACAAGGTCGCCGCGGCGTTTGCAGCTCACCCCGAGGCTTCCCTGCTGGCGTTTGTGCACGCTGAAACCTCTACGGGCGCTCGCAGCGACGTCGCAGCACTCTGCGCACTGGCCCGGGAGCATGGAGCCCTCAGCATCGTGGACAGCGTCACCGGCCTCGGCGGCATTGAACTGCAAGTCGACGCCTGGGGTGCAGACGCCGTATATTCCGGCACCCAGAAGTGCCTGTCCTGTGTGCCCGGCCTGTCCCCCGTCACCTTCAGCCCGCGCGCTGTGGAACGCATCCAGAATCGCAGCCACAAAGTGCAGAGCTGGTTTCTCGACATGCAACTGGTGATGGGCTACTGGGGAGGCAGCAGCAAGCGCGCCTACCACCACACCGCGCCCATCAACCTGCTGTACGCCTTGCATGAGTCTCTGCTGATGTTGAAGGAAGAAGGCCTTGAGGCGGCACATGCGCGGCATCGCCTGCATCACCAGGCGCTGGTAGCGGGACTCGACGCGCTGGGGCTGGACATGGCGGTTGCCGCCGAGTTCCGCCTCCCCCAACTGAACGCTGTGCGGATTCCGGAAGGCGTCGACGATGCGCGGCTGCGGCAGACACTGCTGCAGGACTTCAATCTGGAGATCGGCGCAGGCCTCGGCGCGCTCGCGGGTAAAACCTGGCGCATCGGCCTGATGGGACAGGCGTGTAACCGCAGCAACGTGATCCTCTGCCTGACTGCGCTGTCCACCGCGCTGCAACAACAGGGGTTGAGCACGGATACCGACGCAGCACTAATCGCCGCCAACGCCGTACTCAACGCCTGATGCACTGCGCGACGGGGTGCTGCCAGGCACCCTTTCGCCCTGCAGCATGCGCCACAACACACCGGCCTGCTCGCGACCTCCGCTACGATGCATCGCGTAGCTCACGTGGTCGTCCGGGCCGGCCTGCGGACGCAGCTGGATGCTCCACAGCGAGTTGATCTCGTTCGGCAACATGGAATAGCGCACGTCGATAATCCGCCCCGGCACGTCGGGATCCAGCGCCACATAGCCGTTGCTGAACCAGCGAAAGCGTTCGACATCCAGTCGCTGCTGGCTTTCACCCTGCAACCACGGAAGATCGCGCGCGACATCCAGTCGCGGGATGCTGCCACCGGGATAGTCGACCACGGAGGGCCAGGTGCGCACCGCATCGACATGAAAGTGCGTGTCGGTTTCGTAAACAATCTTCCAGACGAGGATATTGGCAAAGCTCGGCTTGGCCTCGAGTCGCAGGGGCTCGTGGCCCCGCTCCCGGGCCAGCGCCCAACCGTGTAGCTCTGCCTGCTCCCGCTGCCACACCCCCAACCCCTGATACACGAGGACCCAGACCAGGGCCGCGCGCGCCAGTGCAGGCCGGCGCCGCAGGGCCGCCCAGACGACCAGCGCGAGTACGGGCAGTGTGAACAGCGGGTCAATAATGGAGATTGTATTCCAGGCAAACCGCTGGTCACTGAAGGGCCACAGCAACAGGGTGCCGTAGGTGGTACAGGCATCGAGCAGACCGTGGGTCGCATAGCCCAGCACACAGAAGAGGTAGGTTTGCCAGGGCAGTAGCCCGCCGCGCCGACCAATCAGGCCGTGCAGCACCAGCGCGCAGATGAGCCCGCCGAAAGGCACGAAAAACAGCGAGTGGGTAAACTGCCGGTGGTACTCGAGGAACAGCAGCGGATCCTCGCTGGAGCGAATCAGCACGTCGAGGTCGGGCGCCATGCCGGAGAGGAAACCCAGCAGTCCGGCACTGACAACCTGCCGCCGCCGGGCCACCGCCTGGGGAAATGCTGCGCCAAGTGCGCCCTGGGTCAAGGGATCCATCTTGCTCCTCTCTATCACTGCGGCCCTGGTGCTGCAACTTTTCCACCGCTTGCAGGTCCCAGCAAGCGTGTTTACGCTGCACTTCCGCAAATGGACGAGGAGATTACCCCATGCGCCTGAATTTTGTTACCGCAATCACCGCCAGCCTGCTGCTGAGCGCCTGCACCACCAACCCCTACACAGGTCAGCAACAGGCCAGCAAGGCGGCGACCTACGGGGCCGGCGCTGCCGCGGTCTGTGCACTGGTGGGTGCCATTGACTCCGGCAAGCATGCACGCAATGCCGCCCTGGGCTGTGGCATAGTCGGTGCTGGCGTCGGCGCCTACATGGATGTGCAGGAAGCCAAGTTACGCGAGCAGTTGCAGGGCACCGGTGTGCAGGTTGCACGGGAGGGGGACAATATCCGCCTGATCATGCCAGGGAATATCACGTTTGAAACAGGCTCTTACAACCTGCGTGAAGGTTTCTACCCGACACTGAACTCGGTGGGTGAAGTGCTCTCCAAGTACGCCGACACCACCCTGCGCGTCACCGGCCACACTGACAACACCGGCGGCCGCGCCATGAACCAGACACTGTCGGAGCGCCGTGCCGGCAGCGTTGCCGACTACCTTGTCACCCGCTCCGTCGATCGCTCGCGCATGCTGGTGCAGGGCATGGGCCTTGACCAGCCCGTGGCCGACAATACCACCGAGCAGGGGCGCAGCCAGAACCGGCGCGTGGAACTGACCATCCTGCCCAAGGTCTGACGCTCAGTTGATATCAAAGCTGTAATACAGGTCTACGGAGCTCTCAAGGCGACTGACCACCTCCAGCCACAGGCGCGCCTGCAGATACAGGCGCGCCGTGAGCACGTTGATGGGCTCGTACAGCCCCACCCCGTAGGACAGATAGATCCGCTCACCAATGTAGCCACTCACTGTGGCGGCTGTGTCGTCCTCTGAACCGTCGGTGCCAAATTCTACATTGCGCAAGCCCGGCACCTTGTTCAGCTCTTCCACCAGCGCACTGCGATTCATCAGGCTGGTACCCAGCGACAGGGCCATTGCCGTGCCGTCCGCGCCCGCCCCGGAGTCCAGCCCCCGACCGCGCAGCAGGTAGGACAAGGCCTCGGTCTGCGACATCGTCGGCTCCGCGTACACCGTCAACTCCGGCTGTTCCAGAGTGCCGGTGACCGTGACTCCAGCGCGCACGTCCTCCGCCGGTATCTCACGTTCTGCCCGCAGATTGAGCTCAGGGTTTTCCGGCACCCCGCTGAAGGCAATTCGCCCCTGGCGTACCAGCAGTCTCTGGCCATAGGCGCGCAACTCACCACCGAGAATATTCAGGTTACCAAACAGCTGCAGCGGCCTCTCAGGCGCCTGGCGCAGACTGAGATCCCCTCCCACCGTGATGTTCAGATCCTTGCCGCGTATCCGGAAACGGTCGTCGATGCGCAGTCTCAGGTCGGCGTCCAGGCGCAGCGGGTTGTGCGCTTCCAGCGGTTTCCCGGTGAAATCGACCTCAACCACGTCATCCGAGAGCGTTACGCTGCCCGGAGGCAGTTCCTCGTAGGCCAGCAGACCCTCATGCACCAACACCTCACCCCGGGCCTGTATCCCCGAGGAAGTCATCGCCAGTTGCAGGTCGGGAGACACCTCCACCTGCGTACTGGGCGGATACAGCAGGCGGTTGTTGTCGCCTTTGATGTTGAGGCGTAAGGCGGGTTCTTCGCCCAACTGTGCATCGCCGGTCAGTTCAAGCTGCCCCCCACCCAGCAGGGCAACGCCACGCAGGTCCGCCCGCGATCCCTGCAGGGCAATCTGCAACTCGACAGCGTCAAGCTCTGTGGGATTCAGCTCCAGCCGTACCACCCCGTCGGTCCAGCGCAGGATGCCGTCTGCAAGCGGTTCCTGCACAGACCCGGAGAGCATCACCTGCCCGTTCAGGGTCCCCTCGAGGCGCTCCAGTTGCGGCAGGAATGGCCGCAAGGCACCTACCTGCAGTGCGTCGATTGCCACTTCACCCTGCAGCAGCCCGGCGCGATCAGGGGGCAGCTGCACGCTGAGTGCCAGACGCTGGCGGTCGTCCTGCAGCAATCCCGCCTGCAGGGCGAGCCCACGATCATCCTGCCGCAGTGTTGCCTGCAGGACGTCCCAGCTAAATGTGGCCGACTCCCCTTCCGGATAAAACTGGGTTACCGAGCCGCCAGGGCTGGACAGTTGCGCCTGCGCGCGCAGGGGCGAATCGCCCCCCCAGGACAGCGCAATATCCGCCTCCAGAGGGCCGCGGGCTTCAATCTGCTGTGGCAGCAGTGCGGCAAACAACGCGAGGTCGCCCGTCAGCCGGCCCGTGACGCCGCCCGCGGCGCCAAGCTGTAGTTCGGAAAAACACAGCTCAGTCTCCGGCAGCTGCCAACAGTGCGCACCCAGCGTACCGCTGTCCCCGGCAAAGCGCGCCTGCAGGGGAGCGGCAAGGGTCAGCGGTCCTATCGGCGTCGCAAACTCCGTGCGCTGTAAAGCGACCTCCCACACGCCCTCGCTGGCGGTTGCCGAGGCCTGCAGCGCTCCCGCAATCTCGCCTTCGCTGCTCAGCTCCAGCGTTGCGGTGTCACGGTCAGCCTGGACACTGAGACTGAGCCCGTCGAGGTTGACGCCCGCCAGTTCCAGTTGATCCAGTCGCAGGCGACCCGCGCCCCGGGGGCCATCGGCGAGGCTGACCGTGCCCTCCAGCACACCGCGGTCCGCCCGCAGGCTGTTCCAGTGTATGCCGTCGACACTGCCGCGCAGCGCCAGACGGTTGTCGGCACGGTCCCAATCGACGTTGAGCAGGACGCTGCCCCCTGCTCCCCGCGACCAGCGCCCCAGATCTGCAATGCCCAGTTCAGCGCGCGCACCTGCCGCACCCGAGGCGCCTACCGAAACATCAATTTCCGCGCCGTTCACCTGTGCGCGCAGGGCACCGCTGCGGATCAGTTCGCTGGAGTCGAGCTGCAGTCCGCCCTTGATCATCGCCGGCAGACCGTTGACGTCACCCACCAGGTCAACCTCCTGCAGCTCCACCTGCCAGTCGCCATCTGCAAGGCGACCGCGCGTCGAAAGCGAGCCCGCTACCTGGCCGAACAGATACTCGCTGAGCTCAGGCATCTGCAAACCCCGGCTGTGTACCGCGGCCTCCCAGGCGATGGCCTCTGCGTAGCTCACGCTGCCCTCGACGGACAGGCTGCCCGCCTCGGCGGCATCAAGCAGGAAACTGTGCACCTGCACCAGACCCGGGGCATGGCGCGCAGAAAGCTCCAGACTCATCATGGCATAAGCGAGATCCTGTACCCGTGCCGTCAGCGTCAGATCCTGCCCGTCGAGATCGCCTTGCGCCGTCGCCTGCAGAGGCCAGAGGATGGCCGCATCGACCAGCCCCGGCGGCAGGCCGGTTATGCCAGGCAAACCTGCCAGCGGCAACGGCTGATTCCCGGTGAGCCGTAACGAGGCATTGAAAGGCAGCGTCGGTGCAAGCAGGTCCACGTCACCTGTCAGCTGAAGCTGTGGCTCCCCAGGCGAGAGCAGTTCCAGCTGCAGCGCGCGCGTCGACCCCGACAGGGCTAGCGCCAACCTGCGCGCACCCAGCTCCATCGGCAGAGAGGGCATGTCCAGGTCGGCCCGAATATCCAGCTGCAACGGCCAGTCCCCCGACATGACGACCTGTCCGCTCGCTTGCAACCGACCCCGGCTCTGCTGCGACAGCTGCAGCGACGCAATCTCAAGACGCTCCCCACGCCAGCGCAGTGCACCGCGGATGGCGTCGAATGCTTCGAGCCGCTCACCCTGACGCACGCTCGGGCGCTGCAGCAGCACGTCATCGATTGCCAATGTCAGTGGCAGTGCCAGCGAGGGCAAAACGATGGGCGACGGTGCCGAAGACTCCGCCGCCTCCAGGGCAAGCTGTGCGTCGCGCAGGACGACGTTGCCAAGAAACACACCCTCCGGCTTCAGCTCGATATCCAGTTGACTGGCGCCCTGTCGCCACACGCCCCCGGGCCAACGGACCTCCGTTCGCCCGATACGCACGCCGGGTGCGCGCAGCCGAAGCGGCAACGCAAGCATTTCGATGGGCCCCGCCTCTGCCGTCTGCGGTTCGGTGTCATCGTCCGGCGGCAGATTGACCTCAAGCTGCTCGATCTCCAGAGCAGCAAAGCAGAACAGGCTCTGCCACAGACAGGCCGGGCGCAGTCGGCTGTGCACGCCAGTGAGTTCCACCTCGAGGCCATCCAGCGACACACGCAGCTTTTCCAACTGCAGTTCCCCGCCGAGGCTGCCCCCGGCGTAGATAACCTGCACGGGCGCTGTAGATGGCAGCAGACTGAACAGAAGCCGCGTGCCGGCAGCGCTGAAAGGCAACAGCACAAGCCCGATGGCAGCGACCAGCACCGCCGCGCTCAGAACGCCCGCCAGCCTGCTCAAAACTCTGCCCCGATGTTGATGTGTATGCGCCAATCGGGATTATCCTCACTCACGCTGTTGGCGATCTCCAGCTTCACAGCACCGACAGGCGTCAGGTAGTGCAGGCCGAAACCAGCGCCCACGACGGCGTCAAACTCGCCCTCATCAAAGGCGTCGCCGCCGTCGACAAACACGGCCGCACGCCAGTCAGGTAGAAACCTGTACTGGTACTCGATACTGGCGAGCGCCAGCCGGTCCGCACCCAGCACATAATCCACGGACTCCCCATCACGCAGCGTCACGGGCACCGTGTTGCCAATGGACTGGTAGCCGTACCCACGCAGGCTCTGCGATCCACCGGCAAAAAAGCTCAGGGACGGTGCCAGGTCATCGCGCTGCCCCTCTCCGATCAATGCCGCGCCGGCCTCGGCGCGACTGACAACCCGGCCACGCTCGCCCAGCGGCATGACATAGACCCAGTTGGCATAGAGACGGGTCATGTCGATACTCGAGCCGAGCTGGCTTGAGGTTGCCTCGACTTCGTAGAACTGGCTGAACCCGCGGTCCGGGTTTACCGGTGACCCCTGGCGGGTCTTGTGGGACACGGTGAAACCGGGCAACACGTAGTCTTCGTCGCCGGTTACCGTCGCGGCATCCCAGCGTTCGTTCAGCAGACGCAGGTGGTAACTCAGTACCCAGTTGCCATAGCGGCGTTCGCGCCGGACCTGCGCTTCATTCTGGTTACTGTCGAGATCACCGTACTCGTTCTGCTCTACCCGCAGCGAAAGTTGCAGGACGTCATCCAGCGGGTGGGTCAGCGGAATGTTGTAGATGAACTGCCCGCTGGGGTTGATGCGGGAGTACTCGAAGCGGGTTTCCTGGCTGTGCCCGAAGCGGTTCACGCGCGGCGTCGTCCACGTCGCGGAGACGCGCTCCTCGGTGTCGGTACTGAAACCGATACCGACCTCAATGGTGTGGCGCTTGGCGGGAAACAGTTCCAGGCGCACGGGCACACGCCCCGCTGCCCGCTCGTCGAGCAGCGGCCGCAGGGTAACACCGGAAAAATAACCTGTGCGTTGCAACTCCGCCTGCAGGGTCTGCAGCCTGGCCACATCGTAGGGCTCACCGGAGCTGAAACTTCTCAGGGATTGGAGCAGGGTCGGCGAGACGATGTCCTCGGCGTAGCGCAACTCACCCACCAGATAACGATCGCCGCTGGCATAATGCAGGTGCACGCGCGCCGTATTCGCGGCCGGCTCCACTTCCACAGAGCGCTGCAGCAGGCGGGCATCAAAGTAGCCCCGACGCTGTCCCAGCTGCAACAGGGCGTTACGCAGCGTCTCGTACTGGCCGTGGTGCAGGGTATCCCCCAGTGCAATGCCGGGCGACGCCAGCAGGCGCTGAAATGCGGGATCGCCCTGTGCGGCCCCGGTGACCTGGATATCCAGCTCTGCGATCGTGACGGGCGGACCGGGAGTGACTGAGACCAGCAGCTGCCAGGGATTGCGGGACCGGTCTACAGAGAGGTCGATGTCCGCGCGGTAGTAACCCAGCGCCTTCAGGCTGTCAGCGACCCGTTCGCGCGCGGACGACAGGAAATTGCTGCGCGCCGCCTCGCTCTCCGGCGCCGCGCCCAACCAGGCCTCCACATTGGCGCGCTGCGCTTTGTCCAATCCCTCGAGGCGGTATTCCAGCAGCGCGTCGGCGGCGAGCGCCGGCCCCGACAACAGACAGCAGACGAAAAACCAGAGGCGAAAAACCCGCAACACGGCGACGGTTTACCTGATCAGGCCCGGTCGATGCGTTGGGCACGACCCCAGTAATTGTAGCCGGCAATGCGCGGCGTATTCGGCAGATACATTGTCTGCAGCTCATCGACCTGGAACCCACCCGAGGCCAGCAGCTCGGGGATATCACGATTGAGGTTGCAGCCGCCACAGACGGATGCCCAGACACCGTTGATCCGGTGCTGCCAGCGCTGCACCCCGTCGTCTGGCGCAAGACCGTGCTCGCAGAACAGCAGCTCGCCACCCGGCTTCAGCACCCGCGCCATGCCACGGAGCGCCGCAATGGGGTCGGGAATGGTACACAGGGCAAAGGTCACCACCACCGTATCGACACTGTCGTCCGCCAGCGGAATGGCCTCACCCGGCAAACCCACAAACTCAACGGGGAAGGACAGCGCCTGGGCGCGCTTGCCCGCGAGCTCCCAGGATTTTTCCGACGGATCGAGGCCAATCAGCCGGGTCACTTTCGCCGGATCATACAGCGGCAGGTTAAGCCCGGTGCCGATACCGATTTCCAGCACCTCACCCCGCGCCTGCGGCACCACCTTTTCACGCTGGCGCATGATCGGCTTGCTACCGCAGGCGCAGTTGATGACGTGAGGCAGTATCCTCCGTTCGTAAAAACCCATGCTGTTACTCTCCCTGAATTGCGTATGATTATACCGGCGCAAGAGGCGGTAGCCTATCGCGCACACAAAGAATCCCGTTGACAGACAGGAGCCCCCGTGAGCATCAGGACACACAGACCAGCGCAGCGGGCGCCCGAATGAAGGCGCGCGAGAAAGCCCTCAAACACGCTTTGTTGCAGGCACAGCGCGACCTCGCGACGCGCGACTACCCCGTCATTATCGTGCTGGGCGGCCTGCCCGGTGCCGGCAAAAGCGAGCTGGTGCATCAGCTGAATGAGTGGCTGGATCCGCGATTCGTCACCACCAGTGCCCAGTGGAAGCACTCGGATGAGGAAGAGGATCGCCCTTATTACTGGCGCTTCTGGCGAGATATGCCGCCCAGGGGGCGCATGACGATATTTCTGGGCTCATGGTACACCCAGCTTCTCTACGACGGCGCGTCTGGCAGGCTGGAGCCAGGTCATTACGACCAGCAGCTGAAGCGGATCCGGCAGTTCGAGCGCATGTTGCGCGACGAGGGTGTGCTTCTGGTGAAAGTGTGGCTGCAGGTCGAGCGCGCCACGCAGCAACGGCGCCTTACCGCAGATAGTCTGCGCCTGCGCCACCTGCCCGCATCCGCCAGGGCCTGGGCGGAGGATTACGCAGCGGCGCAGCGGGCGGCGAAGACCGTGCTGCAGGGCAGTGACGGGCCCGAGGCGCGCTGGCAGACAGTGGACGCCGATGACCCCCACGAACGCAACCTGATTGCCGGAGAGACCCTCCTGCAGATGATGAACGCGCACGTTGCACGAAGCGCCCCCGGCATTGGGGAGACGGCAGCGGCGCGCAGCGCGGATGGCGGGCGCGCCGCACCATCACAGGCACTGGCGACATTGCCTCGCAACCTGCAGTTGGGCAAACAGGAATACCGCGCCCTGTTGCGCGAGCAGCAACAGCGGCTGCAGAAACTCGCGTGGCAGGCGCACGATGCCGGACGCTCGCTGATTGCCGTTTTTGAGGGCTGGGACGCCGCTGGCAAAGGCTCGGCCATACGCCGCGTCACCGCGCCTGTGGATCCCCGTCTGTATCGCGTTATCCAGAGCAGTGCGCCGTCGGATGAAGAGCGCGCACACCATTACCTGTGGCGCTACTGGCGCAGTCTGGAGCGGCGCGGACGCATCATGCTCTTTGATCGTTCATGGTATGGACGAGTGCTGGTCGAACGCGTGGAGGGCTTCGCCCACCTGCATGCCTGGCAGCGGGCCTACGCCGAAATCAATGACTTCGAATCGCAACTGGCAGAGCATGGCAGCATCGTTGTAAAGTTCTGGCTGCATATTTCCCCGGAGGAACAGCTGAAACGGTTCCGGGAGCGCGAACACACACCGCATAAACAGCACAAGATTACCGCGGATGACTGGCGCAACCGCGCACGCTGGAGCGACTATGAGCAGGCCGTCCTGGACATGCTGCAGCTGACATCCACGGCGACGGCGCCCTGGACAGTGGTGGCAGCCAACGATAAACGCTACGCCCGGGTCCACATTCTGCAGACTCTCTGTGACGCTCTGGAGACCGCGCTCGGTACCCAGTAACCCACGCCGGCGCTATACTGCCCGCCCGCGCACAGCCAACGGGGCCCAGGCTCATGAAACTGCATATCATTACCACCGGCGGCACCATCGATAAAATCTATTTCGATGCCAAGAGCGACTACCAGGTCGGAGCACCGGTCATTGGGGAGTTGCTGCAACGCATGGGTGTGCAGTTTGCCTACAGTGTGGAATCGGCCATGCGCAAGGACAGCCTCGATATGACCGACGCGGACCGGGCGCTGATCCGTCGCGCAGCGATGCAGTGTGAGGAGCGCTGGGTCCTGATTACCCACGGCACCGATGGCATGGTCGCCACGGCGCGGGCCCTGCAGGATATCCCGGGCAAATGCATCGTGCTGACCGGCGCCCTGCAGCCGGCCGCCTTCGCCCAGTCCGATGCCATCTTCAATATCGGCTGTGCAATCGGCGCCCTGCAGAGCAAACCGCCGGGCGTCTACATCGCCATGAATGGCGAGGTCTTTGATGCCGACAAGGTGGTCAAGAACACCGCAGCCAACCGCTTCGAGGCACTTCACTCAGCGTGACAGCGGCAGCCCGGTGTCCTGCTTTATGGCCTCGATAACGACATAGGTGTGGGTCTGCGCTACGCCGGGCAGGTCGACGATGCGGGTCAGTACGGCGCGGTACGCATCCATACCGGTGAGCCTCAGTTTGAGCAGATAATCGAATCCGCCAGCCACCATATGACACTCGGCCACTTCCGGAATGGTGATGACCGCATCCCGAAAACGGTCAAACACCTCCGCCGTGGTGCGATCCAGGGTCACCTGGATGAACGCGCTGGTGCCGTAACCCAGCGCGGACGCGTTAAGGCGCGCGCTGTAGCCCGCAATCAGCCCTGCCGCCTCGAGCCGGCGCACGCGCTCCAGACAGGGGCTGGCGCTCAGATTGACGCGCCGCGCCAGATCCACATTCGACATGCGGCCCTCGCCCTGTAGCAGGGAGAGAATGAGCAGATCAGTCTTATCCAGGGTAAGTCCCATAGCGCTACGACTCCAGCTTCCTGACAATGCAGAACAATCTACTGAGAATAGACTCCGTTACAGAATATTATTCAAGGGCCACGCCAAAATAAACAGCTCATTCTGCACCCCGATGACTACAATTTACGCTCTGAACGCTATCCGGAGCCTCACGACATGCTGCACGACTGCCACCTTGACCCGACCGATCCGCTGCGCATGGCCATGGAGAAAAGCTACCGCGACAGTGAGGCGAGCGTGTTGGCGCAGCTACTGCCCGCTGCCACCCTGAGTCAGGCCGCCCGTAGCCGGGCCTGGGAGCGGGCCCGGGTGCTGGTCCTGAACATCCGCCAGGCACAGCATGGTAAGGGCGGTGTTGATGCACTGTTGCAGGAATTTGCACTGTCCACCGAAGAAGGCGTGGTGCTGATGTGTCTCGCCGAGGCACTGCTGCGCGTCCCGGACCAATTGACCATGGATCGACTGATACGCGACAAACTCGCTGACGGGGACTGGAGCTCGCACCTCGGTAACAGTGAATCGCTGTTCGTCAACGCCTCGGCCTGGGGCCTTCTGCTCACCGGCAAAGTGGTCAATTACAATGACGAGGACAACCCGCGCCAGTTCGGCCTGCTGAAGAAAACCATGGGACGCCTGGGCGAACCGGTGATCCGCGCCTCCGTGCGCTATGCGATGCAGATCATGGGCACCCAGTTCGTGATGGGAACGACCATTGAGAAAGCACTGCACCGGGCCAAAGACGCTGAAAGCAAAGGATACCGCTATTCCTACGATATGCTCGGAGAGGCCGCTCGCACAGCCGCGGACGCGCAGCGCTATTTCGACAGCTACTACAACGCAATTGAGGCGATTGGCCGGGCCGCACACGCACGTGGTCCCGAATCCGGCCCCGGCATCTCGGTGAAACTCTCCGCGATTCATCCGCGGTATGAGTTCGCACAACGCCAACGGGTCATGGACGAACTGGTACCAAGGTTGAAGTCCCTGGCGCTCGCGGCAAAAGCTTTTGATATCGGTTTTACCGTTGACGCCGAGGAAGCCGACCGCCTGATGCTGTCGCTGGACGTGATCGAAGCCGTTGCCAGTGACCCGGACCTGGGCGACTGGCAGGGCTTTGGCGTGGCCGTGCAGGCGTACCAGAAACGCAGCCTGCTGGTGATTGAGTGGCTGCGAGCGCTGTCTCTGCGCTGCCAGCGGCGCCTCATGGTACGCCTGGTGAAGGGCGCCTACTGGGACACCGAGATCAAGCTGGCGCAAGTGGAAGGGCTGGATGACTACCCGGTATTCACCCGCAAGGCGGCTACCGATGTGTCCTACCAGGCCTGCGCGGCTCGCCTGCTCGCCTACCGCGACAGCCTTTACCCCCAGTTCGCCACGCACAATGCCTACACCGCGGCAACGATTCTCGAGATGGACGGTGATCGCAACGGCTACGAGTTCCAGCGCCTGCACGGCATGGGAGAGACACTCTACGACCAGATTGTAAGCACCGAGCAGGTCCCCTGCCGGGTTTACGCGCCGGTGGGGGTGCACGCCGATCTGCTCGCCTATCTGGTGCGACGGCTGCTGGAAAACGGCGCCAACAGTTCTTTCGTGAACAACATTGTGGATGAGGCGATTCCCGTTGAAACCCTGCTTGAGGACCCGGTTGAGGCGGCCCAGAGCTGGGCTGAAAAACGCAACCCGCTGATTCCGTTGCCACCTGCACTGTATGGCCAGGAGCGACGCAACGCAGAGGGCGTGGACCTGCAGCATCGTCCAACCCTTGAGGCAATGCGCCGCGCCATGCGCAGCTGGGAGGCGTCACTGCCGATGGGCGAGACAGATGTCGGCCTTTGCGAGGTGCGCAATCCCGCGCGGCATGAAGAAATCGTCGGGCATATCAGGCTGGCGGATAGCGAGGGCATCGAGACGGCGCTGGCGAAGGCTGACGGCGCCTTCGCGCACTGGTCCGCACTGCCGGTTGAGCAACGGGCAGACTGCCTGCTGCGCTTGGCGGATGCGCTGGAAACACACCGTGACGAGTTCATCGCATTGTGCTGCAAAGAGGCCGGCAAGACGCTGCGCGATGGCGTGGCGGAAGTTCGGGAGGCGGTGGATTTCCTCCGCTACTACGCCACAGGCGCTGCGCGGGCGGGATTTGCGGAGCGCGGCCTGCGGGCACGCGGCGTTGTGCTGTGTATCAGTCCATGGAATTTCCCGCTGGCCATTTTTCTCGGCCAGGTCAGCGCCGCGCTGGCGGCAGGTAACACCGTGGTCGCCAAACCGGCAGAGCAAACCAGCCTGATCGCCAAGCGTACCGTTGAATTGATGGCGGACTGCGGTTTTCCGCCGGATGCGGTGGCGCTGCTGGTTGCGGAAGGTCGCAGCGTGGGCGAGCAACTGGTGCCCGACCCGCGTGTGAAAGCCGTGATGTTCACCGGCTCCACGGCGACGGGTAGCTGGCTTGCGCGCACGTTGGCGCAGCGAGAGGATGCACCGGTACCGCTGATCGCGGAAACCGGCGGCCAGAACTGCATGATTGTCGATTCCACCGCACTGCCCGAGCAGGTCGTCCGCGATGTCGTGACCTCGGGCTTCCAGAGCGCCGGGCAGCGCTGCTCTGCCCTGCGGGTACTGTTCCTGCAGGAAGATATTGCAGACAAGGTAATCGAGATGATTATCGGCGCAATGCGCGAGCTGCGCATCGGCGATCCAGCCGCGCTGTCGACGGATATCGGGCCGGTCATCGACGAACGTGCGCGGCAGTCGCTGGTGGATCACGTGCGCTATCTCGAGGCGACCGGGCGCCTGCTCTGCGCGTCCGAGCTGCCAACGGAACTGCCCGGCACATTTTTCGCGCCCCACCTGTACGAGATCAGTAACCTGTCGCTGCTCGAACGTGAGGTCTTCGGCCCGATCGTACACGTGATCCGCTACCGCGCAGAAGCGTTTGACGACGTGCTGGCGCAAATCAATGCAACCGGCTTCGGGTTGACCTTTGGCATCCACAGCCGTATCGAGGAAGCCTGTCAGCGGGCGGCCGACCGCGTACAGGCGGGCAATGTTTACGTCAACCGCAACATGATCGGTGCCATCGTCGGGGTGCAACCCTTCGGCGGACGCGGCCTGTCAGGCACCGGGCCAAAAGCTGGGGGACCGCAGTACCTGTCGCGTTTGGTCACCACCGGTGAAGAAGCCGAAAACGCCGCGGGGCAGAAACCGCTTCCGGATGCCGCAGGCGACTGCACGTCGGCGGCAGAGGTACTGCGCGCGGCGCAGGATGGAGGCACGCGCTGGGCGCGCTGCAGCGTCAGTGAGCGGGTATCTGTCCTGCGCCGTTTCCTGGCGTCCTACGCCAGCGGCACAAAGGACAACCCGGCCATTCTCGAAGAAACACTGGGTGCCGCTCGAGATCAACTCCGTGCTGCGAGCCAGCTGCTTGCCGCGCCCGTGCAGCTACCCGGGCCCACCGGAGAATCGAATCAGCTGCTGCATGAGCCCCGCGGGCCGCTGCTGTTGCTGCTCGACAACCCGGCGCATCAAGGCGAGTATCTGATGGCCATGATTTCTGCCCTGGCCACCGGCAACAGTGTGATTGGGGTGGCTGCGCCAGCGCTGTTGGAAACATGGCAGACCCTGGCGAGCAGCCTGACTGCCGCCGGCCTGCCCTCCTCTCTGCTCCCCATGCAGCCGCTGGACAACGCGGTAGCACTGCTGCAGCAACCCGCATTGCAGGGTGCGATGGTGCATGCGCGCAGTCGCTACCTGCGCGCGGTAGCGCAGGCCGCCGCAACGCGGGAGGGCCCGATAATGGCACTGATCAGCTGTGTGGCACCGGAAACGCTGCTCAGGCAGACCCTGTGGGAGAAGTCGGTGAGTATCGACACGACGGCCGCGGGCGGCAATGCGTCCTTGATGACCATGGCCAACTAGGACGCAAGGCGCGTGGAGGGCGCTAGTCCAGTCGGGCCAGCGTGCCCGCCTGGCAATTAAGGAAGTCTGAGTTGGCCAGCCAGTCCGGGTCCGGATACCAGGAGAACAGGAATTGTCCGTCTTTCAGGGTATCCACCACGGTGCTGGCAACCTCCGGGCGCACCGCCGGGCAGCCCTGGCTGCGTCCGATGCGTCCCTGGCGATCTATCCACTGTGGATCAACATAATCAGCACCGTGAATCACGATAGCGCGCTCGCGGGCGAGATCGTTGATACCGGCCTCCAGGCCATCCATCCGCAGGGAGTAACCGTGGCGGCCGCGGTAGCTCTCGCTGGTGCGAAAGAGGCCAATACTCGACTGATGACTGCCCGATACATTGGAGAACTGCGAGGCCAGGTTCTGGCCCGAACCCTGGCCGTGGGCGACCAGTTCATTGAGCAGCAATTCGCGGCGGGACAGATCAAAAATCCACAATCGCTGCTCACTGGACGGGAGAGAAAAATCGATAATGGCGAGCCGCTCGGCGCGCTCCAGACCACGGTCCAGGGCGCAATTCATTGCCGACACCGCCCGACGCAGTACCGTGCGGTCGAGGTTCGGGGCAGCTGCGGTCAACGCACGCACCAGGTCTGCGCCGCCGCCTGCCGCAGCAGGCAATGATACACCCAGACACCAGGCTGCCAGAATAACGAAAAAAATACTGGCACGACCGGACATGTTGTGATCTCGAAGGGCTGAAGTGACAGCTTACCTCATTGCCTCACCCCTGCCTAGCCTGCCAGTCGGGGCCAACAGGTCGCCACGCCGCACTACCGGCCGCTACCCGGAGTGCTCAGGGCAGGATCTCGATGGGCGTGCCCACCGTCACCAGCTGCCAGATTTCATCCATATGCTCGTTGCTGACCGCGATACAGCCGTCGGTCCAGTTGAACAGCTCCGCCCCCGGCTGGGGGGTTTCCGGCTGGCCGTGGATCATGATGTTGCCACCGGGATCCACCCCCAGCGCCTGGGCCCGCTCGCGATCGCGCCGATTCGGGTAAGACACCCGTATGGATTTGTAGAAGCGGCTCTCCGCATTCTTGTAGTCCAGGATATAGCGCCCTTCCGGGGTGCGCTCATCGCCCTCGCGCTCCTTGTGCCCCCAGGGCACCGGACCCAGTGCGACCGGGTAATGGCGCACTATCACCCCGCTCGACTTGAGGTACAACTTGCGCTCCGATTTGACCACAACCACCTGATCGACCTGCGGATTGAAGGCCGAAACGGGCGAAGGCAACAAAAAATTCAGGAAAAATGCACAAAACGCCAATAACGCTCTTATGCTCACTGGTTTACCATGCTCCGA
>TARA_R110000772_G_scaffold231592_6_pt1 | contig 104375 bp, 108 predicted proteins | sample TARA_R110000772 | Tara Oceans TARA_R110000772 (sample SAMEA4397948) | marine metagenome | biome: Polar Biome; feature: [SRF] surface water layer (ENVO:00010504); material: water (ENVO:00002006), including particulate matter (ENVO:01000060) such as... | depth 5 m | reverse complement strand
GGCGGCCGCACCGTCGGTGCCGGCGTCGTTTCCAAGATCATCGAATAGGGTAACCGTTCAGCCGGCCCCCCCTCAAAAGGGGCCGGCGAACTTTTGGGGCAAGAGCCATGGACCAACAAAACATAAGAATTCGGCTGAAGGCGTTTGACCATCGTGTGCTGGACCAGTCCGCGCGCGAGATCGTCAACACGGCCCAGCGGACCGGCGCCTCGGTGCGCGGCCCCATTCCTTTGCCGACCCGGATCGAAAAGTACACGGTGCTGCGGTCGCCGCACGTGGACAAGAAGTCCCGGGAACAGTTTGAAATCCGCACCCATAAGCGGGTGCTCGATATCGTCGATCCGACGCCGCAGACCGTGGACGCGCTCATGAAGCTCGACCTCGCGGCCGGCGTCGACGTCGAGATCAAGCTCTAAAGGGTACGATGATGCGGACCGGATTGATCGCACAGAAATTGGGCATGACCCGCGTCTTCCAGGAAGACGGCCGGCACCTGCCGGTGACCGTCCTCAAGGTGGACAGCGTGCATGTCGTGGCCCAGCGCACCATGGAAAAGGACGGCTACTCGGCGGTTCAGCTTTCCTGGGGCAAGGGTAAACCGAAGAACATGCCGAAGGCGCTGCGCGGACATTACGCGAAGGCCAAGGTGGAGCCGGGCAAGCGGCTGCGTGAGTTCCGGGTGTCGGAAGACAACCTGATCGACGTCGGCGCGGAACTGTCGGCTGCCCATTTCATCAACGGCCAGATGGTCGACGTGGTCGGCACCTCGGTGGGTAAGGGTTTTGCCGGGGCCATGAAGCGTCACGGCTTCGGCGGTCTGCGGGCCTCCCACGGCGTGTCCATCTCGCACCGTTCGCACGGTTCCACGGGTCACTGTCAGGATCCGGGCCGCGTGTTCAAGGGCAAGAAGATGGCCGGCCAGCTGGGCAACAAGCGTTGCACCGTTCAGAACCTGCCGATCGTCGCGACCGACGCGGCGCGGGGCCTGATCCTGGTGCGGGGTGCGGTGCCGGGTTCCAAGGGCGGCTTCGTGCTGATCAGCGATGCCGTGAAGAAGGCCCCGCCCGAAGGCGCGCCGTTCCCGGCCGCGCTGAAGGGTGATCCGGCGGTCCAAGAGGCCGAGAATCAGGACGTGTTCGAGGAAGCGGCGGCGCTGTCCGAAGAGGATATCGCGAAGCAGCAGGCCGAGGTGGAAGCCCAGGCCGATGCGGTGAAGGCGGCTGAACGTGCCGCGAGCGACGTTGCTTCCGAAGAAGCTCCGGCGGGTGACGCCGGCGGCGAGAGCAAGGAATAAGGGCGATGAAGCTGGACATTATCTCGCTCGCCAACAAGAAGGTCGGCGACATCGACCTGGACGAAGCGATCTTCGGGATCGACGTCCGTGGCGATCTGATGGCGCGCACGGTCAATTGGCAGCTCGCCAAGCGCCGTGCCGGCACGCACAAGACCAAGAGCCGTTCCGAAATCAACGGCACGGGTGCCAAGCCCTTCAAGCAAAAGGGGACGGGCCGCGCCCGCCAGGGGTCCAAGTACGTGACCCAGATGCGCGGTGGCGGCATCGTGTTCGGCCCGGTCGTCCGCGACCACGGCCACGACCTGCCGAAGAAGGTTCGCCGCCTGGCCCTCAAGTCGGCCATCAGCGCGAAGCAGAAGGAAGGCAAGCTGGTCATCATCGACAGCGCCGCCATGAAGGCGCCGAAGACCAGCGAACTGGCCAAGCAGCTGGAAAAGCTGGGTTGGGGCCGCGCCCTGGTCATCGACGGTGAACAGGTCGATACGAACTTCGCCAAGGCGGCCGCCAACCTGATCGGCATCGACGTACTGCCGTCCGGCGGGGCCAACGTTTACGACATCCTGCGCCGCGACACCCTGGTGATTACCCAGGCCGGCGTGGACAAGCTGACGGAGCGCTTGAAATGAGCCGCTACAGCCCCAACAACGCGACGGTTTCGAAAGAACGCATGATGGAAATCCTGCGCCGTCCGGTGATCACCGAAAAAGCCACCCTGATGGCCGAACACAATCAGGTCAGTTTTTTCGTGCCCATGGACGCCGACAAGTTCGAAGTTAAGGCCGCCGTCGAAGAATTGTTCAAGGTGAAGGTGACTTCGGTCAACACGCTGATCTCCAAGGGCAAGGCGAAACGTTTCCGCGGTCGTCCCGGCAAGCGTGCCGATGCCAAGAAGGCTGTCGTTACGCTGGCCGAAGGCAACTCCATCGACGTGACCACGGGTATCTAGGGGCCTTTCGGGGTTCCCTACGGGATTTGAGAAGAAAAAGGGCAGAGACCAATGGCTCTGACACAATTTAAACCGACAACGCCCGGCCGCCGGGGCCTTATTCTGGTGGACCGCAGCGATCTTTATAAGGGCAAGCCCGAAAAGACGCTGACCGAAGGCCTGCGCAAGAAGGGCGGCCGCAACAATACGGGTCGCATCACCGCGCGCCGGATTGGCGGCGGGCACAAGCAGCGCTACCGCGTCATCGACTTCAAGCGTCAGAAGTACGACGTTGAGGCGACCATCGAGCGGCTGGAATACGACCCCAACCGCACGGCGTTCATCGCCCTGGTGAAGTACGAAGACGGCGAAATCGCCTACATCCTGGCGCCGCAGCGCGTGCGCCCCGGTGACAAGGTCGTCGCCGGTGAGTATGCGGACATCAAGCCGGGCAACGCCATGCCCATGAAGAACATCCCGGTCGGAACCATCGTCCACAACGTGGAGATGAAGCAGGGCAAGGGCGGCCAGTTGGCCCGCTCCGCCGGAACCTACGCTCAGATCATCGGTAAGGATCAGGGCTACGCCCAGATCCGTCTGTCCTCCGGTGAACTGCGCATGGTCCGCGGCGAGTGCATGGCCACCATCGGCGCCGTGTCCAACCCGGATCAGCAGAACACCAAGATCGGCAAGGCCGGCCGCAAGCGTTGGCTGGGCAAGCGCCCGTCGGTCCGCGGTGTTGCGATGAACCCGATCGACCACCCGCATGGCGGCGGCGAAGGCCGCACCTCGGGCGGCCGCCATCCGGTGACCCCGTGGGGCAAGCCCACGAAGGGTAAGAAGACCCGGAACAACAAGAAAACGGACAAGCTGATCATGCGGTCGCGTCACGTCCGTAAGAAGCGGTAAAGGAGCGATCGATGTCACGTTCCGTTTGGAAAGGTCCTTTCGTCGACGGCTATCTGCTGAAGAAAGCAGAAGAAACTCGCGCGTCCGGACGTAATTCGGTGATCAAGACCTGGTCTCGCCGGTCGACCATTCTGCCCCAGTTCGTGGGCCTGAATTTCGGCGTCTACAACGGCCAGAAGTTCATCCCCGTCCTGGTGACCGAGGAAATGATCGGCCACAAGTTCGGCGAATTCTCGCCGAGCCGGACCTATCACGGCCACGCTGCCGACAAGAAGGCGAAGAGGGGCTAATCATGGGTAAGTCTTCAGCAGAACGTCCCCTCAAGGACAACGAAGCGATGGCCTATTCCCGGCACATCCGGACCAGCGCACGCAAGCTGAACCTGGTTGCCGAAAGCATCCGCGGTCTGCCGTGCGAGCGGGCACTGGCGCAGCTCACCTTCTCCAAGCGTCGCATCGCGATCGAGGTGAAGAAGGTCCTGGAAAGCGCGATTGCCAACGCGGAAAACAACCACCAGCTCGACGTTGACCGTTTGGTCGTGTCGGAGGCCACTGTGGGCCGTAGCCTGGTCATGAAACGATGGAAAGCGCGCGCCCGCGGGCGCGTGGGGCGCATCGAGAAACCCTTCTCGAACCTTCGGGTCATTGTGCGCGAACGTGAGGAGACCGCCTAAATGGGTCAGAAAGTCAATCCGGTCGGGCTCCGCCTCGGCATCAACCGCACCTGGGATTCGCGGTGGTTCGCTAACGACGGCGATTACGCGACCCTGCTGCACGAGGATATCAAGATCCGCAAGATGCTGAAGGAGCGCCTGCACCAGGCCGGCGTGTCGAAGATCATCATCGAGCGTCCCGCCAAGAAGGCCCGCGTGACGATCCACACGGCCCGCCCGGGCGTGGTCATCGGCAAGAAGGGCGCGGACATCGAAAAGCTGCGCCGCGAAGTCGCCGCCATGACCGCGTCGGAAGTGCACCTGAATATCGTCGAAATCCGCAAGCCGGAAATTGACGCCCAGCTGGTCGCCGAAAACGTCGCCCAGCAGATGGAACGCCGGGTGTCGATCCGCCGCGCCATGAAGCGCGCTGTGCAGTCGGCGCTGCGTCTTGGGGCCGAAGGTATCCGCATCAATTGCGCGGGCCGTCTGGGCGGTGCTGAAATCGCGCGCATGCAGTGGTACCGCGAGGGCCGCGTGCCCCTGCACACGCTGCGCGCCAATATTGACTATGGCGAAGCCACTGCCAACACGACCTACGGCGCCTGCGGCGTCAAGGTCTGGATCTACAAGGGCGAAATTCTTGCCCACGATCCGATGGCGCTGGACAAGCTCGCGCAGGAACAACAGCCGGTCCGCTAAGCGGCACCGGTCGGATAGAAGCAAAACTGGGATAGGCGACGGAACATGCTGGCCCCGAAAAGAATGAAATACCGGAAGGCCTTCAAAGGCCGCATCCATGGCAATGCCAAGGGTGGAACGACGCTCAACTTCGGTGCCTTCGGCCTGAAGGCGACTTCGCCGAACCGTATCACGTCGCGTCAGATCGAAGCCGCGCGCCGTGCCATGACGCGCCATATGAAGCGCGCCGGGCGTGTGTGGATCCGCATCTTCCCGGACGTGCCGGTGTCGAAGAAGCCGGCCGAAGTCCGCCAGGGTAAAGGTAAGGGTACGCCGGAATTCTGGGCTGCCCGCGTGAAGCCGGGCCGCATCATGTTCGAAATCGACGGCGTTTCGTACGACGTGGCGAAAGAGGCCATGGAGCTTGCGGCGGCCAAGCTGCCCATCGAAACGCGGTTCGTCACCCGCCTGGGCGAGGAGCACTAAGCCATGACGAAGGCTATTGATCTCAAGACCAAGTCCGACGACGAGCTGAAAGACCAGCTCATGGGCCTGAAAAAGGAAGCCTTCAATCTGCGCTTCCAGCAGGCGTCGGGTGCTTTGGAAAACACGGCGCAGGTGCGGGCGGTTCGCCGCGACATCGCGCGCATCAAAACCATTCTGGGCGAGCGCGGCACCGTCGCCGCGGCGTCCTGACAAAGAGGTAGCGAAAGATGCCGAAACGTACCCTGCAGGGCGTCGTCGTCAGCGACAAGATGGACAAGACCGTGACGGTTCAGGTTGAACGCCGGTTCAAGCATCCGCTCTACAAGAAGTTCATCAAGCGGACCAAGAAGTACGCCGCGCACGACGAAAACAACGCGTGCAAGGTTGGCGACCAGGTCCAGATCCGGGAAACCCGCCCGATTTCGAAGCGGAAGACCTGGGAAGTGGTAAGCGAGGCGGGCTGACGCCGAACCGGGTCCAATGGCCCAGTGGTAGACGCTCTTTAATCAAGGACAAGAACAATGATCCAGTCCGAAACAAACTTGGACGTTGCCGACAACTCCGGCGCCCGCCGGGTCCAGTGCATCAAGGTGCTGGGCGGTTCGAAGCGCAAGTACGCTTCCGTGGGCGACGTGATCGTCTGCTCCGTCAAGGAAGCGATCCCGCGGGGCCGCGTGAAGAAGGGCGAGGTCGTGAAGGCTGTCGTCGTGCGCACGGCGAAGGACATTCGGCGCGCGGACGGCACGACCATCCGCTTTGACAGCAATGCCGCCGTGCTGATCAACAACGCCGGCGAGCCCATCGGCACGCGTATCTTCGGCCCGGTGACCCGCGAACTTCGGGCCAAGGCCTACATGAAGATCGTGTCCCTGGCGCCGGAAGTGATCTGACGAGGAACCGCAGAAATGGTAGCGAGAATCAAAAAGGGCGATAAGGTCGTCGTTCTGACCGGCCGCGACAAGGGCAAGGAAGGTGAGGTGCTTAAGGTGCTTCCCACCGCCGACCGCGCCGTTGTCCAAGGTGTCAACCGCATGAAGCGGCACCAGCGTGCGACGCAGACGTCCACGGGCGGCATCATCGAACGTGAAGCCCCCATCCACCTGTCGAATTTGGCCCATCTGGACCCCAAGGACGGCAAGCCGACCCGCGTCGGTACCAAGATCCTGAATGACGGCCGCAAGGTCCGCTTTGCCAAGCGGTCCGGCGAGCAGATTGATTAAGCGAGGGCCTCTGACGATGGCTACACGGCTCAAAGAAGTCTACGAGAAGGAAATCAAGCCGGCCTTGATGGAGGAGTTCGGTTACGCGAACACCTATCAGGTCCCCAAGCTTGAGAAGATCGTTCTCAACATGGGTGTCGGCGACGCCACCGAGGACCGCAAGCGCGTCGATGGCGCGCTCCAGGACCTGACCCGCATCACCGGTCAGAAGCCGGTGGCGACCCGGGCCAAGAAGTCCATCGCCGGCTTTAAGCTGCGCGAAGGCATGGTCATCGGCGCCAAGGTCACGTTGCGCAAGGACCGCATGTACGAATTCCTGGACCGCTTGGTGAACATCGCGCTGCCGCGTGTTCGCGACTTTCGCGGCATCCAGGGCAAGTGTTTCGACGGACATGGCAACTTTGCCATGGGGTTGAAGGAACAGATCGTGTTTCCGGAAATCGACTATGACCAGGTCGACAAAGTCCGGGGTATGGACATCGTGATCTGCACCTCGGCCGAAACCGATGATGAAGCGAAAGCTTTGTTGAAGGCTTTCAACATGCCGCTGGCCACGAAGTAAGCCCAGCGGCGGATGGAGATCGAGTAATGGCGAAGAAAAGCGCGATTGAGAAAAACAACAAGCGGGCCCGCATGGCGAAGAGCTATGCCGCGAAACGGGAACGTCTGAAGGCGATCACGAAGGACGAAACGGCGTCGCCGGAAGACCGCTTCAATGCGCACCTCAAACTGGCGGCACTGCCCCGCAACTCCTCGCCGACCAGGTACCGCCTGCGGTGCGAATTGTCGGGCCGGTCGCGCGGGAATTATCGCAAATTCAAGATTTCCCGCATCGCTATGCGGGATTTGGCCTCTGACGGGATGATTCCCGGCATGGTCAAGTCGAGCTGGTAGGAAGGGAAAGATACTGGCATGTCTATGACCGATCCCCTGGGTGATATGCTCACCCGCATCCGCAACGGACAACAGGCGCGCAAGGCCGTGGTTCTGTCGCCGTCTTCGAATCTGCGGGCCAATGTGCTCGAGGTTCTGAAGCGCGAAGGTTACATCCGTGGCTTTCAGAAGCGCGAAGAAAAGCCCGGCATGGCGGAACTGGAAATCGAACTGAAGTACCACGAAGGCCAGCCCGTGATCCGCGAGATCCAGCGCGTGTCGACGCCGGGCCGGCGTGTCTATTCGGGCATCGGCGACCTGCCGCGGGTCTACAACGGGCTGGGCATCTCCATCCTGTCGACCCCGCGGGGCGTGCTGTCCGACCATGAATGCCGCGAACACAACGTCGGCGGCGAAATTCTCTGCCAGGTGTTCTAAGAACACCCGGCGAACGAACGAGAAGGCGGTTCATTATGTCGCGTATTGGAAAAAACCCGGTCCTGGTGCCTGACGGCGTCACCGTCGAAATCGACGGCATGACGGTCAAGGCCAAGGGCAAGCTGGGCGAACTGAGCGAGACCCTGGTTGACGATGTCGTCGTCACCATGGAAGACAATCTGATCAAGTTCGCGCCTGCGAACGATACCCAGCGCGCCCGGCAGATGTGGGGCATGAGCCGCACCAAGGTGAATAACCTGGTGGAAGGCGTCAGCCAGGGCTTCAAGAAGCAGCTGGATATTTCCGGCGTCGGCTATCGTGCCGCCATGCAGGGCAACAAGCTGGTTTTGCAGCTCGGTTTCAGCCACGACGTCGAGTATCCGGTGCCGGCCGGCATCAAGATCGCCTGCCCGGAACAGACGCAGATTGTCATCGAAGGCATCGACAAGCAGCTTGTCGGTCAGGTCGCGGCGGAAATCCGCGCGTATCGTCCGCCGGAGCCCTACAAGGGCAAGGGTGTCCGCTATGCCGGTGAATTCATTCTCCGCAAGGAAGGGAAGAAGAAGTAAGTCATGGCCAACGCTCGCGAAAAATTCGAAAAGCGCCAGTTGCGCGTTCGGCGTCAGGTCCGCAAGGCCGCCGGCGGCCGCCTGCGCCTGGCCGTGTTCCGCTCCGGCCTGCACATCTATGCCCAGGTCATCGACGACCGCGCCGGCAAGACCGTTGCCGCCGCGTCGTCCCTGGACAAGGAACTTAAAGGCAAGTTGGCCAAGGGCTGCAACGTTGCCGCCGCCGGCGAGGTAGGCAAGCTGATTGCCACCCGCGCCGTCAAGGAAGGCATCAAGGAAGTGATCTTCGACCGTGGCGGCTACAAGTACCACGGGCGGGTCAAGGCGCTCGCCGACGCCGCGCGTGAAGCCGGCTTGTCGTTCTAAATCAACGCATTCTAGGAAATCAGGAACAGCCTCATGGCAGAGCAACGCAACGAACAAGGTCAGGGACGGGGTCCGCGCGGACGGCGTGACCGGGACCGGGATCGCTCTCCCGAGCAGCGGGAAGATTCTGAACTGACCGACAAGCTGGTCTACATCAACCGTGTGGCCAAGGTGGTCAAAGGTGGGCGGCGCTTCTCGTTCGCGGCCCTGGTGGTTGTCGGCGACGGCAAAGGCCGGGTCGGTTACGGGTCGGGCAAGGCGCGCGAAGTGCCGGAAGCCATCCGCAAGGCCACGGACTCCGCCAAGCGCAACATGATCCGTGTGCCGCTGCGCGAAGGCCGTACGCTGCACCATGACGTTGCCGGGCGTTTTGGCGCCGGCCGGGTGATCATGCGCTCCGCCCCTCCGGGCACGGGCATCATTTCGGGCGGCCCCATGCGCGCCGTGTTCGAAACCATGGGCGTCCAGGATGTGGTTGCCAAATCCATGGGCAGCGCCAACCCCTACAACATGGTCAAGGCGACCTTCGCCGCATTGCAGGAAATTCAGTCGCCGCGCACCGTGGCGGCCCGCCGCTCGAAAAAGGTCGGCGATATCGTGCAGCGTCGCGACGACGTTTCCGCCACGACCGAACAGGCCTGATTGGAACCCTGAAGATGGCAGACAAGAAGACCGTCAAAGTCACCCAGACCGGCAGCCATATCGGCCGTCCGGCGGACCAGCGCGCAACCCTTAAGGGCCTGGGCCTGAACAAATTGCACCGCTCGCGCGTTCTGGAGGACACTCCGGCCGTGCGCGGCATGATTAATAAAGTCAGCCACCTGGTGCGGGTCGAGCAGGGCGACTAAATACTTAACGAAGGAATACCGCCATGCGTTTGAACGAAATCAGTGACAATCTGGGTGCGACCCGTCCGCGTAAGCGCGTCGGCCGCGGCATCGCGTCCGGCACCGGCAAGACGTCGGGCAAGGGCATGAAGGGTCAGAAGGCGCGCTCTGGCGTTAGCCTGCTGGGCTTCGAAGGCGGCCAGATGCCGATCTACCGGCGTCTGCCCAAGCGCGGCTTCAAGAATCCGTTCTCCAAGGACTTCGCCGAACTGAACGTCGGCCTGCTGCAGGAAGCGATCGATGCCAAGCGCATCGACGGTTCGAAGACCCTGACAACCGCCATGCTGGTCGAGGCCGGTGTCGCGAAGAAGCGCAAGGACGGCGTGCGTCTCCTCGGCCACGGTGAGTTGAAGACCAAAGTGACGCTCGAAATCGAAAGCGCCACCAAGGGTGCCATCGCCGCGGTCGAAAAGGCCGGCGGCACGGTGGCTGTGTCGGCGCCGACCGTCGCGAAGGACGAAGCGAGCGAAACCAAGGGGATCCGCGGCAAGAACAAGCGCCGTGCCCAGGAAAAGGCCGCCGCCGGGGAATCCGCCGAATAACAGAACGGTGAGGGCATTCGCCCCCGCCGCCGGAGAAGACTGAATGGCCTCTGCCGCCGAACAACTTGCCGCCAATGTAAACCTGGGCGCCTTCTCGAAGGCGACCGAGTTGAAGAAGCGCATCTGGTTTACGCTGGGTGCGCTCATCGTTTACAGGCTGGGCACGTTCATCCCGCTGCCGGGCATCGATCCGGTGGTGCTGGAAGAGATCTTCCGTGCCAACCAGAGCGGTGTGCTGGGCATGTTCAACATGTTCGCGGGCGGTGCGCTGGGGCGCATGACCATCTTCGCGCTCAACATCATGCCGTACATTTCGGCCTCCATCATCATGCAGCTGATGACGTCGATTTCGCCGTCGCTCGAGCAGATGAAGAAGGAAGGCGAAGCCGGCCGCAAGCGGATCAACCAGTACACGCGCTATCTCACGGTGCTGATCTGTCTCCTGCAGGCCTACGGCATCGCCGTCGGGATCGAGGGGATGTCGGGCAACCAGGGGCCGGCGGTTCACGAACCGGGCTATTTCTTCCGGTTCTCCGTGGTCGTGACCCTGACCGGCGGCACCATGTTCCTGATGTGGCTGGGCGAACAGATCACCGCGCGCGGCGTCGGAAACGGCATTTCACTGATCATTTTCGCGGGCATCGTCGCCGAACTGCCGATGGCCCTGGCCGGAACCTTCGAAATGGGCCGCACGGGCGCGCTGCCGACGGGCCTGATCATCGGCATCCTGGTGATGGCCGTGGCGACCATCGCGCTGGTCGTGTTCGTCGAACGCGCGCAGCGCCGGATCCTGATCCAGTATCCCAAGCGCCAGCGCGGCAACAAGATGATGGGCGGCGAATCCTCCCACCTGCCGCTCAAGCTCAACACCGCGGGCGTCATTCCGCCGATCTTCGCGTCCTCGCTGCTGCTGATGCCGATTACGGTCATCACGCTGTCGGCCGGGCAGGGGCCGGAATGGATGACGGAAGCGGCCGCCTATCTGGGCCGTGGTTCCCCCGTCTACATGTCCATCTACATCGGCCTTATCGTGTTCTTCGCCTTCTTCTATACGGCTGTCGTGTTCAACGTGAACGATACGGCCGAAAACCTGAAGAAGTACGGCGGCTTCGTTCCCGGCATCCGTCCGGGCAAGAACACGGCCGAATACCTGGACCGTGTACTAACCCGCCTGACCTGCGTCGGCGCCCTGTATCTGGCCATCATCTGCGCCATTCCGGAACTGCTGATCTCCAACTTCTCGGTGCCCTTCTACTTCGGCGGCACGTCGCTCCTGATCGTGGTCACGGTGACCATGGACACGGTGACCCAGATTCAGTCGCACTTGATCGCGCATCAGTACGAAGGCCTGATCAAGAAGCAGCGGCTGCGGGGGAGGCGTTAATGATTTTGTTGCTGATGGGGCCGCCGGGTGCCGGCAAGGGGACGCAGTCGAAGCGGCTTGAGGAAGCTTATGGGCTTGTTCAATTGTCGACAGGCGACATGCTGCGCGCCGCCGTTGCCTCGGGCAGCGACCTCGGCAACAAGGCGAAAGAGATCATGGCCCGCGGCGACCTGGTGCCCGACGACCTGATCATCGACATGATCGCGGCCCGGATCGAGCAGGCCGATTGCGCGAAAGGGTTCATTCTGGACGGTTTTCCGCGCACCGTGCCGCAGGCCGAGGCCTTGGCCGCGATGCTTGCGGACAAGGGATTGAGCCTCGACCACGTGATCGAGCTGACCGTTGACGATGACGCCATGGTCAAGCGAATCACCGGCCGCTACACCTGCGCCAAATGCGGCAAGGGATACCACGACGAATTCGAAAAGCCCGCCAAGGACGGTGTGTGCGACAAATGCGGCGCGACGGAGTTTACCCGCCGGGCCGACGACAACGAGGGAACGGTGCGCAACCGCCTGGACGCCTATCATGCCCAGACCGCGCCGATCCTGGCTTACTACAAGGAACAAGGGATTCTGAACGACGTCGACGGCATGGCCGATATCGACGCCGTGACGGCCCAGCTGAAAGGAGTAATCGGTCAGGCGTGAGGGGTGTGAAAAAGGCCTTTCCCCCAGGTTGACTTGGGGGCGCAAGTGCCTATAATCGCGCCTCTTTTCAGGCCCGGCGGATTTTGAAAATTTCCAGGCGAATTCGAACGCACGGAACCGTTCGTTGCGACGTTTTTGCCTTGAATACAACGAGTTAGAGCAAGTCCAGTGATTCTACGGAGCGGGGACTTGCTCTTGAGTTTTTTGTCGAACGTGAGGAGCGAAAGCCTTGGCGCGTATTGCGGGTGTTAATATTCCGACGGCGAAACGGGTGGTTATTGCCTTGACCTATATTCATGGCATTGGCCGCACGTCCGCGCGGAAGATTTGTGACAGTGTCGGAATCCCCCTGGACCGGCGCGTCAATGAACTGACGGAAGACGAGGTCGCGCGGGTTCGTGAGACCATCGACCGTGACTTCCAGGTCGAAGGCGACCTCCGCCGCGAAACGGCCATGAACATCAAACGTCTGATGGATCTGGGCTGTTACCGCGGTCTCCGCCATCGTCGCGGCCTGCCCGTGCGCGGACAGCGTACCCATACCAACGCGCGCACCCGCAAAGGCCCGGCCAAGGCCATCGCGGGTAAGAAGAAATAACGGCTAGGGCAAGGATTTTAAGTTATGGCTAAGGCAGCAACAGCCCGCCCGCGGCGCCGCGAGCGTAAGAACATCGCCTCCGGCGTGGCGCACATCAATTCCACGTTCAACAACACCATGATTACCATCTCCGATGCGCAGGGCAACGCCATTGCTTGGTCGTCGGCTGGTTCCATGGGGTTCAAGGGGTCGCGTAAATCGACCCCCTATGCGGCGCAGGTCGCTGGTGAAGACGCCGGCAAGAAGGCGCAGGAACACGGCATGAAGACCCTCGACGTCGAGGTCAAGGGGCCGGGTTCCGGTCGTGAATCCGCACTGCGGGCTTTGCAGGCGATCGGGTTCACAATCACCGCCATTCGTGACGTGACGCCGATCCCGCACAACGGCTGCCGTCCGCGGAAACGCCGCCGGGTTTAGTTCCTCCTGCGGGCAGACGGCCATCAGGGGCTCCGATCGGCCGCTGCCCGGGTTCCCGGCCGCAGGCCGCTTACGCCGCTTGGGAACACAATGAAATGGGGACCGCCCGGCAACGGTCCCTGACGATGGTTCAAGTGAACGCGAGGTCACTGACGTGATTCAGAAAAATTGGCAAGAACTTATTAAACCGAACAAGCTCGACATCAACCCGGGCGTCGACCCGCTGCGCCAGGCGACCATCGTCGCCGAACCGCTGGAACGCGGTTTCGGCCTGACCCTGGGCAATGCGCTGCGGCGCATCCTGCTGTCGTCGCTGCAGGGTGCCGCGGTCACGTCGATCCAGATCGACGGCGTGCTGCATGAATTCTCGTCGATTCCCGGCGTGCGCGAAGACGTGACCGATATCGTTCTCAACATCAAGTCCATGGGCCTGCGCATGCAGGCTCAGGGTCCGAAGCGGATGACGCTGAAGGCCGATGGGCCCTGCATCGTCACCGCCGGCATGATCGATACGGGTGCGGACATCGAAGTCATGGACCCGGACCTGGTGTTGTGCCACCTGGACCGTGACGGCAAGCTGAACATGGAACTGACCGTGGAATCCGGGAAGGGCTATGTGCCGGCCAGCCAGCACCGCGCCGAAGACAGCCCGATCGGCCTGATCCCCATCGACGCCGTTTACTCGCCGGTCCGCAAGGTCGCCTACAAGGTCGACAACACCCGCGTCGGCCAAGTCACCGACCATGACAAGCTGTCCTTGGTCGTCACGACCAACGGTTCCGTCACGCCGGAAGACGCGGTGGCGCTCGCCGCCCGCATCCTGCAGGATCAGTTGCAGTTGTTCATCAACTTCGACGAACCGGAACACGCGCGCGAGGAAGCGCAGCAGGAAGACCTGCCGTTCAACAAGAACCTCCTGCGCAAGGTCGACGAGCTGGAACTGTCCGTGCGTTCGGCCAACTGCCTGAAGAACGACAATATCATCTACATCGGCGATCTGGTTCAGAAGACCGAAGCCGACATGCTGCGCACGCCCAACTTCGGCCGCAAATCCTTGAACGAGATCAAGGAAGTGCTGGCTTCGATGGGCCTGCATCTGGGTATGGAAATCGCCGCCTGGCCGCCCGAGAACATCGAGGAACTGGCCAAGAAACTGGAAGATCCCTTTTGATCCGGCGGCGCGCCGGTAATCCCGGCGCGCCGTTCCGACTTAAAGAACCATCCCGGTCATCCGATTGTCGGTCGGCCGGGCGCCCCAGGGGGTAAAATGGCACGCCCGGGCGAATAACTGAAAAAAGGAGCCTGACATGAGACACCGCAGCGGATACCGCAAACTCAACCGCACCGCCAGCCACCGCAAGGCCATGTTCTCCAACATGGCAGCGTCGCTGATTATCCACGAACAGATCACCACGACCCTGCCCAAGGCCAAGGAACTGCGTCGGTTCGCCGACCGCATGATTTCCCTGGGTAAGAAGGGCTCGCTGCACCAACGGCGCCAGGCCGTGTCCTTCCTGCAGGACGATGCCGCCGTGGCCAAGCTGTTCGGCACGCTGGCGGAGCGCTACAAGGACCGCCCGGGCGGCTACACCCGCGTGCTGAAGGCGGGCTTCCGTCACGGCGACGCGGCCCCGATGGCCGTGATCGAACTGGTCGACCGCGACCCGGACGCCAAGGGCGCCGAGGACAAGGCCCGCCACGCCGCGGAAATGGAAGCGGCGGACGCCCTGGAATAGGGATCCCGCCGGTTCGTCCGAGAATTTGGGAAAGCGCGGCTTCGGCCGCGCTTTTTCGTTTTTCGGCCCCGCGTTCGCACGGGCTGGCCTTGACCTCGCCACAAACGGGCTAAATCCTGCTATGAACACGGTTTCGGCCGTCCCACACACCTGACCCTGGAGCCACCCTTGCCGATGATGTCGATCCTGGCCCGCCCGTCCATTCTTGGTGCCGTTCTCAGCCTGGGCATCGCCCTGGCCGCGCCGGAGGCCCATGCCCAGTCCGCGGGGCGCGAGGTTCCCGACAGCCGCGATCAGGTCATGCTGTCCTATGCCCCCGTGGTCGAGCAGGCCGCCCCCGCGGTGGTCAACATCTTCACGGCCAAGAAGGTCCAGCGCCGCCGTACGACCCTGTTCGACGACCCTTTTTTCCAGCGTTTTTTGGGCCCCAACCTGGGCGACCAATTCGGGCAGCAGCCGCGTGAACGGGTGCAGAATTCCCTGGGATCGGGCGTCATCGTGCGGGCCGACGGCCTGATCGTCACCAACAACCACGTTATCGAAGGGGCGGACGAAATCAAGATCGTGCTGCACGACCGGCGCGAGTTCGAAGCCAAGATCATCGGCACCGACGACCGCACGGACCTGGCCGTTCTGCGGCTGGAGGATGCGCCGGCCGACCTGCCGGTCCTGGATTTGGCCGATTCCGACTCGGTAAAGGTCGGCGATTTGGTGCTCGCCATCGGCAATCCCTTCGGCGTCGGACAGACGGTGACCAGCGGCATCGTCTCGGCCCTGGCCCGAACCCAGATGGCCAACGCCGGAACGGATCTGAATTTCTTCATTCAGACAGATGCGGCCATCAACCCGGGCAACTCGGGGGGTGCGCTGGTCGGGCTCGACGGCCGTCTGCTCGGCATCAACACGGCGATCTATTCCAAGACCGGGGGCTCCCTGGGCATCGGCTTCGCCATTCCGTCCAACATGGTGCGCGCCGTGGTCAACGGCGTGGTCAAGGGCGGGCGGCTGGTGCGGCCGTGGATCGGCGCCGCGGGCCGGCCGGTGACGGCGGATATCGCCAATTCCTTGGGTCTTGACCGGCCCGGCGGGGTCATTATCGAGGATGTCTACCCGGCGTCCGCCGCCGACCGCGCCGGGATCAAGCGCGGCGACATCATCCTGGCCGTCAACGGGCATGAAGTGCGGGATACGACGGCGCTCAAGTTCCGCGTCGCGACCACGCCGCTGGGCGAGACCGTGCCGCTGCGCATCTGGCGTCAGGGGCACCTGGAGGCGCTCAAGCTGGAAATCGAGGCCCCGGTCGAGTTCCCCGCCCGCAACCGCTCGGAACTGGCCGGCCGTCATCCGCTGACGGGGGCGGTGATCGTCAACATGTCGCCGGCGCTGGGCGATGAATTGGGCGTCGACACCTTCAAGCGGGGGGTCATGGTGCTGCAGGTTCGGCGCGGCGCGCCGGCCGACAAGATCGGCCTGCGCCCCGGCGATTTCGTGAAGCGGGTCAACGGCTCCGATATCGGGCTGGTGCGCGACCTGTTGACCGTGTTCTCGAAGCAGGCACCGTCCTGGGAGATCACCATCGAACGCCAGGGCCGCGAGATCACCGAGCGGTTCGAAGGGTGAGCACGCTTTTCGAAAGCCAATCCCCGCGCCCGCTGGCCGACCGCCTGCGGCCAAAGACCATCGCCGAGGTCGTCGGCCAGACCCATCTGACCGGCCCGGATGGGTTCATCGGTCGCGCGGTCAAGGCCGGCAAGCTGACATCCATCGTGTTCTGGGGACCGCCCGGCACGGGGAAGACGACCCTGGCGCGGCTTCTGGCCGACCACGTCTCCCTGCATTTCGAGCCTCTGTCGGCGGTGTTTTCCGGCGTCGCCGACCTGCGCAAGGTATTCGACCGGGCCAAGGAACGGCGCAAGATGGGGCAGGGGACCCTGCTGTTCATCGACGAGATCCACCGCTTCAACCGGGCCCAGCAGGACGGCTTCCTGCCCTATGTGGAGGACGGTACGGTGGTGCTGATCGGGGCGACGACGGAAAACCCGTCGTTCGAGTTGAATCCGGCGCTGTTGTCGCGCGCCCAGGTGCTGGTGCTGAACCGCCTGGACGCGACGGCGCTTGAGGAATTGATGGTCCGGGCCGAGGGGGAACTGGGCCATCCGCTGCCGTTGGACGCCGATGCCCGCCAGGCGCTTGCCGCCATGGCCGACGGCGACGGGCGCTATCTGTTGAACATGGTGGAAAACCTGGACGCCATGGGCCTGTCGGCGCCGCTCGACCCCGCCGGCCTGGCTGCCGCCGTGCAGAAGCGCATGCCGATTTACGATAAAGGGCAGGAAAGCCATTACAACCTGATCTCGGCGTTGCACAAGTCCATGCGGGGGTCCGACGTCGATGCGGCGCTCTATTGGCTGGCGCGCATGTTGGACGGCGGGGAGGACCCTCTCTATATCGCCCGGCGGATTACCCGCTTCGCCTCCGAGGACATCGGTCTGGCCGACCCGCAGGCTCTGCCACAGGCCCTGGCCGCCTGGGACACCTATGAGCGCCTGGGCTCGCCCGAGGGCGAACTGGCCCTGGTTCAGGCCGTCGTCTACCTGGCGACCGCGCCGAAATCCAACGCCCTCTACAAGGCTGCGGGCGCGGCCCGCCGCGTGGCGCGGGAAACGGGTTCCCTGATGCCGCCGAAACATATCCTCAACGCGCCGACCAAGCTGATGAAGGACCTGGACTACGGCAAGGACTACGCCTATGACCACGACACCGAGGACGGTTTTTCCGGACAGAACTATTTCCCCGACGGCATGGCGCGCACGCGGCTGTATTCGCCGCGTGACCGCGGATTTGAGCGTGAGATAACGAAACGCCTGGCCTATTGGGACAAATTGCGGCGCCAGCGGACCAAGGGGGACGACGGCGGTTCGTCTTCGGAGTAAATTGAGCGCCAAACGGGGGCAAGGACCGGAACGATGACGGGAAACCTGTGATGAAGATGCTGTTTGCCGTGGCCATGGGCGGCGCCGTGGGCGCCGTCGGGCGGTTCCTGGTGATGAACGCCGTGGGCAGCCAGTTGGGCCACGGGTTTCCCTGGGGCACCTTCATGGTCAACCTGGTGGGCTCTTTCGTGCTTGGCGCGCTGATCGAAATCAGTGCCCTGCAATGGTCGCCGACGCCGGAAATCCGGGCTTTCCTGGTGGTCGGCATGCTGGGCGCCTTCACGACCTTTTCCACGTTCTCGCTGGATTCCTATACCTTGATCAATCGCGGGCAGATCGGGGGTGCGGCCCTCTATATCGGCGGCTCGGTCGTGCTGTGCATTTTCGGCTTTTGGGCCGGAATCGCCTTGTTGCGTCAGGTCCTGTGATGGCCGACATGAAGGTGCCCGATGCCAAGGGGCAGATCGTCTCGGCTGACGAAGACGGTCTGCGCCTCGACCGTTGGCTGAAACAGCATCTCCCCGACCTGCCGTTTGGGCAGGTCCAGAAGCTGCTGCGCACCGGGCAGATCAGAATCGACGGCCACCGCGCCAAGACGGGGACGCGCCTGGCGGCGGGCCAGGAGGTGCGCCTGCCGCCAAGCCTGCGGCCGGGCGGCGAGGGGGTCATCAATCGCGCGCCGAGCGCCGCCAAACCGGCAACGAAGCCCGCTTCCAAGGTTTCGGCCGGCGAGATCAAGGACCTGCAGGCCCGCGTGATCTACCGCGATGACGAGATTCTGGTGTTGGATAAGCCGGCCGGCCTGGCCGTGCAGGGCGGGTCCGGGCTCAGCCACCATCTGGATGCCATGCTTGATGGGCTCCGCTTCGATGCGGTGGAACGGCCGCGCCTGACCCATCGGCTGGACAAGGATACCTCGGGCGTCCTGGTTCTGGCCCGCACCCGCGCCGCCGCGCGCTGGGTAACGGAAGGGTTTCGCCGCAAGACCATTCGCAAGCTCTATTGGGCGGCTGTCGCGGGCGTGCCGGAAATCGCCCAAGGGCGTATCCGCCTGAAGCTGGGCAAAAAGCGCGGCGCCGGCGGACAGGAAAAGATGGACGCCGACGCCGAGGACGCCAAGCGGGCGGAAACCCTCTACCGCATCGTCGACCGTGTCGGCCGCAAGGCGGCGGCCTGGCTGGCCATGGAGCCGGTGACGGGCCGCACGCACCAGCTTCGCGCTCATGCCCTGGCCATGGAAACGCCGATCCTGGGTGACGGAAAATATGGCGGCGCGGAAGCTTTTCCCGACCTGCCGGTGAAAATCCGTATGCTGCAGCTGCACGCCCGGCGTATCGTCATCAAGCACCCCTCGGGCCGCGTGATCGACGTCGTGGCGCCGTTGCCGCCGCACATGGCCGAGACCTGGAAAGCGCTTGGCTTTACCAAGGATCAATCGGCGGATGAACTCTTTGAGGAATAGTCTTAAACTGTTTCCCAGGCAGCCCGGTCGGGGAGGCGCGCCCTCAATCGCTTCGTGCGGGATTGTTCCGTCCGTTGCCGCTACGCAACCGCATCTGAGGTTTCTTAGGTGAGTTTCATACCGCACGACAATCAAACATTGCATTGTATGCAGAATTGCATATCACTTGAGGGGTATTTGACGTTTCCGGAATGGCGACTTGGCACGGGGGATGCATGGTTGCCGAAACAAGACGGTCGGTGCCAAATGCCGTCCGTAACAGAGACCTGAAGACCATGCGCCTACTCCTAGTCGAAGATCACAATCGGTTTGCTGAATCCATCAAGGTGGGTCTTGAAAATCAGGCGTTTGCCGTCGATATGGTGGATTCCGGCGCCGGCGCCGACGCCGCCGTGGCCAGCGTTCAGTACGATGCGATCATTCTTGATCTTGGCCTGCCGGACACGGACGGCCTGACCTTGCTCAAGCAGTGGCGGGAACAGGGGAATGTGGTTCCGGTCCTGATTCTGACCGCCCGCGACGGCCTGGACGACCGCGTCAAGGGATTGAACACCGGCGCTGACGACTATCTGCTGAAACCCTTCGAAATGGAGGAACTGGTTGCCCGCATCCGCGCCCTTCTGCGCCGACCCGGCGGAGTTCTGGGCCTGGTCATGACGGCGGGCAACGTGTCGTTCGACACCACGGCGCGGGAAGTGCGGGTCAACGATCAGCCTATATCCATTTCACGGCGCGAGATGGGCGTGCTAGAACAACTTATGCGACGATATGGGCGTGTCGTTCCCAAATCGGTTCTGGAAGACAAGATTTACGGTTTTGACGAAGAGGTGTCGTCGAATTCTGTGGAGGTTCATGTTTCCAGACTGCGTAAGCGGCTTACAAAAAACGGGGCCAGTGTCAGCGTTCATACTCTTCGCGGTGTGGGCTACTTGCTGTCCGAAGGCTCACTTAACAACTAACGATCTGATCGTGAAATGAACGAAAACAAAGAAAACGGCGAACCGACGGTGGATCACGAGTTTCTTCTGAACCTCGCACGCGAAAAGTCGACCATGGGTCGTGCGAAATTGACCGAAACGATCATGGACCTGTTCGAAAACAAGGGCGACGCCCTGACGGACCGTGAACGGGCCCTGATGTTCGGCATTCTGCGCAGCGTCGTACGCGAGATCGAGATGTCCGTGCGCCGGGGCGTTGCCCAACAGTTGGCGGGACTGTGCGACGTGCCCGAGGACCTGATCCGCATCCTCGCTAATGACGAGATCGAGGTCGCCTATCCGGTTTTGACGGAGTCCGGGTTGCTCAAGGATTCCGATCTGATCGAGATCATCCGCCACCGCACGCTGGAACATCAGCTTGCCGTCGCCATCCGCCAGAACATCAGCGAAGCCGTGTCCCAGGCGCTGGTCGAGACGGGCAACGAGCGCGTGGTCGTGACCTTGCTCAAGAATGAGAACGCGAAGATTTCGCAAAGCACCATGGAATACCTGGTGGAACAGTCGAAGCGCGTCGACACCTTCCAGGAACCCATCCTGCACCGCGAGGAACTGCGCCCTGAACTGGCGCAGCGCATGTTCCTGTGGGTGACGGCGGCGCTGCGCGAATTCATCCTGGAGAACTTCAAGCTCGACCAGTCGGTGGTCGACGATCTTCTGGAACAGATCGCCTCCCAGGAAGGCGGGGTGCAGCCCGATCACGCAAACGGGCTGAAGGCCAATGAATTGGCGGCCAACCTGGACCGCGAGGGGCTGGTCACGCCGGAAATGCTGATTACCGCCCTGAGTCAGGGCGAGGTGTCGCTGTTCCTGGCCCTGTTCTCGCGCCTCACGGGCATCCGCGAGTATTTGGCCAAGCGCATTCTGTTCGAACCGGGCGGCGAGGGCATGGCCATCTGTTGCAAGGCGGTGGGCCTGACCAAGGACGAGTTCGCCCAGATTTTCCGCTATTCGCAGTTGGTTCGCGCGCGTCGCAGCGATCGCATCGACGAAGCCTTGGCGAATGTGATCTGGATCTACGAGGACATGAGCCGCGAAGCCGCCGCGGGCGTGCTGAAGACGTGGCGCCGGAATACGGGCTATTTGGCGGCGATCCGCCAGATTCAGTCGGCTACCCGGCGAAATGCGTGAACGTAAACCGCGCAGCTGGCCTTCTCTATCCGCTGACCCTGAAACGCGCGCGGCCGAGGCTCTGACGCGGCTGGAAGACGTCACCCGCTTGGTCTCGGACCTGGTGTGGGAGACGGATGCGGATTTTCGCCTCGCCTATGTGTCCGAACATGCCTTCGAAGTCATGGGATATGTGCCGCTTCAGCTCGAAGGCCGGCACTTCGAGGAGTTGGGACAATTCGTCGATGACGCGGGCAATCATATTCCCCTCGACATCCGCAAGCCGTTCCGCGACGTAGCCTTCGTAGCCAAGAGTGCCGACGGGGAGCAGAGACGTCTTTTGACCAGCGGCCTGCCGTTCTTCGATCCGGACAGCGGGCGTTTTTCCGGCATCCGGGGCACCGCCCGCGACGTGACGGAAATCTACCGCGCCGAGCGCATCCGTGCCGAACAGGAAGAACGCCAGCGTGCGTTCGTTGCCGACGTCGCCCATGAACTGCGGACGCCGCTTGCCATTCTTCGCACCAAGCTGGACACCTTGAAGGACGAGGCCGCGGCGGCGGTTCTGCGTGACGAGATCGACGGTATGACCCGTTTGGTGTCGCAGATGCTTTCTTTCGCGCGCTACGAGCTGTTTCGCCCCGGGGCCGAGGAAGAGGCGGACCTGTGCGACGTTTGCACCAACGTGGCAACCCATCTGGCGCCGATCGCGATTCTCGAAGACCGCCTGATCGAGGTCCTGGCCGACGTGCCGGTGATCGTGCGCGGCTCTTCTCCCGCGCTGGAACAGGCGGTCCGCAATCTGGTGGAAAATGCCGTGCGATACGCGCCGCCGCAATCCACGGTCACCGTGCGCATCACGGACGAACCGGCGATCCACGTGATTGACCGTGGGGCGGGCGTGCCGAAGGAACGCCGGGCGATGATCTTCGACCGATTCGACCGCGCGGACCGGCGCGGCGACGGCGCAGGCCTGGGGCTGGCCATCGTCAAGCGGATTGCCGACGCCCATGGCGCCAAGGTGGAAATCGCTGATCCGCCCGGCGGCGGCACGGATTTCTGCGTTAAATTCCCCGCCCGATAGGGCGCCGATTCCAAGATTCTCAATAATGTATCGATTTGTCAGGTAGCGGTCAGCTTGATCGCCGACACTTCATCATGGATTTGAACATCCGGGGTGACGGCCATTGGTGGTTTGCCCCGGATGTGGTGGGCCCTAAATGAGTTGGATGGGCTCTGCCGTGTTTACGAATTCACCGTACCGTCGCAGATCGCACTGATTTGCGGCGGCTCACCCTCGAAACTTAAAGCCGCTCCGTTGAGCGGCTTTTTTTTGTCCCGTGTCCGGACGCGGGCAGGGGAGGGGCCAAAACGAAGGGGCGGCGCCTTGCGGTGCCGCCCCCTGCGATGGTTCCGAGGAACGCCGGTCCTATTGTGTCAGGACCACCGTTACCCGGCGGTTTTTCTCATTCTTGACGCCGTCGGCCGTTTTTTCGGCCGGCGCGTCCTCACCGAAGAATTGGACGGTGGTTTTCGCCGGGTCCAGGCCGATTTCCGTGAAGGCGTTCTTCACGGCGTTGACCCGCTTTTCCGACAGTTTGCGGTTGTAGTTCTTGTCACCCGCCGTATCCGCATGGCCGGTCAGCACGATCGACTTGTATCCGGAAATGGATTCCGCCATCACCTGATAGGCGACCGCGGTCGCCGCTTCGTTCAACGTCGCCTTGTTGAAGTCGAAGTAGATGACGAATTCCTTGGCAGGCTTGGGTTTCTGGGCGGCCTTGGCGCCACCCAGACCCTTCATGGCTTCCTCAAAGGCACTGCGGCAGGCGGCAATGTCCTTGGGCTGGTCGTTTTCTTCCTGCTGTTCCATCCAGCAGTCGAACATGGCCTGGGCCCGTGCCGCCTTTTCCGGCGCCGTCTTTCCGGCACCGGCGGCAAGGGCATCGGTCAGTTTCTTGCGGGCGGCGGCAAGATCGGCGGTCGCGCCGGAGGGGATCTTGCGATCCTTCATATCCTGCGGACCTGTGTCCTTGCCAGCGGCCGCCATCTGGGCCCGGGTGTTGTAGTAGACCGCCGACCGACTGTCGGCTTGATCGTCTTCGGAACGCGCAAGATCGACATACTCCTTGAACAACGCCTTTTGGAAGTTGTCGCCCGAAAGCGGCATCTTCTTCGTGGCGTCCAGGTCGATGCTGGAACAGGCGGCGACCAATGCGCCGGTCAGTCCCAGAACAGCCAATCTGTTCAGGAATTTCATTTCGGTATTTCCTTCCAAGGTTGAGAGTTGGGCTCGTATTGCTTAGGCGTGGACCTCACTCCCCCCGGCCGGCGGCTACTTGAACCGACGACCTAAAACTTCAGAACGACCTCGACTCGGCGGTTTTTATCGTTCTTGACGCCGTCCGCCGTCTTTTCGGCGGGCTCATCTTCTCCGAAGAACTGAGTGATGATCTTGTTCGGATCAATGCCGATTTCCGAGAAGGCCTGCTTCACGTTCTCGACGCGCTTTTCCGACAGTTTTCGGTTGTATTTTTTATCACCGGCAGTGTCGGTATGGCCTGTCAGCAGGACGGCCTTATAGCCGCTTGTAGTGTCAGCCATCAGCTTGTAGGCAACCGTCGTACCCTCTTCATTCATGGCTGCTTTGCCGAAGTCGAAATATATCACGTATTTCTGGTCCGGTTTGGTCTTCTTTTCAGCAGCCTTGGCCGCGGCGGGTTTGGCTTCGGCCTTGGTCGTCGTCGCGGTGTCGCCGTCCATGCTGGCGCAAGAAGCGACCAACGCACCGGTAAGTCCCAAAACAGCAAATCTGTTCAGGATGTTCATAGTCGTATTTCCTTCCAATGAGATTGAGGGTTTGGTTCTTGTTGCGTAGGCGCGCCATGCCCCCCGACGGCGGTTCCGGTGTATCGAGTTCTGTACGTACTAAACCCTTCGTACCGAACTCGCCGGCCCGTCCGCTTGTGCTCCTCGTCAACAGTCAGGTGAAGAATTGACTATAATGCCGTGCGAAGCAAGCGGTGCAATCGTGGAAATCGATTTGTCGTCCGGATATCAGGCCTTTCGGCTGTGAAATTTGGGGCGGGTCGATTGTGAAACACTGGCTCGGAGAAAAGGCGTCCTTGCGGCGTCACAATCCCGTGGCATAGAACGGCGTCATGAACATCAGACTTTGCGTTTTCGACTGCGACGGCACGCTCGTCGATTCACAGGACAGCATCGTGCGCTCCATGCAGGCGGCGTTCCGGGCCTGTGGTCTGGCGCTGCCCGCGCCTCGCGATATCCGCCGCGTGGTCGGCCTGCCGTTGGCCACGGCGGCGATGATTTTGGCGCCCGCGGGCACGAACCCCGGCATGGCGGAAAATCTGGCGGACGCCTACCGCGATACCTTTTCCGACCTGCGCCGTAACGGGCAGATCGACGATCCACTGTTCCCCGGCGTGCATGACGTCGTCGACACGTTGGAGGCGGCGGGCTGGCTGCTCGGCATTGCCACGGGCAAGGGGCGGCGGGGTCTGGACCAGACCCTGGACCGCCACGGCCTGAAAGGCCGCTTCGTGACGCTACAGACCGCCGACAGCGCGCCCGGCAAACCGGCGCCGGGCATGCTGCTGAACGCCATGGCGGATGCCGGCACCGATCCCGGCAACACGGTGATGATCGGCGACACCACTTTCGATGTGGAGATGTCGAATAATGCCGGTGTCCTCGCCATCGGGGTCGCCTGGGGTTATCATGAGGCGGAGGAGTTGACGGCGGCGGGTGCGCGTCGGGTAATTCCCGGCTTTGAAGCCCTCGTTCCCAGCCTGAATGAATTTATGGAGGCGTCAACGTGAAGCGGCTGTTCAAGACCATTTCGATCCTGGGCGTGCTGCTGATCGCGGTCGTCGTCGCCGCCGTGGCGGTGCTCAGTTCTCTCGACTTCAACGATTACAAGGGCGTTATCGCCGAAGAAGCGAAGAAGGCGACGGGGCGCGACCTGAAAATCTCGGGCGACCTGAAGCTCAATATTTCGCTGACCCCGTCGCTCTATGTCGATGGCGTGACCTTCGCCAACGCGCCCTGGGGCTCGCGGCCCGACATGGTGACCTTGAAGCGCCTGGAGGCCGAGGTCGCCTTGCTGCCGCTGTTGTCGAGCAAGGTGGACGTGAAGCGTGTGGTCCTGATCGGGCTCGACCTGCTGGCCGAAACGGACAAGCAGGGGCGCGGCAACTGGCAGTTCGGCGCGGCGGACGGTAAATCGGCCGCCTCCGCCGAGGAATCGTCCGGTGGCGGCAATCTGCCGCTCGTCCGCAAGGTTCATATCAAGGATCTGCGCGTCACCTACCGCGACGGTCGCACGGGCGAACAGACGCGCCTGACCTTGCCGTCCCTCGACCTGGGGGCGGATGGGGTCGAGGCGCCGCTGCGCATTGCCCTGAAAGGCGACGTGAACGGCGAGGGCTTTTCCGCCGCCGGCACGATCGCCTCGATCCGGCAATTGACGGCGGGTGGCGAGATGCCGCTCGACCTCAAGGCGCAGGCCCTGGGTGCCGACATGACGGTACGCGGCGCCATCGCCGATCCCAGGGCCATGACCGGCCTGGCCGTGACTCTGTCGCTCAAGGGGGGCTCCATTTCCGAAACCTTGGCGACGGCGGCCAAGCTCGCCCCTCAATTGGCATCGCTGAAGGTCCCCGACCTCGGCCCCTATGATGTGTCGCTGACGGTCACCGGATCGTCGGCCAAGCCCAGCGTCAGCAACCTGAAGGCTTCCCTGGGACGGCCCGGGGAAACGGCGCTGACCGCCGCCGGGTCGATCGCCGACGCGATCAAGGCCCAGGGTATCGATTTGCAAATCGCGGCGACGGTCAAGGACCCCGCCGGCCTTGCCAAGGGCCTGGGGGCAGAGGCGCCGCCGCTGCCCGCCGTGACCGCATCGGCGCGCGTCGCCGACACGGACGGCGGATACCGCCTTCAGGACGTGGACGTGAAGATCGGCGCGAGCGACCTCAAGGGCACGGCCGCGCTGAACCTGGGCGGGGCACGGCCCCGCATTACGGCGGATCTGCAATCGACGCTGCTGGACCTGGACGAACTTTTGCCCAAGGGCGACGGCAAACCGGCGCCGCCGGCCGCAGACGGTCGCCTGTTCCCGGCCGACCCGCTGCCCCTGGACGGGCTCAAGGCCGTCGATGCGGACATCAAGCTGGCCGCCGCCAAACTGCGCGTGAACAAGACGGACGTGACCGACCTGCGCCTGGGCATGCTGTTGCAGGGCGGGCGCCTGACCGTGAAGCCGCTGCAGGCGACGGTCTCAGACGGCGTGATTTCCGGCGAAATCACCCTGGGGGCGGACCAGGCCGTGCCGCCGCTTGCCGTAAACCTGAACGTTGCCAAGCTGGACTACGGTAAGTTGGCCGCCGCCATGGGTCAGAAGCCCGTGGCCGAGGGTACCGCCGACGTGACGCTCAAGGTGACCGGGGCGGGGACAAGCGTCCGCCAAATCATGGCCGGCTTGGACGGCAAGCTGCGCGTGGTCTCGGAAAAGGGACGTATCGACAGCACGTTGCTGAACGTGGCGTCGGCCGACATCCTGTCGGCCTTGCCGCTGGTCGACAGCAAAGGCGACAAGGACCTGCGCTGCGCCGTCGTCGATTTCGATGTCGTGAAAGGCATCGCCAACGCCAAGGCATTAGTGCTTGAGACGGGGGGGCTTTCCGTGGTCGGCGTCGGCGGCATCAACCTGCGGGACGAAACCTTGAATCTGGTGCTTGAGCCGCGGGCCAAGAAGACCAGCCTGCTGTCGGCCGCGATGGTGCCGGTCGCGGTGCGCGGCACCTTGGCCAAGCCCGAACCGAAGGTCAATCCGGCGGATCTGTTGACGGGCGTGGCGTCCAACGTGGCCAGCGGCGCCGCCGCCATCATGACGTTCGGTCTGTCGGCATTGGCGCAAAGTGCGTTCAACCGCGCAACCAGCACGGACGAAACGGACTATTGCGCCCTGGCCCTTGCCGGCAAGCAGGTGGCGCCGTCGAAGGGGACGGCCAAACCGGCGCCCACCCAGCAGTCGCCGCAGGAAAAACCCAAGTCCGGGGTTGGCGGCGCCTTGCAGAACCTGGAAAAGGGTTTGGGCGGCCTCAAGGGTCTGCTCGGCAAGTAACCCGCCGCTTAACACTCCGGATCACGCCATGCTGAAACCTGATATGAAACGGTTCTACCGCGACGTCACGGTCGCCCCGGTTGCGGCCGATGACGCCGCCGCAAATGGGGCAGGGGAAGCGTTCCAGATATTGCTCGACGGCCGGCGGGTAAAGTCGCCCGTTGCCCGCGAGCTTGCCGTGCCGAGCCGCCCCCTGGCCGAGGCCGTGGCGGCGGAATGGGACGCCCAGTCGGAAAAGATATTGCCTGCCTCCATGCCGCTGACTCAGCTGGCTTTCACCGCCATCGACCGCATCGCACCGCAGCAGGCCGAGGTCGCGGACCGCATCATCCGATACGGTGAGACGGATCTGCTGTGCTACCGGGCCACGGCGCCGGCCGATCTTGTGCAGCTTCAGGCCGATCGCTGGGATCCCTTGCTGGCTTGGGCGGCGAACGATCTGGAGGCCGCACTTGTGGTGACCGAAGGCATCGTGCCCGTGGAGCAGCCCAAGGCGGCCATCGAGGCGCTTGCCCGCACGGTCGCGGACTTGGATGCCTACCGGCTGACGGCGCTGGCCGCCGTTGCGCAGGCGGCGGGGTCCTTGGTGATCGGTCTGGCTTTGGTGCGGGGGCGGCTGGACGCCTCGGCGGCGGTCGACCTGTCGCAGCTGGACGAAAGCTATCAGAGCGCGAAATGGGGGGCGGACAAGGAAGCCCTCGACCGGCTGCGTGCCCTGCAGGCGGAAATCGCCCAGGCGGAAACCTTTCTGGGCCTTCTCTAAGCCGTCAGATCAGGATCAATTGTAGAGCGGGTTTCTGCCCGGTGCCGGGCCGCTGGTGTTCAGCGGCGCGGCGGCCCGCCCGCGCGGTGTCGGCAGTTCCGTCGGCGCGCCGTCGCGGCGCTCGCGGCCGCGGTAGTTGAGCCCCCGGCGGCGCCGGTCGGGGCCGAAATAGCTGTCGGCCCGGACGTACAGGCGGGGATTCTCGATCAGCGACTTGATGCGCGAATAGATCAGATGGGCGGAAAACGGCTTGGCCAGGAATTCGTTGATTCCGGCGTCCCGCGCCTTGCACACCTGATGCAGTTCCGTGAAGGCGGTAATCATGACGACCGGCGCGAACATGTCGCGGCTTTCCGCATGCTTGCGGATGCGGTCGAGGAACGACATGCCGTTCAGGCCCGGCGACCAGTCGGTCAGCACCAGGTCGGCGGGGAATTCCTGGAACAGCTCGAAGGCGGTTTCCTCGTCGCCGGCATCGCGTACGTTCTCGATTCCGAACTCGTGCAGGATGTTGCGGATCAGGTGCCGCATCGGCGCATGTTGCTCGACGACCAACACGTTCAAACGCGAAAGATTGTAATCGGGCATGCGTCCCCGAGGCTCCCCTAAGCTAAGCCCGACCGCGCGACACACCCTGATGAGTGGGCTCTTCCGGCCCGGAATTTATTGATTAACCATACGCGGACACGTCCCCGGCGAACAGCGCGGAATTCTTATATCATGATGGTTAACAAGGGGCCATGTGGATGAATAAAAATTGAATCGTCCGTTATTGCGGCTGAGGTTGGATATGGCATTTTCGCTGGCGCAACATAAGGCCCGACAGTATCCTTTGCCCCCTCCCGAACCCCGCGGCGAAACGACCATCAGCGAGACGCGATTCCATGTACGACATCATCCGGCAGCTTGAAGAAAAACGCGACCGCGCCCGCATGGGCGGCGGCGAGCGGCGCATCGACGCCCAGCACGGCAAGGGCAAGCTGACCGCCCGCGAACGCATCGAGGTTCTGTTGGACCCCGGTTCCTTTGAGGAATGGGACATGTTCGTCGAACATCGCTGCACGGATTTCGGCATGGCCGAGCAGACGACTCCGGGCGACGGCGTGGTCACCGGCTACGGCACGGTGAACGGCCGGCTGATTTTCGTGTTCAGTCAGGATTTCACGGTGTTCGGCGGCTCGCTGTCGGAAAGCCATGCGGAAAAGATCTGCAAGATCATGGACCAGGCCATGAAGGTGGGGGCCCCCGTGATCGGCCTCAATGATTCCGGAGGTGCCCGCATCCAGGAAGGCGTCGATTCACTCGCCGGTTATGCCGAGGTGTTTCAGCGCAACGTCCTGGCGTCGGGCGTGGTGCCGCAGATTTCCTGCATCATGGGTCCCTGCGCGGGCGGCGCCGTCTATTCGCCCGCGATGACCGACTTCATCTTCATGGTGCAGGACTCGTCCTACATGTTCGTCACCGGCCCCGACGTGGTGAAGACCGTGACCCACGAGGAAGTGACCCAGGAACAACTGGGCGGCGCCTCGACCCATACGACCAAGTCCGGGGTTGCCGACAAGGCCTTCACGGACGATTTGCAGGCGCTGCTCTACCTGCGCCGCTTCATCGATTTCCTGCCCGCCAACAACAAGGAAAAGCCGCCCGTCCGCCCGACGCCCGACCCCCACGACCGGGTCGAGATGTCGTTGGACACCCTGATCCCCGACAATCCCAACAAGCCCTACGACATGAAGGAGTTGATCCATAAGGTCGTAGACGAAGGCGATTTCTTCGAACTGCAACCCGACTACGCCGGCAACATCGTGATCGGCTTCGCCCGCATGGAGGGCTCGACCGTCGGCATCGTCGCCAACCAGCCCATGGTGCTGGCCGGTTGCCTCGACATCGCCTCGGCGACCAAGGCCGGGCGTTTCGTGCGGTTCTGCGATTCCTTCAACATCCCCATCGTCACCTTCGTCGATGTGCCTGGCTTCCTGCCCGGCACGGCGCAGGAATACGGCGGCATCATCAAGCACGGGGCCAAGCTTCTGTACGCCTATGCCGAGGCCACCGTGCCCAAGGTCACGGTCATCACCCGCAAGGCCTATGGCGGGGCCTATGACGTGATGTCGTCCAAGCATCTGCGGGGCGACGCCAATTACGCCTGGCCGACGGCGGAAATCGCCGTCATGGGGCCCAAGGGGGCGGTCGAGATCATCTTCCGGGGCGACCTGGGCGACCAGGAAAAGATCGCCGCCCGCACTGAGGAATACCGCACCCGTTTCGCCAATCCCTTCATCGCCGGCAGCCGCGGCTTCATCGACGACGTCATCATGCCGCACGGCACGCGGACGCGGATTTGCCGGGCATTGCGCATGTTGAAGAACAAGGATTTGAAGAATCCTTGGAAAAAACACGGGAACATCCCGCTTTAGGGGCGATCTTTGCTATGATCCCCCAAGCAACGGGGATCGGATCACGTGGCGGACCTGCCGGAAACCATTTCTTCTGACCCATCCGCGCCGAAATGGCGGCGCTGGGCGCTGTGGGTTGGGGCCATCGCCGTGGTCCTGACCGCCGGCATTACCGTCCTCGCCGTCAACCGGGCATCCATTGCCGAAAATTTGGTCCGCGACCGGCTGGCCGACATGGGGCTGGGCGGCAGTAACCTGGAAATCACCCGTCTGACCCTCTGGCGGGTCGAGCTGCGCAATCTGGCGACGGGGCCCGCCGGCACGGCGCGCATTCACCGCCTCGCCATGAATCTGAGCTGGCCCAGCTGGACCGCGCCCAAGGTCAGTGCGCTATCCCTGGAAGGGGTGCAGCTTGCCTTGACGGTCAAGGACGGCACCCTCGGCTGGGGCGATCTGACGCCCCTGGTGGCGGGCGGCGGCACGGGCGGCGGCGTGCTGTCTCTGCCCGACGTGACCCTGACCGACGCCCTCATCGACGTTGTCCATGCGGGCGGGCCGACGGCGCTGTCCCTGACGGACGTGTCCTTGACGCCGCAGCCGGACGGCGGCCTGCTGATGAAGCAGGCATCCATCGACATTGTCCACCCCCTGGGTCAGGCCACGCTTCAAGCGACGGGCAGCCGGGACGCGGCGGGCAGGCTGGCCCTGGATATGACCATCGAGGACGCCCTGGGGGCGGTGGGGCCGATATCGCTTTCCGGGGCCAAGGGCAGCCTGCGTCTCGCCGGCGATCCCGCATGGCCGGGCGAAATGACCGGCGACGGGATACTGGAGGTCGCCGGTCTGGCCTTGCCCGGCGGACTGTTGACCGAGGGCACTCTGTCGGTGCGCCTGGCCGAGGGGCGGGCGACGCTGTCGGCGGACTTGGCGGATGACGGCCTGGGCCTGACCCTGTCCGGCAAGGCGGCGGGCATGCCCTTCGATCCGGCTGCCCCCGTCACCTTGACCGCCCGGGCCGCGGCGTCCGATCTGGCGCGTCTGCCGTTGCCGGAAGGCGTGACGGGCAAGGGAACACTCGATCTGCAAACGGTGGGGCCGCTGGCCGATCTGCTGTCCGGCGACCCGACCCGCCTGCCGCCGGTGGAGGCGCGGTTGATCCTGCCCGACGTGGCGCATCCGGCGGCGCCCGGCATCTGGTCCGTGCGGACCAAGGCAATCCTTGCCGCCGAAGCGGGAAGCGCGACCTTGACATTTACGGAGCCGGTGGAGGTTGCGGGCCGCCTCCTGGGCGGTGAGGTGATGGCGGCGGTGCCGGGGCGGGTGATCCTTGGCCTTGATCCGCTGAAGCTTACCAAGGTCGATCTCGCGCCGCTTCGCGTCGCCATCAGCAAGATCGATGCGGGCGGTGTGTCCGTTTCCGGCCCCTTGGCCGTGGTGTTGACCCCGGGCAAGGATGGCGTGACGTTCGCGTCGGACGGCAGCTTGCGCAAAGTGGATTTCGCGTTCAAGGCGGACAGCCCGTCCCTGGGCCTGCGGGCCGGCGGCCGCACAGCCGTTCTGCGCACGGCACGGACCACGGGCGGGGTGGCGGTGGCGCTTCCAGCCGAAGGGCCGCCGGGAGTGCGTTTCGACCTTGCGGGCCTGGACGCCCATCTGCCGGATCTGGATGTCGAGGCTCAGGGGATCAGCGTAAACGCCGCCAGCCGGGGCGGGACGGATGCCGGCTGGAACATCCAGGCGGCGGCCAAGGCCCTGCGCCATACGGCGGCGGCGCCTTTCGCCGTCACCGCCAGGGGCCGTTGGCGCCCGCGCAAATGGGATATGGAGGGTACGCTGCGCCAGGACCGTTCGGGCCTGATCGCCAGCTTCGCCGCCGACGAAAGCAACGGCACGGGGGCAGGGCGGGCTCGTGTCGACATGGTGCCGCTCAATCTGGCGGGGATCGATGGCGGGGTGCATGCGATCACGCCGCTGCTCGCCCCCTTCGTCAAAAGCATCACCGGCACAGTGCAGGTTTCGGCCATAACGGAATGGACCAAGGATGGGGCCGGTCCCGTGCAGGTCACGGGCAGCCTGCGCGGCGCGGGCATCACCCCAGCACCTGCGTTGCTGCCGCCGGCCGCCAAGGGCGCGATCGCGGGGGTGTCCAATCTGGCCGCGGAGTTTTCCCTGCCGCCCGGCGATCCGGCGGCGGGCACGGGCATCGTCGCCGTGACCGGCGGCAACCTGCAATTGGGTCCGACCCAGGCGACGGGCATATCGGGGCGCGTCACGCTGGACCGCCTATGGCCGCCCCTGACCCCGCCGGGCCAGGAGGTCCTGATCGATCGGGTGGTCGCGGCGCTGCCGGCCGCCGACGGGCGCCTGCGGTTTCAGATTCTCGGACCGTCCTCGGTCAAGGTGGAGCGGGCGGAGCTGACCGGCATCGGCGGCCACATCTGGGCCGAGGACATGGCCATTCGGGACGGCGTCCTGCCCGAGCGCGTGACCTTGCACGTGGACGGGTTGGGGCTCGGCGATCTGGCGGCGCAGATGAACATCCTGGGCCTCAGGGCCGAAGGAAAGCTGTCCGGCCGCATTCCGGTCGAATTGGGCAAGGGCGGGAAGATGGCGATTCGGGGCGGACTCTTGACGGCCCAGGGCAAGGGGCTTCTGGCCTTCGTGCCGCCGACCCGCGCCCCGGCCGGTCCGGCAGGGGAGACCGGACGCATGGACATGGTTCTCGATATCCTGGAGGACCTGCGGTTCGACGGCATGACCCTGAGCCTCGACGGCGATGCGCAAAAGGACGTGCGTATGCAGGTTCATGTCCAGGGCCGTAATCCGAAAATCCAGGAAGGCCGCCCCGTGGACTTGACGGTCAACCTGACGGGTAATATCGGGCAAGCGATCCAGGCGGAATTGCGGAATTTCGACATCAAGGGGCTGACGGGAGCCGGGGCATCTGGCAAGTAAGGGGCGTATATTTTTTAATCAGAATTTATAAAAATCGCAGAACACTGGGATTAATCGGTTGATGGATGTTTTAGATTGTATACAATATGCCCGTTCAAAAAACCCGAGGAACCCCCCAAATGCAACTGCGCACCCGCCCCCTGACGGACACTTTCGGCCTGGAAATCCTGGACGTCGATCTGTCCGAGCTGACCGATGAAACCTTCGACGCCATTTACAAGCTGTGGCAGCAGGAACCCCTGTTGCTGTTGCGCCGCCAAAGCCTGAGCGAAAAGCAGCAGGTCGAATACTCCCGGCGGTTCGGGGAAATGGACATCATCGTGCGCGACGACATGCTGTCGCCGGACAATCCGGAAATCATCTACATCACCAACCTGAAGCGCCCGGACGGCACGCCGCTGGGCGGGCTGGGGAACTACGAAGTCTATTGGCACCACGACCAAATCTATCGCCTGCGTCCGGCCTCGGGCTCGATCTTCTATGCCGCCGAAATGCCGGAAAACGAAGGCCGCACGTCCTACTGCAATACCAAGCTCGGCTATGAAACCCTGCCGGACAATCTGCGCAAGGCGATCGAAGGCCGCCGCGCCACGGCCAAGTATGCCGACCGCAAGGATTCGACGACGGTCCTGGACCTGGGCAACAATGCCGAGGAAATGAAGAAAATCCACGAACGGACCCCGGCGGCGACCCATGACATCGTCCTGGAAAACCCGGCGACGGGGCAGAAGTCCGTTTACATCGATCCCAACAAGACCGTCGGCATCGACGGGCTGGAAGAAACCGAAAGCAAGGAGCTTCTCGAAGCCTTGACCCAGCACATGCTGCAGGACAAGTTCGTCTACACCCATAGCTGGCGCAACGGCGACGTGGTGATGTGGGACAACGCGCGCCTGTGGCATCGGCGCGAGGCCTTCGACATGACGAAGCCGCGGTTCGCCCGGCGCACGACCATCTTCCTGCGGCCCGAAGATTTCGCCGTTCCCGAACCGAACGCGGCCTGAAGGATATCAACGTGACAGAACAGAAAGCGCCCCCGCTGAAGGGGCTGCGGGTCATTGATGCCGCCACGGTTATCGCCGGTCCGACCATCGGCATGCTGATGGGCGACTTCGGTGCCGACGTCATCAAGGTCGAACATCCGCGCGGCGACGTGCTGCGCGAAACGGGCCAGAAAAAGGACGGCGTCGGCCTGTGGTTCAAGATGGCCAACCGCAACAAGCGCTGCGTCACCCTGAACTTCAGCCATGAAAAGGGCCAGGCCTTGTTCAAGGAACTGGTCAAGACGGCGGACGTGCTGATCGAAAATTTCCGCACCGGCACCATGGAAAAATGGGGCCTGGGCTGGGAAGACCTGAAGAAGATCAACCCGCGTCTGGTGATGGTGCGGGTCACCGGCTTCGGCCAGACGGGCCCCTACAAGAATCGGCCCGGTTTCGGCACCATCGCCGAAGCCTTTTCCGGCTTCGCCAGCATCACCGGCGTGCCCGACGGCCCGCCGACCCTGCCCAACTTCGGCCTGGCCGACGGCGTGGCGGCGGCCTACGGCACCTTCGCCGCCATGTTCGCGCTCTACCATCGCGACGCCCAGGGATCGGGCGAGGGCCAGTACATTGATCTGTCGATCTATGAGCCCCTGTTTCAGGTCATGGGCCCGCAGCCCATGGAGTACGATCAGCTGGGCGTGGTTCAACAGCGCTGGGGCAACCGGTCGAAGAACAACGCGCCGCGCAACACCTACCAATCCAAGGACGGGCATTGGGTGGCGATCTCGACCAACTCGCCGGCCATCGTGACCCGGGTATTGACGCTCTGCGGCGGGCCGGAGGTCGCGGCCGATCCCAGGTTCCAGACCCCGCAGGACCGGGTCAGGCATATCGACGAGATCGACGGCATCGTTGCCGGGTGGATCAAGCAACACGACCTGAAGACGGTTCTCGACGCGTTCGAGAAGGCGGAGGCGGCCATCGGCCCAGCTTACACCATCGACCAGATCTACCAGGATCCGCAGTATCAGGCGCGTAACGACATCATCGAAATGGAGGATGAGGACCTGGGTAAGCTGCGCATGACCAACGCATTCCCGTTCATGTCGGAGACCCCGGCGAAGGTTCGCCATCCCGGTCAGCGCAAGGGCCAAAGCAACGAGGAAATCCTGTGCGGTGAACTGGGCGTTTCCAAGGAAGAACTCGCCAAGCTCAAGGAAGAGGGCGCGATCTGACCGCCTGAGGATTTGGCCGGCCGGGAAACCGGCCGCCGTTCCAGCGATCCCCCGCACCGGCCCGGCCGCTGCGGGGGATTTTGCGTTTGGCGGAGAGAGGGCTAAGGCGACGGCGACGGTGAGGGCAAAATCGCCTTATGGGCGCGGATGTCCGCCAACATGCCGTCACGGTCCGTTTCGATGCGTTTCAGCAGGCGGCGGCGGCGCGCGTTCATTTTCAGATGACGGCTGCTCCAGCGGATGATTTCCAACAGCACAGGTGCCAGGTCCAGGCCCTTTTCCGTCAGGCTGTAGATATAGCTGCGGCGGTTTTCCGGATCGCGCGCCTTCGTGATGATCCCTTCGCATTCCAGATGCTTCAAGCGGGCGGCCAGTATGTTGGTCGCGATCTGCTCTTCCGACGCCAGGAAGTCGCCGTAACGGCACTTTCCGTAGAGCATCATGTCGCGCAGCACCAGGAACGACCAACGGTCGCCGAAGGTATCGATGCCGTAGGCGACGAGGCAGTCGCTGGCGTGCTTTTTTACGTCGCTTTTCATGTCAGCACGGTAAGAAAGCATCTTGCAAAAAACAAGTTATTTCTGTAAGGCTAATTAACTTGTTTATTGCAAGTTATTATGTCTTACGGAGATGCCGCCATGAACCTGCTTTCGAACAACGCCCTCCAGCAGCTTGACGAAGCCGGTCTGTATTCCCCGGTCGATCCGGTGCAGCCCGCCGTGACCCAGGCGGCCGTCGATGCCGGGGTCAGGGAAGCCCGCCTGCTGCGCGCCCGCGCGTTCCACCGGGCTGTGCGCATGGTCATGGCATTCCTCAAGGGCAGGAACCGCAGCGTCCGTTAGAAGCTTCGGGTCTTCCCAAGCCCAATTCCCGGTTTCCGACGGCGGGGGTGCCGGCGTCCCGTGACAACCCGGGCTTGGGAATGGACCGGCAGTCGGCTATAGGACGCGGATGCAGGACGTCGACGTCATCATCATCGGTGCCGGGGCGGCGGGGCTGATGTGCGCCGCCGGGGCGGTCCGCCGCGGCCGCCGCGTTCTGGTGCTGGAACGCAATGCCAAGGTCGCCCAGAAGGTGCGCATTTCCGGGGGTGGACGGGCTAATTTCACCAACCTGCACGCGGCCCCGGCCAACTACCTGTCGGACAACCCGCATTTCTGCGTTTCGGCGCTGAAGCGCTATACCCAGCGCGATTTCATCGCTCTCGTGGAAAAGCACGGCATCGCCTATCACGAAAAGACCCTGGGCCAGTTGTTCTGCGACGACAGCGCGCAGCAGATCATCGACATGCTGCTGGCCGAGGCCAAGGGGGCCGACATCCGCACGGCGGTCAACGTGACCGCCGCCGCCCGGGACGGCGACCGGTTTCGCGTGGACACGGACAAGGGGGTGTTTTCGGGGGCGGCTTTGGTCATCGCCACAGGCGGCCCGTCGATCCCCAAGATGGGGGGCAGCCGCTTCGCCTATGACATCGCCAAACAGTTCGGGCTGCGCGTCGTCACGCCGCGCCCGGGCCTGGTGCCCCTGACCTTCGACCGCGACATGCTGGCACGGCTCGATGGGCTGTCCGGGGTCTCGGTCGAAGCTACGGCGACCCTGGGCAAGGTGCGCTTCGCCGAAGCGCTGTTGTTCACCCATCGGGGACTCAGCGGCCCGGTGGTGCTGCAGATTTCATCCTACTGGCGGCCCGGCGACACGATCCTGTTCGATCTACTGCCGGGCACGGACCTGTTCCGGATGCTGAAAGAACTGAAACACAGCCAGCCGAAGAAGGAAGTGCCGACGGCATTGGCTCAGGTCTTGCCGAAAAGCCTGGCGCAACGGCTGTGCGAATGGACGGGCTGCCTGGGCCGTCTCGCCGACCAGCCGGACAAGCGGTTGCGCGCCCTCGCCACGCAGGTCAACGCCTGGGCCGTCACGCCGGCCGGCAGCGAGGGCGAGCGCACGGCGGAGGTCACCGTCGGCGGGGTCGATACGCGGGACCTGTCGTCGAAGACGATGGAAGCGCGGGACGTGCCGGGGCTGTATTTCATCGGCGAGGGCGTGGACGTGACAGGCCACCTGGGCGGGTTCAACTTCCAATGGGCCTGGGCCTCGGGCCATGCCTGCGGCGAGGTGGTCTAGGCCGCGCTGGTTATTTGATGTCGAAGGCGATGGAGTGGCGCAGGCCTTCCTGGGTGAACGGCTTGACGCCGTGCCAGACGTAGGATGGGAACAGCACCAGCAGGCCCGGCTGTGGTCGGATCAGGCGGCGGGTCCGGTTGCGCTCGCTGACGAAGGCATCGGGCGGCGCGCCGAACTGGATGCAGCCCTCGCCGGACGCCCAGAGGTCCTCGTCCAGGTCGGGGACCTTCACGTAATAGACGCCGGACAGCCAGCCTTCGTTATGGATGTGGCTGGCGTCGTATCCGGTACCGTAGAGGATCGTCGACCAGGCGCCGGTGAAACGGAAATCCCGGTTGATGTAGCGCAGGAACGGATGGTCGGGATCGTCAGCCAAGCCATCGACATAGCTGCGGATGGAGTCGAGGATCAGGTTGCGGACGGTCAGCACATGGCCTGACGCGTTGCGGAACAGGTTGTTGGGAATCTGCGTGCCGCCGCGCATGGTCTGGTCCAGGGGAAGCGAGCCTTTTTGATGGTGCTTTTCCAGTTCCGCATGCAGCGCGTCATTGAAGGCGGCGATGTCCGGAAAACCGGGGGGCGTGGGCAGCGTCTGCGTGACCACGTCGGCATCGTAGTCGACGATGGTGTCCACGGCCGGGTCGCCGGCTTCGGTCATGGCGATGGTCATGGTGCCAAGGACGGAACTCAGGCGCGGGACGATCCGGTGCGCCTTCATGAGCACGGCCACCGCATCGCCGGGGTGTCCGGCGCGGATCAGGCTTTGACCATAGCTTTCCAGGATTTGCGGATCGTCCGGCGCCAATTCCGCCGCCCGGGCATGGTGGGGCAGGGCTTCATCGTACCGTCCCTGCATGGACAGGGACCACCCCAGGCAGGTCAGGGCGATGGGCAGATCGGGATCGATCTCAAGCGCCTGGCGCAGGATAGGTTCGGCCGCGGTGAATTTTTCGTCCTGCGCCAGTTCCCAGCCGTATTGTTCGTAGGCCTTTGAGTTCTGCGGCATTGCCTCCAGCGCCCAGCGGAAGGTGTCGTATCGCTCGCTCTCGCGGCCCATGGCGTTCTTCAGGCCCTTGAAGGTCTTGTGGGCGTCGATATGCAGGGGGTCCAGCTTGACCGCCGCCCAGCAGGACGCGAGCGCCTCGTCGTACTGGTCGAACACGAACTGTAGGGAGGCCAGGGCGGCATGGGTGTCGGGGATGCCGCCGCTGAGCTCTATCGCCTTTTTCAGGGCCGCCATGGCGGCCTGGTGCTGGCCGACATCGCGCAGCGCAATGCCGTAATTATGGAGGATTTCAGGTTCGCCCGGATTGATCTTCAAGGCGGCCTCGAAGCTGCCGACAGCCCCCTTCAGGTCCTCCAACCGTTGCAACGCCATGCCCAGGTTGTTCAGAGTATCCGGATTGTTCGGCGCCAGGGCGAGGGCGCGTTGATAGTTGTCCCGTGCCGCCGCGGCGTCGTTACGGTAAAACTGCGCCAGGCCCAGGTTGTTGAAATAATTCGGATTCTTGGGGTTCAGGTTGGCCGCCTGGGTCAAGGCTTCGATGGCGCCAAGCAGGTTGCCCATCTGCATGCAGGCGACGCCGAGCAGATGATGGGCCTCCGCGTGCCCGGGGTTGGCCTGGATGAACGCGCGGTACAGGCGCTGGGCATCTTGAAGCCTGCCGGATTGGTGCGCGGCGAATGCCTCTTGCAGTAAATTCACGTTGGGCGCTCTCGAACAGACGGCATGAAGGTGACCAAAGGTTTAGCCCAGCACTGGCCGAGGGGCCAGCCGTTATCCGAGGCTTGGTTGCCGCCAAGACTTACTTGGGCCTCATGGCCGCGTCGAAATCGTCGAGGGAGGGGAAGGCGAGGGGCGTCAGATTGTCGAGATTTCCTAGGCATTCCGCGTAGTCGTCCAGGTATCCTGCCCGCGTCGCGTCATCCACATAGGGCACATGCCAGGCCACGAAGGGCGGCAGCACGGTCATGCCCGTATAGGCCAGGGTGCCCTGCAACAATGGCTTCAGCATGTCGTTCAGACGCCCGTGGATGGCGGTATGACTGTCGAGCATGTGTTCCCGCCCGCCGAGCGTCAGGGTCAGCATGGCGCGTTTGCCCGCCAAGCCGCCCCGGTCGTAGAACCGCCGTCCGCCGTAGGTCAGGCCCGAAACCAGCACCCGGTCGATCCAGCCCTTGAGGATGGCCGGCACGGAAAACCAGTAAAGCGGGAAGTGCAGGATCAGAAGATCGCACCACATCAGCGTCTCGATCTCGGCCTGGATATCGGGGGCCAGGGTGCCCGTCTCGAACCCGTGGCGCTGCTCCAGCGCATAGACCAGATAGTCCGGATCGGCGCGATCCGTGAAGTCGCCGGGCCCCGCGACCGGGTTGAAGTTCATGGCGTAAAGGTCCGAAACCTGAACCGCATGGCCCAGCCCGCCGAGAGCCCTGACCGAATGGTCGCGCAGGGCCGTGTTGAACGACTTCGGTTCCGGATGGGCGTGGACGATGAGGACGTTCATGCGCTCGCCGCTTACTCCGGCGGCGGCACGGCGCCGGTGCGTTCCGTGATCAGGCCGTAATGTTCCGTCCGCCGGTGGGCCGCGAAGTTGAAGGTCGAGCCCTTGAGGAACGCGCAGGCGTCGAGGTCGCAGTCGTGGACGATGACCTCGTCGTCTTCGGTCTCGGCCTCGGCGACAACCTGGCCGTCCGGGTTGATGATGCAGCTGCCGCCCATCAGGTGATAGCCCGGCGCTTCCTCGCCGGCCTTGGCCACGCCGACCACCCAGGTCGCGTTCTGGTAGGCCCCGGCCTGCATGCTGAGGCGCGAATGATGGTGGCGCAGTTCGGGGGTGTCCGGGCCGCCCAGGCCGTTCCACGAGGGCGTGTTGTAGCCCAGCATGACGAGTTCGACGCCCTGCAACCCCATGACCCGGTAGGTTTCCGGCCAGCGCCGGTCGTTGCAGATGCACATGCCCATGACCCCGCCCATGGTGCGCCACACGGGAAAGCCCAGGTTCCCCGGCTCAAAATAGCGTTTCTCCAGATGCTGGAAGCGCCGTTCGGGCTCCAATTCCACATGGCCCGGTAGGTGAACCTTGCGGTACTTGCCGGTGATCTTGCCGTCCTTGTCGACCAGGATCTGGGTGTTGAAGTGATGGCCGTCGGGCGTCAGTTCCGCGTACCCTAACGAGAACCCGATGCTGTTGTCGGCGGCGTAGTCGAACAGGGGGCGCGTCGCGTCGTTCGGCATGTCGCGTTCGAACCAATGGTCCATGTCGGCGCGGTTTTCCGCATGGAAACGGGGGAAGAAGGTGGTCAGCGCCGTTTCCGTATAGACGACCAGGTCGGCGCCCTTGGCTTTCGCCTGCTTCATCATATCGAGCAGGCGGGCGACGATGACCTGGCGCGAGTCCGTTTCCAGGTTGGGGCCCTGCTGGGCGGCGGCGACGCGGACGATGCGGGTCATGGGTGTTTCCGTTTCTTGGGTTGGATGGACCCGCGCAGAGTACGGGAGCAGCGCCGTACCGTTCAAGGGCGGGCCTGCGGTTTCTAGCCGAAGACCATCGGCACGAGGATCAGCGCCGCCCCGGTGATCATCGCCGTCGCGATCAGGTTCAGGAAGATCCCGGCCGCGCACATATGCATGACGTCGAGGCGCCCGGCGGCGAACACGATGGCGTTGGGCGGGGTCGCCACGGGCATCATGAAGGCGCAGCTTGCGGCCAGCGCCACGGGCACGGCGAAGGTCACGGCGTCGAACCCCAGGCTGACGGCAAGGGTCGCCGCCACGGGGATGAACACGGCGGCGGTCGCCGTGTTCGACGTGATTTCGGTCAGGAACACGACAAGCCCGGTGATCGCCAGAAGCAGCAGGACCAGCGGCAGATGGCTGCCCCCGGCGACGAGGCCGCCGAGCCAGGCCGCGAGCCCCGTCGATTGAATGGCTTCGGCCAGGGAAAATCCGCCGCCCAGCAAGATCAGGATTCCCCAGGGCAGGTGGATGGCGTGGTCCCAATCCATCAGGAATTCCCGCTTTTTCAGGTTCACGGGGATGGCGAAGGCGGCGACGGCCCCGGTCAAGGCGATGGCGGTGTCGCTGACCGGAACGACATCGGCGATCAGCGGCTGGAACACCCAGGCCAGGGCCACGGCGGCGAACAGCAGGGCCGTCAGCGCCTCGCCGCGCGTGGGCGGGGCGAGGCGGGCCTTTTCGGCTGCGATACCGGCGGCGACGCGGGTTAGGTCCAGACCTTCCGCCCGGTAAAGGACCCGCGTCAGCAGCAGCCAGGCCGCCAGCAGCATGACGGCTGCCAGGGGAACGCCGAGCAGCATCCAGCGCGCGAAGCCGAGGTCGACCCCGTGGTTCTGTGCCAGGTATCCCGCGAGAAAGGCATTGGGCGGCGTGCCGATCAGGGTCGCCGTGCCGCCGATGCTGGCGGCGTAGGCGATGGCGAGGAGCAGGCCGCGGGCGAAACGGTCCTGCGCCGGGGTCGGCGGCTCACCATCCTGGCGCCGGCCTTCGATGAAGGCGACGACGCTGAGCCCGATCGGCACCATCATCAGGGTCGTCGCCGTATTGGACACCCACATGCTGAGCCCCGCCGTGGCCAACATGAAGCCGCCGATCAGGCGGTCCGGGCGCACCCCGGCGACGGAAACGATGGCGATGGCGACGCGGCGGTGCAGGTTCCAGCGTTCGATGGTCAGCGCGATGACGAAACCGCCGAGGAACAGGAAGACCAGGGGATGGGCGTAGGCCTGGGCCGCATCGGCGGCCTTGGCGATACCCAACACGGGAAACAGCAGGACCGGGAGAAGGGCGGTGACGGCCAGCGGCACGGCCTGGGTCAGCCACCACAGGGCCATCCAGACCGCCACCCCGGCGGTTAGCCAGGCTTCCTGCCCCAGGCCATCGGGGGCCGGCAGGACGGCCAGGGCCAGGCACAGAGTCGGCCCCGCCACCAATCCAATGAGCGGCGCGACGGGGCGGGCGCCTTCGGGGCTGGGGGGCGGGCTGGAATCTGCGGTCATCACGGCTTCCTGGGTTGGCAGTGGCGACGGGGCGGGCCTAGATTAGGGGGCAGACGAAGGACCCGCCATGAACGATCTCGACCCCGCCGAAGATAGCGATGATGCGCGCACCCGCAACCGCCTCAAGGGCTTCGCCCTGCATTTGATGATATATTTTATCGCCATCGCCGGCTGCGCCGCCTTGAACTATCTCAAGACGCCGGCCCAGTTGTGGTTCATCTATCCCATGGTTGCCTGGGGCGCGCCGCTGGCGCTGCACGCGGCCTGGGTCATGGGGCTGTTCGATGGCTTGACCCGGAAGAACTAGGCGGAACAGGTCGAGAACGGCGAATTCTACTAGTAGAATCAACGCGAGGAGCGGAATTTTGCGCTGCAATAGCGTGTGAATTCGGTTACACCAATGGCGGGGTTGGGTTGGCCGCATCGGGCCAGAAGGACGAACCGTCGCAGGTTCAAACACGGAAATAACAAACAGGGCCGGCCGAATAATGTTCAAAAAAATTCTCATCGCCAACCGGGGCGAAATCGCCTGCCGCGTCATGAAAACGGCGAAGAAGATGGGGATCAAGACGGTCGCCGTCTATTCCGACGCGGACAAACTGGCCCTGCACGCCGACATGGCCGACGAAGCCGTGCACATCGGCGCCTCGCCGTCATCGGACAGCTATCTGGCGATCGACAAAATCCTGGCCGCCATCGAGCAGACGGGCGCCGACGCGGTTCATCCGGGCTACGGGTTTCTCTCGGAAAACGCCAAATTCGCCGAGGCCCTGGCCAAGAAAGGCGTCGCCTTCATCGGTCCGCCCGTGGGCGCGATCAACGCCATGGGCGACAAGATCGAATCCAAGAAACTTGCGGAAAAGGCCAACGTCAGCGTCGTCCCCGGCCATACGGAAGCGGTCGCCGATCCCGACATGGCGGTCGAGATCGCCAACAAGATCGGCTATCCGGTGATGCTGAAGGCGTCGGCCGGCGGCGGCGGCAAGGGCATGCGCATCGCGCACAACGACGCCGAATGCCGCGACGGCCTGCAACGCGCGCGGTCCGAGGCGGCGTCCAGTTTCGGTGATGATCGGGTGTTCGTCGAGAAATACATCGTTCAGCCGCGCCACATCGAAATCCAGGTGCTGGCCGACAAGCACGGCAACTGCGTTTACCTGAACGAGCGCGAATGCTCGATCCAGCGCCGCCACCAGAAGGTGCTGGAAGAAGCGCCGTCACCGTTCCTCGACGCCAAGACCCGCAAGGCCATGGGCGAACAGGCCGTGGCCCTGGCCCAGGCGGTGGATTACTGCTCCGCCGGGACCGTCGAATTCATCGTCGACAAGGACAAGAATTTCTTCTTCCTGGAAATGAACACGCGATTGCAGGTCGAACATCCGGTGACCGAATTCATCACCGGCCTGGATCTGGTCGAACTGATGATCCGCGTTGCGGCGGGGGAAAAGCTGCCGTTCGCCCAGAAAGACGTGCCGTTGAACGGCTGGTCCGTCGAGGCCCGCATCTATGCCGAGGACCCGTTCCGCAACTTCCTGCCGTCCACAGGCCGGTTGGTGCGCTACCGCCCGCCGGTCGAGACGGAGACCGTGCGCGTCGACACCGGCGTGTTCGAAGGCGGCGAGATTTCCATGTTCTACGATCCCATGGTCGCCAAACTGGTGACCTACGGCAAGGATCGGAATGCCGCCATGGACGAGATGGCGCGGGCCCTGGACCGCTTCCAGATCACCGGCATCGCCAACAACATCGCCTTCCTGTCGGCGTTGATGGCGCATGAACGGGTGCGTTCGGGCGAGTTCTCGACCAACTTCATCGCCGAGGAATATCCCGACGGCTTCAACCCCAAGGACGCCGTGCAGGACGACCCGACCCTGATCGTCGCCGTCGCCGCCGCCATGCACCGGGCCTATCAGGACCGCGCCGCCGATATCAGCGGTCAGGTCGAGGGCCATTCGCGCGCCGTTTCCGCCGATTGGGTGGTCGTTCTGGGCCGCGACCCGCACCCGGTTTCTGTCGATCCCGCCGACGGCGGCTACGATGTCACCTATGGCGGCAAGACCTTGAAACTGCGGACCGATTGGCGGCTCGGCGATACCTTGATGGAGCTGACGCTGGACGGCAAGCCGCGGAGCGTCCAGGTCGGGCGCGCCGATATCGCCTACCGCATCATCCATGCGGGGACGGAATCGCGGGCCCTGGTGCTGAGCCCCGGCACGGCCGCGCTGTACCGCCACATTCCGGAAAAGCAGCCGCCGGACACGTCAAAGTTCCTGATGTCGCCCATGCCGGGACTGCTGGTCTCGCTCGCTGTCGCGGTCGGGCAGGAGGTCAAGGCCGGCGAGGAGCTTTGCGTTCTTGAGGCCATGAAGATGGAAAACGTCATGCGCGCCGAAAAGGACGCCGTGGTCAAGGAGATCAAGGCCGCCCCCGGTGACAGCCTGATGGTCGACCAGATCATCCTGGAGTTTGAGTAGACGCCCGGACGGAGCGACACGCCGTCATGTCCGATATCATCGAAACCGTCCATGTCATCGTCAACGGCCGCGTCCAGGGCGTGTGGTTTCGCGGCTGGACATGTGAGCAGGCAAGGGCGCTCGGCCTGACCGGTTGGGTCCGCAACCGCCGCGACGGCACGGTCGAGGCCGTGTTTTCGGGCACGCCCGATGCCGTCCGCCGGATGGTCGATCGGTGCCACGAAGGCCCGCCGGCGGCGCGGGTCGACGGTGTCGTCCGCACGCCCGTGGTCGACCCCGGGGTGATCGGGTTTGACGCCCTGCCGACCGCCTAGGGCGACCTAGGCCGCGCGCACGCCTTCCAGGAACCTTTCGACCTGCTGTTTCAGGTGATCGGCCTGGGTATTCAGGGAACCGGCGACGCTGGTGACCTGGGTCGCGGCGGTGCCCGTTTCGCCGGCCGAATGGGTCACCTCGATGATGTTGGAGGTGACTTCCTGCGTGCCGGTCGAGGCCTGTTCCACATTGCGCGCGATCTCGCTGGTCGCCGCCCCTTGTTCCTCGACGGCGGAGGCGATGGTGCTGGCGATCTCGCTCATCTCGCTGATGGTCGAGGTGATGGACTTGATCGCCCGCACGGCGTCTTGAGTTTCAGCCTGGATGTCGGCGATCTGCTGGCCGATCTCATCGGTTGCCTTGGCGGTCTGGTTGGCCAGGTTTTTCACTTCCGACGCGACCACGGCAAAGCCCTTGCCGGCGTCGCCGGCGCGGGCCGCCTCGATGGTCGCATTCAGCGCCAGCAGGTTGGTCTGCTCGGCGATGTCGGTGATCATGTCGACGACCTCGCCGATGCGGTGGGCGGCGCGGGCCAGGCCCTGAATCTGCGCATCCGTGTGGTTGGCTTCGTTGACCGCCCGTTCGGCCACGTTGGACGACTGCGCGACCTGACGGGCGATTTCCTGGATCGAACTGGACAGCTCTTCCGTCGCCGTGGCGACGGTCTGCACGTTGGCCGAGGCCTGTTCGGCGGCCCCGGCGACCGTGGCCGCCCGCTCGTTGGTGCCGTCGGCGATCTTGGACATGGTCGATGCGGTCGAGGTCATCTCGGCCGCCGATGTGGTCAGGGATTGCAGAAGCGCCGAGACGTCGGAATCGAACGAGCCGGTCAGGGCCTCGATCTGGCGGCCCCGTTCCTCGCGCCGCTTCTGGGCCTCCCGCTCGCGGGCGGCCAGATCGTCGGCCTTGATCATGCTTTCCTTGAACACCAGAACGGCCCGCGCCATGTCGCCGACCTCGTCGCCGTTTTCCTGGCTGGGAATATCGACGGTCTTGTCGCCGCCGGCCAGCGATGTCATGGCCGCGGTCAGGGCGGTCACGGGCCGCGAGATGCCGTTGCCGATCAACAGCGCCGCCAGAACCCCCAACAGGACGCTGCCCCCGGCGACCACCAGGGTCACCATCATCGCCGTCTTCATGGCCTTGCTGGTGGCCGGCCCGAGGGTTTCCTGAACGGTCTTCAGGTCGTTCCGCAGGTCGTTCATCAAGGCCGCGATATTGGGGCCGACGAAGCCGATGGTGCCGAGCACGACCTCGTCGCGCTGGGCCATGACCTCGCTTACTTCCGTGAGGGCGGCTTCGTATTGTTCCTGCATCGCGGCGATCTTGGCGGCGGTGGCCTTGCGTTCTTCGTCGAACAGTTCGTTCTGCAATTCGGCGATGTTTTCCTTCATCTCGCCGGCGGCTTCCATGGCCTTGTCGAAGTCGTCGAGCTGGTTGGCCGTGATGAACTTGTTGGCGTAAAGGCGCATGAGCAGAAGCGAGCGCTGGGTCTTCGCCGCGTGATAAGCGGCGGACACGTCCGTCTCGTCATAGGACTTCTGCATGAGGGCGGTAAGCTTGCTCTCCATGTCCGGGCCGATCACGTCCATCTGGCTTTGGGAGATGGAGTTCCGCTTGGTTTGCAGGGACGTGACCTGGTCGAACGCGGACTGATAGGTGCTCAGGTTTTCGATGGCGTTGGTGATCGTCTTCTTGCGCCTGGGATCGGTGATCTGGCCGTTCAGGGTCTCGATCAGTTCCATGGTCTCGGAAATGCGTTCCTCGAATTCCGCGATGGCGTCTTCCGACGATTGGGTGATGTAGTCGCCGACCGCCAGTTGAGCCTTCTGCAGGGTGGCCTGCACCATGGCGGCCCGGTTCGACAGGGCGGCCTGTTCACGGTACTGGGTGAAGTTGCTTTCGCCGCTTCGCAGGCTGACGCCGCTGGTTGCGCTGATGATCAGCAGCAGGGCCAGGACGATCCCGAAGCCGATGAAGATCTTGGTCAGAATCTTCGTGTTATTCATGAACGACAGGGACAAAGACATGGTGCAGACTCTCCTCCAAACACGGTGCCGCGCGGGCCCCCCGGTCCGCAGCAATCGACGGCAATACACCGTTTATTTAAGAGGGAAAATCTGGCCGTTGGTCATACTTTTAAAATCAGACCAAACGAATAAAATAAAACAATCAATTTAAACAATATATTAGAGTATTTTTCTAATTTATCTGATTATAAAATTGTATACTAAAAAACCGAAATTCGGTGGCGGATCCAGGCCGAGACCCGCCACCGATGCGCATGTTCAGTCGGCGAAATCCAGAATATCCCGCACCTTGTCGATGCCGCTGCGGGCGCATTCCGCGTCGATGTCGCCGCCCGGCGCGCCGGACACGCCGACAGCCCCCACGAGGGAGCCGGCGACGCGGATCTGCACGCCGCCGTCCATCACGATGATGCCCCGCATCTGATTCAGTTCGGGGCGGATGTCGCCCCGGGATTTTCGCATTTCGCCGGAATCGGAGCCGGACATGACAACCAAGCCGGCCTTGCGTTCGGCGATTTCCAGGGTGTACCGGCTGGCCAGCGTGTCGCGCTGGGCGGCGATCATGTTGCCAGCCCGGTCGAGCACCACGGCCGAGGCCTGGTATCCCTTGTCGCGGCAGGCGTGGACGGCGCCTTGGGCGATCTTGGCGGCCAAGTCGGACGACATGATACGGACCTTGATGATCTCGCCTTCGGCCTGTGCGGGTGGGGCGGCGAGGGCGGCGACGGCAAAAGCGGCCGCGGCGAGGGTGGCATGCAGCTGTTTCATGGTGGTGGTCCTCCCGTTTGGCGCGCGGGCGGGCAGGAGTGCATCCGCGCGAAATCTCATATTCGACTTTTTGTAACTGTTATCGCATAGTTGGGCAATCCCCAACCGGGTCACCACCCTGCAACGACAACAGGATTCCCACATGAAACGTTTCTTCGCATTGATATGGGTCATTCTCGGCGTGACGGCCCCCGCCGGCGTGCGGGCCAGCGAGGCCATCGCCGACCAGTACCCGGCCTCCGCCCTTTACGCCAAGCCGGTCGAGGTCATTCCCCATGTGTGGTCGGCGATCGGCGCCACGGCGCCGCCGACTTACGAAAACTGGGGGCACAACAACAACCTCAGCTTCATCGTCACCGGCGACGGTGTCGTGGTGATCAACGGCGGCGGGGCCTATTTGCTGGCCAAGGCGTTGCACGACGAGATCAAGCGCATCACGCCGCAACCGGTGAAGCTGGTCATCAACGAGAACGGCCAGGGCCATGCCATGCTGGGCAATTCCTACTGGGCGGAACAGAAGGTACCGATCCTGGCCCACGGCGACGCGGCCAAGGAATTCGCGGCCCGGGGCGCGCAGATTCTCGCTTCGGCCCAACGCGTGCTGAAGGAACGGGCCGAAGGCACGCGGATCGTCGGGCCCACGGAAACCTTCACCGACAAGCGGGTGATCGAGATGGGAAGCTTCAATATCGAGGTTCTGCACCTGGGCCCGGCCCATAGCCCCGGCGATACCCAGGTCTGGCTGCCCAAGCAATCCCTGGTGATCGCCGGCGACATGGCCTTTCACGAACGCATGCCGCCGATCTTCGACGACACGGACACCAAGGGCTGGGTCGAAACCTGGGCAGGGCCGTTCGAGGGCCTGAAGGCGACCTATGTCATCCCCGGCCACGGCCACCCCACCAACATGGCCCAGGTCCGGCGCTATACCCACGATTACCTGGTCTATCTGCGTGGCAAGATCCGCGAACACATCGATAACGGCGGCGACCTGAAGGGAGCCTATTACGTGGACCAGTCGGCCTATGCCCATCTCGACACCTTCAAACAACTGGCAACCCGCAACGCCGGGCGCGTGTTCGTGCAGATGGAGTTCGAATAGGGGGCGTGAACCGAATGTTCGTGGTGCCGGAGGAAGGGGGGGCGTATGCAAACAGAATATAACTGTAGGTAAATGCCAACAAATATTACGGAATATGCCATTTTGTATTAGAAATCTTTAACACTCTCCGGGAGTTTATAATATCTCAAGGGTCGCTTACTGAATTTTCCTTGTCAGGGGTGCGCGTCACTAAGCATGATAAAAATCTGACTTATCCCCAGGGTAGGAAACGTTGGCGTTGGCTTTTCGTGGCTTCATCGGTCCGCGCAGTTGTGCACGACCCGGAAAGCCGCCGCACAAGATGCCCAGGTCGTCTGCTTGACTCGTAGGTGGAGGCGATACGGATGGAGGCGAAGGCGAGCGACTCTCAGCAGCGCAGAAGACCGAGAACGGTGTCGCGCTGGGTCGAAAGTCCGAATTTCCGCACGGTGGCGTTAAAGCCGCTCGTTGGCAACCGGGTGGTCTGGGTGACCGCAGGACCGGGTATCGCCATGGTGATCATGTTGATCGCCTGGCTGGTCCATGCGACCGGCGGCACGCAATATTCCTATCCCTACCTGATCCTGCTGCCCGTGATTCTTGCCGGAATCCTGTTCAAGGTCCCTGGCGGCCTTTTGGCGGCGCTGCTGGCGGCGCTTCTGCTGGGGCCCTACATGCCGCTGGATGTGGAAGGAGGGATCGCGCAGACCACCAAGAACTGGCTGGTGCGCCTGGGAATGTATCTCGCGATCGGCGCGTTCGCGGGGGGGCTCGCGTCGATCCTGGACTTCTTGCACCGCCGGGCCATCGCCATGGAACGCGCGGACCCGACGACCGGCCTTCTCCTGCCCGGCGCCGCCGGGCGCCTGGCGGCGCGGACGATGTCGGCCGGGTCGATGAGGGACGGGCCGCCCCACGCCGTCGCCATTGACTTCGACATTCACCAAGGCGTGGTGTCGGCCATGGGGATCGACCTGGGAAACGCCATGCTGTGCTGCATCGGCGACGCGCTGATGGCGTTGGAGGATAGGGACGTCCTCGTTGCGCGGATTCACGGTGCCACCTTCGGGCTTCTGGTTCCCGGCGGCGGCGGGGACATCGCCGAAGAACTGGAAAATTGGTGCAATCAGATTCCGCGCATCGTGTGGATCGCCGGCGTTCCTCTGACGGCCCTGCCGCGTTTCGGCGTCGCGCAGTTGGACGCGCCGGAGCTGCAGGCTGGCGAACCGTTCCGCAAGGCTCTGACCGCATTGCACGTTTCGCGGGACGATGGCCAAAGGGTCACCCGCTATAACGATCTGCACGATGCGGAGTCCCGCGACAATCTCGTCATGCTCAGCGAGTTCCGCACCGACCTGGAGGACGGCCTGTGCGAAGTTCATTTTCAGCCCAAGATGTCTCTTGCGTCGCACAGGGTGTTCGGTGCGGAGGCCCTGATCCGTTGGAACAGCTCGAAGCGCGGGTCTATTCCGCCCGGACGTTTCGTGCCGTTGGTCGAACGCACCTTGCTGGTCGACGACATGACGCGTTTCGTACTCGACAGGTCGCTGAAGACGCTCATCGACTGGCAGGGGCGGGGGTACGAGGTCGACATCGCCATCAATATCTCCATGCGAAACCTGGAGGACGAGGCGTTCGTCGAGTTCCTGATCGACTTGCCCGCGGCCCATGGCGTGTCTCCCCGCTGCGTCGAGCTTGAGATAACGGAAACGGCCCTTGTGCACGGCCTGCAAAGCGCGCGACGATCGCTCCAACGGCTGCGCGACGCCGGGTTCGTCATCGCGATCGACGATTTCGGGACCGGATATTCGTCGCTCAGCTATCTCAAGGAACTGCCCATCGATTGGGTCAAGTTGGATCAATCATTCGTCCGCGACCTGCCCAACAATTCCGAGAGCCGCGAAATCTGCGCGGCCACCGTGGCGATGTGCCAGAAGATCGGCTATCAGGTCATCGCCGAAGGTGTCGAGAACATCGACGCGTTGCGGTTTCTTGAAGACCTGGGCTACGACGCCGTCCAGGGTTACCATCTGGCCAAGCCCATGGCCGCCACCGCTTTCTCGGACTGGATCGGCGGCGCCACGGTCGGCGTCCGCAACCGCTAGAGCCTGAACACCTCGTCGAAGGTCTGGCGCAGGACCACGTCGACCTCGGGCGTGGATGCGGTGATGCCGAGATCGACCAGGGACGTCACCCCGTGCTCCGCGATCCCGCATGGGATAATGCCGTCGAAATGGGATAGATCGGGTTCGATGTTCAACGACACCCCGTGGAAGGTCACCCATTTGCGCAGACGCACGCCGATGGCGGCGATCTTGTCCTCGCGGTACAGTTTCGATCCCGGCGCCCCGCGGGACACCCAGATGCCGACCCGGCCGTCGCGCCGCTCGCCGATCACGTTGAAGCGGGCCAGCGCCTGGATGATCCAGTTTTCCAGGTCGCAGACGAAGGCGCGCACGTCCTCGCCGCGCGTCTTCAGGTCGAGCATGACGTAGCCGACCCGCTGCCCGGGGCCGTGGTAGGTGTAGCGCCCGCCGCGCCCGGTCTTGTGGACGGGGAAGCGGTCCGGGTCCGTCAACTCGGCCGGATCGGCGCTGGTCCCGGCGGTGTAGAGCGGCGGGTGCTCCAGCAGCCAGACCATTTCCGGCGCGGTGCCGGCGCGGATCGCGGCGACGCGGTCCTCCATCACGGCCACGGCCGCGTCATAGGCCACGGGCGTGTCCGATATCCGCCATTCGATGCCTGGGGCTGTCATCAATTTCCTATTTGCTCCGCCGTGGTCGCGCTTCCGCTTGATATGGGGGCGCCGATTTGCTATCTGCCGCCATGTATTTCGCAGGTGACGTGCTTGCGGCAAGGAAAAATGCGGTCGTGGCGGAATTGGTAGACGCGCAGCGTTGAGGTCGCTGTGGGAGAGATCCCGTGGAAGTTCGAGTCTTCTCGACCGCACCAAACCTTGAATACGCACGAAAAAACCCGGGCCAAGGCCCGGGTTTTTTGCTTTTCCGGGCGAAATTGTCATGAATTCGGGCTATTGTCCCCTTCGCGCGGCCGATCTGCGGTGGGCCCGCAATCACGCCATCTGCGGCAGCCTAGACCCCTGGATCGGAGACCCGCGCCATGAGCGAGCGCCCGGACGACACGCTTGAGATGGAGCCTGCGGCCAAGCCGGAGGAAACCCCCGAGCCCGAGCATGACGAGGTCGATGCGGCGGTCATTTCGGCGCTCGACGCGGGCGATACCGCGGGCCTCAAGGAACTGGTCGACGGCCTGCATTACGCGGATGTCGCCGACATCGTCGAACGCCTGAGCGCCGGCCGCCGCGAACAGCTGATCACCGAAATCGGACCCGACATGGCGCCCGACGTGCTGGCCGAACTGGACGAGTCGGTGCGCGAGGAAATCTTCGAGGCCATGGCCCCGGAGCAGATCGCCGCCCACGTGCAGGAACTGGATTCCGACGACGCGGTCGAAATCGTCCACCAGATGGAGGCCCCGGAGCAGCAGAAGGTGCTGGACGCCATGTCGGCGCCGGACCGGCGTCTGATCGAACAAAGCCTGTCCTACCCCGAGGAATCCGCCGGCCGCCTGATGCAGCGGGAAATCGTCACGGTGCCGACCCATTGGACCGTGGGCCAGACCATCGATTTCATGCGTCAGGCCGCCGAAGGCGACGACGACATCCTGCCGGACTCATTCTACGACATCTTCGTGGTCGATCCGACGCACAAGCCCGTCGGCGCCATTCACCTGAGCCACCTGCTGCGCGCCAAGCGGCCGGTCAAGGTCTCGGCGATCATGCAGACGGAGCTCAAGCTGATTCCCGTGACCATGGATCAGGAAGACGTCGCCTTCCTGTTCCGCCAGCGCGACCTGGTGTCCGCCCCCGTGGTCGATGAGGCCCAGCGCCTGGTCGGCGCCATCACCATCGACGACGTCGTCGACGTCATCCACGAGGAACACGAGGAGGACATGCTGGCGCTGGCCGGTGTCGGCGAGGACGATCTGTACGACGCCGCCATCGACACCACCAAGGCGCGGTTCCGCTGGCTGCTGGTCAATCTGTTCACGGCGATCCTGGCGTCCATGGTGATCGGCCTGTTCGCGACGACGCTGGAACAGATCGTGGCGCTGGCCATTCTCATGCCCATCGTTGCCTCCATGGGCGGCAATGCCGGCACCCAGACCCTGACCGTGGCCGTGCGCGCCATGGCCATGCGCGAATTGACCGCGACAAATGCGTACCGCGTGATCGGCAAGGAAGTGCTGGTCGGGGCCATCAACGGCGTGCTGTTCGCCGTCATCACCGGCGCCGTCGCCTGGTTCTGGTTCGACGCCCCCCAGATCGGCCTGATCATCGGCATGGCCATGATCATCAACATGGTGGTCGCGGGGCTGGCCGGGGCCGCGATCCCGCTGATCCTGGATCGTTTCGGGGTCGATCCGGCCATTGCGTCTTCGGTGTTCCTGACCACGGTGACCGACGTGGTCGGCTTCTTCGCGTTTCTCGGATTGGCGGCGGCGTTCCTGCTTTAAGGGCGGGGAAGATGGTAAACTTTACGTTTACGTAAACGTTAGTTACAGTTCCGGCCATGGCATTGGACCAGACACAATCGACCTTCGGCATTGCCGAACTGGCCCGCGAATTCGGGATCACCACCCGCGCGATCCGGTTCTACGAAGACAAGGGCCTGCTGAGCCCGGCGCGGGAAGGCCAGCGCCGCGTCTACGGTCCCCGCGACCATGTGCGCCTGCGCCTGATCATGCGCGGCAAGCGGCTGGGCTTCTCGCTCGACGAGATCCGGGAAATGATCGACCTATACGACGTCGACCCCAGCGAGGTGTCACAGCTCAAACTGTTCATCGGCAAACTTCAGCTGCGACGCGAACAACTGCGCAGCCAGCAGGAGGACATCGCCGAGACCCTGGCCGAACTGGACCGCCTGGAAACCCAGTCGCAGGACCTGCTGGCCCAACGGGAGCCGCCGCGCAGCAAAGCCGCCGGCTGATCCCGCCACCCTGTATGACCATGATTGATTTTAGGCCGCCCCTGTGAGAAGGAAGGGAGCGGAGGATACATCATTGCAAAACACCAAGAATACCCCCCTGCGGGTCGCCATGGGCGGCCTGGGCGCCGTCGGCCTACCGGTGGTGGAATGGCTTGATTCCGGCGAAGAACCGGGCCTGCGACTGGTCGCCGTTTCGGCCGGCGACAAGGCGCGGGCGGCCGACCGTCTGGCCCATCTGAAGACGCCGCCCCAGGTGATGGACCTGGCCGATCTGGCCAGTGTCGCCGACGTGGTCGTCGAATGCGCGCCGCCGGAACGCTTTCTCGACGTCTGCGGCCCGGCCGTGGAACAGGGCCGCATCCTGGTGCCGCTTTCGGTCAGCCAGCTTCTCCATCACATGGACCTGGTCGACCGGGCCCGCGAAACCGGCGCCACCATCGTCGTGCCGACGGGTGCTCTGGTCGGCCTGGACACGGTGCGCGCCGCCGCCGAAGGCAATCTGCGGTCGGTCGTCATGCGCACCCACAAGCCCCCCGCAGGCTTCCAGAAGGCTCGCTGGGTACAGGAGCAGGGCATCAACCTGATGGGGTTGAACGCACCGAAAAAACTGTTCGGGGGCTCGGTCCGCGACGCCGCCGACAAATTCCCCGCCAACGTCAACGTGGCGGTCGCCTTGGGCCTTGCCGGTCTGGGCGTCGACGACACGCGCTATGAGGTCTGGGCCGATCCCACGATCACCCGCAACACCCATTGGATCACCGTTGAATCGGACATCGTGCGCATCGAAATGAACATCGCGGGCGAGCCGACGGCGGAAAACCCCGCGACCGGCAAGATCGTGCCGCTCAGCATGATCGCGACCCTGCGCGGGCTGGTCAGCCCGCTTCGGGTCGGGACCTGAACGCGGTCGGGCCCGCACCGGGTTGATCCGGTACGGGCCCGGCGACGCGATCAGGCACAGTGGGATCAGGCGGCGCGGATGCCAGAAACCGGATAGTTAAAGAGTCATCGTCTCTGTGCAGCCGTACTGGCGGCTGGGACGGAAGAGCCGAAAACCTGTGGCTTGGCGTTTTGGCCGCTTGCATCGAGCGAACTGGCAAAGAAAGTTCGGACGGTGGTCCCTTGTCCCAGGGCACTCTTGATTTCCAACCTGCCTCGATGCATTTCGACCAGTGCCTTGGAGATTGCGAGTCCCAGCCCCCAGCCGTCCTGCGCAACATAAGGGTCTGTTTGTCCTCGCGCGAATGGCTGCACAATACGCTCCAGGTCTTCGTCCGCAATACCGGGGCCGGTGTCGGATACGGCCAACTCCACGCCCTCATCGATATGACATGCGGTCATCCGAACGCTCCCGCCGTTTGCGGTGTACTTCAATGCGTTGGACAGGAGGTTGAGCAAAATTTGCTGTACCGCCTGATGATCTGCGATGAACGATACTTGGGCGGATTCCTCTGCAATTTCGATTCGGATATCGCGCTCCAGGGCAATGTTCTGGATGATCGAGTGACATTCCTGGAACGCTTCAAGTGCATTGAGATTTTCGAAGGACAGGCGCGGCGTTTCCGATTCAATGGCTGACAGATCCAATATTTGATCTACCAGACCAAGAAGATGCTGCCCGCTTCTGTGGATATTGCAAGCGTACTGGACATAAGTGGCGGACAACGGCCCAAGGAACTGCTGCGACATCATGTCGGAAAACCCCAGGATCGCATTCAACGGCGTCCTGAGATCATGGCTCATGGAGGCCAGGAACTGTGACTTGGCCCGGCTGGCTGCTTCCGCCGTCTCCTTGGCCGCGATGAGTGTTCTTTCAGCCTTCTTTCGCTCGCTGATGTCCTGCAAGACAACCGTGAAAACCTTTTCGCCGTCCAACGCCAGTTGAGAAACCGACGCCGCGGCGGGAAACTCCGTGCCGTCCTCGCGAACACCGACAACCTCTCTTCGCTTGTCCATGCGGCGCGCCGTATCCCCACTTCGTTCGAATGTCCGCACATGGTTTCGGTGTTCTGCATGGAACCGCGCCGGCATGAGCATTTCCAGCGGACGGCCGATCACGTTCTCGGGCGCGTATCCAAAGATCTTTTCGGCACTTTTATTGTATAGCTGTATGGCCATATCCGCGCCGACGGTGATCACGGCCTCCGGTGCGATATCGAGAAGCTGTTGAACCCGCGCTTCGGCCCGTTTGGCGTTCTCTTCCGCGCGTTGCAGGTCGGTGATGTCGAGTATTGTCCCGTCCATCCGAACGGGGTTTCCGGCATCATCGAACGTGACTTCTCCTTGTTCGTGGACAACGCGGACGTCGCCCCCCGGCAGGACGATCTTGTGAACGATGGAATAATCCGCTTCGCCAGCCAGCGCGGCGTCCACGGCCTGGGTCACGCGAGAGCGGTCTTCCGGTGCCACAAACCCGAGAAAAGTCTCATAGGACGGTTGCATATCGCCGGGAGCAAGGCCGAATAACCGATAGACCTCGTCCGACCACCAAAGGGTGTCCGAAAATTCCCAATGCCAGTTTCCCAGCCGCGCGATGCGTTGGGATTTACGCAGAAGCGCCTCGCTTCTCCTCAACGCGTTTTCGGTTTTACGCCGTTCGGTTATGTCGTTGAAAACGACGACGACGCTGCCGTCCGACGTTGGGACCCTGTACTGCTCGATCACGCGTCCACCGACCGTGTCCTCGGAAAAATTGGGGATGGGAGACCGGCACACCTCAAGCCGCGCTGCGAGACCTTCCTTACCATCGTCCAATCCGAAATCGCCTCTTTCGGCCCGGTATCGCAGAACATCCAGGAAGGACAGACCTTCGCGCGCCAAAGCCGGCGGGACGTCGAAGGTCTGTGCGAAATTCGAACTCATGATCTCAATCGTGAAGTCATGATCGAACATGTAGATCCCGCCATGCATGGTCTCGATCGCCGTCCGCAGGCGGGACTCGCTTTTCTTCAGAAGGCGGGCCTGATTGGTCACCTGCCAGTCGAGTTGTTCCTGTTTGGCGAGAAGGATATTCTCGTTCGACTTGCTCCGGGTGATGTCCGTGTGGGAGATCATTATGCGCGGTGTTTCCCTAATGATCACCGGCAACGCCCTCATCAGAAACCAACGCTGCACGCCGTCACCGTCACAGGGGTATTCGATCTCGAAAACTTCCGATCTCCCCGCAATCAGGTCCTGGAGACCTCTCGACACCCTGTCGGCATAGGGCGCGCCGAAATTGACCGCCTGGTCCAACACACTCAGGTAGTTTTGTTGCCCTCCACAAACGGACCCATCGCCGCGTCGGCTGTTGTATGAATCCTTCCAGGCCTTGTTGACCCAAACGACGGTGCCGTCGTTGCCGATCAAGGCGATCTGGTCGGGGTGGTTGTCGAGAAGAAGCTCCATGGCCGTGATCTGCCTCAGGCGGCGCGAATGCGATCTGCCAGGTCGATGACCTGCTGCTTCAGTTCGCCGGAATCCCGGTCCATGGTCTCCGATGCCTGCAAGAGTTCACGCGCGTTGGCGCCGGTGCTGTCGGCGGCTTGGGCGACGCCCACGATATTGCTGGAGACTTCCTGGGTGCCGGTGGCGGCCTGTTCCACGTTGCGGGCGATTTCCTGGGTCGCGGCGCTCTGTTCCTCGACGGCCGCGGCGATCCCGTTGGTGGCGTTGTTGATCTCCTCGATCACCTTGCCGATGGCCTGGATGGCGTGGACCGCGTCGTCCGTCGCCGCCTGGATTTCGGAGACCTGAGAGGAAATTTCCCCGGTCGCGCGTGCCGTCTGGTTCGCGAGGTTTTTGACTTCCGATGCAACGACGGCAAAGCCCTTGCCCGCCTCGCCGGCGCGAGCCGCTTCGATGGTGGCGTTGAGGGCCAACAGGTTGGTCTGCTCGGCGATATCGCTGATCAGCGCGACGACTTCGCCGATCTGGCCGGCCGCCCGGGCAAGTCCCTGGACCTTGGTATTGCTCGCATCGACCTCACGCACGGCGCGTCCGGCGATTTCCGTCGACTGCACGACCTGCCGGCTGATTTCCGACACGGACGAGGCCAGTTCCTCGGTCGCCGCGGCGACGGTCTGGACATTGGCGGACGCCTGTTCGGACGCCCCGGCGACGGTGCCGGACTGCGCGGAGGCCTGTTCCGCATTGGCGCTGAGGGTTTGCGCCGAGGTCTTGACCTGGGACGCCGCCGCCGCCATGCGCTGGGCGATGGCGCCGATGCTGCCCTCGATCTGGCCGGCGACATCGGCCAGCATCCGGGCGCGGTCTTCGGCGGCCTTGCGGTCGGCCTCTTCCTGCGCGGCCTTCAGGCGTTTCACCTCGATCGCGTTGTCGCGGAAAACCTCGACCGCGCGGGCCATGCTGCCGACCTCGTCCCGGTTCTTGGTGTAGTCGATCGCCACGTCCGTATCGTCATCGGCCAGGCGGCCCATGACCTCGGTGATCCGCGTGACCGGCACGGAAATGGAGCGGCCGATGAGGAAGGCGGCAAGAATGCCGAAGATGAAGGCGACGGCTGTGCTGCCGATCAACAACTGGATACCCACCTGCTCGTTATGCTCGGCCTTCAGGGCCGCGGCGGCGGTGAATTGGCCCAACTGGTTCAGGACATCGACCAATTCCTTGTCCAGCTTTTGCTGTTCCTGTTCGGTTGTCGCGGCAAGCGCCTTCGCGGCATCGACGTTACCCGACGCGAGAAGCTTGAGGGTTTCTTCGCCGTGCTTCTCGTAGGCAAGGTGCTCCTCGGCGATCCGGGTCAGCGCCGCGTTCAGCTTCTCAAGCTCCTGCCGCGCTTCGGGTGTGGCCGCATGCGCGATGGCTGCGGCCGCCATTCCGGTGGCCTGTTTCAATTCGGCGTCGACCTTGTGGCCCAGGTCGGCGAATTTCTTCGACGTGACGGAGATATCCGCGGGATTGAGGTGCCCGGCGGACTTGGACAACAGGATCGCCTGTTCCAATTGATGCACGGTGATCTTGGTGACGAGTTCGGTCAGCGGGATGTCGCGTTCGGCGATCTCCTCGATCTCGACGCCGATCTTGTGCATCTTCCAGATTCCGGTGCCGGCCACGGCCGTCAAAATCAGCAGAAGCACCAGGGCCAGGGCGTTGATGCGGCTGGAAACACGAAAATTGGAAAGGCTCATTGGTTCGATTTCCTTAGACTTGGACCTTCGGCCTTTGCCGAAGGCGGGTGAAACTGGGTGACCGTGTGTCGGGGTCGGCGGAACCCGTCGTATTGCGACGGCGGGGTCCCGATGTGTCCAGAAGGCGGGGGCGATTCTCAATTTGACACCAAATCTGGCCGTGTCTCCGATCCTTAGCGGGCTCCTGCCGATCCATTTCGGCGGAAAACCCCCGGTTTTGCTGGCTTTGGTGCCAGCGTCCGAAACGGGTTGGTTCGGTTTTGAAATGAAAGGCGCAATTCTTGTGCCAATTATTTGTCGACACCCGTGGACCGTCGTGGCCCACCGGTGTTCAGGCCCCCCGGGAGGGGCGCCTAGACCGCGCGAATTCGACCCGACAGTTCTGAAACCTGGCGTTTCAGGTCGCTGGAATCCCGCTCCATGGTTTCCGGTGCTTGCAACAGGCCGTGGGGCCAGTGGCCTGTGCCGTTGGCGGCTTGGGCGCCGAATGGTCTGGCGGGCGCGCGTTCGATGATGATAATGGGGGGAGGCGCGGCCCCTTGGCGGCGATACGCTGCCGCAACCCAATGGACATCATGACCACCGACTTTCAGCCTCTCGACGACGCCTTTGCCCAACGCGTGCGCGACAGTTTCGACAAGCAGGGCATCATGGGCCATATCGGCGCCCGTTTGGGCGAGGTGCGGCCCGGCTATTGCGAGATCGAGCTGCCCTATTCGGACGCCGTATCGCAGCAGCACGGGTTTTTCCACGGCGGCGTCGTCGGCACCATCGCCGACAGCGCCGGCGGGTTTGCCGCCTACAGCCTGATGGGGGCGGGCGACGGCGTGCTGACCGTGGAATACAAGCTGAATCTGATGGCGCCGGCCGACGGGGACGAATTGATCGCCCGCGGCTATGTGGTGCGGCCGGGCAAGACCCTGACCGTCAGCCGCGCCGAAGTCGTGGTGGTCAAGAACGGCCAGGCGCTGCCCTGTGCCGCCCTGCAGCAGACCTTGATGCGCGTCCAGGGCCGCGCCGATGTGATCGGGTAGGGGGGGGGCGGCCGATGAGTGAAAAGAAACGCGAGGGTGCGGCCCAATTCATGGCCCGCTGGTGCATCGACGGCTGGAAGGGCAAGATTCCCCTGAAACCCATGTTCTGGGGCGGTGGTGCCGTGTGGTTTATCGGCTTTGCGCTCGAACGCGGGGTGGTCAACATGTTTCGGGTGCCGCAGTCGCCCTATTTCGCGGGCGAACTTTATGTGCTCGACGGCCTGCTTCGGCTGTGTGAGTGGATCTTGATGACGGCCTTCGTGTGGTGGTGCATTGGCGTGTGGCGGTCCGCCGACCACGAAACGCCGGGCATCTGGCCGACCACGGCGCGCGGTATGGTGGCTCTGTTGGTGATCGCCAACATGGCCTCCGCATTCATGGCGTTGTCGCGATGATCAACGATCAGACCCCCGTTTACATCAACCTGCATGGCGGCGGTCTGCCCGGCGGTGAGCCGCCGGAACCGATCTTCAGCCGCTGCTGGCACGGTCGCGAGAGGCTGTGGATCGTGTTCTGGGCTTACGGCGTGTTCGGCACGGGCGTCGTTCTCGCCTGTGTCCTTGCCATGATCTTCATCGGTCTGCAACTCGGCCTGATGTTCGCGCCTCAGGATACTCATGGCGGTTACGTCGGCGGGATCACCGGCATGGTCCTTGGCGCGGCGGTGGCGGTGCCTTACCTGATCTGGATGACGGTCAGCCTGTGGCGCTGCGCGCCCAATGTTGAAAACCCTGTCTGGACCCGTCTGATGCGCGGCTGGCTGATCGCGGAATGGATCGGTTTGGCCATGGCGGGGTATAATTTCGCGCATCTTCTCAAGCTGTAAGAGAGGGGAGTGAATCTCATGCATGAGGACCCGATCGTCATTGCCGGTGCCGCCCGCACGCCCATGGGCGGGTTCCAGGGCGACCTGTCGGGCGCCCGCGCGCCGGACCTGGGCGCGGCGGCGATCAAGGCGGCCCTTGAACGCGCCGGCGTGGCGCCCGAGGCCGTCGACGAGGTCTACATGGGCATCGTGCTGCCGGCCGGCCTGGGCCAGGCCCCGGCACGCCAAGCGGCGCTTGGTGCCGGCTTGCCGGTCGCCGTGCCGGCCACCACGCTGAACAAGATGTGCGGTTCGGGCATGAAGGCCGCCATGCTGGCCCATGACGGCATTCTCGCGGGTGCCGGGGCGATCATGGTCGCCGGCGGCATGGAAAGCATGACCAACGCCCCCTACCTGCTGGACAAGGCACGGGGTGGCTACCGCATGGGGCATGGCGCCGTGCTCGACCACATGTTCCTGGACGGGCTGGAAGATGCCTACGACAAGGGCCGCCTGATGGGCACCTTCGCCGAGGACACGGCGACCCATTACCAGTTCACCCGGGAGACCCAGGACGATTTCGCCCTGACCTCGCTGGCCCGGGCGAAGACGGCGATCGAGGACGGCACCTTCGATCCCGAAGTCACGCCCGTCACGGTCAAGACCCGCAAGGGCGAGGTCACGGTCGAACGGGACGAACAGCCCCTGAAGGCCGCCCCGGAAAAAATCCGTACCTTGAAACCGGCCTTCGCCAAGGACGGCACGGTGACTCCGGCCAATTCGTCGTCGATTTCCGACGGGGCGGCGGCATTGGTGCTGATGCGCCGGTCCGTGGCCGAAAAACGCGGCTTGGCGCCGCTCGCCGTCATTCGCGGCCATGCGACCCATGCCCATGAACCCTGCTGGTTCACCACGGCCCCGGTCGGCGCCATGCAAAAGCTTGCCGACAAGGTCGGCTGGGACCTCAAGGACATCGACCTGTTCGAAATCAACGAGGCCTTCGCCGTCGTCACCATGGCGGCGATGCGCGATCTCGACCTGCCGCACGACAAGGTCAACGTGCACGGCGGCGCCTGCGCGCTCGGCCATCCCATCGGCGCGTCCGGGGCCAGGATCATGGTGACCCTGCTGGCCGCGCTGGAGAAATACGGCCTGACCAAGGGGGTTGCGTCCTTGTGTATCGGCGGCGGCGAGGCGACGGCCGTGGCGGTCGAGCGCATCACCTGAACACGTAGCGACCAGGGGAGGAAATCATGCCGACAGTCTTCATTACCGGCGCCAACCGGGGGATCGGCCTGGAAATGGCGCGCCAGTACGGGGCCGACGGCTGGACCGTCATCGCGACCTGCCGCAATCCCATTGCACCCGGCGAACTGGCGACGATCCAGGGCGACATCCGGGTTCATGGCCTGGACGTCGCCGACCACCGCCAAGTCGAGCGTCTGGCCGGCGAGATGGCGGACACCAAGATCGACCTGCTGATCAACAATGCCGGGGTTTACGGCGACCGCAACTACAGCTATCAGGACGTCGATTTCGCCGACTGGGAACAATCGTTCCGCATCAACACCATGGCGCCGCTGAAGGTTGCCGGCGCGTTCCTGCCGCTGGTCGCCGCAAACGGCGGCGGCATGATCGCCACGGTGTCGTCGGTGCTGTCGTCGATCGCGGAATCATCGCCCAATTCGGCGTCCTATGCCTACCGCACGTCGAAGGCGGCGGTGAACATGGCCATGCATGTGTTCGCCGAGGAAGTGCGTGACCAGAACGTCGCCGTGATCCTGCTGCATCCCGGCTGGGTGCAGACCGACATGGGCGGGGTGGGCGCGGCGATCGACGCCCGGACCAGCGTCACGGGCGTCCGCAAGGTTTTGGCGGGCGCCGGCATGGCGGAAAGCGGGCGGCTGTTCGCCTATGATGGACGCGAGATACCCTGGTAAGGCGGAGACCCACGGCATGAACACGGCAGAGCACAAAGGCGACATCGAGTTCTATTTCGATTTCTCGTCGCCCTACGGATACCTGGCGGCGCAGAAGATCGACCAGATCGGCGATCGCTACGGCCGCCGCGTCAACTGGCACCCGATCATGCTGGGTGCCATTTTCAAACACACGGGCAACATGCCCAACGCGGACATCGGGCTGAAGGGCGACTACATGCGCATGGACGTGCCGCGCCTGGCCAAGATGATGGACGCGCCCTTTACCTGGCCGGAGCCGTTTCCCGTCGCCACCCTGGCGGCGGCGCGGGCCTATTACTGGCTTTTGAACCACGATACGGCCAAGGCGGTGCCCTTCGCCAAGGCCGTCTATCACCATTATTTCGGCAAGGGGGCGGACATTTCCGATGTCCAGGAGGTGGTCCTGATCGCCGAGGAAATGGGTATCGACGGGGCCGCGCTCGCCGAGGCCGTGACACGGGACGACGTCAAACAGCGGGTCAAGGACAAGACCGCCGAGGCGCTGGACCTGGGCGTGTTCGGCTCTCCCTATTTCCTGATCGATGGCGAGCCGTTCTTCGGCTCCGACCGGATCTGGCAGATCGAACGGTTTCTGGGGAAGGGACAAAAGTCATGAAGCTGAAAAAGGGCGTGAAGCAACTGGTCGCCGAGGCCAATGCGGAAATCGAGACCGTGCCGGTGGCCGGGGCGGCGGCGCTGCTCGACGATCCGAAGGTGCAATTCGTCGACATCCGCGACGTCCGCGAGTTGGAACGCGAGGGCATGGTACCGGGCGCCTTTCATGCGCCCCGCGGCATGCTGGAATTCTGGGTCGACCCGGACAGCCCCTACCACAAGGACGTGTTCGCCACGGGCAAGAAATTCGTTCTGTATTGCCAGTCCGCCTGGCGCTCGGCCCTGGCGACCAAGGCGCTCAAGGACATGGGGCTTGCGCCGGTGGCGCATATCGAAGGCGGGTTCCGCGCGTGGAAGGAAGCAGGCCATCCGGTCGGGGAGAAACCGTCCCGAAAGGAGTAGCCGTTTGGCTAGGTTGCCTCTCACCATTCGGAAAAGTTAATTTGCCCATAGGTGGACGTTCGGGATCGGCGGTATATTGGTCCCGGCCCTGGAGACACAGATGACCACGAGTGCGCCCTTCATCACCGAGATCGCGGGCGGTATCGCGACGGTTACGCTCACGAGACCGGAAATTCACAACGCCTTCGACGACGAACTGGTCGCGCGCCTGACCCGTGAATTTCAGGGGTTAAGCCGCGATACCGTGGTCCGTGTCGTGATTTTGGCCTCGACAGGCAAAAGTTTTTGCGCCGGCGCCGACGTCAACTGGATGAAGCGCATGGCCGAATTCGGCCAGGAAGAGAACCTGGAGGATGCCAAGGCGCTCGCCGGATTGATGTTCACCCTGGCCAGCCTGCGCAAGCCGACCATCGCCGCGGTTCAGGGCTCGGCCTTCGGCGGCGGCGTCGGCCTGGTCGCCGCTTGCGACATCGCCGTCGCCGCCGAGCAGGCGGAATTCGCCCTGACCGAGGTCAAACTGGGCATTCTGCCCGCCGCCGTCGGCCCCTATATCGTTTCCGCCATGGGGCCGCGTCAGGCGACGCGCTACATGCTGACCGGCGAACGCTTCAATGCCGCCCGCGCCGTCGAACTCGGCTTGGTTACCGAGGTCACGGACAAGGACAACGTCTTGCCCCGCGCCAAGGAGTTCGCTGGAATGCTCATGGGCAACGGCCCGCGCGCCATGGCCGAGGTCAAGAATCTGGTGCGCTATGTGGTCGGCCACGAACGCAACGAGGCCCTGATGGCGCAGACCGCCGGGCATATCGCCCGCGTCCGCGCCTCCGGCGAAGGCCGGGAAGGACTGGCCGCGTTTCTGGAGAAAAGAAAACCCAGTTGGATCAGGAAATAGCCAAAAGCAACTGACAGTACGGGGGGCGGTCTGCCGTGGCTGAATACGATCTTTCGCAAATCAAGGTTCTGGTCGCAGAGGACTATGCGCCGATGCGCAAGCTGCTCGGCCAAATCCTGTTCGAGCTCAACGTCGGCGATTTCCAGATGGTCGCCAGCGGCAAGGAAGCCATCGATTACCTCGCGGACTATCCAGCCGATCTGTTGCTGGTCGACAACATCATGGACCCCATCGGCGGCACGGACCTGACGCGCATGGTGCGTGCCGGAAAGACGCCGGCGGACCGGCACATCCCGATTATCATGGTCTCGGGGGAAACCTCGAAAGACCTGATCATCGGCGCCCGCGACGCCGGGGTGAACGAATTCCTGGCCAAGCCCATATCGACCCGCATGGTCTATCAGCGCTTCATGAACATCATCGAAAACCCGCGCGCATTCATCGAAACCGATGATTTCTACGGGCCGGACCGGCGGCGGCGGCAGATGCGCTTTCCCGGTCTGGAGCGGCGGCGCATGGCTTACGCCTATCAGGCGGCGGCCTCCGGCTCGGGGGGCGGAGACTGATCGTGGCCCGGTCCTGTGGGTAACCCGGGGGGCGGGGGCCTGTTCCGCAGGGTGTTTCCTGGTAAGCTGGGACCGTCCTTCATCACGGCCTGCCACATACCGCATTATGACTCTGCACCTCATCAAGCTTTCCGTCGGCGTCGAGAGCATCGAGCATCTGGCGCAGATCCAGCGTGACCGCCTGCGGGCCCGCCGCGAAGCGGGGCAGGAGCCGCGCCTGTATCACGTCACCCGCATGTGGCCCCGGCGCGAGGCGGAGGTTCTCGACGGCGGGTCGATCTATTGGGTGATCAAACGGGCCGTGCGCTGCCGGCAGCGCCTTTTGGCCTTCGACGAGACCGTTAACGGGCAGGGGAAGCCCGCCTGCGGCCTGGTGCTCGATCCCGAGATCGTGCCGGTGCGTCCCCGCGCGTCGCGCGCGTTCCAAGGCTGGCGCTATCTGACCGCGGCGGATGCGCCGCCGGACCTGGACGGGAACGCCGGCCAGTTGACCGACCTGCCTCCGGAACTGGCGGACGAACTGCGCGGTCTGGGGCTTATCTAGGCCCTACCAGGGGGCTGACGGTGTTGTGATGCATCCAGAAACGCTGGAATTCCGGGGGTTTACGGGGATGTAAACGAAGGCGTTGGCGACCTCGGCAACGGCGACCTTGCCCTGGGCCGTCCGGGCCATGTAGGCTCTTTCACAAATCAGCGGGAAATTTTGCGTGAGAACGTGAAATTTTACCGGACGGATGAACCTGGGAAGAAAATGGCGAAACCGCAGATCATCAATCCACCCAATAAATTGAAGTCCAAGGTATCGATGGGCGGCCCTGGGGCTGTCGATCCGGAACGCCTTGCCCGCGCCGAGGCGGTCATCGAAAAGATGACCGCGAACTATCTCGATTGGGTCGAGGCCGATCTGAAGAAGCTTGAGACGGAATTGGCGGCGCTGAAGCCGGGGGCGGCTGAAGGCGACGAACGGGTCGATCGGATTTACCGCACGTCCCACGACATCAAGGGCCAGGGCGGCAGTTTTGGTTATCAGTTGATGACCGAGGTCGGGGCCTTGATGTGCCGCTATATCGAGAACCTGCAGGGCCCGCTGACTCAGGAAGACATCGACCTGATGAAGCTTTGCTACAAGTCCATGCGCGCGGTGATTACCGGGCGTCTGTCCGGCGACGGCGGCGAGGCCGGTCGTATGGTGATCGACGGGCTCGGCAAGGTCGCGGCCAAGGTCAAGGCCGCCGGCGGGGACGACTGACCGGCGTTGCCCCGGGCGTCAACCGCCCTCGGCCTCGAGCTTATCCGACATGTCCGTCAGCCATTTGATGCGCTGTTCCAGCGCGTCGATGTCGTGGTCGAGCCACACATTCAACAGGCCCGGATCGGCGGCGTGATGGTCGCGCAGACTTTGCAGGCGCGCCGCCTCGCCCTCGGCGGCTTCGAGCAACAGGTCGATCTGGTCGAGCCGGTCGTCCTTGGGCAGCAGGTGTAGAAAGCGGAACTTCAGCGCCATGATCAGCTTGTTCATGTCGTTGGACTGAGCGCGGATGCGCGCGGTCAGAAGCGTCGCCAGTTCTTCGCGCCCGGCGTCGGAAATGGTCAGGACGGCATTGTCCTCCAGCCCCTTGCCCTCGGTCGCGGTGACCAGGCCCTCATACTTCAGAAGCTCGATGGAGGTACCCATGACGTCGAGGGACGGGCCCAGGACATGGCTGGTGAAGTGCCGGATTTCCCCCGCCAAGTCGCTGTAACGACGCGGCCCGGACGCCAGCGTGCCCAACGCGCAAAGGCGCACGGCTTCGCGGGGGGTCAGGGTGTTGTCGGCGTACACGGTGTCGGCACCTTCATTAGTTGCGAATGAATCGCAAGTCTATGGGTAAGTCGGGAGCCTGTCCAGCGGTGGTCGCGGGCGCCGCGGCCACGGCGTCACCCCGCCTGTTGCGCCGCCCAGGCTTCCGTCTTCTTCAGGGCGCTGTCGAACCGGGTGAGAATCTCGCCCACGTCCGCCGCCGTGGCGATGAGCGGCGGACAGAACGCGATCGAATCGCCGACGGCGCGCAGCACCAGTCCTTCATCATAGCAGTATTCCTGGCATTTGGCGCCGATCCCCGTTTCCTTGGGCCAGGGCGCCTTGGTCGCCTTGTCCTTGACCAATTCAACGGCGCCGATCAGGCCGAGGCCCCGGACCTCGCCGACCAGCGGCCGGTCCTGGAACGCGCGGAGGCCCTGCTGCAAGGCGGGTGAGACCGCGCGGACATGGCCAACCATGTCGCGCTCTGCGTAGATCGCGAGGGTTTCCAGCGCCACCGCCGCCGCCACGGGATGCCCCGCATAGGTCGAACCATGGCCGAACACGCCGAAGGATTCGCTCTGCTTGACCAGGTCCCGGTAGATTTCTTCCGAGATCATCAGGGCCGACATGGGGATGTAGCCCGAGGTCAGGGCCTTGGCCATGGTCATCATGTCGGGTTTCATGCCCAGGGTAGTCGTGCCCCACATGTTGCCCGTGCGCCCGAACCCGCAGATCACCTCGTCGGCGATCAGCATCACGTCGTGGCGTTTCAGGACCGCCTGGATTTTCTCGAAATAGCCCTTGGGCGGCACGATCACGCCGCCGGCGCCCATCACCGGCTCGGCATAGAAGGCGGCGACCGTTTCCGGACCTTCGTCCAGGATGAGTTTCTCCAGATTCTCGGCGCAGCGCGTGGCGAAGGCCTCTTCGTCCTCGCCGTCCTCGGCGAAGCGGTAGTGATGCGGGCAATCCGTGTGCAGCACGCGGGCGATCGGCAGGTCGAAATCGCCGTGCAGGTGGGGCAGGCCGGTCAGGCTGGCGCCCGCAACGGTGACGCCATGATAGCCCTTCTGGCGGGCGATCAGCTTCTTTTTCTCGGGTTTTCCTCGGGCGTTGTTCACGTACCACACGAGCTTGATCGACAGGTCGATGGCCTCCGATCCCGAATTGGCGAACAGCACTTTGGACATGGGCACGGGGGCCAGTTCGAGAATCTTTTCCGCCAGATCGATGGTCACGTCCGGGGTCTTGTGGGCGAAGCCGTGATAGTTGGGCAGGCGCGACAGTTCACGCGTCGCCGCGTCGACCAGGCGTTGCTCGCTGAAGCCCAGCGATACGGCCCACAGACCCGCCAGGCCCTCGATGTATTCCTTGCCCGCGTCGTCGTAGATATGGATGCCGTTGCCGCGGCTGACGATCTGCGGCCCCACTTTCTCGTGCTTCGCCAGGTTGGTGTAGCCGTGCACGTGGTAGGCAATGTCGCGGCTGGCGGGGGAGTTTCCGGGAGCGGGGCGGGCGGCGGTCATGGGGGCTTCCTGATTGATATTGCTGTGAAGGCCGTTCGGCGGGCGCAGTTTGGTCCAGGGACGCGGCGGAGAGCAATGGCGAAGACGAAAATCTTTCCCGCCGCTTGATGCAGGTCATGTTCCGCGGCGGCCGTCGGGGCTTTGATGGCGGCATGCCTATTCATCACGGGAGGATCACATGTCCCTAAAAGATATCCTTGTCCATATCGAACTGAACGCGGAATCGGAGCGTCGCCTGAAATCGACCATGTCCCTGGCCCAGGCCCATGGCGCCCATCTGGTCGGCATCTACGCCGTGCCGCGCCCCTACATTCCCGCCTATGCCGAAGTGCAAATCACCGCCGAAGTGCTGGAAGCCCAGCGCGCCTCGGCCGAAGAGGCCGCGTCCCGCGCCGAGGCGGCGTTCAAGGCGGCGACCGACAATTCCGGCCTGTCCGTGGAATGGCGGCAGCAGGAAGGCGACGAAGGCCGGGTGCTTGGCTTTCATTGCCGCTATGCGGATCTCACCATCGTCAGTCAGCCCGACCCGGAACAAAGCCTGTTCCCCGGTGATCGCGACCTGCCGGACCGGCTGATCCTGACCGCCGGACGGCCGGTCATGGTGCTGCCCCACGGCTATTCGGGCGACCTTTCCGGCAAGCGCATTCTGGTCGCCTGGGACGAAGGTCCGCTGGCGTCGCGCGCGGTGCACGACGCCCTGCCGCTGCTGCGGGCGGCGGAAAAGGTCGTCGTCATGGTCGCTAATCCGACCAAGGTACCGGGCGAGAAACGCGACCCCGGCGCGGATATCGCGGCCCATCTGGCGCGCCACGGCGTGACGGTCGAGGCCAGTCATGTAACCTCGGACGAACTCGACGTCGGCAACCTTTTACTGTCCCGCGCCGCCGACATGTCGGCGGACATGATGGTGATGGGGGCCTACGGCCATGCCCGCTGGTCGGAACTGATCCTTGGTGGGGTCACCAACGTGGTGCTGTCGCATCAGACCGTGCCCGTGGTGATGTCCCACTAACGGGGCGAGGCCGGGTAGGGGGGCTGCCCGGCCTCATCCTCCGATGATGAATGCTTCCATGGCGTCGGCCACGTCCTCGGCATAAAGGTCGAGGAAGAAATGATCGGCGCCGTCGATCACCTTGAACGCGACCTTGGCGCCGTCAGCCTTGCCGGTCATCTTCTGTGGCAGGTCGGCGACGACGGTGTCGTTCGATCCGGCCATGACCAGGACAGGCACCTTGATCTCGCCCAGGATCGACGGGGTGTCGAAGCGCGGATCGGGCCGGTAGTAGCTGACGAAGCTGGCGGCCGAGACCTTGGCGGTCGGGCAGTAGAGCAGGCCCGGCTTGTCGAGAAGCTGATCCCCCTTGCCGGCCTTGACCAGGGCCTCGGCGGCCGTCAGGTCCGGCGCCAGAGGACGGCCGTGGGATTTCTCGAACCCTTGGGCGGTCTTTTCCGCATTCCAGGTCGCGGGCGCCAGGAGCACCAGCTTGGCGATCATCGGGTTGCCGCGCTCGGCGGCGAAACGGGCGGCCTGATTGCCGCCCCTGGAATGGCCGAACAGCACCACCGGCCCGGCGCCCTGGCCCTTCAGCCAATCCATCCAGGCGGCAATCTCGTCGAGCGCGTCCAGGTGCTTGTGGCGATGCGGGGTCTTGCAGTCGTACATGCCGTGGCGGTCGTCGATGGCGAGGGACAGGTTGATGGCCAGCGTGTTGAGTCCTCGGTCGTTGAGCACGCCGCGCAGGGTCTTCAGCGTCTCCATGTCGTTATGGGCCAGGGTGCCGTGGACGATCAGTACCACGCCGTCCTTCAGGGCCTTGCCCGACGCCAAGTCCAATTGCGCGTTGAGGGTCTGGGTGCCCGGCTTGAGGCGGACTTCCTCAGCGGTTGCCGGAAGGGAAAGACAGGCGGCGATCAGGCACAATGCGATGGTGGAAACGAAACGGCGAATGGACATCAAGGGGTTCCTTCGAAGGTGGCGTTCTCCAGACACTACGGGCAAGGGAATACATATTCAATTTCAATAGATCATTTCGAGGCCGGGAGCCGCCCTGGCCGCCGATGCGGGCCTGACCTATGCTCGCGGCATGATGGGAGCGGATGGGACCATGGATGACGCGGAATTTGACCGGGCCTTGGCGGCGGTCGCGGCCGACCGGAAATCCGGCGCGGGCGCTCTGGCGCGGCAATGCCTGGCGATCCTGGTGGCCTGTGCCGAGACGGCACCCGCCGCCACGGCGGCGGACCTGACCGGGTTGTTGCGGGACCGTGCGGCGGCGCTGGCCGCGGCGCGCCCTTCCATGGCGCCGGTCGCCAACCTGATGATGCTGTGGCGCGGGGCGCTGTCAGAGATCAATGCGCAAGCGGGAGGCGACCTTGCCGTCCTGCGCGCCGCCGCCGCCGGCCGGGCGCGCGAGATCACCGCCGACAGCGAGGCCGCCACAGGCCGAGCCGCGGACATCGCATCGGACTATCTGCGTGACCGTTTGAACGGCGCCGTCGACCCGGTGATCCTGACCCTGAGCTGGAGCGCCATCGTCGCGCACGCCTTGGCGGGCTTGGCGGACACCGGTGCGGCTGTCTGGGTCGCCGAATCCCGGCCCCTCAACGAAGGCGCCCGGTTGGCTGAATTCCTGGCCGGGCAGGGCTGTGCCGTGACGGTCATCACCGACGCCCAGGTCGCACAGGCGGCGCGGGCGGCGACGGTCGGGATTTGCGGCGCGGACGCTCTGTTCCTCGACGGCACGCTGGTCAACAAGACGGGCACCTTGCCCCTTGCGTTGGCCCTCAAAGACGCCGGTCGCCCCCTGGCCGCGGCCTGCGAGAGCTTCAAGGGGGCCCCGGGGGCGGTGGAAAGCTGGCCCTTCGAGATCATGGACGGTGGCGAACTGGGGTATGGCGCGTCATCGCCCTTCGCGGTCCGCAACGTCTATTTCGAGGCCGTGCCCGCCCGCCTGATCAGTGTCTGGATCACGGAGAACGGCGTCGCACGCAACAGTGCGGAACTGGCCCACCTGAATCCGGCGTTTCCTGCGCCGAGCGAATAGGGCCGCGACAAACACATTCAAATTTTATAAAATGACTCTCCTGCTTTTGGCGCGGTCTTGATCAAGATCAGCGCGGCGGAGGGGAGATGACGGTATTTGTTCCCCGTCGCGCCGACGACAGAGCGAACGGATTTCACACCCATGACGGATTGGCTGGCCAGCGATCTGATCACCGACGCGCAGAAACTTGCCCTCGGCGGATTCGCGGTTGGCCTGCTGTTCGGGTTCTGCGCGCAAAAAAGCCGGTTCTGTCTGCGTTCCGCCTGCATCGAGTTCTGGCGCGGCGCGTTGGGCGAGAAATTCGCGGTCTGGCTGCTGGTGTTCGGGGCGGCGCTCGCGGGCGTTCAGGCGCTGATGCTGACCGGCAATCTGCCGGTTCAGGGTATCCGCCAGTTGGAGACGCCGGGCACCCTGTCCGGCGCGGTCATCGGCGGGCTGATGTTCGGCATCGGCATGATCCTCGCGCGGGGCTGCGCCAGCCGCGTGCTGGTGCTGGCCGGCACCGGCAACGTGCGGGCCCTGGTAACGGGGTTGGTCGTGACCGTCGCCGCCCAGTCGAGCCTGTCGGGCATCCTGTCGCCGCTCAGGGTCAAGCTATCGGCGTTATGGGTCGTGTCCGCGTTCGACCGCAATCTGATGGCGCACCTGCCGGACGGCACGGGCTTGGCGGTCGGTCTCGCCTTCGTCGCGGCGGCCCTGTGGTTTTCCCAGCGCAAAAACGTCTCGCTCCTGACCGGGGTTACGGGGGCCGGGGTTGGCTTGGCGGTGGTCCTGGGCTGGGCCTTCACCTCGGCCCTGGCGCGGGCATCCTTCGACATCGTTCCCGTCGGCAGTGTCACCTTCACCGGTCCGTCCGCCGATACCTTGATGGTGCTCATCACCAAGCCGGCGGTGGAACTGAACTTCGGCGTCGGATTGGTGCCCGGCGTGTTCCTGGGCGCCATGCTGTCGGCATTCCTGTTCCGCGAGTTCGCGGTCCAGACCTTCAGCGGCGAGACGGGCACCGTGCGCTATCTGGTCGGCGCCGTGCTGATGGGTTTCGGTGGCATGCTGGCCGGCGGCTGTGCGGTCGGCGCCGGCATCACCGGCGGGGCGGTGTTGGCGTTGACCGCCTGGGTGGCCCTGTTCTGCATGTGGATCGGCGCCGGGCTGGCGGTCATGGTGGTCGAACCCGGGTTCAGGACGTCGCTTGGCGGGGCGGGCCCGCGTTAGCGCCTGCCACGCTCCAGCGATCGGGGATCGAGGGCGTCCTGCAGCCCGTCGCCGACGAAATTGAAGGCGATCACGGTGACGAAGATGGCGAGGCCCGGATAGACGGCCAGCGCCGGGGCGTCCCAGATCAGTTCCTGGGCGTTGGTCAACAGATTGCCCCAGCTGGGCAGGGGCGGCTGGATGCCGAGGCCGAGGAAGCTGAGCACCGATTCCAGCAGAATCACGTTGCCGACGGACAGCGTCGTCGCGACGATCACCGGCGAGGCCAGATTGGGCAGGATGTGCACGGCCATGATGCGGAAGCTTGAGGCCCCCTGGGCCCGCGCCGCCAGTACGAAGGGCCGCTCGCGCAGACTGAGCGCCGTCGCGCGGACCAGCCGCGCCACGGTGGTCCAGCCGACCAGCGCCACGATGACGACGATGCGATAGAGACTCATGCTTTCCGCCTGCGCCGCCTCGGCGGAAAATCCCAGCTTTTGCAGGTCGATGGCCGCGAGCACGATCAGCAGCGGCAGCAGGGGCAGGGCGATGACCCCGTCGGTCAGGCGCATGAACAGCGCGTCCAGCCGCCCGCCGAAATAGCCCGACAGCAATCCCACGGCCGTGCCCAGGACCGCCGCGGTCAGGGCCGCGGCGATACCGACGAACAGCGACACCCGCCCGCCGTACAGCAGACGCAGCAGCACGTCGCGCCCGGCCTCGTCGGTGCCGAGGGGGTGGGCCGCACTCGGCGGGGCCAGGCGGTTGAACAGATCGACCGCGTTGACGTCGAGGCCGAGCCAGCCTTCGACCGCCGGGGCGAACAGGCTGGCCGCCGCCAGCACCGCCAGCACGCCGGCACTGACCAGGGCCAGACGGTGGCGCAGAAACCGCTGTGTGACCAGGGCGAGCGGCGTCGCGGCCATGGCTGAGCCGGTCATTGCCGCTTTCCTTCGAAGCCGATGCGGGGGTCGAGCCAGGCATAGGCGAGGTCGGCCAGGATGTTGCCGACCAGTGTCACCAGGGTGGCCAGCATCAGGCAGACCAGGGCGAGGTTGAAATCGTTGCCCATGACCGCGTCGAAGGTCAGCTTGCCCATGCCGGGATAGGCGAAGATGGTTTCCGTAATGAGGGCGCCCGAAAACAACGTGCCGAAATCCAGCGCGATGATCGTGGTCACCGGGATCAACGCGTTGCGCAGCGCATGGCCGAGCACGACCCGGCGTTCGGAAAGGCCCTTGGCGCGGGCCGTGCGGATATAGTCCTGACGCAGGGTCTCCAGCATGCTGGCCCGCATGTAGCGGGTATGGCCGCCGACGCTGGCGAGCGTCAGGCTGGCCGCCGGCAGGACCAGGTAGATCAGCTTGTCCGACCAGCCGTCCTGGCCCGGCGTGCCCAGCCCGCCCGCCGGCAGCCAGCCCAGGATCACCGCGAACAGGATGATCAGCAACAGGCCGAGCCAGAACGACGGGATCGAAATGCCCGCGAAGGCGAACAGGTTGACCGAATAATCGCGGACGGAATAGGGCCTGACGGCGGCCCAGATGCCCAGCGGCAGGCCGATGCCGAGGGCGAGGGTCAGGCTGATGCCGAGCAGCGCCAAGGTATTGCCCAGGGCCGGGCCGAGAATGTCGAACACGGGCTTGGCGAACAGGCGGGAGAACCCGAAATCGCCTTGCAGGATGGACAGAAGCCAACTGCCGTAGCGTTCCGCCACCGGACGGTCGAGACCGTAGATTTCCCGCAGCTTGGCGACGTCGGCGGAGGTCAGGTCCGGGTCGGCGGAAATCATCAGATCAACCGGATCGCCCGGCATCAGGCCGATCAGCCCGAAGATGACGAACGACATCACCGCCAAAACGACGGCCGATTGGATCAGGCGTTCACTGATGAAACGAAGCATGGGGGAAGGGTAGTCCGGCGCATGGCGGGGGGCCAGAGAAAGTGGGGCGCGCCCCTCACTCCTACCCACTCTCCCGGCGATAGGTAACAAACGCACCTACTGCCGAAGGAGGTTCTTCGGTGATTAAAATTCTGGTGATTTTAGGTGGATTTGTTGCCGTCTGGGCAAGGCTCCATGTCAAACACAGGAACTTCGGGTTTGGTTTTACGGCCCATTCTATGCCTGTACTCCGTCCATTGGGGTTGATTGAACGCATCGATGTATTCAATGCGGCCCCAGATGTAGATGCTGTGAAGGCCGCTTGTAGCCGCGACTGTAAGATTGGTGTCAAAACTTTCGAACTTGATCGTCGCCTTCCTTATCCCGCCGGGGGGAAGATCATCCCTAGACAGAGGGTGTTCATACTCGAAGTTGGCAAAGTCGTTATCTTCACCATCACCAATAAAAAACACGTTCGTTGTTCTGTAGGCGGGGGTCTGCCCAAGGTTCTTAATTACAACGACCGCCTCTGGCACCCTACCTGCCCAAGAAATGGAAATTCCATCCACATAGACGTAAGCCCTCAACTGGCGTTCGGCGTTAAGCCTAGCGTCCACAACCCCCTCTTTGGCCGTATTGAGCATGTTCTTGGTGTGGTCTGCGGCAGTCTTCGTGTAGCGCACAGTGAGGAACAGCAGGAAAAGGGCTATGATGCCTATTCCAACCTGTATCCAAGCCGAGAACTTCATGTGTTCGGTCGCGCTAGCCATGGCCAGTTGAGCAGTGAGGTCACGACGCGCAATATCATTTGCCTCGCGCTGAGCGTCGGGTTGTTCAGTCTCGGTTTTTTCTTCGGGTTTTTGGGGGGAAATCGATTTACCGCCCCTGGCATCAGTGTCAGGCTGTGTCTTGGGAGTTCGCTTGTTTTCGGCTTCGGGGCCGGGTTGTGTTATCTCGGCATTCAGCTGCTTTTGTTTTGCCTCGCTGGGTTGCCGGTCCTGACCTAGCGCGGCCCCAGACCAGATCAAGCAACCGATCAGGAATCCTCTAACCGTAAGTTTGCGCAGCCAAAAGCAACCAGACATTGCACGAAGAATACAGCGATGAAGCCTCCACGTGAAATCTTGTTGTTTAGGTTTCCCTCAGATTCATTCACGCCGTCATCCTCCAGGCATTGGAGGGATAAGCCGTCCGCACCTACTTCACGCCCCAATCCTCGACCCACAGGCTGGTCGGGTATTGATGGCCCGTGGGGGCGACGCCGGTCAGCCAGGGCGGTATGATGAAGGTCTCGGCGCGGAAGTAGAGGGGGATCGCCGGCAGCTCGGTGACGTAGATTTCCTGCAACCGATGCCACAGCTTCTTGCGCGTGGGTTTGTCCAGTTCGACCTCGATCTTCTCGATCAGCGCGTCCATTTCCGCGTTTTTGAAGCCCGGATAGTTCTGTCCGGCCCAGCCGTTGGCCTCGGTCGGGATATGGGCGGAATGCAGGCTTGTGCGCGGCACGCTTTCCGGGGCCGACGACCAGGCGTACATGGCAAGGCCTGTGAACTTGCGCTGGGTCACCGTCTGGCCGAAGTAGACGCGGGCCGGTTCGTTCTTGATGCGCACGTCGATGCCGACGGCCTTCCATTGGCTTTGCAGGACTTGCTGCACCAGTTCGCGGGCCTTGGAGCCGGCCGTGGTCATGAACTCGAAGCGCAGCGGCTCACCCGTGTCCTTGTGCTGCCGCACGCCCTGGACAAGTTTTGTAAATCCAGCCTTTACAAGAAGTTCCAGGGATTTTCTCGGGTCGTAGGTGTATTTCGGAATGTCCTCGGCCGCGACCCAGTCGAGCGGATTGACCGATGATTGGGCGACCGGCTGGCGGCCGCCGAACAGCTGTTGGGAAATCGCCTCACGGTCGATGGCGTAGACCAGGGCGTGGCGGATGTCGCGGTTCCGCAGCAGGGGATTGTCCTGGTTCAGGTCGATGTGCTCGTAAACCAGACCGGGCTTGTAGAGGATGCGAAACTTCCGCCCGTGGCGCGTCTCGAAGCGCAGGGCCTGATCCACGGTAAAGCCCAGTTCGCCCGAAATCATGTCGATGTTGCCGGACAGCAGGTTGGCCTCGAGCGCCGCCGTGTTGGGGATGACCTTGACCACGATGCGCTTGAAGGCCCCCGGTTTGCCCCACCATTTCGGATTGCGTTCCAGAATGATGTAACTGCCGCGCTGGGTTTCCGTGATCAGGTAGGGACCGAAGTACAGCGCCTCGTTGGTGGTCTGCGTGTCGAAGGCGGTCTTGTTCTTGTAGTTGATCGGATCGGCGTCGAAATTCACCGCGTCGACATGGGCCGGGATCAGGTTGAAGGAATTGATGGCGTTGTAATCGAAGGTCAGCTTGTCGAAATGCAGGGTGAAGGTCTTGTCGTCCTTGGTATCGAGCTTGTAGGCGGAGCGGTAGAATTCGATCGGCAGGATGCCGGTCTTGCCGTGGCGGCCCATGCGCCAAGTGAATTCGACGTCCTTGGTCGTGATCGGTGTGCCGTCGCCCCACACGGCATCGGGGCGAATGGAGTAGGTGACGGCGATGCCCTTCTTGCCGTTCGGCGCCGTTTCCGGCACGGCCAGGCCGTTTTCCAGGGTCGGCAGCTTGGTGCAGAGCATGCAGACCAACTGCCAGTTCTGGTCGAACACGGTGAACGGGCGGCGCGTGAAGCCCAGGATGTAGGACTTCGCCACCATGCTGTCGATGTTGGGGTGGAAGGTCGACGGATACTGGGTGATGCCGATGGTGAGCTGGTCGCGCTCCGCCGCGCGGACGGGGGCGGCGGCGCACAGCATCACAAGGACGGCGGCGAGGAGGGTTTTCAGGACAGGGCCGGCCGGTCGCATGGGGTCTCCTCGGGTCGTTACTCAGTCGTCGTAGCCGCGTCCGCCGTGGGCCAGGGACCATTTCTCCGGATCGTCGAGGAACGCGCGCACCCCGGCAATGGCGTCCTTGTCGAAGTATCCGCCATCCTCGGCGACCTGCAACACATCTTTCCAGGTCGCGAGATAGCGCAGGGTCACGCCTTCTTTTTCCAGGGTTTCCAAGGCACCCTTGAACACGCCGTAGAAGAACACAACGAAGGCGTCCGTGCATTCGGCGCCGGCATTGCGGATGGCATGGACGAAATTCAGCTTGGACGCCCCGTCGGACGCCAGATCCTCGACCAGCAGCACCTTGGAGCCCTCGACCAGATTGCCTTCGATTTGGGCGTCGCGGCCGAAGCCCTTGGGCTTCTTGCGCACGTAGAGCATGGGCTTGGACGCGGCCTCGGCAATCCAGGCGGCATAGGGGATGCCGGCGGTTTCGCCGCCGGCCACGGCGTCAATGTTGTCCAAGCCGGCATCGCGGCGCAGCATTTCGACCCCCAGTTCGATGATCCGGCGTCGCGCCTCGGTGAACGAAATGACCCAGCGGCAGTCGATATAGACCGGGCTCGCCCAGCCCGAGGTGAACATGTAGGGCTCCTGCGGCCGGAAGTTCACGGCTTTGATGTCGAGCAGAAGTTTCGCGGTTTCCTGGGCGGGGGTCATGGCGGCGGTCATGGGGGCCTCGTGCGCTCTGGAACCCGCCGTATAAGGGGCGGGCGGGCTGTGTTGGTCGGATGGTTCGGGCCAGGGATTGGTGGCCGGTGTCTGGGATTTCGTTTAACGGGTTCGCCCCAGGCCCGCAAGCGCGCGGGGGACCGGGGCGGGGGATAAATCCCGCCGGTGATATTACCTTATTGCACTTACATGGTCTTTGGTATACCATATGCCAATTGATTGAACACCGCTGCCGATGATGTCCTCCCAGGGACGCGTCCTCGCAGTATCGGATTGCTCCCCGCTTGGCACGGCGACCTGTGATCACTATTCTCCCTCCCAATCCTGGGGCTCGGTCGACCACCGGCCGGGCCCCGTTTCTTTTCGTCCGCACAAGAACGGACCGACCGGGAGGGCCCCCTTTACGTGAACCGACAGGAACGGCGCCGGCAAAAGAAGCTTGCGGAGATGGCGGACCGTCTTTCGCCCAAGGGCCGCGCGCGCCTGACCGCCGGGGTTCAGGCCTTCCACGCGGGCCGCTTCACCGAGGCCGAGGAAGCCTTTACCAAGGTCCTGGCCGAACGCCCACGCGAGGCTGAGGCTCTGCATCTTCTGGGCCTGATCGAATACCGCACGGGCCGCCTGGAGCAGGCGGCGGATCATCTGGTCGCGGCCTCCATGGTCGATGGCGAGGATCCGTCGATCCACGCCAATCTGGCCGCCGTGCTCAACCTGTGCGGCCGCGGCGCCGAGGCCGAGGCGGCGTCCCGCCACGTTCTGGAACTGCGCCCCGACAACGCCGAGGCCTACAACAACCTGGCCGTGGCCATGGAACTGCAAGACCGCATCGACGAGGCGGAAGCCTGCGGCAAGCGGGCGGTCGAGCTCGACCCCAAGCATCTGGAAGCCCACATCAATTTGGGAAACCTTTATTTCCGCAAGGGTGCGCTGGCCGAGGCGGCGGCGATGTATCGTCGCGCCGCCGAGATCGACCCGGCCAATCCCATGGCGCCCGGCAACCTGGGGGTCGTGCTGCGCCGCCTGGGCGATCTGGCGGGGGCCGAGGACTTCTGCCGCAAGGCGCTTGTCCTCCGGCCCGACTATCCGGAAGGCTTCAACGCGCTCGGCAACGTGCTGATGGCGCGGGGCGACATCCTGGGGGCGCTCGACGCCTTCCGCGCCGCGCTGACTCACCGCGACGGGTATCTGGAGGCACGGGCCAATCTGGCGGGGGCCTTGTTCAAGTCGGGCGACCTGGAGCGGGCGGAAGACGCCTACCGCGACACCGTCGCGCGCTTCGACCGCTTCGCCGGCGCCTGGTCGGGCCTGGGCACGGTGCTGCTGGCCAAGGGCGATACGGCGGGTGCCGAGGAAGCCTTCCTGCGTGCCGTCGAGGCCCATCAGGGCCTGGGCGACGCCTGGGTCAATCTGGCCGCCGCGGGGGCCTTGACGGAAGATCACGAAGCCCAGTTGGCCGAGCTGCTGGAAACCGCGCCGGAAAACGATCAGACGGCGCAGCTTCTGTTCGCCCTGGGGGCGGCCAAGGATCGGCGCGGCGACCAGGCCGGCGCGTTCGACGCCTTCGCCAAGGCCAACGCCATGCGCCGCCGCCTGCTGGACGGGGCCGGGCTGGGCTTCGACGCGGCGCGGCTGGGCCAATGGGTCGATGACATCATCGCCACCTTCGATCGGGATTTTCTGGCCCGGGCGAAGAGTTGGGGCGACGCGTCGCCTCAGCCGGTTCTGGTCGTCGGCATGCCGCGCTCGGGCACGACCCTGGCCGAACAGATCATTTCCAGCCACGGGCAGGGGGCCGGGGCCGGGGAACTGGACGCTCTGTCGCGGCTGCTGCCCGATTATCCCGAGGGCATGGCCGACCTGGACGCCGGCCGGGCGGGCGCCCTGGCGGCGGACTATCTGAAAAGCCTGGGGGCGGGACGGCAAGAGGCCCTGCGGATTGTCGACAAGACCCCCTTCAACATCTTCCTGCTGGGGCTGGCGCAGATGTTGATGCCGGGGGCGCGCGTCGTCCATTGCGTGCGCGATGCCAAGGACACGGCCCTGTCCTGCTTCTTCACCAATTTCACCCAGGGCCTCGCCTGGTCCACGGACCTTGGCGAGATCGCCCGCATGCAGGCGGCGCAGGACCGCGTCATGGCCCATTGGCGGGATGTTCTGGACCTGCCGATCCATGAACTTCGTTACGAAGACCTGATCGCCGACCAGGAAGGGCAAAGCCGCGCGCTGATCGATTTCCTGGGCCTGGATTGGGATCCGGCCTGCCTCGATTTTCACAGATCCGGCAACGCGGTGCTGACGGCGTCGAACTGGCAGGTCCGCCAGCCGCTCTATAAGAATGCCGTCGGGCGGGCCGAGGCCTACCGGGTGTTCCTGCCCGGCACACAGTAAGCGGTCCCAAGTCTTTCTAACTTTGCGATCTTCGATCTGGGCTGCGCCCGTATCGCTGTCTGCGGCCGTGTTGACAGCGCCGAACGGGAGTCTTATTGTTTTTTTGAATTCGGAATTCGCAAATTATAAAATATAATGAATGCAACAGATTAAATATAAATCAGACTTGACGCAGCAGGCGCTTGAAACCATTCGGGCGGCGATTCTGTCCGGCGAACTGCCGCCCTGCGCGCCTGTCGCCCAGGAAGAAATGGCCGAACGCCTCGGTGTCAGCCGCCAGCCGGTCAGCCGTGCCCTGGTGCTGCTCCAACGTGAAGGCCTGATCGTCGCGCGCGGCCGCAAAGGATACATGGTCGCCCCCGTCGATGCGGAACGGTTGCGGGCCCTCTATCAGGTGCGCGGCGCCCTGGACCGTTTGGCGGCGCGTCTGACCGCAGCCAAGGGTGATGCCGACGGAACCCGCCGGCGGTTGTTCGGCCGCCTGATGTCCGACGGCCGCGATGCGGTGGCAGAGGGCAGCATCAATCGGCTGGTCGCCGCCGACGTCGCCTTTCATCAGGCGCTGTACGCCTTGGCGGGCAATCCGGAAATCGCCGCGACGGCGGAGGGGGCCTGGCCCCACATGGTGCGGGCCATGCGTATGGTTCTTGAAGATACCAGCCGCCACGAAACCATCTGGGCCGATCATGGCGCGATCGCCGATGCCGTCATGGCGGGTGATGTGGACGGCGCCGGCGAACTGGCGGCGCGACATGCGGAAACGGCGGGCGAGGCGACCTATCGCCGGCTAAGGGACCCTGCCCCGGGACAACGGACCCCGGGGGCGACAAGCAAGACATCAACCGGAGGATGATCCCATGCGTTTGACCGAAGAGGAACTGAAACGTTTCGACGAAGACGGCTATCTGTTCTTTCCCGGAAAGTTCACGCCGGAGGAAGCGGCCTGCCTGAAGGCCGAGGCCGAAGCCGTCTATGCCCTGGACCGCGAAGAAGTGTGGCGCGAGTCCAACGGCGTCGCCCGCACGGCCTTCGCCGCGCATAAGTACAACGAGGCGTTCCGGCGCTTGGGCGCCCACCCGCGCATGATCGAGCCGGTGACGCAGGTTCTCGTCGGGCCCGTTTACATGCATCAGTACAAGGTCAACGCCAAGGCTGCCTTCGACGGCGCCGTCTGGCAATGGCATCAGGATTACGGCACCTGGAAACGCGACGACGACATGCCCGAACCCCGGGCCATGAACATCGCCGTATTTCTGGACGACGTGACGGCGGCCAACGGCCCGCTGCTGTTCATTCCCGGCAGCCACAAGCAGGGGGTGGTCGATGCCGGCCATGACCTGGAGACGACCAGCTATCCGCTCTGGACCCTCGACCGGGACAAGGTGTCGGAACTGGCCGAACGCGGCGGCTGCGTCGCGCCGACCGGCCCGGCCGGCAGCATGCTGATGTTCTCGTCGTTGTTGGTTCATGCCAGCCCGCCCAACATCTCGCCGTTCGGGCGGACCATCGTTTATCTGTCGCTGTGCCACGTCGATAACCATATCCGCGCCTTCAACCGGGCGGAGTGGATCGCCCACCGCGACTTCACCCCCATCGAAGCCCTGAGCGACGATTGTCTCGACGAACTGGTCGCCAAGCGCCAACAAGCAGCGGAGTAACCTATTTTGTATATCTATCAAGAACTCGCGGCCCGCGCCGCTGCGGGTAAGCCCGTTCGCGTCGGCCTGATCGGGGCCGGGAAATTCGGTTCCATGTTCCTGTCGCAGGTACCGACCACGCCGGGCCTGGACGTCGCCGTGATCGCGGACCTGAACCCGGACGGCGCCAAGAAGGCCTGCCGCAACGTCGGCTGGACCGATGAACTGGTTGCCCGGACCAAATTCGTCGACGACGCCATGGCCATGATGCAGGCCGGCGGGGTGGACGTGGTGGTCGAAGCCACGGGCAATCCGGTCGTCGGTCTGGTCCATGCGCGGGAAGCCATCCGCAACGGCATCCATATCATCATGGTCAACGTCGAGGCCGACGTCCTGGCCGGCGGCCTGCTGGCAGAGGAAGCCCGCAAGGCGGGCGTTGTCTATTCCATGGCCTATGGCGATCAGCCGGCCCTGACCTGCGAGTTGGTCGAATGGGCGCGCGCCACGGGTTTCGAGGTGATTGCTGCCGGCAAGGGCACCAAGTATCTGCCGTCCTATCACGCCTCGACCCCGGACACGGTCTGGGACCATTACGGCCTGACCCCGGAACAGGCCGCCGCCGCCGGCATGAACAGCCAGATGTTCAACAGCTTCCTCGATGGCACCAAGTCGGCCCTGGAAATGGCGGCCATCGCCAACGGCACGGGCCTGACCCCGCCGTCCGGCGGCCTGAACTTCCCGGCGGCGGGCATGGACGATCTCGCCCATGTCTTGCGCCCCAAATCAGACGGCGGGATGTTGGACCGCAAGGGCCAGGTCGAGGTCGTGTCGTCCCTGGAACGCGACGGCCGCCCGGTGTTCAAGGACCTGCGCTGGGGCGTCTATGTGGTCATCGAGGCACCCAACGATTACGCCGCCGCCTGCTTCCGCCAGTACGGCATGAACACGGATTCCACAGGGCGCTATTCCGCCATGTTCAAGCCGTTCCACCTGATCGGCCTTGAATTGAACATCTCGATCCTGTCGGCGGCGCTGTTGAACAAGCCGACGGGTTCGACCCTGGGCTTCCGCGGCGACGTCGTGGCGACGGCCAAGCGCGACCTGAAGGCGGGCGAAATGCTCGACGGCGAGGGCGGGTTCACCGTCTGGGGCAAGCTGTATCCGGCGGACAAGTCGCTGGAGCTGGGCGGCCTGCCCATCGGTCTGGCGCATAAGGTCAAGCTGAAGGCCGACATTCCCGCCAACCGGCCCGTACGCTGGCAGGATGTCGAGGTCGACGCGACCATGGACGCGGTCAAGATCCGCCGGGAAATGGAAGCCCACTTCCGCCTGCCGGCCGCGGCTGAATAGGCCCAATCATTTCCGCAGGCGTCGCGCGTGTTTTTCGGCCGGACCAGAAGGGCTTCGTGAATTTGTCCTTCGGCATCATGTCTGATCTATAATCCCGTCTCAGTAGGGATGAATAGATCGCGGGACTTGGCTTGGGAAATCGAACTTCGACGACGCCCGCAGGCGTGCCTGTTCAGGACGAAAGTCTGCGGCTGGTCCTGTCCGTGGAACAGGAACACTGGATAAAACAGCAACTCGGCATGGCAAAGGGCTTGGCCTGGGCTTCCGCGTTTTTCCTGATGTTGAGCGCCGGTTGGATGGCAGCCTTGTTTTCCGGGGCGATCTTTGAAGGCTCGTCGTCTCAGAGTTGTTTCGAATTGGCCGCCGATACGCCGAATTACCAGACAGTGCTCAAGGAATTTCGTGCGCAGGGGCTGTCGCCCTGTCCACCGGACAAGGAACCAAGCGAAGAATTCGAGTGGAACGACCTGCTCTGGCTGCCGACCCTGATTGCCGCAATTGCATTGGTGGTTTCTCCCCTGGCGCTTGGGCGGAACATGATTCTGGCGCGGCGATACAAAGGCTACCTGACCGATCACGAATCCTTCCTGCGCAAATACAACCGCTTATGACCGGCGGCCGCACTCAGTTTTCGATTGAGGTTGCCGTCTTTCTTTAGAACAGGTGCGGATCGGTCGGGCGCAAGGTTTTCCGTTCCTTCAATCGCTCGACGACGACGACAAGTTTGTCGATGTCGTCGGACGGCCCCTGGAGCGGCAGGATCAGGCGTTCGTGGGTTCCCAAGGCATCATAGGTCTCAAAGTTCCGCCGCATTAGGATCGGCTGCCCGGTGCCGACGCAGCGGTCGTATGATTCTTTGACCTCATTGAAATCGTATTGGTGGCGGGACTCGAAATAGGTCAGGCCCGTGTGGTCGGGAACGTCAAGCTTCCAACGGTTCTGGACGATGGTGGTGCCGACGAAGCGGTAGCGGAAATCGGTGTGATCGGGCCGTGGCAGCACGTCGAGAACCAGCATGATGGGCGCGTCCTGGTAGACGTCCATCAGCTTGAAGCCATCCCAGGCCGGTGCCGACGCGGAACCGGCCTGCCGGCGCCAATAATCCCAGACACGGCGGGTACGGCTTCCAGTCAGGTGGCTGTCGATATCGTGGATTGTTCTGTAGGTGTTCATTGCGCTGACGTCATACGATGTGATGCGGCTTCGCGTAACCTGGACGGAAGTGCTAGGCTACTTCGCGTGGTCGGCGGAAGCGCCGCTGCGGACTGATCCGTTGCCGGGACGGGGGACGCATGCCATAAGCGGGCGATGTCCGACACCGAACAAACCGCTGATGCGCCCCGCGTCTGGGTGCTGGCCGACGACCGGCCCGGCAACCGCAGCCAATGCCTGGGCGTGGCGCGGGTCCTGGGCCTGCCGTTCGCGCAGAAGGACATCGTATACGGTCCCCTGGTGCGCCTGCACAACGCGGTGCTGGGGGCGTCTTTCGCGGCGCTCACGCCAGGGAGCAGAGCCATCCTGACGCCGCCTTGGCCGGATCTGGTGATCGGCGCCGGGCGGCGGTCGGCCTCCGCCGCGCGCAAGATCAAGAAGCTTTCCGGCGGCCGCACGAAGCTGGTCCATGTCATGCACCCGGGGGCCGGAGCGGGAGATTTCGACCTGATCGCCCAACCCGCCCACGACGCTCGCCCCACGGCGGGCAACATCTTGACCATTCCCGCTGCCGCCCATGGCGTGACGACGGACGTTCTCGACATGGCCAGGGAGGAATGGGCGCCCGTGTTCGCCCATCTGCCGCGCCCGCTGGTCGCGCTCATGGTCGGCGGCAGCACCCGGCGACGCGAGTTCGGCCCGGAGATGGCGGCCGAGGTCGCGGGCCTGGCCGCCAAGATGGCGCGCGAACAGGGCGGCGCCCTGCTGGTCTCGACCAGCCGGCGGGTCGAGAAATCGGAAGACCCGGGCACCATGCCGGCGCTGCTGGCCGCCATCGCCGACGTGCCCCATCACCTGTACCGCTGGGGCGATCCGGCGGGAAACCCCTACATGGGCTACCTCGCCCATGCCGACGCCGTGGTGGTGACGGGGGATTCCGTGTCCATGTCGACGGAAGCCTGCGCCCGTCCGGGGGCGGTCTATCTCTACGCGCCGCCACCCCTGATCACGCCCAAGCACAAGCGGTTCCACGACTATCTGTTCGGCGAAGGCTACGCCCGGCCGCTGACGGCGGAAACGGTGTGGCAGGACTGGACCCACGCGCCCCTCAACCCATCAGAAGACATCGCCCGCGCCATCCGTGCGCGTCTACACATCGGCGCCTGAACGCCGCCGCCGTTGCGTCGGCGGGCCGTTGCGTTACCATGCGGCGGGGGCGATCAGCAGGGGACGGAAACAGACATATGGCCAACGAGCTTCTTTTCGGGATTCAGACCAACGGCATCAAGCATGCCCATGCGGACCCCATGCCGGATGTCGATACGCGCTTCCGCATGGTGCGCGACGCGGGCGTGTTCGATTACATCGACAAGACCCCCGACCCGGACCAGATCGACGATTTCGAGCGCGCGCGCGACAAATACGGCCTGCCCGTGCGGGCGGGCGGTTGGTTCTACGTCCTGGGCCAGGACGAGGCGCTGTTGGAAAAGAACCTGGAGACGGGCCGCCGGCTCGGCTCCCTTGTGCACAACACGCAGATCAAGCTGCATCACGCCAAGGGCCATGTGGTGACGGACGAAGAGGTTCTGAACGCCTATCTATGGGCGGCGGAACTGGGCGAAAAATACGGCGTCACGCCCTGTTTCGAGGTCCATGTCAACATGTGGTCCGAGGACTTCGCCCGCGTCGCCCGGGTCGGCCGCATGGTCGAGGCCCGGGGCGTGGAATTCAACATCACCCTCGACCACAGCCATGTCATCTTCAAGATCGACAACCCGAAGGAACAGAAGATTTTCGACACGGCGGGGCAGATCGCGGCAGGGGAGGTGATCCTCGACCCCTATACCCCCGGGAACGTGGTCGAGCAGTGGATCGAGGCCGGCTGGGTCCGTCATTGCCATGCCCGCGCCGCCATTCCCAACAACCCGGTCAACGAAACAGGCCGCCATCCCGACGGCAGCGTCGGGCGCGGCATCCAGTATCCCTTCGTGCAGCCGGGGCCGAGCGAGTATCACGCCGACTGGGACGGCGCCTTGCTGGAGCCCTGGAAGGAATGCATCCGCATGCTGATGCGCCACCACGCGGCGGATCCCACGGGCAAACTGGGCCAGATCTCGACCGAATTCATTCCGGGCACGGATTACGGCGAGGGCTGCAAGTATTCCCTGTTCGACCAGGCGGTCGCCTGTGTCGAATGGATGCGCGAGACCTGGGAAGAGATCAAACGCGACGCCGCCGCGTGACCGTGGGTTGTTTAAACCACTGAGGCGGTGAGGCAATGAGGAGTAAAGAAGTAGTGTTGTCATGCCCGGACTTGATCCGGGCATCCACGAACGACCATCCAGGGATAAGACATGGGTGGCCCGGCCATGACTGAAAAGGTTTTCTCCTTCTCACCGCCTCACCGTCTCTGTGGTTCAATCTGAAAAACTACTCCGGCCAGGCTTTGACCTCGGTCTTCTGTTCGCCCAGGCCCTCGATGCCGACGCGCATGACGTCGCCGGCCTTCAGGAAGCGCGGCGGCTTCATGCCCAAGCCCACACCCGGGGGCGTGCCGGTGGCGATGATGTCGCCGGGCATCAGGGTCATGTACCGGCTGACCACGGAAACCAGGTTGAACACGTTGAACACCATGGTCTTGGTGTTGCCGTCCTGCATCATCTGGCCTGAGACCTCGCACCAGATGCGCAGGTTCTGCGGGTCGGGAACCTCGTCCGGCGTGACCAGCCAGGGGCCGAACGGCGCGAAGGTGTCGAAGCTTTTGCCCTTCACCCATTGGCCCGTGGTTTCCAGCTGAAACGCCCGTTCCGACACGTCGTTCAAGACCGCGTAACCGGCGATGTGGCTGAGCGCGTCCGCTTCCTCGACATATTGCGCGCGTTTGCCGATGACGACGGCGAGTTCCGCTTCCCAGTCGCCTTTCTCCGAGCCCTTCGGCAGCACCACCGGATCGGTCGGGCCGGACAGGGACGTGATCGCCTTGGTGAAGATGATCGGCTCTTCCGGCAGGGCCATGCCGGCCTCGGCCGCGTGATCGGCATAGTTCAGACCGATGGCGACGATTTTGCCGACGCCGGCGACGGGCGCTCCTAAGCGCGGCGAGCCGCCGACGGCGGGAAATTCTTCCGGGTCCATGCCGCTCAGGCGGGCCAGGCGGTCGCTGACCAGCGTTTCCGGCGTGATGTCGGGCAGGCGGTCGGACAGGTCGCGGATGCGGCCGGCGGCATCCAGCAGGCCGGGGCGTTCCTCGCCCTTGGGGCCGTAGCGCAGCAGTTTCATGGATGGAGCTCCCGGATGGAATTCAGACGTCTTTGACCGGCTTTCGCGCCGGTGGCCGCATTAGGCTTCGCAGGGCGAGGAAGGTCAAGACCGTTACCTGGAATTTTATGAAAGTTTTATAGAATATTGAAAACACTTAATATTTTTGTCCGAATTTGAGGCAGGGCGTAAGCTGCGGAAGAAAGGGAATTTCCGCCATGGTGCTCCGCCGACTTGGCTTTTTGTCCTTCGGGCGCTCGGCGCTGGTCGAAAATCAGCGGGGCTCGTCCCTGGTCGAATTCGCCTTCGCCGCCCCCCTGGTGGTGCTGATGATCATCGGGACGGTCGAATTCGGCATGATCATGTTTGTCTCGACGCTGATGGAAAGCGCCCTGCGCGATGCCGCGCGGTTCGGCATCACCGGCCAGGAGCCGGAGGGGGGCACGCGGTTGGAGCAGATCCTCGCCATCGTCGAGGACCGCACCATCGGTTTGGTCGACATGGCCGACGCCAAGGTCGAGGTCCGGGTCTATCCCACCTTCGGCGACGTCGGGCGCGGCGAGGCCTTCGTCGACGGCAACGGCAACGGCGCCTACGATCCGGGCGAGACCTTCACCGACGAGAACGGCAACGGCGCCCACGACGCCGATGTCGGCGAAGCGGGGGCCGGCGAGGCCGGGTCGATCGTCGCCTACCGCATGGAATACGCCTGGCCGCTACGCACGCCGCTGGCCGGCCCCTTGATCGGGAAAGACGGCAAGTTCATCCTGAAATCGGCCATCGCCGTGCGCAACGAGCCCTACGACCAGGCCATCGGCGCGCCGGCGCCAGGTGGGTGAGGGGCGTCATGGGCTTCATCCGCAAGTTCCTGAACCGGTTCCGGTGCGACAGGCAGGGCACGATCTCGGTCGAACTGGCCATCGCCGTGCCGGTGCTGACGGGTCTTTTGATGTCGGGGGTCGAGGTCACGCGCTATGTCCTGATCAACCAGAAGCTGGAACGCACGGCGGCGACCATGGGCGATCTGATCTCGCGCATGCCGGAACTGACCGAAGGCGACATCACGTCGTTCTTCGCCGCTTCGGATCAGGTCATGACCCCTTATGACGTTCAGGTCGGCGGCCGGGTCATCATTTCCTCCATCGCGCGGGACGGCGGCGGCCCGGAAATCATCTGGCAGCGGACCTACGGCCTGGCGCCGGCGGCAAGCCGGTTCGGCACTGCGGGCGATCCGGCGGTTCTGCCCGTGGGGTTCGTGGTCCGCGACAGTGAAAACGTCATCACCGCCGAGGTGTTCTACGATTTCGAGCCGATCATGATGACCGCCGTGCTGGAGGCCGGACAGCTCTATTCCAGCGCCGTTTTCCGGCCCCGGTTCGGAAGCCTGACCACCGTCAAACCCTGACCCGGGCCATCGGCCAACCAATTCGTGATTTGAGTGGACTGGCGACGGTGGGCGATAGTGGGTCCATGAAACGCCTGTTCATTTGCTGCCTGGGATTGTGCCTGGCAACCGGCGCCGCATCGTTGGCCGTTGCGGGGACCGGCGCGTTGCCGGCGGACCTGACCGCGCGGTCGTGGGAGCAAATGATCTTCGACGGCAAGACCGCCAACCGCTACAGCGCCTGCGGTGCCGACTGTATCGAGGTCAATACGGACGCCAGCGTGTCCCTGATCGGGCGGCCGGTGACGGTGAATCTGGCGGAAATGCCGGTGCTGACCTGGGAATGGAAGATCGACCTGCCCGTGGCCGCGACGGACCTGACCGTGAAAGGGCGGGACGACCGGGCCCTGGCGATTTATGTGACCTTTCCTTACGATCCGGCGACGGCGACATTTTCGGAATCCCTCCTGCGCCCCCTGGTCGAACTGGCGCGCGGCAAGGGCGCGCCGGCACGCACCCTGTCCTATGTCTGGAGCGGTGACGCCACCGCGCTCGGCGCGGATGTCGCCAGCCCGTATTTCGGCGACGTCAACGTGATGATCGTGGCACGCACCGGCGATGCCCCCCTGGGTACATGGCTGCGGGAAACGGTCGACGTGGCGGCGGATCATGAACGGGTGTTCGGCCGCCGCCCGCTGCGCGCGGCGCATGTGCTGATCGGCGCCGACAGCGACGATACGGGCAGCCGCAACCGGGGGTTCGTGCGGGGGATATCTTTCCACGCTCGTTAGCCGGCGAGGACGGGGCAAAGGGGCATTTCATCCATTTGTCACTTGTACAAATTCATTATTTCGGGAATAACCGAAATATGAATGAAGCAACCCATGTCGCCCTGTTCGCCGCCCTGGCCCAGGAACACCGTCTCGCGGTGTTTCGCCTGCTGATGCGCGAAGGGCCGAACGGCCTGCCGGCCGGCGATATCGCCCGCCGCCTGGATGTCGCGCCATCGACCCTGTCGGCCCATCTAGCGCAGCTCTGTCAGGCCGGTCTGCTGCAGGCGACCCGTCGCCGCCAAAGCATTTTCTACGCCATCGACGTCGAGGGCACGCGGCGCCTGATCGCCTATCTGACCGACGACTGCTGCGAAGGCCGGCCGGAAATCTGCGGCTACGGCGTTTCCCTTGATTGCCCACCCGCGAAGGAGACGAGTGATGTCTGACCCAACAACGCCAATCTTCAACGTGCTGTTTCTGTGCACGAAAAACTCCGCCCGCAGCATCCTCGCCGAAGCGGTTCTGAACCGCCTGGGTGCTGGTCGTTTCAAGGCCTTCAGCGCCGGCAGTCTGCCGGCGGGCGAAGTCAATCCCTATGCCCTGGATCTGCTGCGCAACCAGAATTTCCCGGCGACGGACCTGCGTTCGAAAAGCTGGGACGAATTCGCCCAGCCCGGCGCGCCGCAAATGGATTTCGTGTTCACGGTCTGTGACAACGCGGCCAACGAGGTTTGCCCGATCTGGCCGGGACAGCCCATGTCGGCCCATTGGGGCGTGCCCGACCCGGTGGCGGTCGAAGGCACCGAGGCCGTGAAGCGCGCGGCCTTCGCCGAGACCATGCGATTCATGAACAACCGGATCAGCATCTTCGTTAACCTGCCGCTCCGCAGCCTCGACCGCATGACCCTCAAGAAGCGCCTGGACGCGATCGGCGCAAGCCGGGAAGAGTCGGTCTAGGCTGTCCGCATTTCCATCCCCCCTTACTTGAAGGAACGAACCGACCAATGACGCTGTTCGAACGTTATCTCTCGCTTTGGGTCGCACTCTGTATCGCCCTGGGCGTGGTGCTGGGCAACACGGCGCCGGGCCTTTTCCAGATCGTGGCATCCTGGGAATACGCTTCGGTCAACCTGGCCGTCGCCGTGCTGATCTGGGCCATGGTCTATCCCATGATGGTGGCGGTGGATTTCGCCAGCCTGCGCGGCGTCCATCGGCGGCCCAAGGGCCTGATCATCACCGTGGTCGTGAACTGGCTGGTCAAGCCGTTCACCATGGCGGCGCTGGGCGTGCTGTTCTTCAAGTTTCTGTTCGTGGACCTGATCGACCCCGCCAACGCGGACCAGTACATCGCGGGCCTGATCCTGCTGGGCGCCGCCCCCTGCACGGCCATGGTGTTCGTGTGGTCGTACCTGACCAAAGGCGACGCCAACTACACCCTGGTTCAGGTGTCGCTCAACGACGTCATCATGGTGTTCGCCTTCGCGCCCATCGTGGCCTTGTTGCTGGGGGTCACGGACATCGAGGTGCCGTGGCAGACCCTGTTGCTGTCGGTCGTATTGTACGTCGTCATCCCGCTGGCGGCGGGCATGGCGACGCGCCACGCCTTGGCGCACGGCCGGTCGCCCGACGGGGAAGCGGCCGCGGTCGCGCGATTCACCGGGAAGGTGAAGCCGTTTTCCATCCTGGGGCTGCTTGCCACGGTCGTGCTGCTGTTCGGTTTCCAGGGCAACGTGATCGTCGAACAGCCGCTGCTGATCGCCCTGATTGCGGTGCCGCTGGTGATCCAGTCCTACGGCATCTTCGCCGTCGCCTACGGCGCCGCCTGGGCCTGGCGGGTGCCGCACAACGTGGCAGCGCCTTGCGCCCTGATCGGCACCTCCAACTTCTTCGAACTCGCCGTGGCGGTCGCCATCGGCCTGTTCGGGCTTAATTCGGGGGCCGCCCTGGTCACGGTCGTGGGGGTGCTGGTCGAGGTGCCGGTGATGCTGTCCCTGGTCGCCTTCGCCAACGGCACGCGCCGCCATTTCCCGGCGGCGGAGTAGGGGGCGATTATTCCGCCGGGGCGCGGCCCGGCTCGGCGCCGCCGGACGCCCCCCGGATGGCCTTGGTCGGGAACAGGCGGTCCAGGTAGATGTAGACCACCGGCGTCAGGTACAGCGTGATGACCTGCGACATCAGCAGGCCGCCGACGACGGTCAGCCCCAGGGGGGCCCGCGCCTCGCCGCCCTGGCCGAAGCCGATGGCGATGGGCAGCGAGCCCATGAGGGCGGCCATGGTCGTCATCATGATCGGACGGAACCGGATCAGGCAGGCCTGATAAATGGCCTCGTCGGGGCTGAGGTTGTCCTCGCGCTGCGCCGACAGGGCGAAGTCGATCATCATGATCGCGTTCTTCTTCACGATGCCGACCAGCATGATGATGCCGACGAAGCCGTACAGCGTCAGCGGCATGCCGAACGCCATGAGGGCGAGCAACGCCCCCACGCCGGCCGCCGGCAGGCCCGACAGGATGGTCAGCGGGTGGATGAAGCTTTCGTAGAGAATGCCGAGCACGATGTAGACAACGATGATGGCGAGCGCCAGCAGCATGCCCATGCCGGCCAGCGATTCCTGGAACACCTTGGCCGTGCCCTGGAAGCTGGTGGTCAGGGTCGCCGGCACCTGCATCTCGCGCTCCAGCACATGGACCCGGTCGATGGCCGTGCCGAGGGAGACCTCGGGTGCCAGGTTGAAAGAGATGGTGACGGCGGGAATCTGGCCCTGGTGGCTGATGGTCAGGGGCGACACGCCGCGGGTCAGGGTCGCCACGGCGGCCAAGGGGACCAGACGGTCGCCCGGGGCACGGATGTATAGCTTCTTGAGGGCTTCCGGGTCTTTCTGGAATTCTGGGGCAACCTCCAGGATTACCGCATACTGGTTGGCGGCCGTATAGATGGTCGAGACCTTGCGCCCACCGAAGGCGTTGGCGAGTACGGCCTCGATCTCCTCGGCCTTGATACCCATGGTGCCGGCGCGGTCGCGGTCGATATCGACGACCAGCGAGGGACTGCGGATCTTGAGGTCCGTGGTCACGTCTTGGAAGCCGGGCAATTTGCCCAGTTCGGCGGCCATGACCTCGGCCCATTTGTAGAGGGATTCCAGGTCCAGATCCTGCAGGGTATATTGGTATTGCGCATTGGACAGGCGCCCGCCGACCCGGATCGCCGGCGGGTTGCGCACGAAGGACTTGATGCCGGCGACCTTATTCAACTTGCGCCGCAGTTTTTGCACGACGTCGTTGATGTCGGTGTCGGGCCGCGCGTGGCGCGGCTTCAGGCGCAGGAACAACAGGCCCGCGTTATTGGTGATGCGGCTGCCGGCGGCGCCCACGCGCGACATGGTCGCGGCGACGTTGGGGTCGCTGTTGACGATGTCGGCGACCTCTTTCTGGTAGCGTTTCATGGCGTCGAACGACACGTCCTGGCCGCCTTCGGTGTAGATGATGAGACGGCCCGTGTCCTCGGCCGGCAGGAAGTCCTTCTGGATCACCGTGTAGAGACCCCAGGTGCCGACCAGGGTGCCCAGGAATACGGCCAGCACGAACGGCTTGCGTTTGAGACACCAGAGCAAAGAGACGTCATAGCCGTGCAGCATGGCGTCGAATGCCCGCTCGGTCATCGCCATGAAACCACGTGTTGGCTTTTCCGTGCCGTGCGCCGCATCGGAAATCCAGCGGCTGCACATCATCGGCGTCAGCATCAATGACACGATGCCCGACACGATGATGGTGACGCTGATGGTCATGGCGAATTCGTGCAGCAGGCGCCCGACCATGCCGCCCATGAACATCACGGGGATGAACACGGCGACCAGGGACAGGGTCATGGACAGGATGGTGAAGCCGATTTCCCGTGATCCCTTCAACGCCGCCTGCATGGAGGACAGGCCGCGTTCCTTGTGGCGGATGATGTTTTCCAGCATCACGATGGCGTCGTCGACGACGAAACCGACGGACAGCGTCAGGGCCAGCAGGCTCAGATTGTTAAGCGAAAACCCCATCACGTACATGATCGAAAACGTGCCGATCACCGAAATCGGCAACGCGACGCTGGCGATCACCGTGGCGGCCAGGTTGCGCAGGAACAGGAAGATCACCAGCACGACCAGGGCCGAGGCCAGCATCAGCGTGAACTCCACGTCCAGGATCGATTCCTCGATCGATTGGGCGCGGTCGTACATGACCTCCAGGTTCACGGACTCGGGCAGTTGCTGACGGAACAGGGGCAGGATGTCGTTGACCTGCTTGACGGTCTGCACGGTGTTGGAACCGGGTTGGCGGTAGATCGCCAGCATGATGCCCTGGCGGTCGCCGAAATAGGTGGCGACGCGGGTCGCCTCGACCCCGTCGATGGCCTTGCCGATTTCCGACAGGCGCACGGGGGCGCCGTTGCGGTAGGCGACGATCAGGCGGTTGTAGGCGGCGGCGTTGCTCATCTGGCCCGTGGTCTTCACGGCGATGGCGCGGTCGGGGCCGTTCAGGGTGCCCGTCGGCTGATAGCTGTTGCCGCCGCGAATGGCCTGTTCGACCTCGCCGATGGCGATGCCCCGGGTCGCCAGGGCGTCCGGATCGACCTGGGCGCGCACGGCGAATTTCTGCTGACCCCAGATCTGCACCTGGGCGACGCCGTTGATGGTCGACAGTTGCTGCGCCAACATGGTTTCCGCGAACTCGTTGACCATGGAGATCGGCAGCGTGTCCGACGACAGCCCGATGTAGAAAATGGCGAAGTCGGCGGGGTTGATCTTGCGGAACGACGGCGGGTCCGTCATGTCGTCGGGCAGGGCGCGCAGTGCCGTCGAAATCGCCGACTGCACATCCAATGCCGCCGCGTCGATGTTGCGGTCGAGGTCGAACTCAAGGGTGATGCGGGACGTGCCGGAGGCGCTGATCGAGGTCATGTTACGGACCCCGGCAATGCGCGAGAACTGGCCTTCGAGGGTCGTCGCCACCGCAGCGGCCATGGTTTCCGGATTGGCGCCGGGCAGGGAGGCCGTGACCTCGATGGTCGGATAGTCGACGTTGGGCAGTTCCGAGACCGGCAGCCCGCGATAGGCGAATATCCCGAACAGGACAAGCCCCAGCATGACGAGGGTCGTCATGACCGGCCTGCGGATGCACAGTTCCGACACATTCATCGCTTTGTTCGCGGCCTGTTCGGCCCGCTCCTTCCCGGGGCGCTGCGGGGGGACGTGGTCCCGGTCAGCCGCCCGACTTGTTTGCGCCGCCCGCTGCCGGCGCGGCGGCGCCCGTTTTCTTTTCGTCCTTGGCACCCTTGGCGCCGTCCGTCTTGAACGTCACCTTGGCGCCCTTGAACAGGCGCAACTGGCCGTCGGTGACGACCGTGTCGCCCGGTTTCAGGGAATCGCCGATGGCGACGAAATCGTCGATCGACGGACCCAGAACTACCTGCCGGGGCTGCACCGTCATGTCGGCCGGATTGACGACGAAGACATAATTGCCTTTCTGGCCGCTCTGCACCGCGCGTTCGGGCACCACATGCGCATTCTGGATCGAGTCCATTTCGATGACGACGCGCACGAACTGCCCCGGGGTCAAAAACCCGTCGGCGTTGTCGAATTCAGCCTTCAGCAGGATCGTGCCGGTTTGCGTGTCGACGGCGTTGTTGATGAACACGACGCGGCCGCGGTTCGGCGGGCGGTTGCTGTCGGGCACGGTGGCCTCGACGGCCAACGAACCTTCGGCGAGGCGGCGCTTGATTTCGGCCAGATGCCCCTCGGGCACGGACAGGGCCGCCAGGATGGGATCGACCTGGTTGATGACCACCAGGGGCTGCGTGTCGTCGGCTTTGACAAGGTTGCCGGCCTGAACCAGGACACTGCCCGTGCGCCCGCTCAACGGCGCGCGGACAGTCGTGAATTCCAGGCTCAATTTGGCAATATCGACGGCCGCTTGCCCCGCGCGAATGGTCGCCGACAGGCTGTTCACCGCGGCCCGCGCTTCCTCGAACTTCTGCTGCGACGAAAAGCCCTTGCCGCTGAGCGACTGGTAGCGCTGAAAATCGCCCTGGGCTTTTTCAAGGTTGGCGCGGTCGCGGGCCAAATTGGCATCGGCCTCGCGCAGGCGGGCTTCGAACGGGCGAGGGTCGATGTGGAACAGGGGGGCTCCCTTGGCCACGGTCTGGCCTTCGGTGAAGGCCGTTTCCATGATCTGGCCGTCGACCCGCGAGCGTACGGAAACCGTGGCCAGCGCCTGGATGGTGCCGATGGCGCGGATGGTGACCGGCATCGTCCGGGTCGTCACCTGGGTGACAAGGACCGGCGTCGGCGGCTTGCCGCCCGCTTTGGCCGCGGGTTTGTCGTCTGACGGCCCGCCGGCCAGCATGAAATAGGCACCCGTGCCGACCGCAATCAGCAACACGCCAAGCGCCACGCGCCGAGACGAATACGTCTTCATTGAATTTCGGTGGTTCCATTCCCCGGAGGAAAGTATGTACGAGACGCAAATATGACGTAAAGTATTAAGGCAAGTTGCAACCCTTTGCGAGCGGGCAATTGTAACCAATTGTATACAAGCATTGGGTGCGAGACGGTGAAGCAGGGAGGCTGTCGCGGTCGCGCCCGCCCGCTTTTCACGGGCTTCCGGAAACGGCTGTCACCGCGCCGGCGCGTCCCGCCCACCGCGAAGTCGCTCCGACGGAAGTACGAGTTCGATGACGGTTCCGCCGTTTTTGTTCCTTTGAACCGCGACTTCCCCGCCGTGGCGGGTAATCAGTCCCTTGGTGATTGCCAAGCCCAGTCCGAACCCCCGCCGGTTGTTCAGATACTGTTCGCCCGTGGTGATGAAGGGCTGTCCGATTTGACCCCGCAGTTCTTCGGGAAATCCCGGCCCCGTATCGGAGATCGCAATGACGACGCCCCTGTCCGGGTCCACGGTGGTGCAGACGCCCACGATACCCTGTTCCGGCGAGAACTTAACCGCGTTCGAGAGGACGTTGAGCACCATCTGGCGGACGTGTCGGCGGTCTGCGAGCACGAAGGGATCATCGTCCACCTGCCGGCGCAGGATATCGACCGAGGCCTCGGTTGCCGCCGGCGCGACCATACGCAGACATTCTTCGATCACGCTGCCGATATTGAATACTTCCTCGTTCAGTTGATGATGCCCAAGCTCGATCGACGACACGCAAAGCAGGTCGTTCACCAGGGCCGATAGGTGATCCGCGCAAGTCTGGATGTCGCGTGCGTACTCGACGTACTTTTCATGCCCGACCGGCCCGAACATTTGGTGCGCGATGACCTGGGACATGCCGGCGATCCCATTGAGTGGTGTGCGGAACTCGTGGTTGATGTTCGACAGGAACAGGGTCTTGGCCTGGTTCGCCGCCTCCGCTTTGGTCATTGCTGTTAGGATCGCCTTCTGCTGCGCCTTGCGCTGTGTGATGTCCCTGAACACACCGACCGCCATGAAGTTCCCGCCGATGATCGCGGGCCGCGCGGCGATTTCCACCGGCACCGTGGCGCCGTCGACCGTCCGGATTTCGGCATCAGACACGAATATCCTGTTATCGAAGAGGTGCTCCTTGAAATACTGGGCATAGGCCTCGCGGTCCTCGGGCGGGTGCAGTTCGGTCTGGTGTCTGCCGACCAGGTCCTCCGACCTGCACTTAAACAGACGTCCCGCAGACTCGTTGGCGCCTACGATTATGCCGGTATCGGCGTCCGCCATCAGGATGGCATCCGGCGATGCGGCAAGCACGGCGCGGTGCAGTTCCTCGGATTCCGCCAGTGCCTTCTCGGCCGCCCTTCTTTCGGAGATGTCCCTGACGATCGCCGTCGTCACCACGCCGTCCTGCATGCGCGACTTGATGATCGACACCTCGGCGGGAAACGTGCTGCCGTCCTTGCGGCGGCCCCGGATCTGGCCCCGCTGGTTCATGTATTTTCCACTGCCGCCTTCGTGCATGAACCTGTCGGCGTGCCCCCGGTGGGATGCCCGGTACTCCTCAGGCAGCAGCGTGTCCAAAGGCCGACCCAGGATCTCGTCTCGTCCGAAGCCGAATATCGCCTCGGCCGTATCGTTGAAGTAGATGATCGTCTGGGTCGCGTCTATGCACACAACCCCATCCGGAAGGTGCGCCAGCACTTCATCGACCGTGTTCAGCCAAGTGCTGTTCGGCACGCATACCTCCTTTTACCTCGATAATGGCGGAGCGGGGTGCAACAGGCACCCCGCTCCGGGTTGTCGTCGTCGGCTGACCCAGCCTAGGCTGCCCGCACCTTGTTCAGGAACTCGGCGACAACCGATTTCAACACGTTCGACTGGCTGGACAGGTCGTTGGCGGCCTCCAGGATGCCGTTTGCCGACTTCCCGGTCTCATCCGCCGCCTGGCTGACGTGCTGGATGTTCTCGTTGACCGCCGAGGTGCCGGCGGCCGCTTGTTCCACGTTGCGGGCGATCTCCTGCGTCGCCGCCCCCTGTTCCTCCACGGCCGAGGCGATGTTGCCCGCGATCTCGTTGATCCGCTCGATCACTTCGGTGACCGAACTGATGACGTGGACCGCATCGTCCGTCGCCGTCTGGATGTCGGAAATCTGGCGGGCGATTTCATCCGTCGCCTTGGCGGTCTGACTAGCCAGGTTCTTGACCTCCGAGGCGACCACGGCGAAGCCCTTGCCGGCGTCACCGGCGCGCGCCGCCTCGATGGTCGCGTTGAGCGCGAGTAGGTTGGTCTGTTCTGCGATATCGGTGATCAAGGAGACGACCTCGCCGACCTTCTGGGCCGACTCGACCAGTCCCGAAATCTTGGTGTTGGCCGACTGGGCCTGTGTGACGCCATCACCGGCGATCCGGGTCGATTCCGCGACCTGGCGGGTGATTTCCTGGATCGATTTCGACAGCTCCTCCGCCGCCGCCGAGACGGTCTGCGTGTTGGCGCTGGCCTGCTCCGAGGCCGAGGCGACGACTGCCGACTGCTCGCTCGTCTGCTTGGCATTGCCCGCCAATTGCTGGGCCGACGAGTTGAGTTGCACCGACGCGCTCGACACCGTCTCCACCACGCCCCCTACGCTGGCGGAAAACTCGTCCGCCAATTGGTTCATAGCGGCGCGCTTTTCCTGCTCGGCCCGTTCCTTGGCCGCCTCCTGTTCGGCCTCCATGCGTTTGACCTCAAGGGCATTCTCCTTGAACACCAGAACCGCGCGGCCCATGGCGCCGATCTCGTCCTGTTGCTCCGTGCCGGTGATCTCAAGCTCCAGGTCGCCGCCGGCCAGCCGGCCCATCTGGTCCGTCAAGGCGGCCACCGGCCGGGTGATGCTGCGTACGATCAGGGTGGACAGGACGCCCAGCAGGATCAGTCCGATCGCGAGCCCTGCCAGAAGCTGCAGCATCTGGGCTTTGGCTTGGTCGGTCAGTCCCGCGACGGAGGCCGAGAGATCATCCGCCAGGCGGTCTTCGACCGTCTTGAGAAGGTTAATTTTCTGGGTGATCTGGTTGAACCAGTCGCTTGCCGCGATCCCGCCGGTGTTGCCGGTGTCGAGGCTTTCGATGGCGGCCTTGCGCATGCGGGCGACCTCGGCCACGGCCGGTCCGGTCACGGTCGTCTTCAGGAAGTCGGCCTGGCCCGGGGTCGCGAAAACGGCAAAGGTCGCGAGATAGGTATCCTGCGCCGCGATCAGCTGCACGAACCGGCGGTAGACGGTGGGCTCGAACTTGCCCGCACCGAACCCGGCGGCCCCCATGGCGCGCTCGATCCCGGCGCGCTCCTTGGCCTGGAGGAACGCCGTATAGGCACCGATGCCGCGGATGATCGCGGCGTTGGGGCTGAGCGCGACCATCTGTTCGACGTTGGTCAGAAGATCGTGAATCAGGCCGCTGTAGAAGGCTGCCATCTGGCCGACGTTCACGGTCAGCTTGTCGATGGCCGCGCGCGAGCCGTCGAGCCGCGTCAAAGCCGTGGTGACCTTGTCCACATTGGCTTGGACGGAAGTCCCCCGGGAACGGGCGTCGAAGCCGCCAAGGGCATCGATCAGTTCCTTGCGGCGGGCGTCCGTTTCGGCACGCTGCGGGGACAGTTCCGCCGCGAATGTCTGTCCATTAGAGCCGATGAAGCCGGCCGACATGCCACGTTCTTTCTGCAATTCATGGACAAGGTTGCTCAGGACGGGCGCCAGATGCAGGACCTCCGCCAGGTTCTCGGACTCCGAGACGTCGTTGAATCGTTGCATGAACATCATGGTGCCAAGGATCAAGGCACCGATGACCGGTAGGGCCAGCAACAGGCTGACCCGACTGCTGATACGCATGTTTGTGAGTTTCACCGAACGTTTCTCCCCTTCATTGCGCCGTCGTTGACGCAGGACCGTCGGCGGGCGCCATTGCCCATTCACGCACGCGTCGCCGCGTGGCGCCGATCAGTTTTGTTCATGCAGAAGACACGGGTTACGCCCCGCGCCCGCCCCTAAGGGATAAAAAACCATAATCTATGTGGGGAAATCGGAAAATAAGACTGAAGTTATACATATGAATATGTGAATTTATTGGGCAGCAAAAATCGCGTAGCGTAAATTACACAATTTTTAAGTTATTTAGACAAACGCAGTTCCGTCAGATGATTGGCGACTTCGCGGAACACGGTCTGCAGTTCCGCCGCCCCCGGCGCCAGGTGGTAATAGGGGGCGTTAGGGCCGCTCGCGACCTGCTTGAGAATATTCTTCAGGTCTTCGTCGTTGTTGGCGAACTGGATGACGTAGACGATGACCCCGTCCGCCTTGACGTTGCCCGCGAGGGTCAGCAGGCGGCTGTTCATCTCGTCATAGGCGGCATTGCCGGTGCCCCAGACGGCCTTGTAGCCGTCGCCCGAGCCGCCGACGTTCTGCCCGTCGGTCAGCAGCAGGATCGCCTGCTGGCGGCGGTAGGGAGGATCCGGGATCGCCTCGGTAAACGGCGCCGAGGGCTTCAGCACGCGCCAGGCCCAACCCAATCCCTGAGGAATGTTGGTTTGGCCCTGGGGCGACGTCAGGGCGTCGATCTTGCCTTCGATGACGGCCTTGGAATGCTGCAGCGGCGTGATGCCGTGAGTCAGGCAGGGACCGCATTCGTTGCCGCCCACGGCCATGGCGCAGTTGCTCCAGCCGGGCTGCGGGTCGCCGTCCGGGCCGATGGGCTCCCAGGCGACCCAGTCCTTGGCCCCGATCTGGCCGATGCCGAGCATGACGTCGCCGTCGTTGCCGTCGTCGCCGTCGTCCGCATAGCGCTGGAACACGCAGCCGGTCCAATCGGGGCCGGGGGCATTCAACAGGGGAACCGGGGAATTGTTGACGGTGAACACGGAGCTTTGGGCGGCTCCCGTCACCGGGTGGGCATAGGCGGCGACGGGGTCTTCGCTGGTCAGGCCGGGATCATAGGCTTGGCCGTCGATGGTGACGTTGACCTTGGAATTCCAGGGCACCAGGCCGATGCCCAGAAGGTCCTTGTCCGGCGCCGTGCCGAACAGGATGCCGATCAGGGTATGGGCGGCCGTGCGCGCCGCGGCGATGCGCGACCCGCCGCCGAGGGCGCCGGAGGTCATGGACCCGGACATGTCGATGGCCAGCACCACGTCCAGGGCGATCAGTTCGCGCTTGACCTGGGAGGAGGCGGACACGCTGAGGTCCTGAAATCCCAAAACGCGCATGAAGCTGGTCGGGATCACCGCCGAGGCGGTCAGTTCCAGGGTCTCGTTGTCGACGTCGGGAAACTTGATCGGCCCCGTCACCGTGGCGCCGAGATAGCCCGCCGGGAAATTGGCGGCGAAGAACATGTCGATGTCGGCGTCGCGGGTCGGCAGGAAGAACGACCGCCCGCCGGCCAGCGCCGCCGCGTCGAGTGCCGACGACAGGCGCGACTTCACCAGATAGGCACGGGCCACATCGGTGCCGATGCCGACGAAACCGATGACCGGGATAATGGCCAGCGCAAGGAAAACAGCAACGCCGCCGCGCCGGCAGGCGCCAAGGCGGGTTAGAAGTTTTCCAATATTATCAATGAATTGCGCCATGTCAGGGGTTCCCTGTGCTGACGCACTAATAGTTATAGAAAAACAATTCGGTCAATTGAAACGTTTGCATAAAACAACTAATAAAAATTAGATAAAATTTTATTTAAATGTATTTATAAAGTATAGATTATTTGAAAATAAATAAAAATTTTGACTTATAACTTTAGTCATAGAAAATTGGGCATCGAGGTTCACAGCGGACCGCGAAGATTGTTTCAGGAGAGAAGCCATGAAGACCACGATCATCAAACTGCTGAAAGACGAGTCCGGTGCCACGGCCATCGAGTACGGCCTGATCGCCGCCCTGGTCTCGGTTGCCGCCATCGGCGCCCTGACGGCCATGGGTGATTCCTTGAACGCCATGTTTACCCGGGTGTCCACGGAACTCAGCACCGCCGTCGGCGGCTAATTCACGAACCAGACAAAGACTGCCCTACGATCTCCATGTCCCTCCCCAGAACCCTTAGATGGGTTCGAACTTCGGGTCCTCAGTTCCCCACGAAGCCGGTCCTCCGGTTTCGCAGGGCCCGAAGGGGGAGGGGACGGAGCCCCGGCCCGGAAAGGCCGATATGACCGACTCATTAGTTAGTCAATTTTCCTGACGAATAGATGAAGAAAGAGCAGCGCGTAACGTGAACCCGGGCGGGTGACCGCATCCCAGCCACCCGCCAAGTCGGAAAAGGCCCCAACCCATGTCCCTTACGGCCGCCATTCATGCATTTCCCCTGGCGTTGTTCACCGGTCTGCTCGGCTTGGCCGCGCTGACCGATCTTCAGGAATACCGCATCCCCAATTCGGTGACCTTGGCGATTGCAGCCCTGTTTCCCGCCTATGCCCTGTTGCCGGGGGCCGGTGTCGATGTCGCTGGCGCGCTGGCCGTTGGCGCCGCCGTGCTGGCCGGCGGCACGGCGTTGTTCGCGTTGGGTGTGTTCGGCGGTGGCGACGTCAAGCTGATGGCCGCCGTCAGCCTGTGGATCGGCCCGTCGGCATGCCTTGATTTCATCCTCGTCACGGCATTGTTCGGCGGCGCCATCGCCCTGGTTCAAATTTCGCACTGGCGCCTGGCCGTTGCCCAGGTCCTTGCCGACCGGGGAGAAACCGGCGCCGCCCATACCTTGCTCGGCCGTGACGTGCCCTATGCCGTGGCCATTGTCGCCGCAACGTTTGTCACCATGCCCGTGCCGCCCCTGCTGGGCGACGTCCCGGCGTTGGCCGGTTAGGAGGCTGATATGTCCCCGATCTCCCTACGCGGAATTCTGCTGATCGTCGTGGCCTTGACAGTGGCTACCGGCACGGCGCTGTTCGCCCGCAACTGGATCGCCCAGCAGCAGGCGGCGTTCAAGGCCCGGCCGGCGCAAACCGCCCCGGCCACGGAAACCCGCCGGGTTCTGGTCGCCAAGCAGACCTTGGAGGCCGGCCGCTTCGTCCGCGCCGAGGACCTGCGTTGGGCCGCCTGGCCCAAGGACGGGGTCGCCGAAGGCTATGTCGTCGAGGGCGCGGCGCCGAAAGGCGTCAAGCCCGCGCCGGGTGCCGCCGATGGCGGAAAACCCAACAACCGCGGCATG
>TARA_R110000772_G_scaffold49123_1_pt1 | contig 104582 bp, 87 predicted proteins | sample TARA_R110000772 | Tara Oceans TARA_R110000772 (sample SAMEA4397948) | marine metagenome | biome: Polar Biome; feature: [SRF] surface water layer (ENVO:00010504); material: water (ENVO:00002006), including particulate matter (ENVO:01000060) such as... | depth 5 m | reverse complement strand
CGGACAACCGATCTCAGCCGCTTCCGTATCAAGATGATAGGCTCTAGTCGGCGGCGTCGCTTGCGGGGACATCCGCCACGGCCAGGGTCACCGTGAACACGGTGCCGCCACCGGGGTTGTCTTCGATGTTCAGGCGGCCGTCGTTGACCTGCACCAACTGGCGGCATAGCGCTAGGCCCACACCGGTGCCGATCTCGCCCTTGGTCCCGGTCGCCAGATCGGCGCTGGCGCCCGACAGCACGCGGCTGACCAGATCCTGGTCCATGCCGATGCCGGTGTCGGCGATCACCACCTTTGCGTCCTTGCCGTCGTGACAGACTCGGACGGCGACCTCGCCGCCCTTGGGCGTGAATTTGAGCGCGTTGTTCACCAGGTTGCGGATCACCGTCGACATCTGGTGCCGGTCGAGCCGAACCTTGACCGGCGGCCCCGCCTCGATCCTTAACGTGACGCCGCGCAGGGTCGCGTCTGAGGAATAGACGCCCGCCGTCTGCCGGGCCAGCGCGCCGAGGTCCGTGACCTCCATATGCGTCTGGCGTTGGCCCGTGCGCACCAGGGCCCATTCCAGCAGGTTCTCCAGAACCTCGGACGCGTTGCGCCCGGCCTCGTACAATTTTTCGCCGTATTCCTGGACCGTCTTGGGATCGAGCTTGCGGCTGGGATCGGCCAGCAGTTGGGCGTAGATCAGCAGCGGGTTGAACAGATTGCGGATGTCGTGGCCGATGACGGTCAACAGCACGTCCTTCTGGCTGTTGCTTTCCTCCAATTCGCCGGTGCGCTGGGCGAGCGCGCCCTGGGCCTGTTCCCGTTCTTCCATTTCCTGGCGCAGACGCTGGTTGAAGGCCGCCAGCCATAGCCCGGCCAGCAACGCCAGCAGAGCGACAAGCGTGGCGCCCAGAAGTGCTTTGGGCATCCAGGCCGGCAGCGCCTTTGCGCCGTCCTGCTCATAGATGAACCCGTCGAGCGACATGTCCTTGGGTAGCAGGCCCAGCCCGGCGTAATGTTGGGCGATGCGCTCCCACCGCGCGGGGTTGATGAAGCCCACGGGCACGACGTCGGCCAGGATCAGATTGGCGGATTGCCGTGCCTCGAACAGCAGGTTGTCGCGCGCCTTCCGCTTGCCGTAGACATCGAGGATAAGGTCGACGATCTCTTCCTGATGTTTCATGGCGTAGCGCCAGCCGTCGAGCGAGGCGTCGAGAAAGGCCTGGACCATCTTCGGGTCCTTTTTCAGAACGTCTTCCGTGGTGAACAGGTTGTCACCGTAAAAATCGACGCCGCCGTCGATGGGACGGAACAGGCGGACCGGCCCGACTTCCTTCGCGTACTGGTAGGGTTCGTCCGTGGAATAGATGCTCATGGCATCGACATGCCCGGACTTCAGGTCCTCGACGTCGAAGGTGTGCTCGACGAAATTCATCTGACTGATGTCGAGCCCCTCGGCGGCGAAATAGGCGCTCAGTTCCGTCTCATGCGGGGCGACCATGATCTTGCCGCGGGCAAGCTGGTGGATGTTGTGGATGTCGTTGCGCGCATCGAGCATCAGGGTCAGCGGGGAATGCTGATAGATCACGGCCAGGACGACCACGGGGATGCCGGCGGCCCGCATCATCAAAAGATCGGTGGTGCCGACGCCGAATTCGGCCTTGCCCTCGGCCACGGATTCCATCGGCTTGTCGCCGGGCATGGCGGGCAGGATCGTCACGTCCAGGCCCCGGTCGCGGTAATACCCCTTGGCCTTGGCCGCGTAATAGCCGGCGAACTGGAACTGATGTGCCCATTTCAGCTGCAGGGTGACCTTGGTCAGCTTGCGCGGGGCGTCCTCTGCCGCCCGTGCCGGCGCCGGGTGGCCCAGGCCGACGAGCAGAGCAGCCGTGAACACGACCAGGAGCAGCCAATGCGAGGCCCGCACATTGCCCCTGTTTTCCGCGTCTGCGCTTATCATGATCTGTGTTCGTTGTTGGAGGGAAGGCACCGGCACGCCACCGGCGGGAATAGGCCGCGCACCATGCTCAGCCCGAAAGGAAAGCGGTTCGATTAGGGTGCAAAATTAAGCATAGTTTTACAAGGGATACTAAGATGGAATCTGGATTTTTGGGAGGAGCCCGTGTTCGACGCCGAATTGGATACCGTCGCCGCGGCGAAGACCGCGGAAAGGTCCGATGACGGCCTTTACTGCGCGCGCTGCGGGCATCTGGTGACGCGCCGCCGCTGGGCCTTCGCGCCCGACGGCGGACACGAGCGAATCTGCGCGAATCCGGCGGGCCGCCTGTTCACGGTCGTCAGTTTCCTGGAGGCGCCGGGGGCGGCGGACCGCGGGCCGCCGACCGAAGACTTCACCTGGTTCACCGGCCATGCCTGGAATTTCGCCCATTGCCGGGGCTGTAACGGCCATCTCGGCTGGCGCTATACAAGCGATCTTGATCCGCCGGTATTCTGGGGCCTTATCAAGGACCGTCTCAGCAGCCTGTCGAAATAGGAGCCGCCCATGTCCAAGCCGCTTGTCGCCATCACTTACTGCACGCGCTGCCGCTGGCTTTTGCGCGCAAGCTGGATGGCGCAGGAACTGCTGACCACCTTCGAGGACGATCTGGCGGGCGTGACCCTGGTGCCCGACGGCGTGGGCGGGCGGTTCATCGTGCGGGTCGGAGACACGGTGGTGTGGGACCGCAAGCGCGACGACGGGTTTCCCGAGATCAAGGTCCTGAAACAGCGGGTCCGCGACGTGGTGGTGCCGGACAAGGACCTGGGCCATTCGGACGGCGCCTGACCATGGCCGGTTCCCGCCGGGGCGGAAAAATGGCATAATCGGCCCATGGCAACGGCGCTTGAAGGTATTCTGTTCGACCTTGAAGGCGTCCTCTACCAGGGCGGGACGCCCGTCCCCGGTGCGGCCGAAGCCTTGGAATGGACCCGTGGCCGGGGCCTGAAAACCCGCTTTCTCACCAATACCACTCTGCGCCCGCGCGCCGCCGTGTGGCGGCGGCTGCGCGACATGGGCCTGCCCGTGGATGCGGACGACATCGTTACCCCGGCCATGGCGGCGGTGTCGCTGTTGCGGGCCCGCGGGCTGCGGCGGGTGTATCTGGCGGCCGAACCGGCCCTGGCCGAGGATTTCACCGGCTTCGACCTGGTCGACGCCCGACCCGATGCCGTCGTCATGGGCGATCTGGATGCCGGCTTCGACCGGGCCCGCCTGTCCGGTCTGACGGGCATGTTGCTTGACGGGGCGATGCTGATCGCGCTTCACAAGAACCGCCTGTCGCGGCCCGGCGGCGATCTGATCATCGATCTGGGGCCCTATGTGGCGGCCTTGGAATATGCCACCGGGGTGGACGCGGTGGTCATGGGCAAGCCGTCGGCGGATTTCTTCGCCCGCGTGCTGGCCGACATGGGCGTTTCCGCCGCCGCCGCCGTGATGATCGGCGACGACGCGGAATCGGATATCGCCGGCGCCCAGGCGGCGGGCCTGCGCGCGGTCCAGGTCATGACCGGAAAGTACGACCCGCGCACGGCGGGCCGCGCCACGCCCGACGCCCTGATCGCCAGCGTCGCCGACCTGCCCGATGCCATCGCCGCTTGGACCTAGGGGGCGTTTGTTGCTACCGTCCGCGCCGTTAAGAAGAAACCATGAAGGAGACGATCCATGGACCTGGTGATTCGGGGTGCCACTATCTATGACGGCCGGGGCGGCGCCCCTTACCGGGGCGATGTCGGCGTGAAGGACGGGCGCATCGCCGCCGTCGGCGCGGTCGACGTAAAAGGTGCCGAGGAAATTGACGCCTCGGGTCTGGCCCTAATGCCGGGGATCATCGACAGCCACACCCATTTCGACGCGCAGATCACCTGGGACCCCTGGTGCACGCCGTCGCCCGCGCTCGGCGTGACCAGCGTTCTGATCGGCAACTGCGGGTTCACCATCGCCCCCTGCAAGGCGCCGGACCGCGATCTGATCATGAAGAATTTGGTGCAGGTCGAGGGCATGTCGCTGGACGTGCTGCGGTCGGGCATCGCCTGGGATTTCGAAACCTTCCCCGAATACCTGGATATGCTGGAAGCCCGGGGTTCGGCCCTCAATGTCGGGGCCTTTCTGGGCCATTCGTCCCTGCGCACCTATGTGATGGGCGATGCGGCGACGGAACGCGCCGCCAACGACGACGAAATCAAGACCATGGCGGATATCGTCCGCGCCGCCATGAAGGCCGGCGCCGTCGGCTTCGCAACCTCGACGGCGCCGCAGCACAACGGCTGGGGCGGCGTGCCGATGCCGTCGCGTTTGGCCGACGCCCGGGAACTGGAAACGCTTGTCACCGCCATGGGCGAGGACGGGCAAGGCGTGTTCATGCTGACCAAGGGCAATACGACCGACGTGCCCTACCTGGAAACCGTCGCCGCCAAGTCGGGCCGGCCGGTGATGATCGCGGCCCTGCTGCACAACCCGACCAATCCGGAAGGCACCTTCAAGGATCTGGCCGCCGTCGCCGCCGCGCGGGCCAACGGGCGGGAATTGTGGGGGCAGGTGTCGTGCTGTCCGCTCTATATGGATTTCTCGCTCAAATCCGCCTATCCGCTGGAAGGGCTCGCGGCCTGGAAGCCGGCCATGGAGGCCTCGGGCGAGGCCTTGAAAGCCGTCTATGCCTCCGACGCCTTTCGTCAGGCCGTGAAGGACGAACTGGAAGGCGAGGCCGGCGTGCGCCTGTTCAACGGCGAATGGGACAAGATCGAGGTCACGGAAACGGCTCGGCCGGAAAACCGAGCCTATGACCAGAAGAAGGTGGCGAGTCTGGCCGATGTGGCGGGCAAGCACCCGCTCGACTGGATGCTCGATCTGGCGATTTCGGAAGACCTGGAAACCCTGTTCATGGCCGAATTGCTGAACACGGACGAGGACGCCGTGGGCCGCATGATGGCCGACCCGAACGCGTCGGTCGCCCTGTCCGATGCGGGAGCACACCTGACGTTCTTCTGCGACGCCGGGTTCGGCCTGCACCTGATGGGCCATTGGAGCCGCGATCTCGGCAAGCTGACCCTGGAGCAGGCGACACACGAACTGACCGCCAAGCCCGCCACCATCTATCGCATTCCCGAGCGGGGCGAGATCAAGGCAGGCTATCACGCGGACCTGTTGCTGTTCGATCCCAAGACCGTGGGCCGGGGGCCGAAACGCCGCGTCCATGACCTGCCGGGGGGCGCCCCCCGCTTGACCACGGACGCCGTGGGCGTCGCGGGTGTGTGGGTCAATGGCGTGCAGGTGGCCGATGCCAAGGGCCCTGTCGGCGCGAAGAGTGACGTCTTGCCGGGGCGCGTGCTGCGCAGCTTCGGTAGTTGAGCGGACAGAGAGGACCCAACATGACCACATCCTGCATCGCCGTCATGGCGCCGGGCGACATGGGCCATGCCGTGGGCAAGGTCCTGGGCGATCACGGCCATGACGTCATCACCTGCCTGGCCGGGCGCAGCGACCGTACCCGCGCCCTGGCGGCCAAGGGCAATTTCCGCGACGTGCCGGACCTGGAAGCCCTGGTCACCCAGGCGGACCTGATCCTCTCGATCCTGCCGCCGGCCAACGCGATCAAACAGGCGCAGGACATGGCGGCGGCCATGAAGGCGGCGGGCACGACGGCGGTCTATGTCGACTGCAACGCCGTGTCACCGGCCACGGCTTTGGAAACGGCGGCGATCCTGGCCGAGGCCGGGGCGCCTTTCATCGACTGCGGCATCATCGGCCTGGCGCCGGCGCCGGGCCGCTCGACCCGGTTTTATGTCTCCGGCCCGGACACGGGACCCATGATGGCCTTGGACGGGCAGGGCATCACCGTGATCGACATCGGCGATACAGTCGGCCGCGCGTCGGGCTTGAAGATGGCCTATGCGGGCCTGACCAAGGGGACCAACGCGCTGCACACGGCAGTGCTCATGCTGGCACAGCGCCTGGACCTGTTCGACGAGTTGATCGGCGAGTTCGAGGACAGCCAGCAGGCGGCCTTGAAGAACATGCGGGCCCGGGTGCAACGCTTGCCCGCCGACGCGGGCCGTTGGGTGCGTGAGATGGGGGAAATCGCCGACACCTACCGCGAAGCAGGCCTGCCCGGCGGCTTCCATGACGCGGCGGCGGACATCTTCCGCATCCTCGACGCCACGCCTTTTGGGGCGGAGACGCGGGAAACCATCGACCCCGACCGCACCATGGAAGCTTCCATCCCCGTCTATGTCGATCACATCAACGCCAAATCCAAGGACGCCGCCGATGACTGAAGCAACGGGCCTGAAACATCTGAGCCTGGGCGCGGTCCACGACCTTGCCTTCAACTGCCTGAAAGCCAATGGCTGCGACGACGCCAATGCCCAGGCCATCGCCGACAACCTGACGGCGGCGGAACGCGATCGTTCGGAATCCCACGGCCTGTTCCGCCTGCCGGGCTATGTCGCGTCCTTACGCAGCGGCAAGGCCGACGGCAAGGCGCAGCCCCGCATCGAGGACGCGGCCCCCGGCGTGGTCCGGGTCGACGCCCTGGGCGGCTTTGCGCCCCTGGCGTTGGAGGCCGGACGCAAACCCCTGGCCGCCAAGGCGCGCAGCCAGGGCATCGCCGCCTTGGCCCTGGTTGGGGTGCATCATTTCGCGGCGCTCTGGCCCGAGGTCGAGGCCCTGGCCCATGAAGGCCTGGTCGCCTTCGCCTGTACCTCGACCCTGCCGTTCGCCGCACCCGCGGGCGGTGCCAAGCCCCTGTTCGGGACCGACCCCGTGGCCTTCGCCTGGCCGCGCAAGGACGGCCCGCCCGTGGTGTTCGACATGGCGACCACGGCCATGGCGCGGGGCGAGGTGATGATCGCCGCGCGGGAAGGTCACGACGTGCCGCTGGGCGTCGGCCTGGACGGCGATGGCCAGCCGACCCGCGATCCCAAGGCGATCCTGGACGGCGGTGTGATGCTGCCGTTCGGCGATTACAAGGGATCGGCCATTTCCATGATGGTGGAACTGCTGGCGGGGGCGCTGATCGGCGAGGTGTTCTCGTTTCAGGCGGGTGCCGCCGACAACCGCGACGGCGGGCCGACCCGGGGCGGGGAATTCATCCTGGCCATCGATCCGGCGCGCACGTCGGGCGGGGCGGACTGGCTCGGCCAAGGCGAGGTGTTGTTTCATCAGATGCTGGAGACGGGGGCTGCACCCGGCCAAGTGCGCCTGCCCGGCGACCGGCGTTATGCCAACCGTGAAAAAACGCCCCAGGACGGCGTGGCCATCCCGGGGGCGCTTTACGAAAAGATCGTCGAGTTGACGGGTTAGGCCGTCAGTAGGGGCGGTCGCCGTTCACCGTCACGCGGTGCATTTCCCGGCGATAGCCGTGGTAATCGTTGAGCGCGTAATGGTGGGTGCAGCGGTTGTCCCAGAACGCGATGGAGCCGACCTGCCAGCGGAACCGGCAGGTGAATTCCGGGCGCTTGATATGGGCCAGCAGGTAATCGAGGATCGGGCGGCTTTCCTGGGCACTCATGCCGTCGAAGCGGACCGTAAAGGGCTCGTTGATATACAGGCATTTCCGGCCCGTTTCCGGATGGGTGCGGACCACGGGATGGATCGTTTCCTTGGCTTCCATCTGCCCGCCGCGCAGCTTGGTCGAACGCGTCGCGTTGCGTTCCGAATTGACCTGGGTCAGGAAGGCATCGCTGTGCACGGCGTTCATGGAGGACAGCATACGGCGCATGCCGTCGGTCAGCATTTCGTAGGCCAGGTACAGGTTGGCGAACAGGGTGTCGCCGCCGAACGGCGGGATTTCGCGAGCATAGAGGATCGATCCCATGGGCGGTTCGGGCAGGAAGGTCGCGTCCGAATGCCAAGTGTCGCCGATGTTGTTGAGGGCGTCCGCCTCCTTGACCACCTGCAGGATTTCCGGGTGACCGGGCAGGGGCTCGTACACCGGATGAATGTTCAGGGTACCGAAGCGCAGGCCGAAAGCCTTTTGCTGGTCCGGGGTTAGGTCCTGGCCGCGGAAGAAGATAACGAGATATTCGTTCAAGGCCTTGCGGATTTCCGCCAGGACGGCGTTCGAGACATCCGCCGACAGATCGACGCCGTCGATCTCGGCGCCCAAGGCACCGCAGATGGGCGTGACGCCGATGTGCCGATATCCTTCGGGGGCTTTCGACAGCGTGGGCACGGGGTTAAGCATTTTCGGTCTCCTAGAGTTTTTCCGGTTGCGTCCGTCTGGACAGAAGCCAGCGGACCGTAAGGTGGCTGATGACGAGAGCGATCCCGAGCAGGTCGAGGCCGTGGCCGGGCTCGACAAGGCAATAGGCGGCGACGAGATAGAGGGTTCTCTCCACGATGGTGCGTGCCGGATAGCCGCTGATCGCGACGCCGAACAGCACCGCGCCGGCGATGGCGGTCAGGATCGACAGCACGATGGCATGCCAGGGGAAGTCGCTGCCGATGATCAGCAGATCCGGGTTGAACACGAACACGAAGGGAATCACGAAGGCCAGGGCGGCATAACGGATGGCCGCGATGCCCGTTCCGGTGACCGACCCTTCGGCCAGGGCGGCCGCCCCGAAACTGGCGACCATGACCGGCGGTGTGATCAGCGACAGCACGGCGAAGTACAGGATGAACATATGGGCGGCCAGCACGGGCACGCCGAGTTCGATCAACACCGGCCCGCCGATCGCAATCGTGATGATATAGGCGGCGACCGTCGGCATGCCCATGCCGAGCACGACGCAGGTCAGCATGACGAAGATCAGGGCCAGCAGGATCTGGCCGTTGGTGATGTTGATCAGTTCGCTGGACAGGCGCAGCCCGAACCCGGTCATGTTGAGGACGCCGACGACGATACCGGCGGCGGCGCAGGCGATCGTGGCGACTACGGTGGTCTTGGCCGCCGTATGCAGGCAGCCGAGGATTTCCGGCAGGGACAGCCGCGTTTCCGCCCGCAGGCTGGACACCACGATCGCTGTGGCGATCCCGACCAGGGCCGACATCATGGGCGAATATCCGGAAACCAGGGCGACGACCAGGGTGACGATGGGCAGCACCATATGGGCAAGCTGCATGATCTCGCCCCGCTTGGGCATCATCTCTTCCGGCACGCCCTGCATGTTGTCGCGCCGCGCCGTCAGGTCGATGGCGACGAACAGCGAGATGTAGAACAACAGCGCGGGCACGGCGGCGGCCACGATGATGTCGGCATAGGGAATGCCGGTGATGTCCGACATCACGAAGGCGACGGCGCCCATGATCGGCGGGGTCAGCTGGCCGCCCGAGGATGCGGCGGCCTCGATGCCGCCGGCGTCTTCCTTGCGGAAACCGATCCGCTTCATCAGCGGGATGGTCACGGCCCCGGTCGCCATGACGTTGGCCAGGGCACTCCCTGAAATGGTGCCGAACGACGCGCTGGTGACCACGGCGACCTTGGCCGGGCCGCCCGGGGACTTGCCGGTCATCTTCAGGCCGACGCGTTGGATCAGCAGGCCGGTCTTACATTTTTCGATATAGGCGCCGAAGATGATGAACAGGAACACATAGGTCGCCATGGCCGCCACGGGGCTGCCGAAGATGCCGAAGGTGGTCATGTACAGGCCCTGGAACACCTCGGGCGTGGGGATCGGCCGGTGGCGGAAGATGGAAAAGCTGTCGCCGCCCCAGATGCCGTAGGCCAGGATGACGAGGATCAAAAGCGCGATGGGCAGACCGATGCAGCGCCGCGCCAACTCGACCACCAAGGCGACGAGAGCGACGGCAGCGACGGTGTCCGGCAGGGTCGCTTCCGAATAGGCGAAGCGTTCTTCCAGGCCCGTCGGGTCAAGGAGAATATGCACCAGGGACAGCACCAGGGCGGCACCCAAGGCCAGATCGATCACCCAGGTCCAGTCGGGTTTGGAAAAGTCCCGCTTGCCGCCCCGGATGTGGAACGAGAGCAGGCCGACCAGGCTGATCAGCAACAGGTGCAGCGGGCGCAGGACGAAGGTGTCATAGGCCCCGACGATGGGGACATAAAGATGATACAGGCTGGCGAAGGTGCCGATCGCCACGGTCAGGAGTGCTGGAATTTGCCACCATTTGCGGCCGGCACCGGTCAGGAACTGGCGTGCGGCGGCGAATTCGGTGACCGGGGAATGTGACGGGGATGTGTGTTCTTGCATCGGTTTTCGCATTTTCCTAACGCCCGCCTCCGCCCGTCATGACGGGAGGAGGCGGAGGCGGGATCAGGTTGACGGGAAAGGAGCGGGCGGCTGCCTACTTCAGCAGGCCGATTTCCTTCCAATACTGGGCGGCGCCGGGATGGAACGGGATGCGCACGCCCTTGACGGCGATCTCTTCACCGAATTCGCCGTAGGCCTTGTGCGCTTGGACCATCCGCTTGCGGTTTTCCCAGGTCGTCTTGACGATGTTGTAGGCCCATTCGTCGGGCATTTCGGCGTAGGTCGTCACCTGGGTGACGGACCCGATGGTCGGAACGTCCTTGTCCTGGCCCTTGAAGGTGCCGGCGGGGATGGTGACCTTTTCGTAGTTGAAGGCCTTGCCCAGGGCGTCGGCGACGGCGTCATCGACGGGCAGAAGGTGGCCTTCGGAAACGGACAGAATTTCATCGACCACCGGATGGGGGATGGAGCCGATGACGGTGGCGGACTGCACCACGTTGTCCTGGAACAGGGCGGACATTTCACCGTAGCCGGTGTTGACGATCTTGATGTCCTTGGTGACGCCCAACTGGGCGACGATGCGTTCGAAGCTGGCAAGGCCGGTCATGCCGGCGCGGCCGGGGGCGGCGCTTTTGCCGGCCAGGTCGGCATAGCTTTTGATGTCCGGCTTGGCGACCGTCGACAGATAGGCGCCGTTGGTCGACATCAGGGCGCGCAGGTTCTGGATCGGCTTGCCCTCGAACTTGAGCATGCCCTTGTAGGCGGCGGTGACGTCCATGGCGAAGGCGAAGCCGACCTCGATCTTCTTGGCGCCGACGCCCTTCAGGTTGGAAATGCCGCCACCCGGGGTGACGGTGGTGGCGACGCCGGGCCAGACCTTCTTGCTCAGCTCGGCGATGGCGGCCGCCCCCAGGTACCAGGCGCCGCCCTGACCGCCGCCGACCATGGTCAGGTATTGCGGCGCGGCCGCCGCGGCATGGGCCTTGCGGGCCAGGGCCGCGGGCAGGACCAGGGCCGAGCTGAGGGCCAGGCCGGTTCCCATTTTGATGAAATCTCGTCGTCCAACGTCACGCATGTCTTGTTTCCTCCTGATGGTGGTTTTGTGGTTTGGGTGGTTAGGTGGGCTGTACGCCGCGATAAGGCCGGGGCGGCAGTTGCCCGACCCAGTCGGCGGTTTGGAAATGCTGTGCCAGATCGGCCAGCCGGACCCCCAGGTCCGGCAGGGAATCCTCGGTGATGCGCGAGGACGGGCCACCACAGTTGAAGGCCGCGAGAACGTCGTTCGACAGGGTGACGGCGACGCCGACGGCGTTCACGTCGTCTTCCCAGATGCCGACGGCCGTGCAGTAGCCTTTTTTCGCGTATTCCTTTTCGGCGGCCCGCAATGTCCGTTCAACGTCCTTGAACCGGGCGGGGTCGTGGGTCTTGAACTGGTCGAGGATGCCGTTTTGTTCGGCCGGTTCCGCCGCCGCGAAATAGGCATGGCCCATGGAGGTCGTTTCCATGGGAATGCGCGAGCCGATGTCGAGCGGCAGGGCCCGCACCGTGCGGTCGCGCGAGCGTTCGATGAGGATCATGGACAGCCCGTCGCGGATGCCGAGCGACACCGTGCCCCGCGAATAATCGGCCAGTTCCTGCATCATGGGCAGGGCGACCAGGCGCTTGTCCATCGACGCCATGACCGGATACCCCAGGGTCAGTACCTTGGGGTGCAGGCTGTAGCGGCCGGAATCGGGGCAGACGTAGACATAGCCGGTTTCGACCAGGGTATGGACCAGGCGGGCGACCGTCGATTTCGGCAGGCCCGTGGCCTTGGCCAAGTCGCCAAGGCTCATCCGGTTATGTTCCGGAGAGAACGATGCGAGGACCCGAAGGCCCCGCGCAAGTCCGTTCACGAAGGCGCGGTCCTTGCCGGCGCCCGGGTCCGAGCTGTCGCTCACAGAAGTTTCCAATCCCCAAGGTCGAGTCCGTTAATCGAACTCTTGTTTGCATTCCGGGATTAAACTTCATATCAAATTGCAGTGTCAATATGCGGTACGATATACCGCTATGCGGTACGGTTATGGGAGAGCATCAATGAACGCGACGACAGTCGTTACCGGGGCAAGCCGGGGCATCGGCCTGGCAACGGCACACCTGCTGGCCGATCAGGGGCATGAGGTGGTGGGTACGGGCAGAACCGCGCCGGAAGACTTCCCCGGAACATTCTACGAAGTCGATTTCGCCGATTCCGCCAATCTGGCGGCTGTCGGCGCGGAAATCGCCGAACGCTACGCCGTCACCGGCCTGGTCAACAATGCGGGCGTGTCGCGGGCGCGGTCCATCGATACGGTGACGCTGGAGGACATGGACGACCATTACGACGTCAACCTGCGCGCCGTGGTTCAGATCACGCAGCTTTTGCTGCCCCGGCTGCGGGCTGCGGACGGCAACGGCAGGATCGTGAATATCGCCAGCCGGGTCGTCGTCGGCCGCGCCGTGCGCACGCCCTATGTCGCGACCAAGGCGGCGCTGGTCGGGCTGACGCGAAGCTGGGCCCTGGACCTTGCATCGGACGGAATCACGGTCAACTGTATCGCGCCCGGCCCCGTCGCAACCAAGCTGTTCAAGGGGAACCATCCGGACGGCTCGAAGGAGCTCGCCGATGTTCTCGCATCGATTCCGCTGGGGCGGGTCGGCGCGCCGGAAGAGATCGCGGGACCGATCGCGTTCCTGTTGTCGCCGGCGGCGTCCTACGTCACCGGACAGACGCTATACGTCTGCGGCGGCGGCAGCATCGGCCATGTCCCGGTCTAATCGACCGGGGGCCGGCGGCTGCGGCGTTACTGAGCGGGCTTGGTGGCCAACGACGGGCTTTCGTCGGCCAGGGTCGGTCCGTCGGCCGGGGCGCTGACCGCGCCGTTGCTGACCTCCCACTGGCGGTGCTGTTCGTACAGCGCCTTTTCCGTCGTGTAGGGATCAAGAGAATTGGCCGTCGCCGCCTTGATCGCGTCCTGGTTTTCCGAATAGTTCACGGTACCTTGTGCCGCCTTGCCGACGAGCGGCAGGGGGTTGGCGATCGAGGTCAGGATGTCGCCCGTGGCATCGCGCAGGTTGCTCGGCCCCAGGATCGGCAGGACGATGTGCGGGCCCGGCGCCATGCCGCCCGCGCCGAAGGCCTGTCCCAGATCCTCGGGCCGCGACTGCAGGCCCATGTCCGTGGCCGGGTCGCCCAGGCCGCCGACGCCCACCGTCGAATTGACCAGGAAGCGCTTGGTCGCGTTGCCGGCGTTGTCCGTGTCGCCCTGCAGGAACGAGGACACGGCGGTGACGGGTTCCGCCAGGTTGCTGGCGGCGTTGGCGATGGCTTCCTGCATGCCGTCGGGTGTTACGGCCTTGTAGCCCGAGATCAGGGGATCAAGGATCAGGCCGCGGAACAGGCTGTTGAATTCAGAAGTCACGCGGTTGATGGATTCCAGCGGATCGTCGTCCTTGGCGTCGGCTGCGGGCTGGTGAAACTGCATCTTGATTTCTGCGGGCGGGGTGTTGGCCTGTTCCTTCGCGGGCTCGGCCGCATGGGCGGCGGCCACGCCGACCAGAAACGCCACGGCGACGGCCGCAGGAAGGCGGATGAAATCGTCAGAAAAGCGGATGTTGACCATGTCAGATCTCCAAATGGCGCGCCCCCACGCACCAGCGTCCAAGTCCCCGGGTCCTCTTGCATATAAGAGTGCCACAATCTTTCTTGATCCGGAAAGTTAAATGTTAGAAATGGGCGGAGAACGATCCGGCTTTTTCGGGCGGTTCGGCACCGTAATCCGCCGCCGTCAGGCGAAGGCCCGCAAGGCCAGATAGACCCCAAGCAGAAGCAAGCCGGAAAAGAACACCCGGCGGAAGGTTTCCGCGGGGATGCGGCGGCGGATCATTTGTCCGCCGGCCATTCCGGCGGCGGCCGGGATCAGGGCGGCGGCCGAGGTCAGGCCCAATTCCGTGGTCATGATGCCGTGGCCGGTCAGGCTGACCGCCTGGGCCGCCGTCGCGATGGTGAAGGCGATACCCATGGCCTGGACCAGTTCGTCGCGGGTCAGGCCGAGTGCCTGAAGATAGAGCGCGCCCGGCATGGTGAACGAGGCGACGCTGCCCGTCGCCACGCCGGCCAGAAAGCCGATAAGGGGGGCCAGCGGCTTTTCCCAGCGCCCGGGCGGCGGGATCTGCGGCGTCATCAGGGAATACAGCGAATAGGCGGCGAGCAGAATCCCCAGGGAGCCCGACAGCAGATGGGCGTCGACGATCACCAGCAGGGACGCGCCGAACCAGGTGCCGACGCAGGCCGCCGCCAACATCGGCCACAAGCGGCGGATCAGGACGGCGAAGTTGCCGCCCACGGCGCCTTGCCAGATGTTGGTCACCAGGGCCGGAACGACAACCAACTGCACGGCCTCATGCAGGCCGATGACGGCGGTCATCAATCCCATGGCGACGGTCGGCAGGCCGACGCCGACGACACCCTTCACGCCGCCCGCGATCAGGAAAATGACACCAACGAGGGCGAGAATCTGGGGTTCTGGCATGGCGGTGTGCGGGATCCTGGGGAAAGCCGATGGCGGGATGTTTTGCGGGACGGCACTGATAGCATAATATCCCGTGGCGTCTGGCTGGAAACGCTTCGGCGCCCGCCGAAGCGTCCCGCCGTGAAGCCGTGGGCCGAGAATGTGCCTGCCGGTTGTTTTGCAGGGCCGGACGGGGGTATTGTCCCGGCGTCTGCCATCGCAAACCTTTTGAGATTGAAAAGTGAACGCCCGTCCGTGATCAAGCGACTTTGGAATATGTTCTACGGCCCCGAAGCCGAGGCCAGGCGCCTCAACCGCGACGTGACCTATATTGTGCACGCCTTGACCGAGGAACATTACGGCCCCATCGCCAAGGATGTCGCCACCGACCTGCGCAAGGACATCGACTACACGCTTGAGACGTTCATCCGTAAGGATGAGGCCTATGGCTTCAAGCGGGGCCTGGACAACCTGAGCCGCATGCACAATGAAGCCCGCAAGCGCCGCGACCAGCGTGCCCTGACGTCGCTGACCCTGGCCATCATCTACATGCGCGCGGGCAAGATCGGCGACCCGGCCAAGCCGGCGATCGTGGCGATCGAGGCCTTTGTCGAGGAATGGTCGCCCGTGAGCGATGAGAACAGCGGCGTCATGCCGCCAATCCCGAACTGACGCTTCCGTGAACGGCAAGCAAAGCCTTGCCCGCGACCGGCGTTCGCTTATGCTTGCGCGCAATTGATCAAATGCCGATGACGGAGGAGGATCCCCGATGATCGACCTATATACCTGGGCCACGCCCAACGGGCGCAAGGTGTCCATCATGCTGGAAGAAGTCGGCCTGAAATATACGACCCACCAGGTGAACATCTCCAAGGGTGAACAGCACGCCCCCGAATTCCTGAAGATTTCGCCCAACAATCGCATTCCGGCGATCATCGATTCCGACGGTCCCGACGGCAAGCCGATCTCGGTGTTCGAGACGGGGGCGATCCTGATTTATCTGGCGGAAAAGACCGGCAGCGAACTGTTGCCCCGGTCCGGCCGCGAACGCGTTGCCACCTTCGAATGGCTGATGTGGCAGATGGGCGGCGTCGGGCCGATGTTCGGCCAGGCCCATCATTTTCTGTTCAATCCCTCGGAAGTCGTGCCCTACGGCCAGAAACGCTATCACGACGAGACCAAGCGCCTGTACATGGTGATGAACGACCGCCGCCTGAACGAAACCGAATACCTTGCCGGCGATTTCTATTCCATCGCCGACATCGCGGTGTACCCCTGGGTGTCGCGCCACGAACGCCATCAGGTCGACCTCAACGAATATCCCAATGTGAAGCGCTGGTTTGATACAATCTCGGCGCGCGAGGCGGTGCAGAAGGGAATGGCGGTGCCGTTCGCGAACTGACGGCGCCTTAGGCAAAGACAGGAGCGGGCGGCGGCCATGGCGTTCAAGACCAAGAAATCGGTGCAGCGGGTTATTGCGGCGCTCAAGGCTGCGGGCCTGGGCGACCGGGTGATTGAACTTACCGCGACGGCCAAGACGGCCGAGGACGCGGCCCGCGCCGTCGATGCCAAACTGGGCCAGATCGTCAAGTCGCTGACCTTCCGCATCGGCGACAGGGCGGTGCTGGCGCTGGTCGCAGGCGACCATACCTGCAATCCGGAGGCGTTGCCCCGGGTCCTCAACCTGGAAGGCAAGGTCACGAAGCCGCAGGCCCAGCGGGTCAAGGACGTCACCGGCTTTACCATCGGCGGCGTGTCGCCCGTGGGGCTGGTCAACGACATCCCCATCGCCATCGACGCCAGCCTGCGCCGCTTCGATCAATTGTTCGCCGCCGCCGGGCATCCCCATTGTCTGTTTCCCGTCAGCTTCGACGAACTGAAACGCCTGACCGGTGGGATCGTGTCCTACAACATCGCCGCTGCCATCGACCCCGACGCGGTCGAGATGCCGCGCTTCGGGCGGACCCGAACCTTTCGCGAGAAATCGGAACAGTCTGGTTGAAAGCGGGCGGCGGCTTCGTTATGACTGCGGTTCCGCAGGTGCCCGGATGTCTCGTTTCCGGCACAAGCGGCCTTGAGGACAGGTGCGCGAGTGGCTGAAGCGGGCTCCCTGCTAAGGAGTCGAAGGGCATTGAATTTTCAACGCTTTTTGCCCTTCCCCACAAACTTCCCCACTAAATGTCGTTGATTGCGCTGGCGAAGAACCGCCGCCGCCCTTTCTTGATCGAGCGTTACGTAGTGATCTGTTGCACGGGTATCCGTCCAGGTTCCCGCGTTCATCACATCCCAGGCTGAGCCACCATCGGCTGCGATATCCGAAGCGAACTTGTGCCGGGCCATGCGGGCACCGAAGGAGACGCCCAGGCGGTCCCTGAGGCGCTTAATCAGTTTCCAGGCCCATTTATCGCCCCAAGGGAAAAGGCGGCCCTGGCGGGCTTCCTGGGGCTCGTTGGCAAGCAATTCGAAGACGTGCTCGTCCATGGGAATCCACTTGGTCTTGGCGGCCTTGCCGATGACAGCCTGGAAGCGCCGGTGCTTGAGGTCGATGCCATCCCATTCGAGGGCGAGGGCATCCGATGGCCGGAAGCCCTGGAAGTGATAGAAGGCGATCAGAAGCTTCAAGTCGCCATCCGCATTTTGGAACATGAGCTCGCCGGCATCATCGCTTGGGTGCTCTTTGACGGCGGGCGTTTCCTTGAAGCGCTTGATCCGGATATGCGGACACCACTCGTCGTCGGCGGCACAGTTGATCACGGCGCGGGCCACGGTGATAACCGATCGGTTGAGACTTGACGCCTTGAGGTTTGGGTAGATCTTCGGTGCGATGGTGCGGATCAGGCCGGGGCGAATATCGGCCACGGGCAGGTCGCCGATCCTGATGCCATCATGCCGGTGATTTGCAATTTTTTCCGCCCACTTCAATTGTTCGAGTGACCGGCGCTCGGTCGCTTCGTAGTGGGCTATGGCGTCTTGGAACGTTTTGACCTCGCAAGGCTCAGGCTCGTTACAGGCGCGGACGTCTGCTTCGAACTCAGCCCAAGCCTCTCGAGCCTCGATCTTGTTTGCTGCGCCTGTAAGTGAGATTTCGTAGAGGCGACCTTTGATGCGTCCACGCGCGAGCCAGTGCCGGTTCCCTTTGCGTGTCCCCGGGGGGTGGAACGATGGCATATCACAGCCTCCAAAATTTCATTGACGTGGGCATCGATGAAATAGCGCTGTTTGGCTCTTCCCTGACTAAAACCTAATTCTCTAATGATGTCATCAAGAGTTCGTCTGGACACCATGTGAGAGAGCGCGTCGTAGACCTCATCGAAACTGTAGGTATTCGGAAGTTGGATGTTTGGTTTTCGCTGCTCATTCATCGTGAATACCTTTTCAGAAACCGCATGGTGTAAACCAAGCAGCAGCAACCAGGCCGCCGGATAGGCGCGGGTTTTCGAAGGTTCAGTTTTTTGGAAGTGGCATCGATATAGAGATCGTGCACAGCTAAGCCGATCGTCAACCTGTCAACCGGTGGACAGTCAACCTTTGTTCGCGACGCCTGTGGCTAGCGTGATACTGCAGTGTGCAAAACCCGTATCGAAAAGGGGCAAGGAAGGACCCAAAAAGGCCCACACACTTCTCGAACGTTAGCTTTTTGGTATGCCATTTTCGGAAACTTAGGCAACCTCGATTTTTAGTCCCAAGCGTGAATTGTTAGAATTTGTCCATGTAAGATAGGTTCAACAGTGGTCCAGGGAGGTCCAGGCAAGGGTTGTTGCTTGGACGCGTCTAAGGCTTTGATTTTAAAGCCCTGGTCCAGGCGGTCCAGGTGGTCCACCCATAATTACTCATGTGCGCATATGCGCGTGCAGGTGCGCGCGCGTACGTATGAGAATGTGCCTGGACCGCTTGGACCGCCTGGACCAACCCAAGAAAACCGCGGAGTCGCAAAAATGGCTTGCCTGGACCCTGCCTGGACCAAATCAGGGTTTGCTTGGACACTTCACCTTTTGTTCCCGCGTCTAGACACAGGTGAAGCTAACTCGCATCTTTAGCTTTCCCATCAATAATAAGCCTCAAAACTTGCTGTTTCTGATCAATTCACTTTAGAATTTTTCATGATCGAAGTTTTCGGAAAATACGTTCTCGTCTTCTTAATCGTCATTGCTGTGGCCGCAACGTTACGGTCACTTTTCGGTTAGCAGTATATTTTCAAACGTCTCAATGTTCGCAAACCTGGATTGTTGGGTGCGAACCGGGTTCGCAGGGGCGATCGTCTGCTGTGGTCATATTCACAAGCCCTTGGCGCGCTTTAGAAAAATCTTCTATTGTTCGGTTTGGGAAGACAAAAGAAACCTATCGTGCTCTAGAGGAAGGCCACTTGAACCTAATCCAACGACAGGGGTTGCCATAAGTGCGTTCAGAAGTGGTGTTCCGAGACGGAACGCGGTCCTGGTTGATCTTCGGTCAGGACAGCGGTAAACCGCCTGATCTGGTTGATTCGAACCAGGTGGTCGTGCGCGCGGGCAATGAGGCCGTGCTGATCGATCCCGGCGGCGTCGAGATTTTCCCCGCCGTGTTCGACGCTGTCGAACGCGAGGTACCGCTTGCCGATATCAAACACGTCATCCTGACCCATGAGGACCCGGACGCGGGATCATCGCTGCCGTTGTGGCGCGAGGTCTGCGTCGATGAACTGAAGGTCCACGTGCCCTGGCTGTGGCTGGGCTACGTCACCCATTACGACCGCGAGGCCGATTTCGTTGCCGTACCCGACGAGGGCATGGAAATCCGCTTCGGCGAGGGCGGCCGGCTGCAATTGATCCCGGCCCATTATCTGCATTCGCCGGGCAATTTCTCGGTCTTTGATCCCGTCGCCAAGGTGCTGTTCTCCGGTGACATCGGCGGCGCCCTGGTGCCACCCGATGACCGTGACGGGTTCACCGTGCGCGACTTCGATCGGCACGTTCAGTACCTGACCGGGTTCCACCAGCGTTGGATGGGCTCGCCTGCCGCACGCGACGACTGGATCCGCCGTGTGCGCGACCTGGGCCCTGAAATCATCGTGCCGCAGCGCGGCCTGGTGTTCACCGGCGCCAACGTGGACCGCTTCCTTAACTGGTTCGAGACTTTGGAAATCGGCCTCGCGGTCAAGGGTGGCACGCCTCAGCGCCTGGCGCCGCCGCAGGCAGCGCCGGAGACGGTGATGTCGGCCGAGGAAAACGCGACGCCCGCGCCCGAGGCCAAGCCTGAGGCCAAGAAGGCGGCGACGCCCATCGAGTCCCCGATCATGGGCGCGGGAAAGCCGCTTGCCCGGGCGTTCAAGGAAAGCGGTCGCCAATTCCGCCTGATCACCCGCAGCGATTTCGACGGCCTGGTCTGCGCCGTGCTGTTCGAGGAGATGGAGTTGATTGACGACATCCTGTTCGTCCATCCGCGCCAGATGCAGTACGGCGAGGTCGACCTTACCGACAACGACATCTCGACCAACGTGCCTTTTGATGAACGGGTCTATCTCGCCTTCGATCATCACCTGAGCGAGATGGAGCGCGTCGGCGGAAAGCGTGACAACCATGTCATCGATCCGACGGCGCCGTCGGCGGCGCGCGTGGTCTACAACTACTTCGGCGGGGAAGAGGGCTTCCCCTACGTATCGGGCGAACTGATGGACGCCGTCGATCAGGCGGACTCCGCGCAATACGAAATGGACGACGTGCTCGACCCTCAGGGCTGGGCGCTGCTCAACTTCATCATGGATCCACGCACGGGCCTGGGCCGCTTCCGCGGCTTTCGCATTCCCAATTACGAACTAATGATGGGTCTGATCGAAGACTGCCGGAACTTCACCATTGAGGAAATCCTGGAGCTCCCCGACGTCAAGGAACGCATAGATCTGTACAACGAACATCGGCCCAAGTTCGAAGAACAGCTCCGGCGCTGCACCACGATGCATGACAAGCTCGCCGTCATCGACATGCGCAAGGAAACTGATATCTATTGCGGCAACCGGTTCCTGATCTATGCCCTGTTCCCGGAATGCAATATCTCCATGCATGTGGTCATGGGCAAGCAGGACAAGAACACCGTGTTCGCCGTCGGCAAGTCGATCTTCGACCGCTCCTCGCCGGTCAACGTGGGCGAGCTCATGTTGCGCTTCGGCGGCGGCGGCCACCGCGCCGCCGGCACCTGTCAGGCCGACAATCCGATCGCCGAGGAAACCATGGCCGAACTGATCCACCGGATCACCTCAGCAAAATAGATTAGTGGCATCATCCATCTGGAGGACGGAATGGATGACCGAAAATCAAAGCTCGTAAATCGTGATAGGCGTCGTCAAATCGGCGGGGATAAAACCGTATTCTACTGGCGTGTCCGTACTTGTAGGTATTTTGGTTACACGCGACGCAAAACGTCGACCCAGGGTTACTGGTACGCGCGCATCGTGATGAAGAATGGCCGGGTCCGGTCTAAGCGCATCGCCATCGCTGATGACATCTTGCCAGCAGACAACATCAACGTAATGACGTTTTATCAAGGACTAAACCATGCCGAGGTTTGGTTCCTTAGCCAAGAAGATGTTGCTGTGCCGGACCGCTATGAATTTGAAGCGCGCGATCCGTTCCCGACCGTTCCTCTTCCGCCACCGTACACTGTGGGCAATGCTGTCGTCGGCTACTTGAAGTGGCGAAGTAATCGTATGCCGCCCAGTGGGCATCCTTACTCTATGTTCAAACATCATGTGATGGATCAGCTCGCTCACATCCCACTTGATCAACTGACAGTGCAGACTTTGACCGATTGGCTGCATGAATTAGCGCAGAAGCCGAAGATTATTTCGTCAGGTCGGCTGAAAGGGGTTCAATATGGGGAAACTAGTCTTGATCCTGAATGGATTAGAAAACGTCGTAAGTCTGCCAACTCCATTTTGTCTCATTTGAGGGCTGCCTTACGGTTCGCATACAACCAAGGCTATGTTGACACGGATAAAGCTTGGCGCCGTGTTCGGCCCTTCAAAAGGGTCAACAATTCTCCTTCATCAACAAGCCTTGAACGTGATGAAATTTTACATCTGCTACGTGCTTGCCCCGATCACATCGGCAATGTCGTAAAAGCTGGTCTAGTTACTGGCTGCCGCATTGGCGACTTACTCCGACTTCGCGTCTCGAATGTTCACCTGAAAACCGGCGTTGTCCGATTGCACTCATCGAAGACCGATCGGACGATCAGTGTTTCGTTATCAAACGAGGGTATAGAGTTCTTCGCAAGCTTGATTGATGGTCGCAAAGCTGACGAATACCTGTTCGTCGATCTTAATGGGCAATCTTGGAATACGCGCGGCATCAGTGGCGAGTTTCTCAAGTGCCAGCGGGCTGCCAGGATAAAGCCCACAGTCACGTTTACAAAAATTCGTCACACTTTCGCCAGCCAGGCCGTGATGGCCGGCCTTCCGATGAAGGCTGTTGCAACTCAACTTGGCCATGTGGATACCCGAATGGTGGAAGGCGTTTATGGACACTTGACCGAGAATTTCATGACCGAAGAAATTCGAAAAAAAATGCCTCGTTTGTTTTCGTAAGAATTTTCTGGTGGCGATGTGATTCAATAATGTCGTTATTCCCGAAAACTCGAGATGCACGATTGGCGGTACTGAGTGCTGCTGGCGCGCGGAGCTCGTTGAAAGGGAAAACCTCCGTCACTTATTGGACAATAAGACGAGCTCGGCACATAGGTTACATCAGAAGGGCGAATGCGTCGGCCGGTTCTTGGTATGCGCGGGTACTTCTAAGAAATGGACGGCAAAGAGTGAGAAAGATTGGCTGGGCCGATGATGATGCCCCCGCCGATGGTATTGATTTGATCGACTTTCATCAGGCATTGCAAAGGGCTGAGTACTGGTTTGAGACGCAAAGCCACGAGGCGATACCAGATGAACTGTTAGTTCATGCAGAAGTTCTTTTTGATGAAATCCCACCGGCTCCCCCTTACACGGTTGGGCATGCCGTTAAAGATTACATCAGGTGGTACCGAGATAATCGAAAGGACTACAGGCGTTCGTACTATGTCGCGAAACGCCACATTATGGATCAGATTGGGAGTATCCCCATCGTACAGTTGACGGCGCCACAAATTGAAACATGGTTGACGGACCTCTCTCGGAGCGCCCCTACAATCCCAATTGGGCGTAACGGGAAAAAGCGTTTCGGGCCGATAAGCGACGATCCCGAGTGGCGTAGAAGAAGACGCGCTTCAGCCAACAAAGTTCTCGTGCTTTTGAAGGCCGCGTTAAATCACGCGTTCGACCGTGGGTACGTGCAAACTGATCGCGCTTGGGCCGTTGTTAAAGTTTTCCGAAGAACCATAGCTAGCCATGAACCGAAGCATCTCACCCTCGATGAGGTTCACCGCTTAATTGACGTCTCTCCGGCACCGATCGCCGAAGTGATTAAAGGTGGTTTAGTTACGGGGTGCCGCATCGGTGATTTATTGAAGATGCGTGTGAACGATTTTCTCCCGGACCTAGGGCGCATCAAAGTGGTCGCGAGAAAGACCGACAGGTTCTACCACGTGACCTTGTCTGAAGAAGGCAGAGAGTTTTTCGAGACATTGACGCTAAGGCGTCCAACGAATGAACACATGTTTCTAAATGAATTTGGCAAACCCTGGAGTTACAACTCTTTCCGAAAGGGGTTTGTAACGGCCCAGTTCGACGCAGATTTTCCGATCAGTTTTAATTTTCACAGGCTCCGTCACACATTCGCCGCGCAAGCGGTGATGGCTGGGATACCGCTTAAGGCAGTGGCAAACCAATTAGGTCATGCAACGACATTGATGGTCGAGCAGCGGTACGGCCATCTGCGGGACGACTTTATTTCTGAGAAAGTTCGTGAAGTAATGCCAAGGCTTTTCACATAACCAGTTTTCTTATGCCGATCGCATCGATCTTTCCTGCAGGTATTATGTAGGGGATATCATTCACATCGGCAGAATCCGGAACAGCGCCTTTTGGGTGCCCCAAAGCGCCAGTCGCAAACGTCGGGAACGGGGGAGTAGCGGAACCGAGCAGCGCACGGCGCGCCAACGGAACCCGGGCTACTCCCTGAACGCTCCGGTTCAGCGGCGGGCCGCGTAGCGACCGCCTGCTACAACCGGTTGTTAGCCGTCAATCTTCGTTTCACGTCGGGAACTCGAGAGGAGGATCCGCTGCTCACAGTTTCTTCTCCTTCGCAAGCCGCCAGTACTGCGCCCCCAGCGCCGTCAGCCGGCATGACTTTGAGTTTATCGCGGCATAGTACATGTGCTCCTCGCCGACAGGAACGACCAAGCCGACTCCCTCCATTTTCTGAAGATCTTTGAGCACCTTGGCCTTGTCCGGGTCGTGGTTCTCGACTGTGTCTTCGTAACTCGGATCAAGGGCGTATTCGTCTTGCGAGCTGGGGAAGTAGTCGACGAGCTTGCGCAAAGTCTCCAACGGCACCTGCGGAGACACCTCACGGAGAGAGGTGAACTGAGTCACGTTTGTTTTGAAGATTGGGCGCTGTTCCCAAGCACCAAGGGCCTGGTCAACGTAGGCGTAGATCGAGCCCGGCGTGACATGGCCGCGCAGATCCGCCGCGCCACCCTGAAGCGCGGCGACGACTAGACCTGTGAAGATCCCTCCACCGTCCTGCTCGACAGCAACCTCTGATCCTCTACTTGCGGTAAGAACGGTGAGCCCTTCGGAGAGCTGTGCCACGCCCCCTTCATCGATGTTGGGCGTGCCCATGTTCCCGGAGAAGCAGCAGTCCAGGATGATGACCTTGTTCTTCACTGGCGAGCGGTTAGCAATCTTGAGGAGTTCTGTCATGCCGATCCCCTCGTCGTACTTCGTGGCGTCCTTCGTAACAATGTAGCCATCCACACTTCGCAGATAACCGTGACCGGAGAAGTACAGGAGTGCGATGTTGCAGTCCGTCGCGAAGAGCTTCTCAATGGCCTCTCGAAGCTTCGGCCGCGTGACGTCGTCGGAGGGCGACGTCATAAGGCGAACTTGGAAGTTCGGAGATCCGGTCCCGTGTGTTTCCAGGACTGCCGCGATCGCATGCGCATCATTCACGCAGCCTTGGAGAGGGGCTCCGGCGTATTCGTCAATCCCAACGATCAAGGCGCGACGCATCGGTATCTCCTACTTGTTCTTGCCCTCGGTCATCACCTGGTCGACGGCGTCCGCAATCTTGGCCCAGTCCCATGCGATGGTACGGTTGCGGGCGAGCCCCGTCGGAAGCGTGCTGCTCGTGCCAGCGCCATCGACGTAGACGCCGAAGAACGGCACGTCCTGGTCCTTGGCGAAGCCGATTTCCTTCGCGACACCCGTCGCGCTCCCCATAGACTTGCCGACAAGAACGATCATGAGATGGCACTTGCCGATCTTCTCCTTGAGGAGCTTCTCCCACTGCGCCTGCGGTAGCGGGGTCTTTGAGGACCAATCCTGTGCGTTGAAGGGGGTACGAGAATTCTTGATCTGACCAACGAACAAGGTCTTCTCAGTTGAGTTGTTGTCGTAGTCGAAACTGATGAACGCTCTCGGGCCTGATGCCATCGCTATTGTTCCTCTATTGGTGGATGTTGATTCGTCGTTCTCGTGTCACTCGAGCCCACCTCGGCTCCTGTACGGATAACAATGTTTATGCAGTCTGCATAAGCCCACGAACCCAGCATCCCGTGCTTCCGCAAAAGCGTGTTCGAGAGTCAGGAAAATCCAATAAACGCTTTCATATCAAATGCATGTCGCCGGCTTTAATGACGCTAGCGGAGCGCGTCGCGCAGCTGATCGAGCAGCTTTCGCCGCGGCGGAGCCGTGGCTATGGCCAAAGGGCCATTCACAGCCTCGCCAGAAAGAGCTGTTTCCGACTCCCGTACCCACCGTTTTGCGTACTTCGACTCATCTTCAGCGCACGCCTGTTTTCCCAGTTTACGCCGTCAGACATTTCTAAACTGAAACAAATTCAATCATAGCGCGATACACTCCATAGTTTCAAGGCGGGGCTTCATTTGGGGCGATGAGCAACAATTAAACGCCTGTTCGACCTCAAGCCGCCACCGCAGAAAGCCGTACCAGAGGAACGTCCCTCGGAGAAAGTCTGCGCACCGGTCGCGATGTCTACCATAGCGGACGCGAGCGTGACTGAAGCCGTAAACGTCGCTTTTGGCGATCTGCAGCGATATTCTTTGGTCCGCAAGTGGCTACACCTGGCAAACCAGCCGCGGTGGTTTTCGTCGGGTCCTGAGGGACAAGTAGATTTGATATCACCGCGGATCGGATTTCTCGAAAACTATGGTTGCTTAGCCCGCAATACCGGATCTACTTGTCACCGTTCGGGAATGCGTGCTGATGACCAGAAGGAGACAAATGTCTACGTCAGCCGCCTCCGCCGTCGCTGATAATTTAAGTACAAGCTTGCAAGGTACTCACGCTCCGTCAGCAAACAAGTTGGCTTTGGTCGACTGATCGCGCAGAGCACATTCAACTATGGACTGAACGCCCAATAACCCTTCTTTGTCGCGGGCTCCTCTGAGGGAACAGGGATGAGGTCAAGCTTTCGGAGGTTTGGTGGGTGGTGGTTTCTGACGACGTGGAACAGATCGTTTATGACGGTTCGATCATCTCCAATATAGGAATGTCCCAGCCCAAAGAAATCTGTGTTGAGGTTTGTTGCATCTACTGTTTCGACACTATCAACGACCAAGATTTCTTTCGAGGTGTCGCCGGCCCGAGGTTCCCCGTTCGCCTTGATAGAGAGTTTCAAAGCCCTATCTGTGCTGGATGCGTAAAGGGTCGTCCGCATCGCTGCTTTCGGGAAGGCTCTCGCCAGCTTCTTGAATTGTCTCGCGCGCACGTCAGGCGCCGCCAAGATGATCTCATTTAAGACGGGTGACGCGTCTTCCCCCTGCGAAATCACGATGTCATGAAGCGCTTCAACGAGGGGAACGTTGCCCATACTATGGGCGATCACATGGATGGCTGTCGCCCCCGTCTTTTGGGAGAGCGCCATAATAAAATCACGTAAATCTGTGGTGGCACCGGCCGAGGCATCCTTGTCATGGGTATAAAGTGGCCAAGCACCTTTTGACGGCCAACTGAATAAGATCGGTGTTCCTGGAAATCTTAGGTCATAAGCGATCTGACCGGTTCGCCTGACTGCGTCGACAAAACTGACGTTGTACCCATGGATAAAAACCAAAATCTCAGGCGCCATGGTTGATTGGACGGAGTTCTCAACAGCCTCAAAGAATCCGTCTTCATCAAAGAGCGTGATGGACGCTAACGTCACATGCTTCTCAGGATTAGGCTTGCGCCGAAACTCAGGGATCGTGAATTCAAACTTCCAATAACTTGGCGATTCTAGATGGCCTTCTCGGTGATCCCCAGGAAGGCGCACATCGATGAGACCATAGTTTATATCTCCTTCGACACCGGGATAGGCGTCGTCAATCTCTCGCATTGATTTGGCTACATCCGTAAAGGTGTACTTGGTTTTTGCGACCATATGTTTTTCATCACGACCAAAATCTCGGGCACGGTTTGTAGCAAAATGTACTGGGACAATTTTCTCTTCTGATACTTCTTCCTTGATTTCTTCTATAGCGGCAAGGGCGTCTGATAAGGTTGCGCCGACAGAAAACGCCACCGATTCAGAACTGCCGTCAGGGTGCTCAATGGTAACACCCTCCACTTGTGCTTTTTGGACAGGATCCGGCAGGGCAAAATCCGCGCTACCATCACCAAAATAATCTTCTACGATGGTTTCGACGCTGTCTTCACTTTTTATTACGAAGTGTTTGTCTCGGCGAATAATTGTTACTGCTTCATCGCTGACGGAGTAAGTGTCATTCGTATTTTGCAGCGCTTCTAACGACACAATGTCTTCATCACTACTACCTATAATCAGGTCATCGCCTTCACTGGAAGCATCATCGATAGGTTCCGCGCCACCATCCAAAAGGTCATCCTCGGCCCCACCAACAAGGAGGTCGTCGTTTCCCGCCAGAACGTCATCTACTAAGCCGCGCCACTCCTCTTCAAGAGCCTCGCCATCCTCTGAGGTTTCATGCGGTTCTCCAATAGAATACTGCGGCATTGACGCAAGCGGAGATGGCTCTTGGCCTTCATCAAGGGGCCCGTCCTCGTCGTCCTTTAGGGAACGTTCCTCCAGTCTCGCTATGAACCTCTCTTCAGTTGCGATAAGTTTTTCACTAATGGATTGTTCCGCTATTTCGATTTTTTCAAGTCGCCCTTCAATTCGCTCGATTATTCTTGCTTCCCTGACCGTCATAATTTTTTCGAGACGTTCCATCCGCCCTTCTATTGAATCAGAGATATTTTCCCCCGGAGCAAATGACTTCATTCCAACGCGTAATTCTTTTGGGATAAGACGTTCTATTATTTTCTTCTCTAACCTCGCGACAAAAGCATATGCAGCAGAGACCGCGGCAGCAATCGCAGCACCGATAGTCGAAATCTCCGGCAGTAACTCTTTAACTGTATCTAAAACGCTCACATCCACCATTGCTTAGGCCCCCTCGATCTATGGATTGGAAAACCCAAACGTAATTTCGTATCCGGATCCGTCGGTGCGAATGATCACATTGCCGTTTGTCGCCGTTGAGTAGATTCCATCCGTATAATTTTCGGTGTCCGTGTAGGTGTAATTAGGTTGCCGTCCTGAACCGATATGCATGGCATGGGGCGCAACCTCCTTTGTATAGGGCTCAAGGCGCTCAATGACGCTCTTCCTTGGGTGCGCAAACCGGCTTTTATACTCCGCGCTAGCAATCGCAATCTCCGGCTTGATGGCTTCCAGCCAATCGTCACCTGTCGACGTCGTACTGCTGCCGTGATGTCCTATTTTGAGGACGTCGGCATTTAGCCAATCTTTCGAATATCGTTGAAGGATTACCTTTTCAGTGTCGAAAGTAGCGTCTCCCGTCAGAACCGCTTCGAAGTCTCCGTAACGCATCATAAGCGTGATGCTCATAGCGTTCTTTCGGGAGGCGGTCGCTTTAATGCCCGCCGCCATTATCCAAATATCAGCCGCTCCGCATTCCATCTTTGCGTTTGGAGCATCGGTCTTGTCGTAATAATCCGAAGGCAGCTTTTTCGTAGTGGCCGATTGTTTGTCCAACCATTTCCAAAATGAGCTGTGGTAATCATCTTCTTCACCAACGCGATATATGAAGTCCACGGGAACTCCACCCAAAACATCCTCAAGCAGGTTGTAGTGGTCCTGGTCAGGGTGGGTAATGACAAGCACGTCAATTTTTCGAACCGGTGTCAAAAGGGGGAGTAAATAGTCACGCACGTCATCGGCCGAATAGCCGGATAAGCTACCTGCATCGACTAAAATTTTTTGGCCATTGGGGCACGAAATCAGCGTGGCATCCCCCTGCCCAACATTCATGAAATGCAATTCGAGTTTCTGACCACCTGCCAATGGCGCGGACGGGATTAAGCGTGACCAAGATTTGTGAACATAACCTTCGGTCCCGTTGGCCAAGCGAACCTTAAACCAATGGGCCTCTTGCCCTAGGTAATTAGCTTTTTCACCAGGTCTCAGCTTCCCAATGACCCTGGCCCCATCTCGGGCGGCAATGTCACGAACGTTCAGATGATTTCGAATACGATCATTCGGGGTCACGCTATCAGCAATCGCAACTGATCCCAGCGCGATGGCGACGCTAAAGCTAAAAAGGAAAAAAAGTACTCGGACCATGGCTTACCCTCCCCAAGGCTTCACCTCTGAAACTCTACCATGGTTTTTATTTTAGTTACCAACCCGACTCTTAGTGTTCGTAAAGAAAACCCTTATATTTCGGCGCCTCGAGCCCGTTTTATGGGACGGGCATTTAAAAGCCTTAGCCCCTTTAAAGATAAACATGCCTTTACAATGCCTCGGACCACGCCTGGATGAAACCCTTTAAAGGCGATAAAATCTTTAAACGTGCAGCTGGAAGGGGCAAGTGATGGCAATAAGGGAAGCTTTTTGGGCGATCGCCCAAAATTTTGGGAACGCCAAAGCAGAGACTTTTGGCGAACACCCGTTGGCTCAATTCATCCGAAAGGAGGCGGCGGATGCTGTTGCCCAGTATGTGAATGCTACAGAACTTAAAATCACGGGAAGCCCAGGTCAGGGAAATTGGGCTGACGTTCCTTGGGTGGGGATATTTCATCGCGATGTGACGACATCTGCGACGCACGGCTACTATGTGGTCTACTTGTTTTCTGCTGATTTAAAGACGGTGAATTTGAGTTTTGGGCAAGGCGTCACCCAAGTTCGTAATGAGTTCGGCAAGCTTACCAACGATGAGCTCCTAAGGCGAAGCGCCCTCATCCGAGACCGACTACCTAGCTTTAAACGTTATTTTGCGGAGGGGCCCGTCAATCTGAATGGCTCAACCCAACTGGCAAAAGACTATGAACAAGCCGTTGCATTTTTGAAGTCGTATGATCTCGATGCCCTCCCCGACGAAGACGTGCTTGTTGCCGACCTTCAACGTATGATCGATCTATATCGAACGCTCGTCGATTTGGGTGGGCTCGACAATCTCAACGGCGTTGTCGAAGCTAACTTCGACTTAGACGACAAAGCCGAACCTGGAACTGTCGAAGAGCAAAGACGCTACGTTCGACACACGCGCATTGAACGCCGTTCAAATGCCAGTAAGGCTGCGAAGCGAGTTCACGGCTACGTTTGCCAAGTCTGCGGTTTTGATTTCGAGGCTGTCTATGGTGAACTCGGGAAAGAATTTATCGAGGCGCACCACCTAATCCCCATGGCAACGCTTGAGCCGGGAGAAACTGTCAACCGTGATCCTGATAGAGATTTCGCGGTCTTATGTGCGAATTGCCATCGCATGGCACACCGCGAGAAAGAGCCCGTCGCTATTCAAGACCTAAAGAGCCTGCCTGGCGTAATCGTCCTCAAAGCAAAGCTTCAAAAGATCTAAGCTCCTGTCGAATTCTCTAAATGATTTTTGGTGCCGGGGAGTATCAATCAAAAACCTATTGTGAGCTGAAACTTTAGATTTGTATCGGAATGGACTGAGTCTGGAGACCCCACTGCAATGGATTGCGGATGAACTTGATAGTGAAGCAGACCATTAAAGTTTAGAAAATAATGATGATTTGATGTTTGAGTAGAGTTGAAATGCCCGCGAGGGGTACTGCAATCAACTTATATCAATCAATTGACGAAAAATTTGGGAATTAGTATGTGCGCGTTAGCCCTTTCAGCTGATCTATCCTTCAGCTCGCAGACGCGTATCGATGCGACGGTCTGGTGGAAGTACAGCACTCATGACGCCATCTAGCCTAAGTTATCCACAGATTTTTCGATCTTGGTGTCACCCAGCACATTACGCATCAAACGAAATATGCGCGTTGATAATTTTTGGTTCCCCCATACGCTAGTTTGGAAAGGAGGGAACGGCCCTATGTCAGATGAAGAGAACTATCTGAGAAGGTCCGCACTCTGGGGGGAGCGGACGGGCGAGCAGAAACGCGCAGCTAAGAGTTTTAGTGCTAGATGTGGCCACGTAAAACGACGGCTAAAAAAGGGCGAGCCATTAACTGGCAAAACCTTAGAATTAGCTCTTGAGTATGCCCAGGATGATGAAGTGTCACGAAAGCTGGTCGCAGGGGAAGAGCTCAGCGACTATGAGTACCATGTCCTTGTAGAAGTAGTGCTGTTACATGCACGGTTGTCGAGCTGAGCTGAGCCCCAGTTTCCCTCCAGTCAGAGGGAGAGGCCGGTTTCAAAATGTTGCCCTTTGCGGGCGTTGTGTTCAAGCCGATAGGGGGCAAGTTAGCAGTACGACTTAGGGGAGGGTTTATGCTGTGAACGTATTTAGAACATCCTCCCCACACTTTCCCCACATTTCCCCACATTTTCACCGTATGTTCCCGCATTTTGCCGCATTTCTAAGGTTGACGTGAGCGCGCTAAAAGTGCTTATTCCCTGGGCTTTTTGGCCCAGAGGACAGGTGCGCGAGTGGCTGAAGCGGGCTCCCTGCTAAGGAGTTAGGCCCCCATAAGGGCCTCGAGGGTTCGAATCCCTCCCTGTCCGCCACCCTACGCCTTCGGCTTCGGGTGGCAGGCCACCCTTGGGTGGACTGGCGCGCGAAGGCGTTTAGGCGTAGGAGTGTCGCCCGAAGCTCCGCAGGAGCGAAGGGGGACCTGCCCGTCCATGTGGTACGTGTACTTTCTCGAACTGGCAAACGGCGATGTCTACGTCGGGTCGTCAAATGACCTTCGGCGCCGGGTCAAATCTCACCAAGAGGGCCGTGTGCAGTCGACCAAGGCGCACACACCAATGCTTCTGAAATCCTATGTCGCTGTTGAGACAGAACAGACCGCTCGTGAGCTGGAAAAGTACTTCAAATCCGGTTCGGGTAAGGCCTTCGCGAATAAACGATTTTGGTGAAGCTCGATGTCGGAACGTCCACAACCGGGCAAAAGCCCCAAGTCGCCTACCGCCCGCCGCCGCCCGGCGGGGGTCATGGGGTCGGTCTTGAAGGCGTTCGAGGTGCTTGAGGTGTTCGAGCGCAAATGGCGGCCGCTTGGCGTCACCGAACTGGCGCGCGAGACGGGCCAGCCGAAAAGCTCCCTGCATCGCGTGCTGTCGACCCTTGTCCATGCCGGCGTGCTGGAGCAGAACGAGCAGGGCCTCTACCGCCTGACGTTGAAGCTGTGGCGGATCGGCAGCCTGGCGCTGGCCGAGGTCGATCTGGTCCAGGTCGCCTTTCCATTCCTGGAGGCGCTGTGCCGGGCCACGGACGAGACGATCCATCTGGCGGTGCTGGAACCCGGCGGCGGCGTGGTCTATCTGTCCAAGGTGGAAAGCCCCCGCTCGATCCGCGTGCAGACACAGGTCGGGCGCGTCACGCCGTCCTGGTGCACGGCCACGGGGCGCATGCTGTTGGCCCACGACCCGGGGCTGCGCGACCGGGTGCTGACCGGTCCCATGACGAAACTGACCCCGGACACGGAAACCGATCCCGAACGCCTGCGCCGGATCATCGACAAGGTGGCGGGCGACGGGGTCGCCGTCACCAAGGGCGAGAACAATCCGGAAATGGGCGGCATCGCCGCCCCCATCCGCGACCACACGGGCGCCGTCGTCGCGGCCTTGGGCCTGGGCGTGCCGGCGTTTCGCATGGATGCGGACCTGGTCGCGCGCTGCTCGGTCCAGGTCGTGCAGACGGCGGCCGAGATTTCCCGGGCCTTGAACTACCGGCCGGTGGATGAAGATACGGTCTAAATGTTCCGCAATGTGGAACGTTTATCGTATTTTATCCGATTATGCCAAATAATAGCTGATTTTCAGCCTTATTTTAGATTTTAGTTGTTCCGCAATATAGGAAAAGCTTTTCGCGCTTGCCGCGGAATGGTAACGTATGGGCGTCGATACCCCGCCTTTGGAGACAAAATATGCAAGCCGCCGAACTGAGGAACGATCCTTTCCGCCGTATCACCGTGGTCCCGTTCACAGGCGTGTTCGGCGCCGAAATTTCCGGCGTCGATCTGAACAACCTCGATGACGAGACCGTGGCCGAGATCCGCGAAGCCCTGCTGCGCTACAGCGTCGTGTTCTTCCACGGGCAGGACTTCACGCCGGATGCCCAGGCGGCGTTCGGGCGGCGCTTCGGGGTGTTGAACCGCCATCCTTACGTAAAGCCCATGGACGGCTATCCGGACGTGTTCCGCATCGTCAAGGAGCCGACGGACAAGCATCACTTCGGCAGCGGCTGGCACACGGATCTGGCCTATGCGGAAAACCCGGCGCTGGGCACGATCCTGTATGGTGTCGATGTGCCCGTGGCCGGCGGCGACACCATGTTCGCCAGCCACTACGCGGCCTATGACGCCCTGACCGACGGCATGAAGGCCATGCTGGCGGACGTGAAGGCGGTCTATACCAACGCCCATACTTACGGAAAGGACGCGGCGCGCTTCAAGACCGGCGTGTCCAAGGCGATGAGCGTGCAGCCGGCGGCGGTCAAGGAAGTCGCCCATCCGGTGATCCGCACCCATCCGGAGACGGGCCGCAAGGGACTGTACCTCAGCCCGATCCATTTCTCGCGGTTCGAGGGCATGACGCCCGAGCAATCCAAACCCCTGTTCGACACCCTAGTCGCCCATGCGACGCAGCCGGAATTCACCTGCCGGTTCCGCTGGAAGAACGGCTCGGTCGCCATGTGGGACAACCGCTGCACCATGCATTTTGCGATCAACGATTTTTCCGGCGTCGGACGCACCATGCAGCGCGTGACCCTGGAGGGCGACCGTCCGGTTTAAGGAGCGGCCCTTTCCACCGCGCTACAGGACCGATATAAACGACGGATTGGCCGCGCGGCCCCGCCGCCGGCGTGGGAGCATCCGTCGAACATGCGGGCCTTCGTCTTCATCGCGATTCTCATCCTGTCCACGGGGCCGGCTCTGGCCGACATGGAGGGCCAGCCGGCCGTGATTGACGGCGACACCCTGTCCATCGCCGGGGTCGCCTTCAACCTGCACGGCATCGACGCGCCGGAAAGCGACCAGACCTGCGAAATGGATGGTGAGCGCTATCCCTGCGGTTTCCAGGCGGCCAACGCGCTCGGCTACATGACGGCCTATCAGTGGGTGCAATGCCGCGACAACGGCACCGCGCGCGACGGGCGCTACACGATGACCTGCTTCCTCGGTGGCCGTTACGACGTGGGCGAAAAGATGATCCGCCAGGGCTGGGCGCTCTACGACCGGGCCTACCGTATCCCGGCCTATATGGCGGCGGAGGACGCGGCCCGGGCCGAGCGCGCGGGCCTGTGGGCCGGCGGTTTCATCGCCCCCTGGGACTGGCGCCAGGGAAAACGCTAGGCCGCGAAGTCCGGCAGCCGGTCGTCCAGGCGCTCGAAGCACACGGCCCAGCCTTCCAGCATGGGCGTCTTCATGGCGTTGTTGCGGGCGTTCTTTGACGAATACAGCACCGTGGTGGTGACCCGCGTGCGGGTGCCGCCGTCCAGGTCCTCGAAGGTCGTGGTGCAGACGGTTTCGCCCTCGGTCCAGTCCTGGTCGAACAACTCAGTGACCACCAGGCGTTCCGGCGGGTCGATTTCAAGGAACCGGCCGCCCATGCCCATGTCGCCCAGCTGCGCGTTGCGCCAGACATAGCGATAGGTGCCGCTGACGCGGAGGTCGATTTCGCATTCCGCCATGGGCCAGTCGTCAGGGCCCCACAGCCAGCGTTGGACGAGGGCCGGGTCCGTATAGGCCTTGAAAACCAGGGCGCACGGGGCATCGAATTCGCGGCTGACCCGCAGTTCCCGGTCCGAGGGCAGGGTGGCGGTCAGGGGGATTCTCGGTTTCATTTGTTGTCGTCCTTGGGCGTGTTCTCATTGTCGGCAGGGGCCCGCAATTCGGCGAGCAGGGTGTCAAGCCGTTGGAACCGGGCTTCCCAGAATTCGCGGTAGGTTTCCAGCCAGTCGACGGCCTCGGCCAGAGGCGCGGCCTCCAGCCGGCAGGGCCGGCGTTGGGCGTCGCGGCGGCGGCTGATCAGTCCCGCGTTCTCCAGCACCCGCAGATGCTTGGACACGGCCGGTTGGCTCATGGCGAAGGGTTCGGCCAGTTCGGCGACCGAGGCTTCGCCCGCCGCCAAGCGCTGAATGATGGCGCGGCGGGTGGGATCGGCGAGGGCGGCGAAGGTGGCGTCGAGTTGGTCGGTGATGATCATAATATAACCATATAGTTATAAAACTAATGAGTTTTAGAATAAGAATCCCATACGGTCAAATGGAATGCGGGGAACCCTGGCCGGTTCCCCATAAATCCCGCTTCGCGGCGGAATGAGCGTGACATATGCTCATGTCCGCCGCGCGGGTGCCGCGCGGTTCTGGGAGTGCGCGGATATCATGGAACGGTTTCGGCGGTGCCTGTCGGCGGTGGCGGGTGGGGTTTTCGGTCTGTTTGCGGCGGCAACGGCATTGCCGGTTTCGGCCCTTGCGGGGCCGCCCCGCGGGTTGGAGCAGGTTCAGGAGCCCGTGGCCGGCTATCTGGCGGCGCGCAGTCGGCCGGGGCCGGGCTCGATCGATTCCCTTGCCCCGGATTTCGCCCGCGCAGGTTCCTTCCGCGCGATGCTGAAGACCGCCGTGATGGCCGACTGGGGCGGGTTGAAGCCCGCCGCCGCCGCTGCCGGATACCGTGCCTTCGCCCTGGTCGAAGACACGGGCTGGTATCTGGTGCTCGACGACGCCGTCGATGGGCTTGGCCCCACGGTGGTGCTGTCGCCGGCACCCAGGCGCGACCTGATCGCCGAAGCCCCCCATCCGGTCATCGACCGCCATACGGCGCCGGAAACGGCACTGTTCGTCACCCAGTTGGGCGCGCGCGCGGCCATCGTCGCCGGGGCCAACCGCTGCGCGGCGGCGGCCGAGTCGCCGTGCTCCGGCACAACCAAGGTATGCAAGGCCCACGGCAAGGCGCCCTACCGGGATTCGGACGTGGCCCATAATCCGGAAACCCTGTTCCAGGTCGCCCATGAGGTTCTTTCCGCGCAATGGCCGGAAGCGGTGGTGTTCAGTATCCATGGCTTCGCCAAGACCAAATCGGCGCCGGACACCTGGGCGGTGATTTCCGACGGCGGCAAGGCCGAAGGCGGGCCAGGTGACCGTCTGACCCGCCGCCTGCGCGACCGGCTTCGCGCGGCGCTCGACGGCGGCGATGCCCGCGCCGTGGCCTGCGACGATCCCGAGGACCACCGGTTCGGTTTCGCCAGGCTGTGCGCCGCGACCAACGTTCAGGGCCGCCATCTCAACGGCAGCGCCGACGCCTGTCGGCAAAGCGTCGAACAGGCGAGCGGCCGGTTCCTGCACATCGAACAGACCCTGGATCTGCGCGATCCCTTCGAATACGGCTGGCGCGCGCCCCGCGACCATGCGGCGATCCGCGCGGTTCTCGACGCGGTCGGCGACGTCGTTTCCTGCCTGCCCGGACGCTGTCCGTAGCATTTCCGCCGCGCCCACTTGGCGGCGCGCGAAAAATCCCGCAGGATGGACTCCAAGAAGGCGGGGCGCTTTCAACACGTTCCGGATAAAACCGGGCGGGAGGGGATATGTCTCCCATCAGATTGATGGCTACCACGGGCATTCTCGGTTACGGCTTTACCGAGGAAGCCTTCCATGCGGGCATCGCCATGAAGCCCGATCTCATTGCCTGCGACGCCGGATCGTCCGATCCGGGGCCCCATTATCTTGGCTCGGGCACGGCCTTTGTGTCGCGGGCGGCGGCCAAGCGCGACCTGGGCCTGATGGTCGCCGCCGGGATGGAACACGGGATCCCCGTGATGATCGGCTCCGCCGGCGGCAGCGGCAGCGACGTCCAGGTCGACTGGACCTTGGATATCCTCAAGGAAATCTGCGCCGAGAAGGGTCTGAAGCCCAAGGTTCGGGTGATCCGCACGGAACAGACCAAGGACGCCATCAAGGCCAAGGTGCGGGCCGGCAAGATCGCGCCCTTGGGGCCCATTCCCGGGCTGACCGAGGACGATGTCGAGCAGTCGTCCCGTATCGTCGCCATGATGGGCCCGGAAGCCTATCAGCAGGCCCTGGCCGACGGCGCCGACGTGGTGATCGCCGGGCGCGGGACGGACGCGGCCCTGTTCGCGGCCCTGCCCCTGATGCGTGGCGCCGACCCGGGCCTGGCCTGGCATCTCGCCAAGATCATCGAATGCGGTGCCCAGGTGGTGGAGCCGCGCGAAGGCCAGGACTGCGTCATCGGCACCATCTACGACGACCATTTCACTGTCGAGCCGGGCTCGCCGATCCGCCGCGCCACGGTTACGCGCGTTTCCGCCCATACCTTGTACGAGAACCCGGAGCCCTACCGCCTGAAGGAACCGGACGGCATCCTGATCACCGACCGCTGCAAGTTCGAGCAACTGGACGAGCGCACGGTCAAGGTCTCGGGCAGCCGCTACGAGCCGTCGGAAAAATACACGGTGAAGCTGGAGGGTGTGCGCCCGCTCGGTTACCGCACCGTGTTCATCGCCGGCATCCGCGACCCGATCCTGATCGACATCATCGACGATTTCGTCGAGGCCTGCCGTGGGCGCATCGCGCGCGACGTCGGCACGCTGGGCATCGCGGCGGCGGACTACACGCTGTCCGTCCATCTGTACGGCAAGAACGCGGTGATGGGATCGCTGGAGCCCGAGGCCGATCAACCGATCCACGAGATCGGCCTGCTGCTCGACGTGCTCGGCCGGACCGAGGACATCAGCCGCGCCGTCCTGGCCAAGTCGCGCTATGCCTTCCTGCACACGGACTTTCCCGGGCGCATGTGCATTTCCGGCAACCTGGCGATCCCGTTTTCGCCGTCGGACATGCATGTCGGGCCGGTCTACGAATTCAACGTCTGGCACGTCATGGAATGCGATCCCATGGAGCCGGTGCGCATGGAGTGGCTGGAGGTCTGAACATGAAGATCACCCTGTTGGGCACCGGCACGCCGACGCCGTCGTTGAAACGCATGAGCTCGGGCTATCTGGTCGAGGTCGCGGGCGACGTCATGCTGTTCGATCACGGACCGGGCGCGCATCACCGCCTGCTGGAGGCGGGCAAGCGGGCGACGGACGTGACCCATGTGTTTTTTTCCCACCTGCATTACGACCACTGCCTCGATTACGGCCGCCTGGTCCTGACCCATTGGGACCAGGGCGTCGGCAAGCTGCCGGAATTGCAGGTCTACGGCCCGCCGTTCACGGCGCGCATGACGGAACTGCTGTTCGGCGACGACGGCATCTGGGGGCCGGACCTGAAGGCGCGCACGGAACACCCGCTGTCGACCGTGATCTACAACGCGCGGGGCGGCGAGGGGGCGCGGGCGAAGCCAAACCCAAACGTGACGGAGCTGAAAAGCGGCGACGTGATCGAGACGGATCATTGGAAGCTGACCTGCGCCAGCGTGCGCCATGTGCAGCCGTTCCTGCATTGTTACGGCTACCGCCTGGAAACGGACGACGGCGTGTTCGTCTATTCCGGCGACACGGGGCCCTGCAAGGCGATCGAGAAACTGGCCGAGGGCGCGGACGTGCTGGTCAACATGTGCCATTACCTAAGCGGCACGGAACTGGGCAAGGAATTCGCCGAGGGCTGCATGGGCCATCTGGAAATGGCCGACCTGGGCGCCGCCGCCGGGGTCAAGAACCTGGTGATCAGCCACGTCACGGAACAGATGGACCGACCGGGGGTGCGCGAACGCATCCTGCGCGAAATGGGCGAACGCTATGGCGGCAACCTGTTCTTCGGTCACGACCTGATGGAAATTCCGCTCGGCGGGCCGGCGCCCGCCAAACTGGACTAAGCGCGGATTAAGACGAAAGAGGACGAATACGACATGGCCAAGCTGAGAGACATCGCGCGGGTGGTCCGCGGCAAGAACGCAGGCGCGCTGTACTTGACCCTCGACGTCATGTTCGACGACGACGCGACTTACCGCCGGGTGCGCGACTGCGGGGTGCTGAGCCCGCGCGCCCTGGCGCCGCTCTACGGCGTCACCGACAACGAGGTCGCGATCATCCCCTTCGACGTCGCCCGCGCCATCAAGATCACCGTGCCCAGGCGCGTGCGCTCCGGCTCGCCCGGCGACACGGACGTTTACGGTGCGCAGCAGCACGTGCCGCTGATGCAGCTTGAGGTGCCGGAGTAGAGCCCCGGTTTTTAGAAGTCCATGGACATGGATAGTTTGACGGTGAACGGCGCGCCTTGCACCAGATAGCCGCCCTGGGACGAGGCCCAGTACCCGCTGTTTGCGATGTTTTCCACATTCAACAGGAAGTTCGCTTCGCGTCCGGCAATATTCCGGACCAAGCGAGCCCCCATGTCGAAGCGGGTCCAAGATCCGATTTCCTGAGAATTGCCGGTGTCGATGTATTGCCGGCCGGTATGCAGGGCCCGCGCGCTTAGGGTCAGGCCGTCGAGACAGGGGCAATCCCATTCCACGCTCGCATTCAGTTGGTACAGGGGCACGCCGACCGCGACGTTGCCGTCGTTTGTGCCGCCCGCGGTTTCGGTCAGCTTGGCGTCGGTGACGGACGTTCCGCCCAACAGTCGCAGGCCGGGGACCGGTTCACCGAATACGGAAATCTCGATGCCTCGGTTCCGCTGTTCGCCGTCGGCGGAATAGATGTTCGTTGTCGGATCGGTGACCGCGCTGGGCTGGGTCGTTTGGAATAGGGCCAGCGCGGCGCCCAAGTTACCTAAGTCGACCTTGCCGCCCACTTCATATTGGACCGACGTATAAGGGGCCAGCACTTCGCCCGAGTTTGCGGCGCTGGATGGTGCCGAACCGCCCGGTTGGAGACCCTCGATGCGATTGGCGTAAAGCGAGATGCTGTCCGCCGGTTTGTAGGCCAAGCCGACCACCGGGCTGATGGCCGTATCGTTGAAGTTGCTGGTCTCCAGGTTGCTTGTCCGGTTGAAGTTCAGGCTTTGAATCTGCTGATAGCGGACGCCGACCGTCAGCAGGACCCGTTCATCCAGATCAGAGATCGTGTCGGACGCATAGTAGCTGCGCAGCAGGACCTTGCTGACCAGAGGCAGGCGTTCGAAATCACCGCCGCTCGATGTTGTGGCGCCGCGTGCCAGTTCGACGGGGTCATAAAGGTTGGTGTTTTCGGTGGTGCCGAATTCGTAGGCGTTACGGTTGGCGCTTTTCAGGGCGGACATGCCGGCATTCACCTTGTGCCGTAACGGTCCTGTATCAAGGTTGCCTTTGATTCCGGCCTGACCGGTGAGGCTCAGATCCTCGCGCGGCACGGTCAGGCGCCGGGCCGTCGCGGTGCCGTCGTTGCTACTCACCCGGATCGAGGCATAGTCGCCATCCTCGCGCAGGGTATGCACGCCGAAGGCGGCCTGCAGGGTCAGGTTCTGAAGCAGATCGTATTCAATCCGTGTCTGAGCAAAGGAATCCTCCAGGTCGGTATAGGAATAGGTTGCCGCGTAGTTGTGGCTGGCGTCCGGCGCATTGGGCACCTGGCTTCCCGTGACGAAAACGGTCGGCCGACCTTGGTCAACTCGCTGGCGCTGGGTTGCGATATCCAACGTTGCGCGGAGTTTGTCCCCCCGGTAATCGAAGGCGCCGGAAGCCATGTGCATGTAGCGCTCTTCGTTTTCAACGGCGGTCTCTCCGGCGCGCAGGGCGCTGTTGATCCGCACACCGAAGGCATTATCGGGGCCGAAGCGACGTCCGATGTCGGCATGGACCCCGGCCCGCAGGGTCTGTCCGTAGTTCGCGGTCACCCGAGTCAACGGTTCGTCGCCTGCGCGTTTGGGGACCAGGTTTATGCCGCCGCCAATGCCCGTAGCACCCGGAGCCGCACCATTCAGAAAAGCGTTGGCGCCTTTGAAGACCTCGATACGTTCGAACATGTCGGTCGACGAGATTTGCCGAGGCGACGTGCCGTAAAGGCCGTCAACGGACAGGTCGTCGTTGTATAGGGGAAAGCCGCGGACAACGAAGAGTTCCGAAAAGTTGCCGTAGCCATAGGTGCTGCGAATGGCCGGATCGTTGTCCAGGATGTCGCCGATCGTTTCCGCCTGTTGGTTGCGAATGGCGGTTTCCGTATGGGCTGTCATGGTGAAGGGGACCTCCATCATGTCCTGGTTCCCGAGGACACCGGCCCGCGCACCGCGCGCGACCTGACCGCCGGCAAATTCTGCGGGCAACGTGCCGATCTCCGCCTGGGTGGGAACGATCCGGCCTTCGACGGAAACGGTGCCGAGGGTGATGCGGCCGCCACTTGCCTGCGGCCCGTCGAGGGCCACCGTGCGCGCGCGGGTCAGGCGGAAGGTGACACCTGTCCCGGCGAGTAAGCGTTCCAAGGCGGCCGTCGGTATCAGCCTGCCTGCCACCCCCGGTGACTTGCGGTCGCGGGTGACCTCGGCCGTATAGCCGACCTGCCAGCCGGTGGCCGCGATGAAGGCGTCGATGGCGGCGCCGAGCGGCTGGGCCGCGATGTCGAAGGCGACCCGTGCGTCCTCGGCGACTTCCGCCGCGCGGGCGGGGCCCGGCGCCGCAAGGACGCAGGTCATGGACAGGCCAAGGGCCGTGCAGGTCATCAAGGCCGCCGTGAAACGACGGGTGCGGGTGGTGGTCATGTCTCGTTATTCCCCTTATTGGCCCTTATTGATCTTCGCGGCGTCGTGTATTTGAATTTGCGACGCATTCGCATTTATGAGGCCGAGACGAACGAGGGACCGTCGTCTCCCAACGAAAAGTTCAAAAAAGTTTCTAGTGCAGGACGGTCAGCAGGCCGGGAAGGCGGATGACGTCGGCCCCAGCCACGTCGGCCAGGGCAGCGACCACGGCGGCCGGGTCGTCCAGGCGGTAATTGCCGCTGACCCGGAGCCTGCGCAGGCGCTCCGTGGCCAGGACCACCCGGTCCTTGTGGTGGCGGGAGAGCCGCGCCATGACCTCGGCCAGTGGCCGGTCGTGGAACACGAAGCGGCCGTCGAGCCAGGCAAAGGCCGTCTGCGGCGCGCGCGCGGCACTACCCGCGTGTCCCGCGGTCACGGTCACGCCCTCGCCGGGGGTCAGGTCCACGGGCGTGCCGCCGTCGTCGCTGGTCACCCGCACATGACCGCGTCGTACGCGGACCTCCGCATCCCCGCCTTGTAGCGTGACGGAAAAGGCCGTGCCGACGACACGGGTCAGAGACCGCCCGGCCGCGACCTCGAACGGCCGGATGGTATCGGGCCGCACGTCGAAGAAGGCCTCGCCCCGGACCAGTTCGACCCGGCGCTTGTCGGCATCGAAGGAAACGTTGACGGCGCTTTCCGCGTTCAGCACCACCACCGATCCGTCGGGCAGGGGCACTTTCGTGCGCTGCCCCGTTTCCGTCCCATGGTCGGCCGGTGGCTGGAACGGATTGCCGCCGCTCAGATGGCCCAGGCCGACGGCCAGAACCAGGACGGCGGCCAGGGCCAGCGCCGGGCGCAAAGCGGCCCGGCGGCGGGCGGGGCGGGGCGGGGTCGCGGGCGCCTGGGTTTCCAGGGCATGGGCGAATTCCGGCGAGGCCCAAAGCCCGGCCACGCGCTCATAGGCGCGGGCATTGGCCGGATGGGCGGCGCGCCAGACCTCGAAGGTGTGCGCCTCGCCCGACGTTATCGTTCCCGACTGACGGCGCGTGAACCAATCCAGGGCCTCGGTCATGGCCGCGTCGTGGTCGGGATTTTCGTCGTCATGGGTCATGGTGATGCGTCGCGGGTTGCCGTCCGCGGATGACGGCGCGGACATAGATGAGACGGATGAGGGGACGGGTTCTCCCAAAGGGTCCTTGCGGAGGCTCATGTCTTGTCTCCGTCATCCAGGGAAGCAAGACAGCAGGCCAAGGCGGCGCGGATATCGTTGTAGACCGTGTTTTCCGACACGCCCAGGCGGCGCGCGATCTCGGGATAGGTCAGGCCCTCCAGGCGCGATAGCATGAGGGCTTGGCGCGCGCGTTCAGGGACAGCGGCCAGGGCACCCTCGACCCGGTTCAGGCATTGGGCGTCCATGACCGCCGTTTCCTGGGTCGGCTGGGGGGCGGCGATGGTGTCGGCGGCGCCGTCGGGGACTTCGGACATGAAGGTGCCGCGCAGGCGTTCACGGCGCAGGTGATCGAGGGCGAGATTGCGCGCGGTCTGGTACAGGAACGCCTGCAGGTGGGGCACCGGGCGCTCGCGGGCCGCCTTGGCGACACGCAGATAGGCGTCGTGGGCGAGATCTTCCGAAGTGTGCAGGCAGCCCACCATACGGTACAGCGTGCCGATCAGCGCGCGCCGCTGGGCCTGGAATATCTGAGTCAGAAGGTCGCGTTGGCTGTCCGTCGCCATGTCGGCCCCGCAGGTGGAATGATTGGCGCCGCCCTTTCGGTGTCGGCTCAACTGCGATTGATTATCATTATCTTTCGTGCGGGGCCAGAATGAATTCCCGACGGCGTCCGCCCGCAGGTTTCGCTGATGCCGCCCAGCATGCCGGACCGAGTTCGAGGACTTGGTTTTTTCTCAGAAAGTGCCTGATTGCCACTGAAAACCATCTATTTTTGCTTAATTAATGGTCAAATGCGCGGCGGCGCATCAGGCTGCATGAATATGTCGCATTAATGTCAATTGGCTGTAGCCAACGGGTATGCGCCTGTGCAAAATCGCACTCAATAAATAAATTTGCCTACTACGCCTAACCACGCCAACAGGGAGAATTTTCATGAAAAGACGTGAGTTCCTTAAAAAATCCGCAGTCGCCGGTGCCGCCGGCGCGGCTGCCGTGACGCTTGCCAAGCCTGCTCTGTCGCAGGGCCGCAAGGAGATGATCATCGTCTCCACCTGGCCGCGCGACTTCCCGGGCCTTGGTCTCAGCGCGCAGCGCCTTGCCGCCCGCATCCCGGTCCTGACCGACGGCCGCATTCAGGTCAAATACTTCGCCTCCGGTGAACGCGTCGGCGCTTTCGATTCGTTCGACGAAGTGGCCTCGGGCAATTCCCAGGCCTACATCGGCGCCGACTACTACTGGAAAGGCAAGCACCCGGGCTGGGCCTATTTCACCGCCGTTCCGTTCGGCTTTGCCTATGCGGAAATGGACGCCTGGATGAAGTACGGCGGCGGCCAGCAGCTGCATGACGAACTTGCAGCCGGATTCGGCATCAAGGGCTTCCCCTGCGGCAACACGGGTTGCCAGATGGGCGGCTGGTTCAACAAGGAAATCAATTCCGCGGCCGACTTCAAGGGCCTGAAGATGCGTATCCCGGGCCTGGGCGGCGACGTGCTGGCCAAGCTGGGCGCCTCGACCGTGTCCCTGCCGGGCAGCCAGATCTATGAAAACCTGGTTTCCGGCGCCATTCAGGCGACCGAGTGGGTCGGCCCCTACAACGACTACTTCATGAAGTTTTATGAAGCGGCCAAGTTCTACTACTATCCGGGCATGCATGAGCCGGCTTCCCAGCTGCACATGGGCATGAACAAGAAGTGGTGGGACGGCCTGTCGAAGACGGACCAGGCGATCATCGAAGCCGCCTGCCATGAAGAAAACTCCCATCAGATGGCGGAAACCAACGCCAACAACGGGACGTACCTGAACAAGCTGATCAACGATCACGGCGTCAAGGTGCGTGCCTTCAACGACGACGTGTACGACGCCTTCGGCAAGGCCGCCGAAGAAGTCTTCGCCGAAGTGCAGGCGCACAGCCCGCTGGCCAAGAAGATCCACGAAAGCTTCCTGACCTCGCGTGCCGACCTCGGCCGTTGGATGATCCTGGCCGACTCCGGCTACATCAACCAGCGCAACCGCGTCCTGGGCATCAAGGTCTAATTGCCCGCATAACCGGGTATTAAGGTGGGACGGGGTATGACCCCGTCCCATCCTTATCCGCCCGGACTTGTTCTTGTGGGGAATTGGGACAAGGGATTGCCAGTTTATGGCCGCCGAACACATGACTATTGACGCCACCGGCGGGGGTGTTTCGCCCGAGGTGTCGCCGCGCACGACCATTGCCGTCCGATTTTTCGGCTGGGCGATGCTGTCCGCGCTGCTTGTTTTCTTGATCAATAACTATCTCACCTTCTGGCACGGCTGGCCGGGTGAGGGGGCCGCGCTGCAACTCGGCTTGCACGGCGCCGCGACCGAATCGTCGCCGCTGGCCTGGGTGCAGTTGCTGGCCTATGTCGCCGGCATCGCCGCCGCGGCGATCTATACGGTAAAAAGCTGTTCGCGCACCCTGCGCCAGGACAGCCAGTGCATTTCCGACTTCAACGCGCTGTTGATCCGCATGGCTTATTTCGCCGTGCTGTATATCGGCGTGGTCGATGCCGTTCTGTCGTTCATGCGGGTCGAGGGCCTGCTGCCCGCCGTGTTCGGCGATGCGCTTGCGCTGGAACTCGGCAAGTCGCAGTTTCGCGGCCCTTATGTCCACCTGCCGCTGACCGCGGCCGCCATGGTCACGGCGTTTTTTACGCGCACGCTGGGCTTTACCTGGCTGGCGCTGCTGATCGTCATCGCCGAACTGCTGATCGTCATCACCCGATTCATCTTTTCCTACGAACAGGTGTTCATGGGCGACCTCGTGCGGTTCTGGTACGCGGCCCTGTTCCTGTTCGCCAGCGCCTATACGTTGATCGAGGAAGGCCATGTGCGGGTTGACGTGTTCTACGCCGCCTTCAATTCCCGGCGCAAAGGGATGGTCAACGCCCTCGGCTCGGTGTTCCTGGGGATCACGCTCTGCTGGGTCATTTTGATCGTCGGCATGGGCGGCAAGAACGCGGTGATCAATTCGCCGGTCCTGACCTGGGAAACGACCCAGACCGGGTTCTCCATGTACGTGAAGTACATGATGGCGGGCTTCTTGGCTGTGTTCGCCATTTCCATGATGATTCAGTTCGTCAGCTACATGATGGACGCCGTCGCGGACATCCGGGATGAGCCCGGCGGCCGCGATCATTCAAGCCACACGATCCAGTAAGCGACAGGGGCCGCTACTCAATGGAACTCGTCTTCCTCGTCATTCTCATGATCACCATGGCCTATGCGCTGGGTGTGGGCTTTCCGGTCGCCTTCGCGCTGCCGGGTTCGGCCATCATCACGATTACCTTGGCGGCCCTTTGCGGCTGGCTGTTCGCGGGCAATGTGGACGCCTACTTCGCCCAGGGCGGGGCGTGGCAATGGCTCAGCGCCGGCGTCACCAACTTCCGCGGCGTCTATTGGGAGGCCGAACGAGACACCCTGATCGCCATTCCGTTGTTCATCTTCATGGGGATCATGCTGCAGCGCTCGAAACTGGCCGAAGACCTGCTGGTCACCATGGCGCAGTTGTTCGGGCCGGTGCCGGGCGGGCTGGGGATTTCGGTGATTTTCGTCGGCGCCCTCCTGGCCGCGACGACGGGCATCGTCGGCGCCACCGTCGTCGCCATGGGGTTGATTTCGTTGCCGGCGATGATGCGCAACAAATACGCCAATTCCCTGTCGACCGGCACCATCGCCGCGTCGGGCACCCTGGGGCAGATCATCCCGCCGTCCATCGTGCTGATCATTCTGGCGGACCAGCTTGCCAGCGCCGTCGATCAGGCATCGACCACGCGCAAGGAGTTGTTCAAGGAATCGACCGGCGATCTGCTGATGCCGTCGGGCTTCGACGTGACCTCGACCAGCGCCGGTGAAATGTTCCTCGGCGCCTTCGTGCCGGGCTTGGTTCTGGTCAGCTTGTACATGGCCTACGTCCTGATTTTAGCCTTTTTCAAGCCAAAAATGGCGCCCGCCGTGCATCGTGAGGGGGCTTTCGACCGCGCGTTCATGGTCAAGGTGTTCGTCACCCTGGTGCCGCCGTTGACCCTGATCTTCCTGGTCCTGGGCTCCATCATCACTGGCGTTGCGACGGTCAACCAGGCCGGCGCCATCGGCGCGGCGGGGGCCTTGATCATGGGTGGCTACCGCCTGCGCGACGGCCACAGAAACGCCTATTACCCGGCGATCATCGCCCTGGTGTCCCTGGTCGCGCTCGCGGTCATCAGCACGTATTTCAAGATCAACATCAAGGCGATCAATACCGACTTCGACAGGGTCGGTCTGGTGCTTGGCCTGATCTTCACGGCGACGCTGATCTTTTCCATCGGCTGGAGCGGTTGGCGGGCGTTGAAGATCGAAGACACGCTGCAAGACGTGATGGTTGAAACCGCCAAGACCACGGCCCTTGTGTTCATCATCCTGATCGGCGCCGCCATGCTGACCGCCGCGTTCCGCGCGTTCGGCGGCGAGGAACTGGTGCGCGAATTCTTGACCGGCATACCCGGCGGGTTCTGGGCTCAGTTCACCATCGTGATGCTGGTCATCTTCATCATGGGGTTCTTCCTGGACTTCATCGAAATCGCCGTCGTGGTGGTGCCCATCGTGGCGCCGATCCTGCTCATGGACCCCTCGGCCAACGTCACCGCCGTCTGGCTGGGTGTGATGATCGGCCTCAACATTCAGACCTCGTTCCTGACACCGCCCTTCGGTTTCGCCCTGTTCTATCTGCGCGGTGTCGCCCCGCCCAGCGTGTCGACCGTCCAGATGTACAAGGGCGTGGTGCCGTTCATCTGTCTGCAATTGCTCGCGCTTGTCATCGTCGGCCTGACGCCGCAGTTGGTGAACTATCTGCCGCAGCGTGTGAGCCTGACCTCGGAAACGGCGCCGCCGCCGCGCAACCCGGCATTGTCGTCCTGCGTGCAGGATCATCTGTTCAAGGTCTATGACGCCAAGGGCGACGTCCTGCGCGCCGCCATCGCCAAGGCCAGGACGCTCGATCTGTCGCCGCTTCCCGGCGAACTGCGCGGCGACCTGAAGAGCAGCTTCGACAAGGCGGAAAAGACGTTCGATCTGGTCGCCAAAATCCGCGCGACGCAAAAGATCATCGACGAGGCCACGCCGGGGTACCTGCCGCTGCATGTGGAGGTGCGCGAAACCCAGCGTCAGGCACGCCGCTTGAAGGAAGAGGTCAAGTACCTGCAGACGACCATCCGCCAACTCCCCCGGAACGAGCGGAGCGAGGCGCGGAAGGAAAAACTGGAGGCAAAGATCGAGGAACTGCGGGCCGAGATCAAAGTCTACGAAGCCAAGGTTCCCGACAACTGGCGGGCGGATCACGCGGCCTTCGCCAAGCTGCAAAAGGCGGAGACGCTTGCCATCCGGCTGTATGAACGCAACGTCGATGGCGCCTATGAGCCGCTCCAGGAGGTCACCAAGGTGATCGCCGGAGCGGATGCCCTGGCAGCGCTTGGCAAGGACCTGGCGGGCCTGCCTGCCGCCGTCACCGGCGCGGCCGATGGCGAAAAGGCGATGGACGCGGTCAACGCGGTCGAGAAGGTGATGCGCGAGGTGCCGGGCACCCGCGCAATCCAGAAACCTTTGGCGGACGCCCGCCGCGCCATGCGCGGCGACAAGCCCGACGTGGAAAAATCACTGAAGGCCCTGGCCGATGCCCAGGCGGCATACGACAACGACATTGCCTGGCGCAAGAAGGCGGCGGCGGAACTCAGCGCGGGGCTTGCCGAATACGAACAGGCGATCCGCATGAACATCGGCCTGCGTCAGCAGCCGAAGCTGTCCAGGGAGCAGGCCCTCGACGTCGCCGCCTGCATGGCCAATCCGCGCGATCTGACGCTGCACTTCTAGATTAGGTCGGAGGCAGCCCATCATGCCGCCGGTCCTGAGGGCAGCACTCTGGATGCTGGGGACGCTGACGTCCCTGGCGCTCATGGCCATCGCCGGGCGCGAACTGTCGGCGGAATTGTCGACCCTGCAGATTCTGTTTTTCCGCAGCGCCATCGGCTTGGTGATTATTCTGGCCGTGATCTGGCGGGCGGGCCGGCACCATCTGGCGACCCTTCAGCCGGGCCTGCAGGTCCTGCGCAACGTCGCTCATTACATCGGACAGTTCGGCTGGTTCTACGGCATTTCCTTGCTGCCGCTGGCTCAGGTCTTCGCGCTGGAATTCACCATGCCGGTCTGGGCCACGCTGCTGGCCCCGCTGCTGCTGAAGGAACAGATCACGCCCAGGCGGGCCCTGGTCGTGGCCATCGGCTTCGCCGGCATCCTGATCGTCGTGCGCCCCGGCCTGGTGACGATCAGCCCGGCCGCCCTGGCGGTCCTGATGGCGGCCGTCGGATACGCCTTCGCCTATACTCTGACCAAGAAGCTGACACGCACGGATACGGCGCTTACCATCGTGTTTTACATGTGCCTGGTGCAGTTGCCGCTCGGCCTCATTCCGTCATTGTTCGATTGGGTCAATCCTTCGGCCGCCATGTGGCCCTGGATCATGGCGGTCAGCGTCACCGGTCTTAGCGCCCATTACTGCCTTGCCTGCGCCTTTTCCGAGGCCGACGCCATCGTCGTCGTGCCCATGGAATTCCTGCGCCTGCCGCTGATCGCGGTTGCCGGGTTGCTGTTCTATGGAGAACCCTTGGACCCCTGGGTCTTGGCTGGCGCCGCCGTGATCTTCGCGGGAAATTTCCTCAACATCCTGGGGGAACGCAGGGGTTCTTAGCGCGCAACCGCTCGGTGTCAGGCGGCATATTATTGCACATTATTATTATTCCAGTGATGAAGGTCACAGCCCGAGGTGCTGCGTTTGCCCATTGTGGGTAAGGGTCATTGACCTATGCCGCGTATACGGCTGCGCTTGGGGGCAGGCAATAGAGCGAAGGTAATATCATGAATAGACATGCCATCATTCAAGGTCCGCAATCGCCCAAAGATATCAAGGTACGTCAACGTCTTAGGGACGCAGGCCGCGACCTGGCGGAAGCCCTCGCCGAGCAGCAGACGGAGATGAGAAACCTTCAGGGAAACCTGAATTCCTTGGATGCGGCCCTTGATCGCGTGTCCGATTCGATGGCGCGCGCGGCATCAATGGGGCACGGTGACGGCTGACAGGCGCGCTACTCGGGCAGGGGAATGAACTCGGTCTCGCCGGGTACTTTCGCGAACCGGCCGTTCTGCCAATCGTCCTTGGCCTGCTCGATGCGGGCGGATGAATGGGACACGAAATTCCAGAACATGAAACGGGGCTGGTTCGGCCGCGCATCGGCCGCGGTGTCGAGGGGAGCACCCCCCAGGACCATGACCTTGGCCGCCGTTTGTCCGGCGATGACCACATCCGAGCCTTCGCGGAAAATCACCGTCTGTCCGGCCTGGAACGTCTGGCCGTCGATCGTCACCCGACCCTCGGCGACATGGGCCGCGCGTTCGGCATGGTCGGGCGGCAGGGTGAAGGCCGCCCCCGCCGCCAGGCGCAGATCGGCATAAAAGATCGGCGAGAAGAATTCCACGGGCGAGGTCCGCCCGGCCATGGTGCCGGCGATCAGCGCGACCTCCGCTCCGCCGTCCCGCCAGCGGGGCAGGGCGTCGGCCGGATAGTGCACGAAGGACGGCGCTGTCTCTTCGAAATCAATGGGCAGCGCCACCCAGGCCTGCAGGCCGAACAGCGGGCCGCCCGCGGCACGGACGTCGCCCGGGGTGCGTTCGGAATGGACGATGCCGCGGCCGGCGGTCATCCAGTTGATCTCGCCGGGCCGGATCGCCTGATCGAAGCCCAGGCTGTCCTTGTGGCCGATCACGCCGTCGTACAGATAGGTAATGGTGGCGAGCCCGATATGCGGATGCGGGCGCACGTCGATGCCCTGTCCCGGCTTGAACACCGCCGGGCCCATCTGGTCCAGGAACACGAAGGGGCCGACGCTGCGGCGGAGCGGCGACGGCAGTGACCGGCGCACGATCAGCCCACCGATGTCGTGTTCCTTGGGCGTGACGACCAGGGCGACCGCGCCATCATTCGGCGCGTCCTTGCATTGCGGATCGTCGGCGGGCTGCCAGCTCACGTCCCGATCCCCGCCCTTATTCGGCAAGCCAGCGGTCGCGGATGCGGTTCACTTCGTCGAAATGATGGCGTGCCATCTTCATGGTCGGGGCCAGGGGCTCCTGATAGAAAAAGTCGGGCAGTTCATCGTCCGCGCTGGTAAATCCGGCGGCCTTGTTGAACTTTTCTTCAAGAACCAGGGTTTCCTTGCCCAGGCGGTCGAAGAATTCGGTCTCGAAGGTCGTGCCGACGGCGTCGTTGATGGCGGTGACGATCAGGTCCGGATTGACGTTGGTCACGGACCGCCCGAACACGCAGATGCCAAGGGAATCCACGGCGGCGCATTTGGCCTGAATCTTCAGGCTTTCCAGGGCCAGTTCCTCCGTCGACTTGCCGGCGCATTCGAAGGTCGGCAGGTTGCCGGTCGTGTGGTCGGCGCCCTGGGCCGTCAGCATCATGGAAATGCCCGTGACTTCGATGACGCGGGGGTCGTAGGCGCTAAGCGCCTGTTTCTTGATGACCGGCAGGCGTTTGATGCCGTAATGCGTGCCGACCCGCGCGGTGCCCTGGGCCAATATCCGGCCCCGTTCGTTGCCTTCGCGGATGTCGGCGAGCGCTTCGAGCATGAAATTCTCGTCGCCATATTCGCCGTGTCCCGCGTCCATCAGGGCGCCCAGCAGGGCTCCCGTCTCGATGGTGTCAATGGCCAGATCGTTGGCGACTGCGTTGAGTCGGGCGACTTGGTCAGGATGAGTCAGGCCGCAGTTGGTGCCGAGCAGACCGATGGTCTCGTACTCCAGCGGTGCCACCAACTCGTTCCCGTTTTCATCGGCATAGACGTTGGAACACTTGATCATGCAGCCGGGCATGCAGGCATGGGTGGTTTCGCCGCCGCGCTCCAGGTTCTGTTCGCGGATATAGTCGCCGCCCATCTTCAGGCGTTCCTTGGCCGTGTCGACCAGTTGCCCGGACGAGAAGTTGCGTACCGGCAGGCCGCCCAGGTGGTTGATCACGTCGGAGACCAGGGCCGTGCCGCGGGCCCCCAGGTTTTGGGTCGCCGGGTCGTCCTTGATCATGCCGCCGTAGGTCTTGATCGACTGCATCAGTTTCTTGCGCTCGTGGAAGTCGGGCATCTTGTGCTTGTCGCAGACGATGGCCTTGACCTTTTTCGAGCCCATCACCGCCCCCACGCCGCCGCGCGCGGAAATGCGCGTTGGGCGGCCTTCGGGGTCGGTGAACACGATGCCGGAAATCAGGCCGCCGTATTCTCCGACCGGACTGCAAATACCCAAGCTGACCTTGTCGCCGTATTTTTCGAACAGCATGTCGGCGGTTTCGAACACGCCCTTGCCCAGATAGGGCGTTGCATCGTCGAAAGTGATGTCGCCTTCCAGGGGGATGCGGATGACGACCCAGTCGTCAGACTGGTTTTCCAGGGTGATCCCGGCGATGCCGATCTGGCCCATGGCGAAGGCCATGGTGCCGCCGCCGTTGGATTCCTTGACCCCGCCGGTCAGCGGGCTTTTGCAGCCGACGCTGATCCGGTTGGCGTTGGAGAAATTGGTCCCGGCGAACGGGCCGGCGGAGAAGATCAGGGGGTTTTCCGGGCCCAGGGGGTCGATGTTTGCCAGGCCGCGGTCGACCAGGGTCTTGGCGATCAGATAGCGCCCGGCGCGGGCGAGGGCTTCGCCGGACAACTTCTCGCTTTTGATGTCACGGGTGGCAAGGTCGATGGTCAGGTACTTTCGCATGGTTCGTCTGATCCCCAAGTCATGGTTTGGCCGTCGGCACGCCGTCCATCCGATGCCGGCGCCGGTGCCGATGGGAAAGAGGCCGATGAAGCGATGGGCTTATCTTAAAATGGGGACGGCCCCGGGGGAATACCAGGATTTCGCGGCCCCGCTGCTCAGGTCCCGCCGTCGGCGTAGCCGAACCCCTTGAGGAACGGACGCAGGTGCTGCTGGTAGGGCGCCATGTGGATTTCGAAGGTGCGCCAACGGCCGGCGGGCATCGCAACCCCGTTCGCGGCGGCAAGCGGCGCCAAGATTCCATCATCCCAGGAAACGCCCAGGAATTCCAAAAGCTTCCGTGCGGTCTGTTCATGTCCGGCAACAAGGTCTTCATGACGGACTTCATGGACGTTCAGGGCCAGGGTCTCGCGCTGCGTCTGCCACAGGGACATGACCTGTTCGTAGAAGCCGACGGTGTCGTCCAAACGCGTGAAATGGACCGTGCCATCGTTCATTGCAAAAGGATGCGTGAAGCAGTCCAGGCAGACGTCGCAGGGGTGGCGTTGCGCCAGAATGAACTTGGCGTCCGGAAACAGGCGATGGATCAGGCCCGCGTCCAGGATATTGAGCGGCAGCGTGTCGATCAGCAATGCGTCCGGATCGCGCGTAACGGCACGGTCGACGGCCTGGAAATAGATTACACGCAACGTTGCCAGGTCCGTGTCGGAAATGTCGAACAGGTTGGCCGGAAAATTGTCTCCGCGTGCAAGAAGATGGTCGCGGACCACGGACAGGGCGGCCTGTTCCTGCAGCACCTGGATTCCCGGATGGGCGTTCATCACCCGCTCCAGGAGCGCCTCGCCCGATTGGGGAAACCCGACCAGGAACACGGGCGTCCCATCGCCCCCCGGGACGATGTTACCGGCGGGCCGGGCCGCCGGTCCGTCATAGGCCCGCTTCAGGCGCTCCAGGTATTCCGCCGAGCGGGCGCGGAACATGGCCACGGCCTGCGCATCGCGAGCGAGAAAGGCGTTGCCCAATTCAAAATTCTCGACCGCGTCGCCGGGGCGGTTCAGGCGTTCATAAAGCATGCTCATTTCAAAGCGGATGTCTCCCAAGGCAGGAGAAGCATCCCGCATCGCCGGATCAAGCCCGTTCAGGCGGGCCAGGGCCTTGCCATGGTCACCCGCCCGTTGCTCCAGGCGAGCCGCCACAAGATTGAGCGCCGGGTCGCCGGGGTGCTGATCCAGCACCGGCGTGATTTCGGCCCATGCATCGTCCGGCCGGTTCATCCGTTCCAGCAGGATGCCGAGGGCCACGCGGTTTGCCGGGTCGTCGGGCGCGGCCTGGACCGCCATGCGGTAATGGTCCAGGGCCCCCTCGGTATCTCCCATGGCGCGCAGCGCCGCCGCCTTCGCACGCAGAACCTCGGGATCTCCGGGCCGTTTCGTCAACAGCAGGTCGTAGTATTCAACCGCGGTCCGGAAATCGCCCATCATCGCCGTGACCTCGGCGTAGAAGCTAAGTACTTCGGGAACGTCCTGTGTCAGGGCCAGGGCATCCTCGAGGGCCTTGCGGGTCAGGGCGTAGCGTTTGCTCAGGTAAAGGGCCCGAGCCAGCAGGACGCGCGCTTCAAGGTCGTTCGGTGCGCGGTCGACCACGCGCTGCAGGATCGCCGCCGCCTGATCGAGATTTTCAAGGTTGTAATGGCACTGCCCCAGATTGAACAGCGCGTTCAGATTGTTCGGATCCAGGTCGATGGCCTGCTTGTAATGTTTCGCTGCGAGGGGAATTTGGCGGTCGTCACGGTAGGCATTGCCCAGGTTGTAATGGATGTTCGCGGCATCCGGAGAGATGTCTAAGGCCTTGCGGAAGTGCCGGATCGCGGCATTGACCCGACCCGACTGGCGCAGAGCACAGCCGAGCAGGTCATGGGCCTCGGCCGAACCGGGGACCAGATCGGTCAGTTTTTTCAGATTGTCCGCCGCCGCATCCGCCTTGTCCTGGCGAAGCTGTGTCAGGGACAGGAGGTGCAGGACATTGGGATTGTTCGGCAAGGTCAGCGCCAGTGCCGTCAGTCCCGCCTCGGCGCCGAGGAAATCACCCGATTGATACATCTGGGCGGCAGCCTGGAATTGCTGTTCTGGGTCCATGTTCCGGTCAGTCGGCGAAGGGTGGGGCGTCGCGGGTTACGAAGAAAAGGGCAGGTCGGCCAGGGTCAGCCGGTTGTTCAGCCGCCAGCCGCCGGGCTTGTCTACGTCCGACGCAAGGTCCGGGTCAATGCGTAATGCCGCCGCACGGTCCAGTTGGGCGGCCACGGCGTCGGTGCGCGCCGCATGCACGTTGGCGCGGCCCAGGTAGGCTGCGGCGAAGCTGCCGTCGATATCAAGGGCACGGGTGAAATGCTGGGTCGCATCGCCGTAAAGGCGCAGGATTTTTTCCGCTTCCGCCCGCCCGGCCCAGGCGGCGGCGTCGCCCGGATTGTTCTCCGTGGCCTTTGTGAAATCGGCCAGCGCATCGTCGATGCGGTTCAGCGCCAGCCGGGAAAACCCTCGAATGCGCAGCAACAGGGATGTCGGTTTTGTTTCGGCGATCAGGGCGGAGGCGGCAATGGCCGCTTGGTCGGGCTTGCCCTGACGAAGCATGAGTTCCGCCTGCAGGGTGCGCAGCCAGGGATCGTTGGCCGTTGCCGCCAGGCCGCGCGCAATGTCCGCGCCGGCTCCTGCAAGGTCGTTCGTGCGAAGCCGCAGGAACGCCAGAACGCCGTGCGGTTCGGCGTTGCCGGGGCTCAGGGGAGCCAGCCGCTCGTAGGCGGCCGAGGCCTCGCCCCAGCGTCCGCCGAACAACAGCGCGCGGGCCTTTTCCCGCAGCGCGCGCGCCTGATAGGGCTGCATGCGCTGGGCCAGTTCCAAGTCGGCGACGGCGGCCTCCGTCTGGTTGAGGCGCCGATAGGCGCGGCCGCGCAGGATCAGGGCGGCGATGTCCGTGTCGCCGCCGCGCACCCCTTCGGAAATGGCGGCGGTGGCGTCGTCCACGGCGGCGTCCGCATATCCGGCCGCCAGTTGCGCCTCACCGCGTGCCAGGAGGGCTTTCGCATCGCCGGGGTGGGCGGCCAGAACCTGGTTCAGATCGGCGATGGCGCCGGTGTAATCGCCCAAGGCCTGGGCGGCGGCGGCCCGGCGGCGGCGCAGGTCCATGGCGTCCGGGCGGTCCTCCAGAATGCGGGTCAGGTCGCGATGGGCGCTGGCCGGGCGGGCCGCCGCGGCATGCAGCGCGGCGCGCAGGTCGAGCGCCGCCAGATTGGCCGGGTCTTCCAATAACAGACGATCGAGGTCAGTCAGGGCACGGTCCGCTTCCCCGATGTCGCGGTAGGCAGCCCCCCGGATCAGCCGCGCGACAGCGTTGTCCGGCGCCAGGGTCAGGGCGGCGGTCATCGACTGCACCGCATGCCGCTGATCGCCCCGCCGGTAATAGGCTTGGCCGCGCAGGACCAGGGCCGCCGTATGGGTCGGGTCCCGGCGCAGGACCGTGTTCATGTCGGCGATCACGCCGGCGAAGGTCTCAAGCTGGAACAATTGCTCCGCGCGCATGAAACGGGCGGCCGCATTGCCGGGATCGGCGGCGATGGCGGTATCAAGGTCTTCCAAGGCCAGGCCCGTCTCGTCCTGGCGCAGGTGGATGCGGGCGCGCAGCATGTGGTGGCGGCTGTCCTCCGGGGCGAGGGCGATCGCCTGATCGACGTCGTCGAGGGCCAGCTGCAGTTGCTCCATCTTCAGGAAGGTCTCGGCGCGGGCGGTCCAGGTCGCCGTTGCCATGGGATCGGCCTCGAGCGACGCCGAAAGATCGGCGCGCGCGGCCGAAAGATTGCCGCCGGCCAGATGCGCCTGTCCGCGAAGGCGCAGGAGTTCCGCATCCGTGGGCGCCATGTCCAGGGCCTCGCCGAAGTCGGCGACGGCCAGCTCAAACTCCTCGGTCACCATATGGACGAGACCGCGTTCACGGTAACTTTCAAGAGGGCGGCGCAGATGGCGGATCGACAGGTCCAGGTCGGCGATGGCCAGGCGGTACAGGCCCATGCGGCGCAGCAGCGCGCCGCGCACCTGCAAGGCTTCGCCGTTTTCCGGGGCCAGGGCGACGGCGGCGTTGAGGTCGGCCCGCGCGAGCTGGTGATGGCCTTGTGCCAGATAAGCGGCCCCCCGTTGAATCAAGGCCCCGACGTGGCGTGGCGTGGCGTCGATGGCCCTGGACGCACTTTCCGCCGCGTCGCCATGGCGGCCGAGGGCGATCAGGATACGCGCGCGGAGCGTCAAGGCGTCGGCATTGCGGGGGTCGAGCGCCAGACCGGCATCGGCATCGGCGAGCGCCACCGCATCGCGCCCGGCGATGTGGTTGATGCGGGCACGCAGGAAGTGCACGCGCTTGCGCCGGGGCGTCAGGCGCACGGCGCTGTTCAGGTCGCTCAGGGCCTTGTCGGGAAAGCCTTCGTCGATCAGTGCGTCGGCCCGGTTGATGAACAGGTCGGCGAATTTTTCGGGATCGGTCTCGCCCTGGGCGATGGCCTCAGTGCAGGCGAACACGCGCATGGCGGCGGGCAGCGCGCCGTCCGCGCAGTCGGGCGTTTGCGCGCGCGCGGGCTGGGCCGCCGTCGCCGCCCAGGCCAACATCAACAGGGACGCCCCCCGGATCAGCCGCATCGTTGCCTCGTTTCCGCCAAGTACCGAAAATTCTTAGCAAAAAACCGAAGGTAACGCCATCCGAGCCGGTCCAGGGGGGCGCGTCCGTTCAGGTTTCCGTGCCGCCGTTGATCTGGATCAGTTGGCCGTTCATGAACCCGCCCTGATCGGAGACCAGGTAGGCGATCATGCCGGCGATCTCCTCGGGCGTGCCCAGGCGGCCCACCGGCACCCGCGCCTTCATGGAGGCGATGTGTTCGGCCATGGCCGGATCGGCGTGATCGCCGGCGATGGGGCCGGACGAAATGATGTTGGTGGTGATGCCTTTGGGCCCGAACTCCTTGCCCAGGGCCTTGGTCAGGCCCCAGGATCCGTGCTTGGACACGCTGACATGGGCGCGGCCGTTGTAGCCGTGAATGGCGTTCATGCCGGCGAAGTTGACGATGCGGCCCCAGCCCCGGTCGACCATGCCCGGCAGGCAGGCGCGGGCCAGTCGGAAGGCGGCGTTCATGTTGACGTCCAACACCCGTTCCCAGATGTCGTCAGTGATGTCGAGAAAACTGTGGCTGGGCCGGATCGCGGCGTTGTTGATCAGCACGTCAATGCCGCCGAAATGGCCGATGGCCTCGGCCGCCATGGCGTCACAGGCGGCCTTGTCGCCGACGTCGGCCATGATCACCAGGGCGTCGGCGCCAAGGGCGCGTGCATCTTCGGCGGTGGCGTCGCAGGACGCCCGGTCGCTGGAGCCGTTGATGACGACGTTGAAGCCGTCCCGCGCCAGGGCCAAAACACAGGCCCGGCCAATATTCTTCCCCGACCCTGTGACCAGGGCCGCGCGCTTTCGTTCAGTCATGAATGGTGTTCCTCCCGGATGTCGATCCGGTGACCCTACGCAAGGCGGCGGAGGCTGGCAAGCCGGCGCGGCGGGAAGGCCGGTAACACAGTGCGGTTAGCAGACGTAATCCGGCGATGGGGTGAACAGTTTTTTCAGGGTTTCGGTAACGCCCCGCCGGCCGACGAAGGCGAACATTTGGGTAATGCTGTGGCCGTCTTCGGACAGCGGCATGCGCAGCGACCGCAGGGGCTCTTCCACCCCTTCGTAGGTGTTGAGAAAGACCAGGGGACGCCGGGCTTCGAGTACCGCCACGTACTGCCGCGTCAACAAGGTCGCGGACCAGGCATCGGCCATGTCGGTCAATTTTTTCCCGGTATAATCGCGCCGGTGGTAATGGGTATGGCCCGACCCCCAATAACGGTAGGTGAATTCCGCCGGCTCACCCGCGACGTCGAGTACCAGTGCATAAGGTAAAACCCGGGCCGGCAGTTCATGCAGGTGGAAATTCGCCCAACTGGGAGCGAAGGCATCGCCCTTCACGTCGGACCAGTACGCCATGCAGGCCTGGATGTGCGGATCGTCGACCGTTTCCGGTTCAATCGCGACCGTACTCACGACAGGCCGCATCTGGCCGTCCAGTACGATGGGAGGCAGGATTTTCATATCACCGTGGTCTCGATCTTCCGACGAATTGGGGAGAATGTCGGTTTATCAGACAAGACTACAGCGACCCAACCTGCGGGGGTAACCCTGACTTTGGTCTATATTTTGGGGAATTATAATGTATGCGGTGCGCGGGTGACGCGGCGGGCTCAGGCGTGGCGGTCGAGCCGGCCAATCGCCTCGGCGACGGCATCCAGGCCCGAGCCGTCGGCGTCGAATTGCACCGCGAAACCGCCGTCGTAGGTCCGCGCGACACGGCCCGAAAGATGCCCCAGGCCCTCGACATGCATGTCGACGAATGTGCCGTTGTCGACCGTCACCCCGGCCTCGCCCAGGGCGATCGCGGCCCCCGTGGCGGAGACGTTTTCCACGGAACCGTGGAAGGCACGGTTGCCGTACCGGCCGTGGGCGGGTTGATGATAGGGATGGCGGGTCGGGCGGGCGACGTGGTTGTGGGCCGCGACATGCATGCAAATTTTCCCCGGCGGCGGCCCGAACGGCGGACCTGTCCAAATATGTGCGGACAGGATGGCGCAGCTACATTAAGAAAGTGTAATTAAGTGACGGGGTGCGTGATGTCATCCCGCCTGGCGGGGGGCTTCCTGGGGCACGGTCGGAACCTCGTCGGAAATGGTGGTTCGGCGCATGTCGCGGACGTCCGCCGGGTCGTGCCAGCGGCCTCGGTGCATGGTGCAGCGGTTGTCCCACATGACCACGTCGCCCGGCCGCCATTGGTGGCTGTAGACATATTTAGGCTGCGTCGCGTGCTCCATCAGGTCCATCAGGATGATGCGGCCTTCGGGCACGGGCAGGCCCTCGATGCTGCCTGCATGGGATGCGAGATAAAGACTTCTACGCCCCGATCCTGGATGGGTGCGGACCAGGACCTGCCGGACCGGCGGCAGACCTTTGCGTTCGCCTTCGTCGAAATCGGTATATCCCAGACGTTCCCGCGAATTCATGATGGAATGGATGCAGATGTAATGTTCGATGCGGGCCTTGGTGGCGTCGTCCAGGTCGTCGTAGGCCGCGCGCATGTCGGCGAATTCCGTGTTGCCGCCGCCATTCTTGGGCAGGACATGGGCCGCCAGGATCGAATAGCGGGCGGGAATCGGTTTGAACGACGAATCCGTGTGCCACAAACGGTTGGCGTACATGTTGAGCAGGCGAAAATCGTCTTTCGGCAGCGGCTTGCCGTTTTCATCCAGGTTGGAAATGTCGCTCATCTTCGGGTCGAGGCGCGGGACATACCCCTTGCGGTGCAGCTTGCGGCTGGTTTCCAGGGGGCCGAAGTTTTCCGAAAACCGTCGTTGTTGCGCGTCGTCCAGGGATTGACCGCGAAACGCCAGAACTCCGTAGGTGTCCATGGCGGCGCGGATCTCGGATACCTGGGCCGCGGTCAATTCGGCGGCAAGGTCGATATCCATGACCTCGGCGCCGAGAACGGGATGAAGGGGCGTGATTTTCACGGTCGAATGTCCTCCCAAGTCGTGCGGGGCGCCGGAGCACTCCTGGCCCGTTTCGGGCCCATTTATTGTATACAATTTACCCTTTTCGGAGGTGGCGATCCAGCTTCCCGTGCAGGTCCGCACCTTTACGGCCCGGTGCTTAAGGCTCTAAGGTCGCGGGAAAGACGGGATTCTGTTTTCCCGCGCAAACCATCGGGCGGAGACGATCATGACAGTCAGAGCCACGTCCTTTCTGACCGCGGTCGGGATAGCCGCCATGACGGTGGTATCGACCCCCGTCGCGGCTGGCAACCTGGTGTCGCACAAGGCAGTCTATCACCTGTTGCCCGGTCCCATTTCGGGACAGGTGCCCTATGACGGGGTCGAAGGCCTGGTCACCCGATCGGTCGAGCGGACCTGCGACGGCTGGATCGTCGCCGAACACATGGTCATGCATATCCTGACCCGGGTGGGCGGGGTGATCGACCGGGAAATCCGCTTCACCAGTTGGGAATCGACGGACGGCACGCGCTATCGTTTCGCCGCGACGATTAAAAGCAAGGCAGGCGACGAGGATACCAGGCTGAAGGGCCGTCTGGAGGTTGCCCGCGAAGGGGCCGGCGGCGAAGCGGTCTATGCCGAACCGGATGGCAAAAAGGTGAAAATCCCCGACGACACCTATCTGCCGGTCGGGCAGGTCCGCAAGCTTCTGGCGGCCGCCCGGGCGGGCGAGAAACAGGTGCGGTTTCATGTCTTCGACGGGACCGAGGATATCGGTCCGCAGCTGATGTCCAGCGTGATCACCGGCCGCTTCAAGGCGGGTGAGGGCAAGGGGCTGCAGACGGACTGGGGGTCGATGGGAACAGGGCCGGGCTGGCGCGTGTCCTCCGCCTATTTCGAAACCACGGGCACGCAGCCGCAATCGACGCCCAGTTTCCAGTTCACCATGGAATTGCTGGACAACGGCGTGCCGCGCCGCATGGAGATGGACCTGGACGGGTTTGTCGTCATTCAGGCGCTTAAGGAAATCAATCCGCTGCCGGAACCCAACTGCGGCTAGCGGCAAGCCATGGGGACGTCAGCCCTTGCGCGCCTTGGCGATCAATTGGCGCAGGGTGTTGACATCAACCGCGCCGGGCACCAGTTCGTCGCCGACGATGAAGGCCGGTGTGCCGCGGATGCCGAGGGTTTCGGCGATCTGGTGATTGCGGTTGATCTCGGCGGTGACGGAATCGGACGCCATCTCCTTCTTGAGCTTGTCCGCGTCGTACCCGGCGGTTTTGGCGATCTTCAGGATGCGGTCTTCGGGCAGGCCGCCCGAGGTCGCCATCAGGGCAGCATGGAAGGTCAGGTATTTGGCCGGGTCCAGCTTCCAGGCGGCCAGTGCCGCGCGCGACGCGGTCACCGATTCCGGGCCCAGGATGGGGAATTCCTTGAACACCCAGCGCAGGTTCTTGTCCGAGTCCAGAAGTTCGCGCAGCACCGGGAACACCCGCTTGCAGTAGCCGCAGTGGTAATCGAAAAATTCGACCACCGTGACGTCGCCCTTGGGATTTCCGGCGACGGGGGCGTTGGGGTCGTTGGTCAGGCTGTCCTTATGGGCCGACAGCGCTATTTTGGCCTGGTCCGCCTGGGCCTGCTGTTCCCGTTCGCGGTACAGGCGGATGGCATCGACGATGACCTCGGGATTGGTGAGGAGATACTCGCGAACGACGGTCTCGATGGCGCCGCGCTGCTGCGGGTCCATGGCGGGCGCCTTGTCCTGGGCCTGTGCGGCCGGGGCGACGAGAACCGCGCCGAGGGCAAGAGCGGCGGCGATGAGCGAGACGCCCGGCAAAGCGGCAAACCGAAGGGTCATGGTCGTTCCTTATCCAAATGGTGGGCGCATATTGGTCCAGACCGCGGCAAGGGGCAAGCGGGCGCGGACGCCGCCACGTCACGATCCCGTCAGCGCAGCAGGCGAATGTCTGAAATCAGGGCCGCCGGAACGGATGTGCCGGGCCGGGCCGGTGGCGTGGCGGCCACGCGCGCCGCGACGAACACGATCCGGGTATGGCTGGTCGACAGGCCCGGCCAGGCCGTGTCGTGCAGGGAGATCAGGTCGATGCCTTCCTGCCAGCGCTTGCCCAGGGCTTCCTCGCCGCCGCGCACTGTATAGCGCGCGGGCCCGTTGTCCTTGGGCATGTCCATGGTGCCGCGGCGCAGCGCCTTGTCGTTCCACACCAATTCCAGCACCCGCACGCCGTCCGGCAGGCGGCGCAGGGTGACGTCCTCGGGGTCGAGCGGACGCGACGTATCTGCGAAACCGACGATGACGCGGACCGGATGATAGGGCGGAGCGTGGGGCGACATCTTCCAGTTCCAGGTCAGGAAGGGAGCGGCGAGAAGGTGTTGATCGATGCGCCGGCCCAGGATCAGGTCGTCCGGCCCCGCCGACAAGTGGACAACCGGTAGGCCTTCATCCATCGCCATCCGGGCGCGGCCGCCCAAGGGATCGCCGACGATCAGCCAGCGGTCGCCGGGGTCCAAGCCCGCGAACAGGGGCGATGGGCCCAGGGTCGCCATGATGTTCTGGATGTCGCTGGGCGGTTGGCCAGGGGTAGGGCGGTCGCCGCCGTGCGGGCCGGTCACGCAACCGGCCAATGCGGTGCTGAGCACCGCCGCCGCGACAACCATCCGCGCGGCCGTGGGGTGCCGCCGTGGTGTCACGCCTATTGTTCCTTCCGCTTCTGCTGCTGGACTTGGGCGGCGTTGATGATGTCCTTGGCGCGCACCCATTCGGGGCTGCCTTCGGGGAACGACCGGGCGGCGACTTCGCCGTTGTAGATCGCTTTTTCCATTTCGCCTTGCAGGAACGCGGCGTCGGCGTGGTAAAGCCGGGCCCGCGCCTCGTCGCCCTTTTTGTAATAGGCGTTGCCGAGAAGCTGGTAGATGGACGGCGAGAACCGTTCGTAATGGGCGGCAAATTTCAGATTCTCGATGGCGTCGTCAAGTACATCGGTTTCGCCGGTCGCCAATTGGATGCGGGCCAGTTCCAGGCGCAGCAGATCCGATTCCGGCCTCAGTTTCACGGCCTTGGCATAGGATGTCATGGCGTCCTTGGCGTTGCCGTTTTCATACAGGCCCTGGCCCCTGATCTCGTGAAAGTAGGGATCGTCGGGATACTCGGCGATCAGGCCGTCGATGACCTTCAGGAATTCGTCGACCCGCGCGGTCCGGAAATAGGCGATGGCCCGGGCATAGCGGGCCGGCACGCTGGTGTCGTCGCTCTTGAACTTGCGCAGCGCCTGGCCCGGCGTGAGGAAGGCAAGCAGCTTGGCCTGCATGCGCGCGTGCCGGGCGACCAGCTTCGGGTCGTCCTGGACCTTGGAATAGGGGGACCGCGCCAGATGCGCTTCCAACGCGTCGATGCGTTCGCGGGTCAGCGGGTGGGTCAGCAGATAGGGGTCGCGGCTGGCGCTAATCAGAAGTTCGTTGGATTCCAATTTGCCCATGAAATCCAACAGGCCCTTGGTCGATTGTTTCGTGCGGTCCAGATAGGTCATGGCGGCTTGGTCGGCAGCCGCTTCATGGCCGCGGTTGTAGGCCAGAAACGACCGCTGAAGCATGCTCTGCCCGCCGCCCAGGATCGCCGCACCCGCATCGGGGGCACCGGCGATAACCGCGGCGCTGCCCAGGATCATGGATAGGATCTGGGCCGCCGCCGTACGCGACAGGGCCTCGTGGGTCCGCGCCAAGTGGCCGCCCGCAATATGGCCCGTTTCGTGGGCGATCACGCCGATCACCTGTCCGGGGGTGTCGGCCTGCAACAGCAGGCCCGTATTGATGAACATGTTCTGGCCGCCCGCGACAAAGGCGTTGAGTCGGTGGTCGTTTACGAGGTAGGTCTTGATGGACTTGGGATTCAGCCCCGCGGCCTCGAAAACTGGCGTCGCGTACTCCTGGATGATATTTTCGATTTCGACGTCCCGAATCATCGACAAGCGCTGGGCAAGGGAAGCCGTCGACCAAAAGCACAGGCCGATGCCAAAAACAACGATCAAAAACAACGGTTTAAAGATGCGGCTTTTCAAAGCAATCAGCGCCGGTTGGGACGCGTTCCCTTCTGTTTCCGGGCCCGGTAAACGTAGTCACGCTCCGGGGTCCCGTCAATTCACCATGCCGATAGTGACCGTTGCGCTTTGCGCAGGGCTCGTCGCCGGCTGTTCGGGGGGGATCCCCAATCCGTTCGGCGATAAGAAGAAGGAAGAAAACACCAAGCAACTGGGCGAGACCGGCTTCGTGCGCGGTTTCCTGGGCGGTATCGTCGCCGACGATCCGCAGGCGGCCCTTGTTGGGCGTGACATCCTGTCGGCCGGCGGGTCCGCGGCGGATGCGGTGACGGCCATGTACTTTACCCTGGCGGTGACCAAGCCGACCCACGCGGGCCTGGGCGGCGGCGGCGTCTGCGTCATTCGCGACAACGTCAACAAACGCAACGACGTGCTGTCGTTTCCGGCGCTGGTTCCCCAGGGTGCCGGCGGCGCCGACCGGGGAAAGGTGCCCGTGCCGGGCAATCCCAGAGGGTTCGCGGTGCTGCATGCGCGCCTCGGCAGCCTGAAATGGGGCCAGGTGGTACAGCCGGCGGAAAACCTGGCGCGGTTCGGCGGGATCGTGTCGCGCGCCTTCGCCACGGATTTGCGTCAGCAGGCCGGGCGTCTGGCCGGGCTGTCCGACGTGACGGCCTTATTCCGCAAGGCCGGGTCGCCGAACCTGGCCGAGGAAGGCGACCGCATGGACCGCCTGCGCATCGCGGGCGTGCTTGGCCGCCTGCGGGTGCGCGGGGTCGGCGATTTTTATCAGGGCCAACTGGCGCGTGATTTCGTCGACGATGCCAACAGTCAGGGCGGCGCCCTGACCATCGAAGACATGCGGGCCTACCTGCCCGAGGTCCGGCCCGCGATCACGCTTCCCTATATCGAACGCACGCAATTCCTGTTTCCCTCTCCCCCCGTGCTGGGCGGTGCCCTGGCCGCGGATCTGACGGGCATTCTTGCCCAGTCCAAGTATTTCGAACGCGACGATGCCGCGCGCATGCATGTGTTCGCCGAAGCGGCCCTGGCGGCCCAGGCGCGACGCACGGATTGGCTCCGGCGCGATGGCCTAGTGACGCGGCCGGCCTATTATCTTGCCGATGTCGAACGCCACGCCCTGATCGCCCGCACGCTCGATGAAGACCGCCACGCCCAGCGCCCGCCCACAGGCGACGCGGCGATTCCGCTGCCGCCGGGGGCCGACGCAACGGGTATTGTCGCGATCGACCAGCTTGGTTCGGCCGTCGCCTGCACCGTGTCCATGAACGGGGCCTTCGGTTCCGGCAAGGTCGCGCCCTCGCTCGGGTTTCTTTTGGCCCGGCCGTCGGGCAAGGACAGCCTGCCGCCGGTGACGGCGACGCCACTGCTGTTGGTCGGTGAGGCGCGCGTCAAGAAAGACGAGGAACGCGTGTTCATGGCCGCCACGGTGACCGGCGGGCCGGGCGCCACGGAAGCCCTCGCCGATCTGGCGCTTCGGGTGTCCGGTGGCGGACAGGGCCTGGAATCGGTGCTTGCGGGCCCGCGCCTTTATTACGCCGAGGGCACGGACGCCCTGGTCATCGAACCCGGCCTGCCGCAGGACCAGCAGGCGGCGTTGCGCGAACGGGGCCATACCCTGCATCCGGGGGCTTCGGGTGTGCGCATCAACGCCATTTATTGCAGCAGCGGCGTGCCGAACGACAACCAAGCCTGCGCCGCCTTCGCCGATCCGCGCGGTTTCGGGCTCGGCGCGGTCGGCGACCGCTAGGCCGGGGATCGGCCGCAGGCATATGGCGTTGAAATCATCCAACCGCGGCCAGGTGCCACCGTTCATCGTCATGGACGTCATGCGTGCCGCCGAGGAGCGCGAACGCGCCGGTGAAAAGGTCCTTCACCTGGAGGTCGGCCAGCCCGGAACACGCGCCCCTGCGAAGGTGATCGAAGCCGCCCGCAGGGCCCTGGATGACGACCGCATCGGCTATACCAATGCCCTCGGCATGTGGGGCCTGCGCGAGGCCATCGCCCGCCATTACGGCCAAGCCTACGAGGTTTCCGTGGATGCCGAGGACGTGGTGGTGACGACCGGCTCGTCCGGCGGGTTCGTGCTGTCGTTCATGGCCGCCTTCGACCCCGGCGACCGGGTCGCCCTGGCGTCGCCGGGATACCCGGCCTACCGCAATATCCTGACCGGCCTGGGGGTCGAGGTGATCGACCTGCCGACGACCCTCGAAGACAATTTCCAGCCGACGGTGGCGCGGCTGCGTGCACTTGACCGCGCCCCCGACGGCCTGATCGTCGCCAGCCCGTCAAACCCGGCGGGGACCATGATCGCCCCGACGGAGTTCAAGGCCTTGGTCGATCATTGCCGGGAACGCGGCATTCGTCTTATTTCCGACGAGATTTATCACGGCATCACCTATGGCGTGCCGGGGGTGACGGCGCTGTCTCATACGTGGGACGCCGTCGTCATCAACAGCTTCTCGAAATACTATTCCATGACTGGCTGGCGCCTGGGCTGGATGGTCGTGCCCAAGGACCTGCACCGGGCCATCGAATGCCTGGCGCAGAACCTGTTCATCTCGCCGCCCGGCATTTCCCAGCACGCGGGCATGGCGGCCTTCGACTGCACCGAGGAACTGGAAGCCAACGTCCGCCATTATGCCCGCAACCGGGCTCTGTTGCTGGACAAGCTGCCGAAGGCCGGATTCACGCGTCTGGCTCCGGCCGAAGGGGCGTTCTACATCTACGCCGACGTCTCGGACCTGACCAACGATTCCACCGAATTCTGCCGCCGCATGCTGGCCGAGATCGGCGTCGCGGCGACCCCCGGGGTCGATTTCGATCCGACCCGGGGCGACCATTTCGTGCGCTTTTCCTTCGCCGGCGGCGAGGACGAGGTATCGCAGGCGGCCGACCGCCTTGTGAGCTGGAAACGCTAACGAAAAACGCCGGCGGGTAAGGTACCCGCCGGCGTTTTCTTAACGTCACTTACCGTTCATATCTAGTCGACCAGTCGGTTCCACCAGCCGCGGCGGGCGTTGGTGGTTTCCGTGTCGGCGCCGACTTCGATCACCACGGTCTTGCTGCTGTCCGCTTCCGGCTCGGCCGGTTCCGGGGCCGCCATTGCCATCGCCGGTTCAGGTTCGGGCTGCGGGGCCGGTTCCGGCGCGGCCTCGACTTCGGGGGCTTCAGGTGCGGGCTGTTCCGCAACCGCTTCCGTTGCCGGGGCTTCCGCCGCGTCGACGGCCTGCGGTTCGGCGGCGGTGTCCTCGGCCTTCTTGGCGGTCCGCCGCCGGCGCGGTTTGGCGGGCTTCTCCTCGCCGTCGCCGCTCTCGGCCGCCTTCGGGGCGCGACGTGTGCGGGTCCGCTTCGGCTTTTCCGCGACCTTGGGGGGCGTTTCGCTTGCCTCGGCGTCGGCAGCTTCCGCCGCCGGCGCGTCGCCGGTTTCGGTGCTTACCGCCGGGGCATCGCCATCGGCAGCCGCATCGTCTGATGCAGGGGCGTCGGGTGTGGGCACATCCGAGGTCGCATCGTCGGCCTGGGGTTCGCCACCGGCGTCCGCCGCGATTTCGGTCTGGCCGTCTTCCGAACGGCCCTCTTCCGGCCGCCGCCGCCGACGTCCGCCACGGCGTCCGCGACGGCGCCGCTTGGGTGCGCCGTCTTCCGACTGCTCGCCTGCGCCTTCTCGCGTCTCACGCGGCTCGCCGTCGCCGTCGCCGTCGGTTTCCTCATCGGCTTCGGTGGGCTCGTTGGCGTCATTGTCCGTCCGCGTCTCCTGCGTGTCGTGGGCATCGCCCTCGCCACCGCGTTTGCGCCGCCGTGAACGCCGCCGGCGCCGCCGGCCGCCTTCTTCCTCGGACTTCTCGCCGTCGCTGTCGCCATCGGCGGGTGTCGCTGCCGGGGTCGCCGCCGCCGGGGTCGCCGCGGCGGGGGCTTTCGTCACCGTTTCCACGCCACCGTCGGATTTGATCCGCTCAAGCCGGTGGTCGGGCGGGATCAGGGTGTCGTCGGCTTCGATGCGGATGGTCAGGTTGAAGCGCTGTTCCATGTCGTTGATGGCATGGCGCTTGTTGTTGAACAGGTAAAGCGCCACCGCCGTCGGCGTGATCAGGGTCATCTGCGAGGAGCGGCCCTTCTGTCCTTCCTCGCCGAGCACGCGAAGCATCTGCAGCGCCGTCGATTCCGTCGACCGGCGGATGCCCGAGCCGCCGCAGTGGGCGCAGGGCTCGAAGCTGGTTTCATGAAGTGCCGGGCGCAGACGCTGGCGTGACAGCTCCAACAGACCGAAGGGGCTGATGCGGCCGATCTGGATGCGCGCGCGGTCGTTGCGCATGGCGTCCTTCAGACAACGCTCGACCTTGGCCTGATTGCGGCTGACCTCCATGTCGATGAAGTCGATGACGATCAGGCCGGCAAGGTCGCGCAGGCGCAGCTGCCGGGCGATTTCTTCGGCCGCCTCCATGTTGGTCTTGAGCGCCGTTTCCTCGATGTTGCGCTCTTTCGTCGCGCGGCCCGAGTTGACGTCGATGGAGACCAGGGCTTCCGTCGGATTGATGACGATGTAGCCGCCCGAGCGAAGCTGAACCTCGGGCTCGTGCATGGCGTCCATCTGGCTTTCGACCTGGAACTGCTGGAACAGCGGGATCGAGCCGTCTTCGTGGGGCTGGACCTTTTTTGCGTGACTGGGAATCAGCAGCTTCATAAAGTCCTTGGCCGCGCGGTAAGCGTCGCCGCCCTGGACGATGATTTCGTCGATGTCCTTGGTGTAGAGGTCGCGGATCGCGCGTTTGACGATGTCGCTTTCCTCATGTACCAGGGCCGGGGCGATGGATTTCAGGGTTTTTTCCCGGACCTCGCCCCACAGGCGCAGCAGATAGTCGTAATCGCGGCGGATTTCCGCTTTGGTCCGCTTCGATCCCGCCGTGCGTACGATCACCGCCATGCCCTGGGGGATATCCAGTTCGCCGAGGATCTGCTTGAGCTTCTTGCGGTCGCCCGATTGCGCGATCTTGCGCGAAATGCCGCCGCCGCGCGCCGTGTTCGGCATCAGCACGCAATAGCGTCCGGCCAGCGACAGATAGGTCGTCAGCGCCGCACCCTTGTTGCCGCGCTCTTCCTTGACGACCTGGACCAGCAGGATTTGGCGCCGCTTGACGACTTCCTGGATCTTGTACTGGCGGCGCAGGTTGACCGGCCGGCGGATGGGGATTTCCTCGTCCTCGCCGCCGAGAACCTCGACGCCTTCGCCGTCTTCCTCGTCGCCGTCCTCGTGCGCCTTGGCTTCCTGTTCCTGGTGCTCGGCGACCAGGGCTTCCCGGTCGGCGATCGGAATCTGGTAGTAGTCGGGATGGATTTCGCTGAAGGCCAGGAAGCCGTGACGGTTTCCGCCGTAGTCTACGAAGCAGGCCTGCAACGAGGGTTCAACCCGCGTTACCTTGGCCAGATAGATGTTTCCCTTAAGCTGCTTCCGTGACTCTGACTCGACGTCAAATTCTTCCAGGCGGCTGCCGTTTGCGATCACGACCCGGGTCTCTTCCGGATGCGACGCATCGATGAGCATTCTCGTGGTTGGCATAAAAAGGTGTTCTCCAGTGCCCGGCGGCGCGCACATTCGCCGGTTCCGGCAGGAAGTCGTTCCGCCGCGGGGCACATTTCTGTGGTGTTAAGCCGGCCGCGCGCGCAGACATCCGGGCGTTCGCAAGCGAATACGCCAAAACTCTTTCCGGAGACTGCACGGCCGTTGCCAGCATCATTGTTCCTTGGTGAGGTAAACCTCGTTCGGACACTCGTGGGCTCCGGCGAAAATCGCCTCGACATCGCCTGGGACAGAGGGGGAGACCCATGCCCGGACGGTTCCGGCTACGACGGAGCCATTCCTCGCCCGTTTCCCCTACGATCGGGGAGAGGCGGGCCGGTGGAATTCTTCGCCTACTAACATAGACAGAGACCGTCTGTTCCACAACGCTGTTTATACTCGGCACGGCGATAGGGGACTGGGATTGCTCGGGAATTCCGGGTGACCCCCGCGACTGCCGGAATTGCGAGAAAAAAGCGGACGGAATCAACGGATTACCGTAAAATGCCAACGGCATGACAGCGAACCGAACCATCGACGTCGCGGCATCGGGGGCATGAGCGCGCGGCCCCACCACCGAGCCATGGGGATCGGCGGGCGAATCCGCCGTTATGCCATGGTTTTCAGTGCGTTATGCCTTGCCGCCTTGGCTGCGGGCCAAGTCCGCGCGGCGGATGCCGTGGTCACGGACCTGCAAAGCGGGGTCAGTGGCAACGAAGCCCGATTCGTCCTTCATCTGGACCGCCGGGTCGCGTTCCGCCTGTTCACCCTGGTCAATCCCTACCGTGTCGTGGTCGACCTGCCGGAAGTCGGCTGGCAACTGCCGGCCAGACCGTTGCCGGGCAAGCAGGGCGTGTTCAACGGCCTGCGCTATGGCCTGTTCCGGCCGGGCAATTCACGGATTGTGTTCGAATTTCTGCATCCGGTTCAGGTGGCGGACGCCTATGTCACTCCGGGGGCGGGCGGCACCGCCTTCGAGTTGGTGATCGACGCCCAGCGCACCACCCATGACGCTTTCGCCGCTTCCGTCGCCATGCCGCCCCGCGAGATCGTGGGCCTGCGCCCGCGCGGGGCCGCCAAGCCGCCGGTCGCGGCCAGCCGGCTGGAATCCGTCGCACGGCGCACTGCCGCTCTGGTCGCTCCGGCCGAGGCATCGGCCGCCCCGGCCTCCACCCAAGTCGTGGCCGCCAATTACCTGCCCCTGCCGCCGCGCCGTCCCGGCGACCGCCCGTCCGCCCATCGTCCGATGGTGGTCATCGACCCGGGCCATGGGGGCGTCGACCCCGGCGCGCAGAGCCGCCACGGCATTTACGAAAAGCATGTGGTGCTCGCGCTGAGCCGCGAAATCACCCGGCAACTGGCCGCCTCGGGCCGCTACCGGGCGGAGATGACCCGTGACCGCGACGTGTTCATCCGTCTGCGTGACCGGGTCGCCATCGCGCGCAAGAAAGGGGCCGACCTCTTCATTTCCGTGCATGCGGATTCCATCCGTAATTCGAAGGTGTCCGGGCCCTCGGTCTATACCTTGTCGGAAAAGGCATCGGACAAGGAAGCGGCCGAGCTGGCCGAGCGGGAAAACAAGGCCGACCTGATCGCCGGCATGGACCTGAGCCATGAAAGCGCCGATGTCGCCAACATTCTGATAGATCTGGCGCAGCGCGAATCCATGAACCAGTCGGCGCGCTTCGCCGGCCATCTGGTCAGCGAACTGGGCAACAAGACCGAGGTCCTGCCCCGTCCGCACCGCTTCGCCGGGTTCGCCGTGTTGAAGGCGCCGGACCTGCCGTCGGTGCTGCTGGAAACCGGGTTCCTGTCGAACCGCGACGATGAGCGCCGCCTGACCAGCAAATCCTACCGCCGGCAACTGGCCGCCGCCATCGTCGCCGCCATCGACCGGTATTTCGGCGCCGTTGAGCAGGCCAAGGTTCGCCAGCCCTAGCCGTGGCGCCATAATTTGTTCATAAACCTCTGGAAATGTGCAATGAACCGGCCCGCCCGCCCCGTCCGGGGGCGGGTTTCCGGGCGATTGCCCGGCAAAATGAAAGCGCAGCGTTAGCATGTTCCGCCTGTTGTCCTCGATCATCGGATTGATCGTCATCGGCGCCGTGGTCGGCGGGGCGGGGCTGCTCTATGTGCTGTACACCTACGGCCAGGACCTGCCCGACTACCGCCAGCTTGCCAATTACGAGCCGCCGGTGATGACCCGCGTGCATGCGGGCGACGGACGCCTGCTGGCGGAATTCGCCCGCCAGAAGCGTGTGTTCGTGCCGATCGAGGCGATCCCCAAGCGAGTCATCAAGGCCTTCCTGTCGGCCGAGGACAAGACGTTCTACGAACATCCGGGCATCGACATTCCGGGGGTGATCGCGGCGGCGCTGCGCAATCTGAAGAACATCGGCTCGGACCGCCGGCCCCAGGGGGCCTCGACCATCACCCAGCAGGTCGCCAAGAACTTCCTTCTGACCAACGAGGTGTCGATTGAGCGCAAGATCAAGGAAGCGATCCTTGCGTTCCGCATCGAGCGGGCGTTCTCCAAGGACCGGATTCTCGAACTCTATCTGAACGAGATCTATCTGGGCCTGGGCTCCTACGGGGTCGCGGCGGCGGCGCTCAACTACTTCAACAAATCCATGGACGAGTTGACCGTGGCCGAGGCCGCCTATCTGGCGGCCCTGCCGAAGGCGCCCAACAATTATCACCCCATCCGCCAGCTTCAGGCGGCGCAGGCGCGCCGCGACTGGGTCGTCAACCGCATGCTCGAAGACGACCTGATCACCGACGAAGAGGCCAAGCGCGCCTGGACCGAACCGCTGCGGGTCAGCCAGCGCATCGACACGGAATTCGTCGAGGCCGATTATTTCGCCGAGGAAGTGCGCCGCGAGCTTCTTGACCAATACGGCGAGGACCAGCTTTACAACGGCGGCCTGTCCGTGCGCACGACCCTGAACCCGCGCCTGCAGAACATCGCCGAAAAGGCGCTGCGCGACGGGCTGGAAAGCTTCGACCGTCGCGTGCGCGCCTGGCGCGGTCCGCTGGCCCGGGTGCCCGACGGGGTCAGTTTTTCCGGCGCGCCGGAATGGCGCTCGATCCTCGCCGCCTTCAAGGCGCCCAAGGGGCTTGAACATCACCGGATCGCCGTCGTCACCGCCGTCGACGGCGAGGCGGCCCACCTGGGCCTGGCCGACGGCACGGCCGGGCGTCTGCCCATGTCGCTGATGTCCTGGGCCCGCCGGCGCATCGACGAGGACACCTGGGCGCCCCGGCCCAAGCGCCCGGCGGATGTCGTGGTGCCGGGCGACATCATCGCCGTCAGTCCGGAGACCCAGGACGAGGACGGCAAGCCCGTGCCCGTGGGCAGCTACGCGCTGCGCCAATTGCCGGAAGTCCAGGGCGGCATCGTCGCCATGGACCCGCATACGGGCCGCGTGCTCGCCATGGTCGGGGGCTATTCGTTCCAGATCAACCAGTTCAACCGGGTGACCCAGGCCTGGCGGCAGCCCGGCTCGGCGGTGAAGCCCTTCGTCTATCTGGCCGGGCTGGACGCCGGGTATACGCCGTCGACGCGCATCCTCGACGCGCCGTTCGTGGTCGACCAGGGCCCCGGCCTGCCCAAGTGGCGGCCCGGCAACTACACCAACAAGTTCTACGGGCCATCGACCATGCGCCTGGGGATCGAGAAATCGCGCAACCTGATGACCGTGCGCCTGGCCCAGACCATCGGCATGGAGCAGGTCTGCAAGTACGTGGAGGCCTTCGGCATCGTCGACCACCTGCCGCGGGCCTTGTCCATGGCCCTGGGGGCTGGGGAGACGACGCTTTTGCGCCTGACCACGGCCTACGCCATGCTGGTCAACGGCGGCAAGCGGATCGAGCCGACCCTGATCGACCGTATTCAGGACCGCAAGGGCCGCACCGTGTTCCGCCACGACGAACGGCCCTGCCCGCAGTGCCGCACGGGGGCCTGGACGGGTGCGGAACAGGTGCCCGACGTGCCCGACATCCGCGAACAGGTCGCCGACCCGGCCAGCGCCTACCAGATGGTGTCCATGCTGGAAGGCGTGGTCAAGCGCGGCACCGGCGCGCGCATCGGCCAGGAGGTCAAGAAGACCCTGGCCGGCAAGACCGGCACCACCAACAAGAACCGCGACGCCTGGTTCATGGGCTTTTCGCCCGACCTGACGGTCGGCGTGTTCGTCGGCTACGACAGCCCGGAAACCCTGGGGCGCCGGGAAACGGGCTCGTCCGTGGCCGCGCCCATTTTCGCCCAGTTCATGAAAGAAGCCTTGAAGAACACTCCCGCCATCCCGTTCCGAATTCCACCCGGCATCCGCCTGGTCCGCGTCGACGCGCAGACCGGCCTGCCGGCCCTGATCGGCCAGACCGAGGACGTGATCTGGGAAAGCTTCAAGCCAGGCACCGTGCCGAAAGAGGATACCGAGATCATTTCCGCCGGCCAGGGCATGTCGGGCGGCGGCGACGCAACCCAGCAGCCCTTCGGCGGCACCGGCGGGCTGTACTGACCGTGGCCGTGCACCCATATTGATCCGGCGACCCGCGTCCGCTACAACCCCCTGCCGACCCAACAGCGAAAGCCACGGACCCCCGCCATGCGCGCCGAAATCACCAGTATCGTTCAGGACATCGAGCAGTCATTGGAACTGCTGAGGAGGCATCTTTGACTACGACGATGCCGTCCTCAAACTACAGGAACTGAACGCCCAGGCGGAAAACCCTGAACTGTGGAACAACCCGGACAAGGCCCAGGCCCTGATGCGCGAGCGCAACCGCCTGGAATCCGGGATCAAGGGCATTGAGGCGGTTCAACGCGAACTGGCCGACAATATCGATCTGATCGAACTGGGCGAGGCCGAGGGCGACGACGCCATCGTCGCCGAGGCCGAGGCGGCGCTGACGGCGCTCAAGGTTCGCGCCGACGCGGCGGAACTGGAAACCCTTTTGTCCGGCGAGGCCGACGCCAACGACGCCTATCTCGAAGTCCACGCCGGGGCCGGCGGCACCGAGGCCCAGGACTGGGCCGAGATGCTGCTGCGCATGTACGCGCGCTGGGCCGAGGCGCACGGCCACAAGGTCGAATGGCTGGAAGAAAGCCCCGGCGAAGAGGCCGGCATCAAGTCGGCGACCCTGAAGATTTCCGGCCATAACGCCTATGGCTGGCTCAAGACCGAAAGCGGCGTGCATCGCCTCGTCCGCATTTCGCCCTACGATTCAAGTGCCCGCCGCCACACCAGCTTCGCCTCCGCCTGGGTCTATCCGGTGGTCGACGACACCATCGAGGTCGTGATCGAGGACAAGGACCTGCGCATCGACACCTACCGCGCGTCGGGTGCCGGCGGCCAGCACGTCAACAAGACCGACAGCGCCATCCGCATCACCCACCTGCCGACCAACATCGTCGTGCAGTGCCAGAACGACCGCTCGCAACACAAGAACCGCGCCCAGGCCTTCGCCATGCTGAAGGCGCGGCTGTACGAGTTCGAACTGCGCAAGCGCGAGGAAGAGGCCCAGGCCCAGGCCGACGCCAAGACCGACATCGGCTGGGGCCACCAGATCCGCTCCTATGTCCTGCAGCCCTACCAGATGGTCAAGGACCTGCGCACCAACGTCGAGACCTCGAACACCCAGGCGGTGCTCGACGGCGACCTCGACGAATTCATGGCGGCCGCGCTGGCCCAACGGGTCAAGGGTGGCGACGAGGCGGCGGGGTAATCAAGTCCGGCGGGCAGTTAAGTATGCTGTGCCCGAAATTGCCTGTCCCCGAAATTGCGGTGCCCCCGAAATTGCCCGAAATTGGTGAAGGCTGAAAAACGGCGTCTTTCATTCCGTCGCCGACCTCCAGGTCGCGATCAACTGCTTCATCGCCGAGCACAACGGAAGCGCCAAGCCGTTCGTCCGGCGCACGCACTTCCGGTGAATAATGTCCGTGTGTTCCCTGTTTTTCCATCGCTCCATCCTCTCAAGAGTTGGAGCCTCCGGCAATCCCGGGGCGGTTCAACCCCTTCTTTTGCCGTCGGATTGGAACGAGTGTTAGTGTAGTTGGCAGCCTTACACATTCGAATAAAAGGGCTCTGGGGGGAGATGTACTTTGGACAATGACGAGTTCTTCGCCCGACTACATGCGGGTGATGTCGATGGCGGGGTCAAAGATTTCCTGGCGGCGAATCCGGAGATTTCTCTTTACGGAATCGCCATGGGGCTAACCAACAGCGATAACCTGGATCTCGCGGAGTTGGTCGCAACCTATTACGTCAAGACACAATCTGAAAACTCCAGTGCTCACCTTGTGTTTGCTGAATTGTGCCGTCGCATGGGACGGCGGGAAGACATGTTCGCCGCCATAGCAACTGCGCGCAATCTGGAGCCGGACGCACGGCAGGTCTATAACCAGATTATCGGGATCCTTTCGCAGGCGGGCGAAATCGAAGCCATCCGCGAAACAATCCAACTGGCGCAGGAGAACATTCCGGACGGCTTCTTTGTAGATACCCAACCAGGGTGGCAGCTCCGCCATCTGGTTGCTCCTCCGGAAAAGTGGGACCGTCAGAACGACCGGGCGACCGCATGGCGCAATAATCTTTCGACCCGTCGCAAGGCGCCACAGCCCAACGAACAAACTGAATCATCGGAACCTCAGGTGACCGCCGCTGACCGCGCGGCCGATTTACCCGATCTGGTTGCCGATACCGGCCCGTGCCACGAAATGGGTACGGGCGGCGCTTGCTTCACCGCACAGGTTTCGGCACACGCAGATGCCGCAGAATACCGGTTCGAATACGGGGGCGACCCGACGAACCTCGATAAGGCAACGAACTGGCAACCCCTACCTGGCCCCCAGAATGCGCGCGCGACTTTGTCATTAGAGACCGCCCCGGAAAGTTTTCGATTTGACGCGGTCGAAGCAAATTGGGATGAACACGCGGGAATGTTTCTGTTCAAGTCGCCATTCGCGTTTGACACCAATCACCTGACGGGATTGGGCTTCTTATCACTGCTGGTCAGTGTCCGACCAATGAGCTGCCAGCCCAACGGATCATTCGCCTACCATGACTTTGAGACCTACGATCTTCGTGGCGCGGATTACGAACTGCGGCTGCTGTTCCGAAATTTCAAGGAGAAAGACTTCATCTTCGCCATCGGGCTATCGAGCGGATGGGCCCCCTGGATGCTGACCAGCGCCCCGGTGGACCTGGAGAACTTGAACGGCAACGGGGACACAGACCTGGCCTTTCACCTGCCTTCGGACCCGGCCCAGTGGACATTCATGGGGAATAATCCCCGCGACCAAGACAATGCCGAACGGTATGCCTTCGCACCGCTGGACCGAACCTTGTCCCATGGAACGGACATGATTTTCTTTTCCGGCATTGCCGGCGATTGGCGAAAGGCGCCGGAAGGCGCTTTTGGCGTTCGCGACGCGTCACTTCGCTACCGTAGCCGATGCGTGTTGAACCCAGCCAACGGTGCGAAACTCGTGGATTGCAATGCGACGGGCGACTGTGATCCCGGAAAACTCGCCGATGGGAATCGGGGACGCGGGGGCGACGGGTGGTATCAATCCGGTGCCCTGACGGAGCCTGTTCGGTTTCTTTGGCATCTTGCCGCGCCGGTCACGATCTCGACCATTGTCCTCCATCAGGACGCTTTGATGCCCGTCACCCAATGCCGGTTAATCCTTGGCAACCGGATAGGTGCGGAAGATGCCTTGCAGGTTTCCGATCAGTTCAATATTCCAGTTGATGAGGATCCCATATCGACCATTCCCGGAAAAATTCTTCGCCTGCCTGGCGACCAGACGTTTGATGTATTCGGGATCGAGTTTCTTGCCTCGAATTCACCGGACGGGATCGCCATGGAGGCCATCGAAGTCTTCGCCAAAGACTTCACCCCGCCGCCAAGCCGCCAACGAGTAACGATATCCCAAGCTATCGATGGCCTGACGCCGGGGGAAACCATCCACTACCGCGTCGCCTGCCGTGCGATCTCAGGTCAAACACACGGGAACGTAAACTCACTTTCCATCCCCTCGGACAACGCACCCATTCTGCACGAATTGACGGTCTTCAGTTCGACGAACGCAAAAGCAATCATCGTGGTTCGTGGGAACGCCATGGGCCTTGAAACGACCGTCAAGTGGCACATGGACGACGGAACGTGGCAGGAGATACCCATGGGCTGTGAAAGAACCAGCGGCCATCGCCATATCATCATCCGCGATCTGGATAAGGGGGCAGAAAACCGCCTGACCGCAAAACTGATCAACGAAGCGGGAGAGAGCATCGAAAAGGTCGTGACATGGATGACTTATTAGGCGGAAGGTCATCTCTTTTAAATTTTAAATTCCGGGGACGCTTTACTAAATTTCGGGCCGTGCACAGGCCGGGCAGGACGACGGACTTGCGCGACGCGGTGTTTGAACGGTTGCAGGCGCACGGCTTCTCCCCCATGGCCTGCAAGGCAGCATAGCAAATCCGCTCGGGGCGAAAAATGCAATGGCCGTTACTGAATAATCAAATCCTTGAACAGGACCGTATGGGCCTTGACCGGGGCGATCGCGAAATTGATGACGTTCAGCAGCTCGAAGCGCAGGCGCTCCGAGCCTTCCTTGCCGATCACGTCCTTGTATTCCAGGTCGCGCAGCTGGGTTTTGATGTTGTCGACGATCAGCGCGGCCTTGAGTTCATCCTGAAGCACCGGCAGGTCGTGCTCGTTGACCTGCACGATCAGGTTCAGCTTGATGAAATGATTGCGCTTGCCGACCTTCTTCAGGTCGGTGCGGATTTCCGGCAACTGATGGGTCACCGGCTTGCCGATTTCCAGGGTCACTTCGGTGATCGCGGGCTTGCCGAGGATAGCTTCGGTCGCGCCCAGCATATGGGCCGTAAAACCCCCGCCGATCAGGACGAGCAGAACCCCGGCGATCGCCGCGATCTTGAGGATCTTTTTCTTCTTGGCGGCCTTGAGCTCTTCCTCGGTGGGTTCGTCGTCTTCGTCGTCCTCCCACTCTTCGTCGTCGTCTTCCCACTCCTCGCCGTCCTCAAGCTCTTCGTCGTCCTCGTATTCCTCGTCTTCGTCGTCGTCGATTTCGTCGGTCTTGTCGGCCATCGATATTTCCCCAGAGGACGTTGGCCCGATGGTGCAACGGGTCGGGCGCGATTTTATCGAGCGCGGAGACTAGCGCAAAATCCGCGCGGTCAAAACCACCCAATGGTCGAGGTTTCGGCGATCCAGCCCGAGGGGGCCTAGAGCGCCTTGACCGCCGCCAGCACCTCGTCGGCGTGTTCCTTGACCTTCACCTTGGGCCAGATGTTGCGGATTACGCCCTTTTCGTCGATCAGAAACGTTGCGCGCTGAATGCCCATGTACTTGCGGCCGTACATGTTCTTTTCGACCCACACGCCGTAGCTGTCGCAGAGCATGCCGTCTTCGTCGGACACCAGATGAAAGGGCAGGTCGTACTTGGCCTTGAACTTGTCGTGGCGGGCGACCGTGTCCTTGGAGGCGCCGACGATCACCGCCCCTTCTTTCTCAAATTTCTTGATCGCGTCGCGGAAGCCCTGGGCCTCGGTCGTGCAGCCCGGCGTGTCGTCCTTGGGGTAGAAATACAGCACCACCTTCTTGCCCTTCAGGTCCTTCAACGCCAGCATGCCGCCGCCGTCCGCAGGCAGGGTGAAGTCGGGGGCCTTGTCGCCGATGGAAAGGGTCATGGTTCGGGTCTCCTTATGCGTCGTGGTGTCATTCGGTGGCGTCCTCGATGGGCGGCAGGTCCGCTGCCGGGCCGTCGATCAGGTCCTGGTAGATATCGAACACGGCCTGGGCCGTTTCCATCATCATGCGTTTCAGGCTGTCGAAATCTTCGGCCCCCGCGACGCGCACCAGGTCGTCGGCCAGGGCGCCGGATATCAGGTCTTCCTTTTCCTTGGTCAGAGTGCCCTCGATGGTTTCGGCCAGCAGGCCGAGGATGCCCATCCAAAGCTCCTGGGCCCGCATCAGGGTCCGCCAATGGGCGGTGGCGAGCACGCCCGCCGATTTCAATTTGTCCAGGCTGGCGGCCGTGTTGGCGTCGCGGATATCCGGGTGGTCGCCGATATGACGCAGGGTCAGGTATTGCACGATGAAGGCGATGTCGACCAGGCCGCCGCGCAGGTTCTTGACGTCCCAGATGCAGTCGGAAGTCTTTTCCTTCGCGATGCGCTGGCGCATGTCGGCGGCGTCGCGCAGCAGCTTCACCGGGTCCACGGGATCGCCCAGGATGGCGGCGATGGCATCCTCGACCCGGCCGCGCAGGTCGCCGGTGCCGGCCACGGCGCGGGCGCGGACCAGGGCCATGCGCTCCCAGGTCCAGGCCGATTCATCGTGGTACTTGCGGAACGCGGTCAGCGACGTGGCCAGCGGTCCCTTGGTGCCCGACGGGCGTAGGCGCATGTCGACCTCGTACAGCGGCCCCTCCACCATCATCGCCGTGACAGCGTTGATGGTGCGCTGGGTCAGGCGGCCGAAATACTGGGCGGGGGCAAGGGGCCGCGCGCCATCCGATTCCTCGTCGTCGGCGTCGTAGACGAAGATCAGGTCCAGGTCCGAGGCCGCGGTCATTTCCCGGCTGCCCAGGCGGCCGAGCGCGACGATGGCGATCTCGCCGCCGGGGATGCGGCCGTGGCCTGCGGCGAAGTCGTTGGCGACGCGGGCCAGCACCGCGCCCAGCGCCGTTTCGGCGATGTCTGAGAGCGCGCACGAGGCATCCAGCGGCGCAATCCGGGCATCCAGGCGCTGCACGCCGATCTGAAAGCGGCGGTCGTTGGCCCAACGGCGGCAGGTGATCAGCACGTCTTCCAGGTCGCGGCAGGCCTTCAGTTGGGCCTCAAGTTCGTCGTGCAGGCCCGAAAGGTCCGGCGGCGGGTCGAAGAAATCGGCGGTCAGCACGCTGTCCAGGATCGACGCGTGGTTGCCCATGTGCTCCGCCAGCTTGGGCGCCTTGCCGGCGATCTCGACCACCAGAGACAACAGGTGCGGGTTGGAATGGAACATGGAAAACAACTGCACCCCGCCGGGCAGCACCTTGAGGAAGCTGTCGAAGCGCAGGAAGGTCTTGTCCGGCTCCGGCGTCTTGGCGATGGCGCGCAGCAGCACGGGCATCAGTTCGGTCAACAGTTCGCGGGACCGGGTCGACCGCATGGCCCGGTAGCGCCCGTGGTGCCAGGCCCGGATCTGGGCATCGACGCGGGTCGGTTCCTCGAACCCCATCTTGCGGATGGTCGCCAGCGTGTCCGGATCGGCCTCGCCGCCGGTGAACACAAGATTGCCGCCGGCGCCGTCCTGATCCGCCTCGGCGCTGAGCGCCGGCGCGTCGCCGAACAGGGCCCCGTAATGGGTCTGCACCCGCTCAAGGTGGCCGGTCAGGGCCTCGGCGAAGGCGTCACCCGTGGCATAGCCCATGAAGGCGGCGAAGGCGTCGAAGGCTTCCGGTGCTTCGGGCAGGGTGTGGGTCTGCTCGTCGTTGACCATCTGCAGGCGGTGTTCGACTTGGCGCAGGAAATCATAGGCGGCCTTCATGTCGGCTGCCGCCTCGGGCGCCACCTGTTCCAGGGCGACCAGGCAGTCGATGGCGGCCTTGGTGCCGGACAGGCGCAGGTCCGGGATACGCCCGCCCCAGATCAGCTGTTGGGTCTGGGCGAAGAACTCGATCTCGCGGATGCCGCCGCCGCCCAGCTTGACGTTGTGGCCAAGCGCCTTGATCGCGCCGATGCCGCGATGCGCGTTGATCTGGCGCTTAATCGAATGAATGTCCTGGATCGCCGCGAAATCCAGGTGCTTGCGCCAGATGAAGGGGCGCAGCCATTCCAGGAACCGCGTGCCGGCCTCCAGGTCGCCGGCCACGGCGCGGGCCTTGATCATGGCGGCGCGTTCCCAGTTCTGGCCCAGGCTCTCGTAATAGCTTTCGGCGGCCAGGACCGAAATCGCCAGCGGCGTGGCGCTGGGGTCCGGGCGCAGACGCAGGTCCGTGCGGAACACATAGCCGTCGACCGTGCGCTCATCCATGATTCGGAGTATCTGGCGGACCAGCCTGACCATGGCCGGCTGCAGCTCGTCGGGTTTGGTCGTCCGGATGGCATCGGGATCGAACAGCACGATGATGTCGATGTCCGAGGAATAGTTCAACTCCCTGGCACCCAGCTTGCCCATGCCGAGCACGACCAAGCCTGAGCCAACGGATGGCGATGCGGAATCCGCCAATTCCAGTGCGCCGCGCCGCGCCACTTCACCGAGGCAGAAATCGCAGGCCGCCTTGAGGCAGGCTTCGGCGACATCGCTGAGCCCGCCCGTGACCTGTTCCAGAGACCAATCGCCGCCGATATCGGCCATGGCGATGGTCAATGCCGCACGCTTCTTGGCGACGCGCAGGCGTGTCTTGATGGCGGGTTCGGTTTCGCCCTCGGGGGCGCCGGCAATGTCCGACAGGATGTCGGCCAGGACCGCGTCGGGGCCGTCGGACAAAATGCGCAGGGTGAACGCGGGGTCGCCCGATGCCAGGCGGCCGAGGAACGGGCTATGGGCGAACACCGCGTCCAGCAAGGCCTTGCCCGGGCCGCCGCCGGCGATTTCCGTCGCCGCCGATTCGGTACCCGGATCGGTGCTGCGGGAAACGGCGGAATCCCAATGTTCCCAGGCAACTGCCAGGGATTCGGGGTTTCCCGGGCTTGGCAGATCGGGTTTACTGCTGACGGTCGAATTTTCAGGCATACTGATCACTTGTTTCTCAGGCCTTGGGGGGCCTGAACACTGCGGTAAGCAAAAACTGGGGTCAAGCGCGCTAACGGAGGCGTGGTGGCAAACGACGTCGATCAACACGGCGGGCAGGGTGAGAATCGGACGGGTGGCCATCTAAAGCGGTGGTGCCGGGGTGCCGCGCATCTTGCTGGCGGTCTGCTGGCGGGCGTGGCCATCGTCGCGGGCCTGTTGTCGTGGCAATTGTCCAAGGGGCCGATCTCCCTCAGCTTCCTCACGCCCTATATCGAACAGGCGCTCAACGAACGCAGCCCCGACATGCAGGTCGAACTGGGTGACACCATCCTGACTTGGGCCGGGTGGGAGCGCGCCCTCGATATCCGCGTGCTCGACGTTTTGGTGTACGACCGCGTGGGCGCCATCGTCGCGGCGATCCCCGAAGTCTCGTTCTCGCTGTCCAGCCAGGCCCTGATCCGGCGCGGTGCGATCGTGCCGAAAAGCGTCGAACTGTTCGGCCCGCGCCTGGTCCTGCGGCGCGGCGCCGACGGCACGTTCGAGGTCAACCTAGGCAACGCTCAATCCGACGGCAAGGACCTGTCTGACGGCAAGGGATTGGGTAGTGGGCTGCTCGACCTGCTGGTCGCCAAGGCCGGGGCTGGAAGCGGGCCCGATGCCGGCGCGCAACTGGCCTATCTGTCGCGTCTCAACATCATCGGCGCGGAAACGGTGATCGTCGACGAAATCCTGGGCCGCCGATGGACCGCGCCGGTCGCCGACATCCGCCTGGTCCGCGACGACGCGGGCATCCAGGGCGAGGTCGCCTTGCAGATGGATCTGAACGGCCGCCGGTCCGAGGTCACGGCCAAGGGCAGCTATCTGGTCAACGAGGGGCGCCTGGCCGTCAGCGTCGCCTTCACCGATCTCGACCCGAAGGCGCTTGCCGGCTTCCACGAATCCCTCAAGCGCTTCGAAAGCATTGAGCTTCCGCTCAAGGGGACGGTTACCTTGGGCATGACCGTCAACGGCCCGCCCGAGGATATCGGCTTCCGCTTCACGGGCGGCGAGGGCGAAATCCGCACCCCCGACCCGTATGAGGAAGCGATCGCGGTCAAATCCCTTGTTCTTGCCGGCCGCTATGACGGCCGCGTCCGGACGGCCGAAATCTTCGATTTCACCGTCGTTACCAAGGATGGCGAAAGCGTGCGCTCTCCAGGATCGGCGGCGCATCGTCTGCCGGTTTCCGGTCTGCAATTCGCCGGCAAGTACTGGATGGATGACGATCGGCTGGAGATCTCACGCCTTGCCCTCGACACGGGCGGCCCCCGGGTCACGGTGTCCGGCGCCGTGGAAGATGCGACGGGAAGCGCCGTGGGCGCCTTCGACGTGGCGCTTCGGAATGCCCCGCTGAAAGACATTCGGAAGTACTGGGCCCCGGAGTGGGCGCCCGATGTCTACAACTGGTGGACGGAGAACGTGAAGGACGGCGTGGTGCCGCGTCTCAACATGAAGGTCCGGGCCAGCGGCGGGGCAGGCGGCTGGGCGCTGACCTCGGTGGTTGGCGACATGGATTTCCGGGACACGGTCCTATCCTACCTTCCCGGCATGCCGGACATCACGGACTTGGCGGGCAAATCGACCTTCACCCACAAACGCTTTGACGCCTTCATCAGCCAGGGGAAATCGGGTGGGATGGCGCTCAGCGAGGGGCAGTTGTTCATCACTGGCTTGTCGACCGGTCGGGAACAGGCGGAAATCCAGGCGACGATCGCGGGCCAGCTCGACAAGGCGCTGGCCTTGATCGACCATCCGCCGCTCGCCTATGCGACCAAGATGGAGGTCGACCCCAAGGGCACCAAGGGGGCGGCCAAGGTCCGTCTGCGCATCGGGTTTCCGCTGATCCTCGATCTGAAGCTGGCGGACGTGAACATCGCCGCCGACGCGCGCCTGCGCGAGGCCGCGATTCCCCATGCCCTGCATGGCTTCGACCTGGACGCCGCCGACCTGACCATGTCCATCGACAAACGCGGCATGGAGGTCAAGGGCAACGGCATCGTCGCCGGCATGCCGGCGGATATTTCCTGGCGCGAAAACTTCGGCGAGAAAGTCGCCTTTCGCACGATCCTGGACCTATCCGGGCGCATTCCCGATGTTGAGCGCATCCGCCAGCTGGGCCTGAACGTCGGCCTTTTGAACGAGGAATACGTCAGCGGTGCCGTCGGCGCCAACCTGCGCTTCACGGTGCTGAACGACGGCGAAACGCGGGTCGAGGTTCGCGCCGACCTGGCCGAGGCGCAGCTCGCCATTGACCGGGTGAAGTGGAAGAAGCCCTTTGGGGCCGCCGGCCGGGCGGAAATGAACGTTACTTTCAAACAGGATAAGGCGCGCGAGATCACCCATTTCGCGCTTTATGCCGAGGACCTTGCCGTCGCCGGGCGGGGAACGTTCGAGGACGACGGAAAATCCGTTCAGCGCATCGATTTCACGCGCATCAATCATGGCCGCACGGACATGAAGGGGGCGTTGATCCGGCGCGCCGACGGTGCCTGGGACCTGGGGTTCCATGGCGCGGGGCTCGACCTGTCGCCGGTGTGGAAGGACCTGACCGAAAGCGAGGGCGGGGAGTTGTTGGGGAACTTCGTGCTCGCCGCCGAGTTCGATAAGGTCTGGATCGACGACAAACGGGCACTGACCGACGTGTCCGGCACGTTCCAGCGCGAAGACAATATCTGGCGCACGGTCTATCTGAATTCCATTCTCGAGGGGGCCACGGCGCTGAACGTGGAACTCAAGCCGGGGCCGGACGGCGGCAATCGCACCGTTGATATCAGCACCGCCGATGCTGGCATCGTGCTGCGCACGCTGGGCTTCTACGACAACATGCAGGGCGGTGCCTTGCAGTTGACAGGCACCTTCGACGATAGCCACCCCGATCATCCCCTGAAGGGCCGCTTGATGATCCGCGATTACCGCGTGCTGAAGGCCCCGGCCTTGGCGCATCTGGTCAGCATCATGGCGCTGACCGGGATTCTGGACGCATTGCAGGGCGACGGCCTGGGCTTCGCCGTGCTCGACATTCCCTTCACCATGCGCTCGGGCGTGGTCGAAATCTCCGACGCCCGCGCGGCGGGCGCGTCGCTCGGCTTCACGGCCTCGGGCACGGTCTATACCCATGCCGATATCGTCGATCTGGAAGGCACGGTGGTGCCGGCCTATGCCATCAATTCGGCCTTGGGGCGCATTCCGATCCTGGGCAACATCTTCACCGGCGGCGAAAAAGGCAGCGGCCTGTTCGCCGCCAACTTCCGCATGACCGGCCCGCAGGAAGACCCCAAGGTCGACGTCAACCCGCTGTCGGCGCTCGCCCCCGGGTTCCTGCGCCGCCTGTTCGGCGTGTTCGGGGATTCACCGGCGGCGCCCAAAGACCTAAACCCCGTGCCGACGCCGCAATGAATGCTTTGACAGGCCGGATCATTGCCGCCGGCCCAGGCCGGTTGGCCGTGGCGTTGGCGACCTATGTGGCGGTTCTACTGGTCCTGCGTTTGTCGTTGTTTCCGGGGGGCTCCGACGACGACGCGGAAATCCTTTATTACACACAGTCCTGGGCGCTCGCCTACAAGACCGGCCAGCCGCCGCTCTATGCTTGGCTGGTCCGCGCGGCGGAGGAGATCATGGGCCCGACCATGGGGGCGGTGATCGGGGTCAAATACGTCCTGCTCGCCGCGTTCTATGTCTTTGCCTATCGGGCCGCGCGGCGGTTGTTCACGGACAACCTGTTTGCCGCCCTGGCACCGCTGTCGTTGGTCGCTTGTTATTTCATCGGCTGGGAAACAGTCGTCAGCTATTCCCATACGGTCCTGCTGCTGGCGGCCATGGCGGCGGCGTTCTGGTTGGTCCTGCGTCTGGAAACGCGGTCTGGATGGCTGGACTATCTGTGGGTCGCTCTGGCGGTCGCCACGGGCCTGCTCGCGAAATACAATTTCATCCTGTTCCTGGTGCCGCTGCTGGCCGCCGCGTGGCGGCATCCCGGATTGCGGTCCCGGGTGTTCTGTTTGCGCTTTTTTGCGGCGCTCGCCCTGGCGGCGGGGATCGCGGCGCTTCCCTTGGCCCATTTCCTGACCAATGCCGACGCCGTGGCCGATGCCGCCGGGGCCGGACGCCTGTTTCCCGTGGTCGACAACCGGCTGGCGGCGGCGGGCCGGGGGGTTGGGCAATTCGCCCTGGCGACCCTCGGCCTGGTATCGCCGTTCCTGCTTTTCGCCTTGGGGGTGTTCCCCGGCGCCTTGGCGCCGCTGCCCCATCCGTCGGCGCGCCTGATTAATTCGGGACGGTTCCTGGAAACCTATCTGCTGGCGCTGTTGGTGGTTTGCGTCGCGGCGATCCTGGTCACGGGGGCGGCGGACGTGCGCAACAACTGGATGGTGGTGTGGTTCCCGCTGCCGCTCTACCTGCTGCTGCGTATCAAGGTGTTCACGGATGCCGGCGGGGCGGAACGTCGCCTGCATTGGTTCACGTCCGCCCTTCTGGTCGTGGCGCTCGCCGTGCCGGCGGGCCTCGTCGGGCGGGGAATTCTGGGTCCTCAGACCTGCCGCAAATGCAATTTCTTCGTCCCTTACGAGGAACTTGCCCGCAGTCTGGTCGTTGCCGGGTTTAGCACCGGAACCATCGTCGCCGTGGATCGTCCGAACCAGATCGCCGGAAATCTGCGCCGCTATTTTCCCCACGCCCGCGTGATCAGTACCCGGTGGCGCGATTACATGCCGCCCCTGAATGCCGCCGGGCAGGCGGGGGAAGGCGGTAAATGCGCGTTGATCTGGTCCGGCGGGCCGTCCGGGGGTGGGGAGGGGCGGATGCTGGTCGAAGACTTGCGGGGGGGCATCCCCGTGCCGAAGCAGACGATCTTCCGCCGCACTTCGCATCCCCTGCTGCGCAATCCGGACAAGCGCCTGTCCTGGTCCTTCGTGGTGCTGGACGGTGAGGGCACCTGTCGCTAGGGGCTTGGCCTTAGCGACAGTCGCCCGTGCCGGGAACCAGGATCACGCCGAGCGCCGCCGTCTTGCCGCCGGTCAGCATCGGCAATCCCTCCAGCGGTGAAATCACCAGACGTTGCGCCGTGTCCGGGGCGATGCCGGCGTCGAGCAGGCTGTTGGCGCCGGCGATGGCGGTGGGCCGGTTGTCGCGGTCTGCGTCCGCCGACCAGACCACAAGGCATTGACCGGCGGCCCCGGGCGCCAGGGACGGAATGACGTCGGGATGTTTCAGGCTGATGACCCGCGCATCCGGCAGGGCCGCGCGCAGGTTGCCGGGCAGCGGGTCCGGATGCCAATAGGCGACGACGGTGCCGCCCGCGAACCCCATGGCCTTAATCCTGGCGGCCAGGTCGGCGTAGGGGATGTGATGCTGGCAGCGCCCGCAGGACAGCGGCTCGAACAGGTACTTGGCGATCAGGGCCGAGGGCTGGGCCCAGAGGACCAGGGTGATGAGGGCCGCGAGCGCCCGTTGCCGGGGGGGCGGCGCGCCCGCCGCCTCGGCCCGCAGCAGTACCCAGAACGGCGCGAACAGCAGCACGAACATGTAATGGGTGCGGATGCGGAAGTCGGGCTGGATCAGGGTGCCGACGGCGGTCACGGCCAGGACCAGGATCATGTAGAGGCCGAGAACCCGGACCATGGGATGGACGGGCGCCTTCAGCGGGCGGAACGCCGCCGGAAAGCAGATCAGCGCGATCAGCCAGAACGGTGACAGGAAGCCCGCCGCCGCCTTCGCCGCGTGGGCGAGGCCGGTCAGGGAAAATCCGCCATGGGTGGCGGCCGTGTCGCCCGCCTGTGCGGCCAGGATGTCCAGGCGCTCGGCCAGCCATAGGTAGTGGGGCGCCAGGACCGCCGCCGCCACGGCGAGCGACAGGACCAGCCAGGGAGACAGCAGCCGGCGGCGCAGGTCGCGGTCCGTCAGCGCCGCCGCGAGAAGACAGACGAGGAAGATCCAGAACGCGTACTTGGCAAGCCCGCCCAGGCCGATGGCGACACCCAATAGGGCGTAATCCGCAAGGCGGCCCTGCGAGGCATCGCGCAGACGCAGCAGAAGCCACAGCACGGTGGCATAGAGGCAGGCCGTCAGGACCGTATGGCTGAACCCGGTGACGACTTCCCAGGCCACGAAATAAAACAGCACCGGCGCCAGGGCCGCCAGCCCGGCCAGGGCCCGCGTGGCGAACAGGTAGAGCGCCGCCCGCCACAGGAACAGGTACATGGCGTAAAGCAGGCTGAACTTGACGATGTTGACGGTCCACAGGTTCGGCCCCGTGACCTGGGACACGGCCATGACCAACCAGGTGTAGAGCGGCGGATTGCGGACCTGATAGCCCCAGGCGAAGAACTGCGAGAAGATCAGCTGTTCGCCGTCGTCGCCGCCGGTGCCGGGGAACAGGGTCGCCCGGATCAGGGCCATGGCCAGGATGATCGCGCCGACCACCAGGGGCGGGCCCGGTTGGTCGGTCAGGATCGCGAGGTTGCGGTCAAGCAGGCGGGACAGACGCGATGCGCTTTCCGCCATCGGGCTTGTCAGACCGCCCGCACCAGGGCGTGGCGTTTCTTGCCGGCGCTGAGCTTGATGACCCCGTCCTTGAGATCGCCCGATCCGGCGGTCGCCGTTTCAGAGGCAATCTTTTCGTCGTTGAGGCGCGCGCCACCGCCCTTGATCAGGCGCCGCGCCTCGCCGTTCGACGCGGCCAGACCGGCCTCGCGGAACAGTTCGAACAGGGGCACGCCGGCATCCAGGCGGGCCGCCGGCACGTCGATGGTCGGCAAGTCGTCGCCCAATGCTCCTTGCTCGAAGGTCTTGCGCGCGGTCTCGGCGGCACGTTCGGCGGCGTCGCTGCCGTGGCACAGGCGCGTGATCTCCGTCGCCAGGATCTTCTTGGCTTCGTTCAATTCCGCCCCCTCAAGGGCTTCCAGGCGCGCGACCTCGTCCAGCGGCATGTCAGTGAACAGGCGCAGGAACTTGCCGACGTCGGCGTCTTCCGTGTTGCGCCAGTACTGCCAGTAGTCGTAGGCGCTCAGCATGTCCTCGTTCAGCCATACGGCCCCGGCGGCGGTCTTGCCCATCTTGGCGCCCGACGACGTGGTCAGCAGTGGCGTGGTCAGGCCGAACAGGCCGCGGTTATCGACACGGCGCGCCAGTTCCACGCCGTTGATGATATTGCCCCACTGGTCCGATCCTCCCATTTGCAGGGTGCAATCGTGGCGGCGTGACAGTTCGAGGAAATCATAGGCCTGGAGGATCATGTAGTTGAATTCCAGGAAGGTCAGCGGCTGTTCGCGCTCCAGCCGCAGTTTAACCGAATCGAAGGTCAGCATGCGGTTGATGGAGAAGTGCCGGCCCACGTCGCGCAGGAACCCCAGGTAATTGAGTTGGTCCAGCCAGTCGGCGTTATTGACCATGACCGCGTCGGTCGGGCCGTCCCCGAAGGTCAGGAACTTGGCGAACACCTGTTTGATGCCGGCCATGTTGGCGGCGATGTCGGCGTCGGTCAGGGCCTTGCGCATCTCGTCCTTGCCGGACGGGTCGCCGACCTTGGTCGTGCCGCCGCCCATGAGCACGATCGGCTTGTGGCCCGAGCGCTGCAGCAGGCGCAGCGTCATGATCGAGACCATGTGGCCCGCGTGCAGGGACGGCGCCGTGCAGTCGAATCCGATGTAGGCGGTGATCGTTTTCGTCGCCGCTAGTGCGTCCAGCGCGTCCATGTCGGTGCACTGATGGATAAATCCGCGCGTCTGGGCGTCGTTCAGAAATTGGGATTTCAGCTGGGTCATGGCGGCTTTTACCGCGCCCGCGCGGGTTGGGCAATAATCCCTTGGCGGTGTCGGGCATTCTGGCCTTGCCCGGGCCGGAACAGGCCGACACAATCCGGCGCATCTTTTCCGGGGGGGAAGCCCATGCCAGAAGATACCTGCCTTGCCGTCGGCCTGATGAGCGGCACGTCCATGGACGGCGTCGACGCGGCGCTGATCGAGACGGACGGCGAGGCCGTCGTCTGGCGCGGCCCGGCCTTGACCCATCCTTATGATGCCGATTTCCGCCGCGATCTGCGCGCCACCCTCGGCCATGATCCCTTGATCCGCGCGCCGGAAAACGACCTGATCGGCCGCCTGACAGACCGTCATCGCGATGCGGTCCGCGCACTTTTGGCCGCGGCGGACAAATCGCCCGGCGACATTCGCGTCATCGGCTTTCACGGCCATACGGTGCTGCACCGCCCCGAACTGGGGGTGACGCGGCAGATCGGCGACGCCGCGCGGCTGGCGCGGGAAACGGGGATCGACGTGGCCGGCGACCTGCGCCTGAACGACGTGGCGTCAGGCGGCGAGGGCGCGCCGCTGGCGCCTGTCTATCATCGCGCCCTGGCACGGAATCTGGATAAGCCGCTTGCGGTTCTCAACCTGGGTGGGGTCGGCAATGTCACCTGGATCGGTCCTGACGAGATCGGAACCGGCGGCACGCTACTGGCCTTCGATACAGGCCCCGGCAACGCGCTTCTCGATGACTGGATGCAGGAAAAGACCGGGGAGCCCATGGACCGGGACGGGACCGTGTCGACCCAGGGCGCGGTCGATCAACATGTCCTTAGCATCCTGATGAACCATGATTATTTCGAAATTCTGCCGCCCAAGTCCTTGGACCGGAACGCCTTCGACCTGGCTCCCGTTCAGGGGCTTTCGACGGCCGCCGGGGCGGCGACGTTGGCTGCTTTCACGGTTGCGTCCGTGGCCCGCGCCGCGCAGTTCTTCCCGCAGCCCGCCAAACGCTGGCTGGTCACCGGCGGCGGGCGGCATAACGCGGCCCTCATGCAGGGCTTGCGCCGGGCACTGGGGGCCGAGGTCCAGCCGGTCGAGGATGCGGGGTGGCGCGGCGACGCGATGGAGGCCGAGGCCTTCGCCTTCCTCGCCGTGCGCGCGCTCAAGGGCCTGGCGCTGACCTATCCGGGCACCACGGGGGTTGGCGAGCCGCTGTCGGGCGGGCGGCTCTACCCCTTCAAGGAATAGGCAGGGAGGGGCGGCTAGGCCGCCTTTTCCACCAGGCGCTTGTCCAGGTAGTCCTCGACATGCTTCAGCAAGTTGTCCAGGTGCTCCGAGAAATAGTGGTCGCACTTATCGATGGTGCGGTAGTCGATCTCGATGTTCTTCTGCGACGACAGCTTTTCCACCAACTTGTCGACCGAGCCCACGGGCACGACTTCGTCGGCCTTGCCGTGAATCAGCAGGCCCGAGGCCGGGCAGGGGGCGAGGAACGAGAAATCGTAGATCGACGCCGGCGGCGAGGCCGAGATGAAACCGGAAATTTCCGGCCGGCGCATCATCAGCTGCATGGAAACCCAGGCACCGAAGGAGAATCCGGCGATCCAGCAGGTCGAGGCATTGGGGTTGTGGCCCTGCATCCAGTCGAGCGCCGTCGCGGCGTCGCTCAATTCGCCCTGGCCGTTGTCGAATTTGCCCTGGGACCGTCCGACGCCCCGGAAATTGAAGCGCAGGGTCGAGAATCCGCGCTTCACAAAGGCCTGATACATGGCATAGACGACCCGGTTGTTCATGGTGCCGCCGTATTCCGGATGGGGGTGGAGCAACAGGGCGACCGGCGCATTGGGGTCATTGGCGTGGTGATAACGGCCTTCGATGCGGCCTTCGGGCCCGTTGAAAATGACTTCTGGCATGGGTGATAAACGTCCTTGAAAGGGTTCTTCCGGTTAATATCCGAGCGTCAGGGTCTGGCTTAATGTGCGTGCAGCCTTAATTAAGCTGCCGATTGCCTGGAAATACTTGATAGAATTAGTCGGGCATCTTATATTCCGGGTACCGACGCCTGGGCCGCCCAGGGGCGCGTGAGCGCGCCTTGCGGAAAGCCCCGATAACATAGTGTGAAGCCAATGATTTTCAAGAATATTCAAGAAGATATCCACGCCTTTCAAGAACGCGACCCGGCGGCCAAGGGGCCGCTCGCCATCTTCTTCACCTATCCGGGCTTCCACGCGGTCGTCTGGCACCGCATCGCGCACTGGCTGTGGGGCCATAAACTGTTCTTCGTCGCGCGGTTGATTTCCAATTTCGCGCGCTGGGTCACCCTGATCGAAATCCATCCGGGGGCCCAGATCGGCAAGCGTCTGGTCATCGATCATGGCGGCGGCGTGGTGATCGGCGAAACGGCGGTCGTCGGCGACGACGTGACGATTTATCACCAGGTCACCCTGGGCGGTGTCGCCCCCTCCGTGGATGCGGACAGCCAGCGCGGCCAAAAACGCCATCCGACGGTCGCCGATGGCGTCATCATCGGCTGTGGGGCGGCGATCCTGGGTCCGATCACCGTCGGCCGGCAATCGCGGGTCGGCGCCAACGCGGTGGTCACCAAGGACGTGCCGCCGGGCGTCACCGCCGTCGGCAACCCGGCCCAGGTGGTTCTGCCCAAGGACAAGGAACGGGCCAAGGCATTCCAGGCCTATGGCACGCCGACCGACGGTCAGGACCCGGTCATGCAGACCATTGAAAATCTGCGCTCGCAACTCAACGTGTTGATTGACCGGGTCGCCGAATTGGAAGGCCGCGAAAAAGCCGTGGAAGACGAAAAAGAAGGCAGCGAACCAACCCGGGGCATGCGCCCCAAGGCCGCCGCCGGGGACAAGTAGCGGGAAACGCGATCGACGCCGCGCGCGGGGATGCCGTGCATGGTGCGATCTTTGAAGGAGACGGAACGTGAAACTGAGCACAAAAGGCCGATACGCCGTGATGGCCATGGTCGATCTCGCCGCCAATGCATCGGCGAAGCCCGTGGCGCTGGCCGACGTGGCCGACCGGCAGGACATTTCCCTGTCCTACCTGGAACAGCTGTTCGGCAAGCTGCGCAAGGCCGGTCTGGTCAAGAGCGTGCGCGGCCCGGGCGGCGGCTATCTGCTGGCTTACGGCGCCGCCGACACCCGCGTCGCCGACATCATCATGGCCGTGGATGAGCCCATCAAGACCACGCGCTGCACCCCGGGTCAGCCCACGGGCTGTCAGGCCGACCGGGCACGCTGTCTGACCCACGACCTGTGGGAGGAACTGGGCAACCAGATTTACCTGTACCTGTCGTCCGTATCGCTGGAAGACGTGGTCGAGAAGAAGGTGCTGGGCACTTCCGGCCGCCTGTACCAGCAGGAACAGGAACGCAACGCCGCCGCGACCGTCGCGGCGCAATAGAGAGTTCGAGACAAGACTGAGGCCCCGATGACCATCTATCTCGACCATAACGCGACCACGCCGGTCCGGCCCGAAGCGGCCGAGGCCGTGGCCGCGGCGCTGACCGCGACGGGCAATCCGTCGTCGGTGCACGGCGCCGGCCGCCGGGCGCGCATGCTGGTCGAGAATGCGCGTGAACAGGTCGCGGCGCTGGTCGGTGCGCGGGCCGAGGACGTGATCTTTACCTCCGGCGGAACCGAGGCCAACAACCTGGCCCTGGCCAATGCCCCGCAGGGCGGTGCCGAAGGGCCCGTGTTCGCCTCGGCGGTCGAACATGTGTCGGTCCTGGACGGCACCGACAACGTGATCCAGGTGCCCGTCGACGGCGACGGCGTGGTCGATCTGGCGGAACTGGGTGCCTGCTTGAAGGATGCGCTCAACCGGGTCGAGGGCGGGCGCGCCCTGGTGTCGGTGATGCTCGCCAACAACGAGACCGGGGTGATCCAGCCCATCGCGCGCATCGCCGAATTGGCGGCGGAATACGACGCCGTGTTCCATTGCGACGCGGTTCAGGCGGCGGGCAAGCTGGCCATCGATTTCCCCGCCCTGGGTGTCCATATGATGACCCTGTCGGCGCATAAGATCGGCGGTCCGCCGGGCATCGGCGCCCTAATTGTCGCGCCCGGCCATCAGGCCACGGCGGCGATCCGCGGCGGCGGGCAGGAACGCTCACGCCGAGGCGGCACGGAAAACGTGCCGGGCATCGCCGGCTTCGGCCGTGCGGCCGAGGCGGCCAAGGCCGACGTCAACCGTCTGCAGGGCCTGGCCGGCCTGCGCGACCGCATGGAGGCCGAGATCACGGCCGCCGCATCGGACACCAAGATTTTCGCCAAGGATCGCGACCGCCTTGCGACGACAAGCTGCCTGACCATGCCGGGCGTGTCGTCGGAGACCCAGGTCATGGCCTTCGACCTGGCCGGAATCGCGATCAGCGCCGGGGCGGCTTGTTCGTCCGGCAAGGTGGCGCCCAGCCATGTGCTGACGGCCATGGGCGTGGACGAAGACGACTTGAAATCGGCCATCCGGGTCAGCCTGGGATGGACCACGACCGTAGACGACATTGACACATTCACCGCCGCCTGGAAGGGCCTTCATGCCCGTATCGGCGGGGGCAGCCTGGCTGCCTGACGCAGTAACAAGACGACGACACCTGGAAGGAATTGACGCTATGAGCGCCATGACAACACAAGAAAAGCACGAACTTCCGCACACGCTGAAGAACCGGAAAGCGCCCATCTATCTGGATTACCAGGCGACGACGCCGACCGATCCTCGGGTGGTGGAAAAGATGCTGCCGTTCTTCTCCGAACAGTTCGGCAACCCGCATTCGCGCAGCCATTTCTACGGCTGGGAAGCGGAAGACGCGGTCGAGATCGCGCGCGAACAGGTCGCCTCGATCATCGGCGCCAATCCGAAGGAAGTGATCTTCACCTCGGGTGCGACGGAATCCAACAACCTGGCGATCAAGGGCGTTGCGCATTTCTACAAGGAAAAGCGCAATCACATCGTGACTGTGGTGACTGAACATAAATGCGTGCTCGACAGCTGCCGCCACCTGGAACAGGAAGGCTTCGAGGTCACCTATCTGCCGGTCAAGGAAAACGGTCTGATCGACCTGGACGTGCTGCGCGAAACGGTCACCGACAATACCTCCATCGTGTCCGTCATGGGCGTGAACAACGAAATCGGCGTGATCCAGCCCCTGAAGGAAATCGGCGCCATCTGCCGCGAGAAGGGGGCCTTCTTCCACACCGACTGCGCCCAGGCGGTGGGCAAGATTCCACTCGACGTGGAAGACATGAACATCGACCTGATGTCGATCTCGGGCCACAAGATTTACGGCCCCATGGGCATAGGCGCCCTTTATGTGCGGCGCCGCCCGCGGGTTCGTCTGGTGCCGATGATCAACGGCGGCGGTCAGGAACGCGGCATGCGCTCGGGCACCCTGCCGACGCCGCTGTGTGTCGGCCTGGGCGAAGCCTGTGCCATCGCGGAAAAGGAAATGGGTGCCGAGAACGAGCGCCTGCGCCGTCTGCGCGACCGCATGTACCAGTCGATCGTCGGCCGCCTGCCGGAAGTCTACCTGAACGGCGACATGGATCAGCGCATCCCGGGCAACCTGAACATCTCCTTCGCCTTCGTCGAGGGCGAGGGCCTGATGATGGGCATCAAGGATTTGGCCGTGTCATCGGGTTCGGCCTGCACCTCGGCCTCGCTGGAGCCCAGCTACGTGCTGCGGGCGCTCGGCGTCGAGGTCGAAATGGCCCATACCTCGCTCCGCATCGGCTTCGGCCGCTTCACGACGGAGGAAGAGGTCGATGAAGCCGTGGAATGCATCATCCGCGAGGTCGAACGCCTGCGGGAAATGAGCCCGCTTTGGGACATGCACAACGAGGGGATCGACATCTCCTCCATCGAATGGGCGGAACATTGATCCGCCCCCAAACGACCACAATAACCAACTAAAATAAGTTCTTAGGAACAGGAGACTAAAATGGCCTACAGCGAAAAAGTCATCGACCATTACGAAAAGCCGCGCAACGTCGGCACGCTGGACAAGAACGACACCAGCGTCGGCACCGGCTTGGTGGGCGCGCCCGCCTGCGGCGACGTCATGAAGCTGCAGATCAAGGTCTCGGAGGACGGCATCATCGAGGACGCCAAGTTCAAGACCTTCGGCTGCGGTTCGGCCATCGCCTCGTCATCGCTCATCACCGAATGGGTGAAGGGCAAGACCATCGAGGAAGCTGGCTCGATCAAGAACACCCAGATCGCCGAGGAACTGGCTCTGCCGCCGGTCAAGATCCATTGCTCCGTGCTCGCGGAGGACGCCATCAAGGCGGCGATCTCCGACTACAAGACCAAGAAGGGCGCTTGATCCGATCCGCCGGAACGGCAGGGGGCGCTTGCCTCCTGTGCGCCGGCGGGGTTAAGCAAGGGTCCAGAACAGAAGCAGGCGACCATGACTGAACGACCGCAAATGATGACCATCACGGATCAGGCCGCAGAGCGCGTGAAAGCGCTTTTGGCCAGCCGTGGAAAGCCGTCCGCCGGGGTGCGCATCGGCATCCGGACGAAGGGCTGTTCGGGCATGTCCTATACCCTCGAGTTCGCGGACGAAAAGAACGAGTTCGACGAAATCGTCGAGGACAAGGGCGTGCGCGTCTTCATCGATCCCAAGGCCACCATGTTCATCATCGGCACCCAGATGGACTTCGTGGAGGACAAGCTGGAATCCGGCTTTACCTTTGAGAACCCGAACGAAAAGGGGCGCTGCGGCTGCGGCGAGTCGTTCCACGTGTGATCGCCCGCCCGGGAGCGGTCCCGGCGCATGAATGCAACTTCGGAATATTCGGCGAAAAGGAAAGTGACGCTGGTGCAAGCGAGAGCAGACGGCGCGGCCCGACGTGATGCCACAGAGGTCCCCGAAGAACGGATCGTCGAGGCCTGCTGGTCCTGTCAGGGGCCGGTGGCGGCGGGCGAACCTTTCTGCACAAGCTGCAAGGCCGTGCAACCGCCCGGTCAGGCGGACCACTTCCAACGCTTGGGCCTGCCGCGCGGGTTCGAGATCGATACGGCGGCGCTTGAGGCGTCCTATTTCCGAATGCAACGCCTGTTGCATCCCGACCGTTTCGCCACCCGTACGCCCAAGGAGAAGACCCTGAGCCAGCAACAGGCGACCAGCCTTAACGATGCCTACGAGACCCTGAAGGACCCTCTGGACCGCGCCGTGTATTTGGCGCACCTAAAGGGCCTGGACGTGCTGAAGGAAGGCTGCAACACGCTGAGCGATCCGGTGATCCTGATGGAAGCCATGGAAATGCGCGAGGCCCTGGCCGAGGCGGAAACCGCCGATGACCTGAGCGCCATGACGAAGCATACCCAGGGCGAGATCGCCGACTGTGAAAGCGAACTGTCCGGCGCCTTTGCCGCCGACGACCTGGACAAGGCGGCGGCCCTGATCACACGCCTGAAATACCTGCGCAAGCTGGCCGACGACACGCGCGCCCGCCGCGCCGAGCTGCGGGGAAGAGCCTGAGCCATGGCGCTGTTGCAGATTCACGAGCCCGGCGAAACCCCGGCTCCCCACGAAGGCGATGCGAACGTCGCCGTCGGCATCGACCTGGGCACGACCAATTGTGTGACCGCGGTGTCCGTCGACGGCAAGCCCGAAGTTCTGCGTGACGAGGACGGGCAGGCCCTGGTGCCTTCCGTCGTCGCCTATGCGCCTGACGGCTCACCCATCGTCGGCGGGTTGGCGAAAAGCCTGATCGCCATGCGCCCGGACAGCGTCGTCAGTTCCATCAAACGCCTGATGGGCCGCGGCATCGGCGACATCAAGGCCGTGGCCGGGCACTTGCCGTTCCAGGTCGAGCCATCGGAAGACGGTGCCGCCATGGTGCGCATCAACGTCGGCGGCCGCAAGCTGACGCCGGTGGAGATTTCCGGCCATATCCTGACGGCCCTGAAGGAACGGGCCGAAGGCGTGCTTGACCGCGAGGTCACCCGCGCCGTCATCACCGTGCCCGCCTATTTCGACGACGCGGCGCGGACGGCGACCAAGGATGCGGCCCGCCTGGCGGGACTCGAGGTTCTGCGCCTGGTCAACGAGCCCACGGCGGCGGCGCTGGCCTACGGCCTGGATAAAGAGGCCGAGGGCCTTTACGCCGTTTACGACCTGGGCGGCGGCACCTTCGATATCTCGCTGCTGCGCATGGAAAAGGGCGTGTTTCAAGTTCTGGCGACAAGCGGCGACGCGGCGCTTGGCGGCGACGATTTCGACCACGCCATCGCCGAACATTTCCTCAAGGACTGGACCGGCGAAACGCCGGGTGCGGGCGCCGTCAAGCAGGCTATCGCCATCGCCCGTCAGGTCAAGGAAGACCTGAGCACGGCCGAAGGCGGCACCTGGGCGCTGGAATTGGGCGGCGAGCAGCAGTCGTTCTCCCTCGACCGCAGGGCCTTCGAATCCCTCATCGCCCCCCTGGTCGCGCGCACGCTGCGCATCTGCGAGGACGTGCTGGACGACGCCGAGGTCACGGCGGACGACGTCAAGGGTGTGGTCCTCGTCGGCGGCTCGACCCGCGTCCCCCTGGTTCGTCAGAAGGTCGCCGAGCTGTTCGGGCGCGAACCCTTGGCCGACATCGATCCGGATGAAGTGGTCGCCGTGGGTGCCGCGCTGCAGGCCGAGGCCTTGACCGTCGGCTCGGACACTCTGTTGCTCGATGTCACGCCCCTGTCGCTCGGCATCGAGACCATGGGTGGGCTGACGGAAAAGATCATTCCCCGCAACACGCCGATCCCCGTGGCCAAGGCCCAGGAGTTCACGACCTATCAGGACGGCCAGACCGCCATGGCCGTGCATGTGGTCCAGGGCGAGCGTGAAATGGTCGACCAAAACCGATCTCTGGCCCGCTTCACCCTGCGCGGCATCCCGCCCATGGTCGCCGGGGCCGCACGTATCCGAGTGACCTATGCGGTGGACGCCGACGGCCTGATGACCGTCAGTGCCCGCGAGGAAGCCACCGGCGTCGAGCAGAGCATCGAGGTCAAACCGTCCTACGGTTTGTCCGAGGACGAGATGTCGCAGATGCTTTACGACAGCATGAAGAACGCCAAGGAAGACATGACCCAGCGCCTGATCGCCGAGGCGCGGGTCGAGGCCGGGCGCGCCGTGGGCGCGGTCAAGGCGGCGATGGAGGTTGACGGCGACCTTCTGGAAGACGGTGAGCGCGCGGAGATCATGGCGCTGCTGTCGGCCACGGAGGCGGCGATCGCCGGCGACGACCGCGACACCATCAACGGCGCGGTCGAGAAACTGGAAGAAGGCACCCGACTCTTCGCCGAAAAACGAATGGACCGCGGCATTCGCGCGGCCCTGCGCGGCGTCGACGTCGACCGCCTGGATGAGGCCGCCCACGAACGGGACGACGTGGCGCGCGATTACAACCATGCGCGCAAGTCCGCCGACGTCGGCGATTGACGGAACGAGGAACGAAAAAAACCATGACCAAGATGTTCAAGATGACCTTCGTGCTGCCCGACGGCACGCCCAAGGAAGTCGACGCGCCGGAGGGCCTGTCCGTCCTTGAGGTCGCGCACCGTAACGGCATCGACCTGGAGGGGGCCTGCGAAGGCTCGCTGGCCTGCTCGACCTGCCATGTGATCGTCGATCAGAGCTACTTCGACAAGCTGGACGAACCCAGCGAGAACGAAGAGGATATGCTCGACTTGGCGTTCGGCCTGACCCATACCTCGCGCCTCGGCTGCCAGATCGTCATGAGCGAAGAACTGGATGGCCTCAAGGTGACGTTACCGAAGGCGACCCGCAACATGATGGTCGACCGGAAAGTTTAAGGGAGGGAACGGCCATGGGACTGCGCTGGACCGACACCGTCGACATCGCCATCGAACTGGAAGAGGCCCATCCCGACGCGGACGTGGTCAATCTGCGGTTCACGGACCTGTGGAAATGGGTTCAGGAACTGCCGGGTTTCGACGATGACCCGCAAAAATCCAACGAGAAGGTCCTGGAGGCCATCCAGATGGCCTGGCTTGACGAGCGGGACTGACCGTCAGCCGCTTTCCATGATCCGAAGCCGCGCCGGCGGAAAGCGGATGGTGACCGCCGTGCCCTTGCCGGGGACGCTGTCCAATTCCAACGTCCCGTCGTGCATTTCCGTCAGGTTCTTGACCAGCGGCAATCCCAGGCCGACGCCCTTGAAGCGTCGTGCAAAGGGGCCTTCGGCCTGGCCGAAGGGGCTCAGGACCTTTTCCCGGTCCTTTTCTGCGATGCCGATGCCCGTATCGGAAACCCGGACGAGCAGGCCGCCCTCGGCGGTCTTTTCAAGATCGACCCGCACCGTGCCGTCGTCGGGCGTGAACTTGATCGCGTTCGACATCAGGTTGATGACGATCTGACGCAACCGCCGTTCGTCGCCCATGAACGGAGGCATCGCTGTCAGGTGGGATTCCAGGGTGATGTTCGCCTGTTTGGCCTCTTCCTCCATCAGGGTGATGCAGGCTTTGACCGCGGCGCCGATGTCGAAAAGTTCTTCTTGGAACTGCACCTCGCCGGCCTCGATCAGGGAAATATCCAGTACGTCGTTGATCAATTCCAGCAGATGGCGGCCCGACTGTTTGATATTGGCGATATATTCGGCGTATTTCTCGTTGCCCAGGGGGCCGAGGGTGCCCATGCCGATAAGTTCCGAATATCCGATGATCGAATTTAGCGGCGTGCGGAACTCGTGGCTCATGTTGGCGAGGAATTCGGTCTTGGCGCGGTTGGCGCGTTCGGCCACGTCCTTGGCCCGGGCCAGGTCCCGTTCCGCGCGCCATTGCTTGGTGATGTTGCGCCCTGTGCCTCGGTAACCCTTGAAGGCACCGTCCTTGTCGTAGACGGGCTTGCCGCTGATCGCCAGATAGTTGATCTCCCCGTCGGGGCGGACGCGGGAATGGATGAAGTCGCGGAACGAGCGATGGGCCTCCAGGTCGGCGATATGGCTTTTCCAGGGTTCCTCGTCCGGGTTGTCCCACAGGGTTTCCCTGCGCGACCGGCCCAGCAGTTGTTCGGGGCGCACGCCCGACGCCCAATAGAAGCGGTCGGAGAAATAGGAAAACCGCAAGTTAGCGTCCATTTCCCACAGCCAGTCCTGGGACGCCTCGGCGAAATCACGGAACCGTTCCTCGTTTTCGCGCAGCGCCGTGGTGACGGCGATCCATTCGCTGATGTCGCGGCGGATGGTCAGGATGCCGCCGTCCTGCAGGCGGTACTCCATGAGCTCGTACCAGGTTCCGTTGGAAAACCGATGGGCCGGCAGGCCCATGGCGTTGCGGTGACGGTCCAGGCGGATGCGAATGAATTCCTCCTCGCGGCCGATCGCCTGATCGATCAGGCCGCGGTCCGTATGGGCGCGGACAAGGTCCCCGAACACAACGCCCGGGACATAGAGCGCCTTTAGATCCTCGGGCAGGTGTCGCAGGTAGGCCTTGTTGACGAAAACCAGGCGGTCCTCGGCGTCGTAGACCACGACCCCGTCATCGACCCGTTCCAGGGCGTCGATCAGGGCGGGGACGGCGTGATCGACGGGACCGCCCATGGACGACAGTGGGATGTTTTCCGAATTGGCACGGGCGCGCAATTGCGCAAGTTCGGTCTCCAGGGCCTCGACCCTGGCGATCAGCGCGTTTTTTGTCAGGCTCCGGAGCTCATTCTTCCCTGGCATAATGGCCTCTTAGACCTGCATCGGGCCGAATTCGTATGTAACCTATTTGCAGACCGAATGACATAGACTGATAGTGCAGGTCGACGTTCCAGTTGATGAGGGGATTTCATGTCGCTAAGCGAGACCATGTTGTTCAACACGTCCATTCCAGTGCTGGACGCCCTGGCGCTTGCCTGGTTTCTTGCCGGGGCGGCGCTCTATACGATGCTTGCCGACCAGATCGCCTGGGGTAAGCGGCCCATGGCGGTGGTGCTGCACGATTACCGCCTGCGCTGGATGGAACGCATGCTGGAGCGCGACAACCGCATGGCCGACGTGCAGATCGTCAATTCCTACATCCGCTCGGGCAGCCTGTTCATTTCCACCACGCTGTTGGTATTGGCCGGGATTGTCGCCCTGCTGGGCCAGATCGAGGATCTGCGCGTCATCATCCATGACGTGTCCATGGCGCAGCCGGCGTCTCGGCGGCTGATGGAATTCCGCGTGTTCATCCTGGTCCTGGTGTTCGTCTATGCCTTTTTCAAGTTCGCCTGGTGCCTGCGCCAGTTCAATTACACCCTGGTCATGATCGGCGCCGCCCCCCATGCGGGACAATGCGACGCCGCCATCTCGGCCCAGTTCCCGCCCCGCGCGGCAACGATCCTGTCGCGCGCCCAGGACAACTTCAACCGGGGGCTCCGGTCCTACTACTTCGCCCTGGCGCTGCTGCCCTGGTTCATCCATCCGCTCATGCTGTTCGGCACCACGGTCTGGGTCCTGCTGGTGCTCTATCGCCGGGATTTCCGCTCCGTGACACTGAAGACCCTGGCGGAACTGGGCGCGGCCGACGACGCGGCGGCGGACACCAGGGCCCCGGGGACGCCACCGGCGCCCTAGGCGCGTCCGTGCGGGTAGCTTGTTTCCCTCGGCGAAATCCCTATATTCCGCCCCATGAACACCCCCGTGATCGATCTGGGCCTGGGAAAGGATCCTAAGGACTGTCGTGTCGTCGTCGCCATGTCCGGCGGCGTCGATAGTTCGACCGCGGCCGCCTTGGTCAAGGAAGCGGGCTACGACGTGGTCGGCATGACCATGCAGCTGTACGACCAGGGCGAACCGAGCCTGGGACAGAAGACCTGCTGCGCCGGCAAGGACATCTTTGACGCGCGGCGCGTCGCCGACCAATTGGGCTTTCCCCATTACGTCCTGAACTACGAAAGCCGGTTCAAGGACCAGGTCATGGACGACTTCGCCGATACCTACCTGCGCGGCGAAACACCCATTCCCTGCGTGCGCTGCAATCAGACGGTGAAGTTCAAGGACATGCTGGGCCAGGCCCGCGAACTGGGCGCCGACGCCCTGGTCACCGGCCATTACGTGCGCCGGGTCGACGGCGCGGCGGGGTCCGAGCTGCACCGCGCCGCCGACGCGTCAAAGGATCAGAGTTATTTCCTGTTCGCGACCACGGGCGCGCAATTGGATTTCCTGCGCTTCCCACTGGGCGGCATGGACAAGGCGGAAACCCGTGCCCATGCGGCGCGTCTGGGGCTGGCCGTGGCCGACAAGCCGGAAAGCATGGACATCTGTTTCGTGCCCGACGGCAACTATGCCCGCATCGTCGAACGCCTGCGCCCGGAAGCCCATGATCCGGGCGACATCGTCGATCAGGCGGGCACCGTGCTGGGTCGCCACGACGGCATCATCCATTTCACCGTCGGCCAGCGCAAGGGCATCGGTATCGGCGGGATGGGCGATCCGCTTTACGTTCTCCGGTTGGAACCTGAAACCCGGCGCGTCGTCGTCGGGCCCAAGGCGGCCTTGGGCCGCGAAAACCTGAACGTGCACGAGGTCAATTGGCTGGGCGACGGCCCGCTGCGCGCCAAGGCGCACCGGGTCGAGGTCAAGATCAGGTCGATGTTCAAGCCCGTGCCGGCAACCCTGTTCGGCACCGGCGACGACACCGCCGCCGTCACCTTCGACACACCACAGAACGGCGTCGCGCCGGGCCAGGCCTGCGTGTTCTATCAAGGTGACCGGGTGCTCGGCGGTGGCTGGATCGCGCGGAGCACGGCTTCTTAGTCCGCAACGCGGCCAGCATATCCCTTTTCAGACGGTCTGTTGATCGGCATGCGTCCGGAGTCTGTTCATTGCACTATGGGCAAGTATCTGGCCAAATATTTCAGAACGGATGGATTTATGGGTTTATTTTATAAATAAGCATAAATATCAATAGGTTGGCTTCTATGAAAGCAAACCGGCTCATACTGACGGGCATGACCATACATGCCGAAACATCGGAAGACTTCACGTTTCCGAATACGGCCAAGCTATATGAATATTGGAAGGGGCTGTCCCAGATAACTCGGTTTGGGGGTTATCATGGGGCCGAT